>Ga0134128_10003173_pt1 | contig 20150 bp, 16 predicted proteins | sample KB31754_FD_96462 | JGI IMG/M metagenome (GOLD analysis project Ga0134128, IMG submission 96462) | Terrestrial soil microbial communities with excess Nitrogen fertilizer from Kellogg Biological Station, Michigan, USA - KB3-175-4 | ecosystem: Environmental > Terrestrial > Soil > Unclassified ...
CCGGCGGCGGCGGTGCGGTCGGTGTCGCGCCAGCGGCCGCCGCGGCGGAAGCGGTCCAGATATGTCGGAAGGACCATCTCCAGGGTCGTCGGCGCAATGCCGAGTTGCACCAAACCCGCCGCATCGGCGGCGACGATATTATCGTGGCGCAGCATCCTGACCTGGTCCGGGGTCAGTGGCGGGCGCGGCAGCCATTCGAGGAAGGCGGCCTCGAGCATGGCGAGGCCGAACGGCACGCTCACGAGAGGGCGATGACGGCGGGTCTCGCGCAGCGTCAGCTCCATGAGCTCCCTGAAGGTCAGCACTTCGGGCCCGCCCAGCTCGTAAGTTGCGCCCATCGCCGCCGGCCGGTCGAGCGCCGCCACCACCGCATCGGCGACATCGCCCACGTAGACGGGCTGAAAGCGGGTCTTTCCGCCGCCGATCAGCGGCAGGGCCGGCGCATAGCGCGCGAGCGCCGCGAAGCGGTTGAAGAACTCGTCCTCTGGCCCGAATACCACCGAAGGGCGCAGGATGGTTGCTTCGGGGAAGGCGGCGCGCACCGCCGCTTCGCCTGCCGCCTTGGAACGCGCATATGCCGAGGAAGAGGCGGCATCGGCGCCGATCGCCGAGATATGCACGAAGCGCTTGGCGCCCGCCGCCGCGGCCAAGCGGGCAAGCAAGGCCGGCCCACGGTGATGCACCATGTCGAAGCGCTGCCTGCCCCGCTCATAGAGAATGCCGGCGGCGCAGATCACGGCGTCCGCACCCGCCACCGCCGCCGCAAGCCGCGCTTCATCAGCGAAGCCGGCATCGAGCAATGCGACCTGGCCGACATCGCCCATCGGGCGCAAGAAGCCGGCGTCGGTTGCATGGCGGCTGACCGCCGCCACGACGGTACCGCGCGGCGTGAGCCGCTTGACGATATAGCGCCCGATGAAGCCGGAGGCGCCGAGAACGGTGACGCGCCCGAAGCGCATGGTGCAGCCCTCCCCGAAGAGGCCTGCTCTATACAACAGGGGCGCGCCGGATGTCAGCTCCAGGGCGCAGTCTCATCCCCCTTTCTCACCTCGTCATTGACATCGGGACGCCCCTTGCCTAAGCCTGGGCCCGCCTTGCCCAGGTGGCGGAATTGGTAGACGCGCTAGATTCAGGTTCTAGTGGCCGAAAGGTCGTGGAAGTTCGAGTCTTCTCCTGGGCACCATCATCCGTTTCGGCGCCGCGCAGGTGACCGCTCGCGTGAGCATCCATCTTCACCACAACGACCTGCCGGAGGGGCTCGACCTCGGTGCCAGTGTCGCCATCGACACGGAAACGATGGGTCTGGACCCTCACCGCGACCGCCTCTGCCTGGCGCAGCTTTCGGCCGGCGACGGCGTGTGTCATCTCGTTCAGTTCAATAAGGGCGCTTATACCGCCCCGCGGCTCAAGGCGCTCCTCGCCGATCCGGCGGTGCTCAAGATCTTCCATTTCGGCCGTTTCGATATCGCCATGCTCTACCGCTATCTCGGCGAGCTGCCACGACCGGTCTACTGCACCAAGATCGCCTCGCGACTCGCCCGCACTTTCACCGACCGGCATGGTCTCAAGGACCTGGTTCGCGAGATGCTCAGCATCGAGCTGTCGAAACAGCAGCAATCCTCGGATTGGGGCGCGAGCGAACTGACGGACGAGCAGCTGCGCTATGCGGCGTCTGACGTCCTCCATCTGCACGCGCTCAAGGCAAAGCTCGATGCCATGCTGGAGCGCGAGGGCCGGACGGCGCTGGCCCAGGCATGCTTCGAATTCTTGCCGAGCCGGGCGTTGCTCGATCTCCAAGGCTGGGCCGCCGAGGACATCTTCGCGCATTGAGCACCCGCGGGCGTTGCGACCGCCACAGGGAATTACCGCCCCGGTGAGGCGGCTCAAAACGGGAACATGCCCCAATTCATTGACATTTGGGGATAGGCGCGCATATTGCCGCGTAACATGCCCGCGGACCGCACGGCCTGCACTTAATCCGGAAGGATGGGATCGCCTTGGCCCGCGTGTTGAGCAAGGTCACCGATATCGACGTCGCCCGCCGCGTCCTGCGGACGGAAATCGCCGGGCTTGAGGCCCTGCTGGCGAGCCTTGATGGCGCCTTCACCGGCGCGGTCGAGATCCTGGCCAAGGTAACCGGGCGCGTCACCGTGACCGGCATGGGTAAGAGCGGCCATGTCGCGCGCAAGATCGCCGCGACCTTGTCCTCGACAGGAACGCCGGCGCAGTTCGTCCATCCCGGCGAGGCGAGCCACGGCGATCTCGGCATGATCGCCGAAAGCGATGCGGTGCTGGCGCTCTCCAATTCCGGCGAGACGGCGGAACTCTCGGCCATCGTCGCCCACGCCAAGCGCTTCCGTAACCCGCTCATCGCCATGACGCGCCGCGCCCCGAGCGCACTCGCCGAGGCCGCCGACGTGACGCTGCTGCTGCCGGCAAGCGCCGAGGCTTGCCCGATGGGACTGGCGCCCACTACCTCGACAACGGCGATGATGGCGCTCGGCGACGCGCTGGCGGTCGCGCTGCTCGAGCGCAAGGGATTCTCGGCGAGCGATTTTCAGCTGCTGCATCCCGGCGGCCAGCTCGGGCGGCAGTTGCTCCGCGTCGCCGACATCATGCATGAGGGCGATGCCGTGCCGCTGATCGCGCGCGGCGCCGCCATGGCCGAAGTGCTCCTCGTGATGTCGGCAAAGAGCTTCGGCTGCGTCGGCGTGACCGACGACGCCGGCCGCCTGATCGGCATCGTCACCGACGGCGATCTGCGGCGTCACATGGGCGACGACTTGCTGCGCACCTCGGTCGACGCGGTGATGAGCCCGCGGCCAAAGACGATCCGGCCGCAGGCGCTTGCCGCCGAGGCGCTCGGCAAGATGAACGCGCTGTCGATCACCAGCCTGTTCGCCGTCGACGAACACAAGCGGCCCCTCGGCATCCTGCACATTCATGACTGCCTCCGGGCAGGCATCGCATGAGCGTGCCGCCGGACAGCATTGCCGATCTCGAGACGCTTGCCCCGCTGCGCCCGCTGATCTCGGTCGATCGCCGCTACAGCCGCTTCGTCAGCCTGGCCAAGCGCGTCCTGCCGGTGGTGGCGGGACTGCTGCTGCTGCTGGTCGGCGTCTGGCCGCTTCTGGAACCCACCTTCGAGCATGTGCAGTTCAATTTGCCGCGCCTCGACCCGCGCGAGGCCAAGGATTTGCGCATGGTGCATGCGCGCTACACCGGGATGGACCGCCAGGGCCGGCCTTTCGTCATCACCGCCGACGTGGCGCGCCAGACCCCCAATGTCGACGACCTGATCGCGCTCGAAGGACCGAAAGGCGATCTCACCTCGGCGAGCGGGAGCTGGTTCGAGCTCAGCGGCTATACCGGGGTCTACCAGCCGAATGCGCAGCTGCTCGACCTCTTCGGCAACGTCCAGCTCTTCCAGGACAAGGGCAACGAATTCCACACCGACAGCGCCCATATCAACATGGCGAAGGGCACGGCCGACGGCGATGATCCGATCCGGGGCCAGGGCCCCTTCGGGCATGTCACCGGCGAGGGCTTCCGCATCATCGATCGCGGCAACACCATCGTCTTCACCGGCCATGCTCATCTCGAGCTGGTGCCGGAGGAGAAAGTGGCGCAATGAGGCTCTGGGCGACGCTCGGGGCGCTGGCGCTGGCGGCCGGGCTCATGCCACCGGCTGCTCCGGCGGCGCACGCGCAGAGCCTCGCCCCGGGGCTCACCGCTGGCGACAACGGCAAGCCGATCGAAATCGAGGCCGATGACGGCATCGAGTGGCAGCAGAACAACCGCGTCTACATTGCGCGCGGCAACGCGCGGGCAACGCGGGGGCAGGCCACCGTCTTCGCCGACACCTTGATCGCCTACTATCGCCCGATCTGCAGTCCCGAGGCGCAGGCCGCGGCAAAGCAGCGCGCCGCGGCGCAAGCCGCGAGCGCAAGCGCCGCCGGCAAGCGGCCCGATGCCGGGCCGCAGACGCATGCCTGTCCCGCGGCTGGCGCTGCACAGCCGGCCGACGCCACGGCAAAGCCCAAGCAGCCGGCAAGCGACACCGCCAACGGCGGCGCGACGGAAATCTATCGCCTCGAGGCCGACGGCCATGTTCGCATCGCCACCGAGACGCAGACCGTCTATGGCGATCATGCGGTCGAGGATCTCGACAAATCGCTTCTGGTTGTCACCGGCAAGCATCTGAAGCTCGAGACGCCGCGCGACACGGTCACGGCACGCGACAGCCTCGAATGGTACGACGATAAGCAGCTTGCGGTGGCGCGCGGCGATGCGGTCGAGATGCGCGACGACAAGCGGCTTGCCGGCAACGTGCTGACCGCGGAAGTGGAGAAGGACGCCAAGGGCGCATCGCATATCAGTCGCATCGACGCTCAAGGCAACGTTCTGGTATCTTCGGCCGATCAGATCGCGCGCGGCGACGCCGGCGTTTACAACCTCGATACCGGTATCGCGACGCTCACCGGACGGGTGACGCTGACCCGCGGCGACAACGAGTTGAGGGGACAGTACGGCGTGGTCGACCTCAACAACAACGTGAGCCGGTTGCTGAGCGCGCCGCCTTCGGCGAAGCTCACCGAGGGTAGCTCGCATACACGCGTCGCCGGACTGCTGGTGCCGCGCGCGAAACCCACTCCGCCGGGCGCGTCGGCACCCGCACAGCCGAACAAGCCGCGATGACTCCCGACGAGGATCCGCGCACGCAAGCTTGGCTCGGCGAGGGACCGCGCCTGGTCGCGGACAATCGCGGATTGGTCGCCGCCAATCTCGGCAAGTCTTTCAAGCGGCGCCCGGTGCTGCGCAGCGTGAACGTATCGGTCCAGCGCGGCGAGGCGGTCGGACTCCTCGGGCCCAATGGCGCCGGCAAGACCACCTGCTTCTACATCATCACCGGCCTCATCGCGCCGGATTTCGGCACCATCACCCTCGACGGGCACGACATCACCGACCTGCCGATGTATCGCCGCGCGCGGCTCGGCATCGGCTACCTGCCGCAGGAGGCGTCGATCTTCCGCGGCCTGACCGTGGAGCAGAACATCCGAGCCGTGCTCGAGGTGAACGAGCCGGTGCGCGAAGTGCGCGAGGCGACGATCGACGCGCTGCTCGCCGAGTTCTCGATCACCCATCTGCGCCGCGTCCCGGCGATGGCGCTTTCGGGCGGCGAACGGCGACGCGTCGAGATCGCCCGCGCGCTGGCAACGCAGCCGCACTTCATGCTGCTCGACGAGCCGCTCGCCGGCATCGACCCGATCGCGGTCGGCGAGATCCGCAAGCTGGTCTCCCATCTTCGGGATCGCGGCATCGGCGTCCTCATCACCGACCACAATGTGCGCGAAGCCCTCGAGATCGTCGATCGGGCCTATGTGCTGCACGATGGCCAGGTGCTGATGGAAGGGCTGCCCAACGAGATCGTCGCCGACGAGGATGTGCGCCGCGTCTATCTCGGCGACCGTTTCAGCCTCTAGCCCTGAGATCAGGGCAAAGCGCCCCACTGCCGCTAATCATAGTTGCACTCGGCATGAGTTCTGAGCAACGCGGCCATGCCGCGCCGCGCGGAGCCCGCCGGGACATGATCCTTGCTGGAGAGGGCGCGTTGGTGTTTCCTAGGAAATCGCGCGCGTACCGTTCCACGGCAGGCGCGACGCCAAGAACATGCACGATGCCTTCGGCACAGCAACGAAGGGAACGGCAATGGGAGGAGAGACGGGCGCGGCAGTCTCGGCCGCAGCCGGGGCCGCTTCGGCCACCGCCGCAGGCGAGGTCCTGCTCGCCGTGCATGGCGTTTCCAAGCAGTTCGGCGGCACCCAGGCGCTTGCCGATGTCAGCCTCACGGTCAAGGCCGGCGAGATCGTGGCGTTGCTTGGCGAGAACGGCGCCGGCAAGTCGACGCTGATCAAGATCCTGGCCGGTGTTCATGCGCTCGACGCGGGGAGCGTAAGCTTCCATGGGCGCGACGTCACTGGCGCGCTGCGGCGCCAGAAGATTGCCTTCATCCACCAGGACCTCGGGCTCATCGATTGGATGACCGTGGCCGAGAACACCTGCCTCACGCTGGGATATCCGCGGCGCCTCGGCCTCGTCGACTGGGAAGGCGCGCGCCGGCGCGCGGCGCGCGCGCTCGAGACGCTGGGGCTCGACATCGATCCCGACATGCGCGTCCAGGATCTGAGCCGTACTGAGAAGTCGATCGTTGCCATCGCCCGCGCGCTCGCCGCCGAAGCGGAGGTGCTGGTGCTGGACGAGCCGACGGCGAGCCTCCCGGCCGATGAAGTGGCGCGGCTCTTCTCCGCCTTGCGGCGGCTGCGCGCCCGCAGCGTCGGCATCATCTACGTCTCGCATCGGCTCGACGAGGTTTTCGAAATCGCCGACCGCATCGTCGTGCTGCGCGACGGGCGCGTGGTGGGCGAGCGCGACACCGCGGCAACCAATCCCGAAGAGGCGATCCTGCTCATCGTCGGGCGGGAGCCCTCGCAGGTGTTCCGCCGCCCGGCGGAACGCGCCGGCGCAGCGCGCCTCGAGCTTCAGGAGCTTGCCGTCGCCGACGCCGGACCGATCGATTGCGCGATCCATGCCGGCGAGATGGTGGGGCTGGTCGGGTTGCGCGGCGCCGGGCAGGAGAGCATCGGACGCGCGCTGTTCGGGCTGCTGGCGCGCAGCTCCGGCCGAATTCTGCTCGACGGCCTGCCGGTGGCACTCGCCTCGCCGCGCCAAGCGATGGCCGCCGGCATCTGTCGCATCGGCGCGGACCGGGTGGCGGAGTCGATCGTGCCCGGCCTCAGCATCCGCGAGAACCTCTTCCTCAATCCGCTTGCCGCCGGGCGGCGCCTCTGGTCGTTGCTGCGGCCGAGCCGCGAATCCGGCGATGCCGCCGAGCTCGGCCGCAAGGTGGGGCTGCGGCCCAACGATCCCGCGCTGCCGATCGAATGGCTTTCCGGCGGCAATCAGCAGAAGGTCGTTGTCGGGCGCTGGCTGCATCTCGGCGGCAAGCTCTACGTCTTCGAAGACCCGACGGCCGGCGTCGATGTCGGCGCCAAGACCGAGATCTACCGACTGTTCGACGTCGCCCTCAAATCGGGCGCGGCCATCCTCATCGTCTCCACCGATTTCGAGGAGGTCGCCAAGGTTTGCCACCGCGCGCTGGTGTTCGATCGAGGCCGGGTGGTCGCCGAACTCGCGGGCGCCGATCTTTCGGTCGAGAACCTGATCGCCGCCGCGGCGGCGAGCGTGCATGCGACGACGGCCGCCTGAGCCATGCAGTCCCTCAAATCGAACGCCCTCGAACCCACACGCAGCGAGCTCGCCCGGCTGTCGCGGCGCGAGGCGGCGATCCGGATGCTGCCGGTCTATGGCCTGCCGATCCTGACCGTGCTGCTGATCCTGGGTTTCTCGCTGGCGCTGCCGGACACCTATCCGACGGCGCTCAATCTGCGCTCGATCCTCAGTGACAAGTCGATCGTCGCCCTGCTGTCGCTCGCGGCGATGGTGCCGATGATGGCCGGCCGCATCGATCTCACCGTCGGCTTCGGCATCATCATGTGGCATATCCTGGCGATCAGCCTGCAGATCAACTACCACTTCCCCTGGCCACTCGCCGCCTTGATCGTCCTTGCCTGCGGCGCTCTCATGGGCCTCATCAACGGCCTCCTCGTCGAGGTGGCGCAGATCGACAGCTTCATCGCGACGCTGGGCACCGGTACCATCCTTTACGCGCTGGCGCTCTGGCACACGGACGGCCGCCAGGTGATGGGCGTGCTGCCGCAGGGTTTTCTCGACATCAACGGGCTCAGCTTCGTCGACATCCCGATGCCGGCCGTCTATGTCATTCTCGTATCCGTGGCGCTATGGATCGTCGCCGAGCGGCTGCCGCTCGGCCGCCATCTCTACGCCATCGGCGCCAATGAGCGAGCCGCCGCTCTCAACGGCATTCCCGTCCGCGCCTATGTCATCGGCGTTTTCGTCGCCTCCGGCGTGCTTGTCGCCTTCACAGGCGTGGTGCTCGCCTCGAAGCTGCGCATCGGCCAAGCCAATGTCGGGCTCGACTATCTGCTGCCGGCTCTGGTTGGCGCCTTCCTCGGCTCCACCACCATCCGGCCGGGCCGGGTGAATGTCTGGGGCACGCTGGTCGGCGTGATTATCCTCGCCGCCGGTATTTCCGGCATTCAGCAGCTCGGCGGCGCCTTCTTCGTCGAGCCGCTGTTCAACGGCGCTACCCTGGTTATCTCGATCGCGCTCGCCGGCTTCGCCCAGCGGCGGCGCGCCGTGGCGCAGGCAAAAGTCGCGCCGGACGGGTGAATCGGGCGGCGGCCGCAGGCGCGGTTCGTGAGCAATGCTTGCTGGCAAAGGGAGGAGAGGAGCATGTCACGCTATCGGGCCTATCGGCTGAGCTTGCTGGTCGCGACCGCGGCGCTGGTGCTTTCCAGTGCCTCAGGCCGGGCCGAGGACGACGCTTATATGAAGGCGGCCAAAGCCTATATCGCCAAGGTGACCACGCCGGGCGCGCCCTGGACCGGCCCTACCACCGGACCCAAGGCGCAAGGCAAGAAACTCATCGTCTACGTCTCGGCCGACCAGCGTAATGGCGGCGCGCAAGGCGTCGGCGACGGCGCGCAGGAAGCGGCCAAGGTGATGGGCTGGGATTTCCGCATCCTCGATGGCCAGGGCTCGGTGCAGCTGCGCACGTCGGCGCTCAATCAGGCGATCGCGCTGAAGCCGGACGGCATCATTCTCGGCACGGTCGATGCGAAGGAGCAGGCGCCGGTGGTCGAGCAGGCGGTGAAGCAGGGCATCAAGGTGGTCGGCTGGCATGCCGGCGCCGCGCCGGGGCCGATGAAGGATCCGCCGGTTTTCACCAACATCACCACCGATCCCAATGAGGTCGCGAAGGCAGCCGGACTCTATGCCGTCGTCGATTCCAACGGCAAGGCCGGCGTCATCCTGTTCACCGACAGCATCTACGCCATCGCGACCGCCAAGACCAACCGCGCGGCGGCCGCGGTCAAGGGCTGCAAGGGATGCACAGTGCTGGCGATAGAAGACACGCCGATCGGTGATCTCTCCAACCGCATGCCGCAGCTCACCACGGCGTTGCTGGCCAAGTACGGCAAGAAGTGGACGTACAGCATCGCGGTCAACGATCTCTATTTCGACTTCTCGGCGCCTTCGCTGCAATCGGCCGGAGTCGACCCGGCGGTCGGATATCCGCGCCAGATCTCGGCCGGCGACGGCTCGGTGCCCGCCTTCCAGCGGATCCGCCAGAAGCAGTATCAGATCGCCACCGTGGCCGAGCCGCTGCACCTGCATGGCTGGCAGTGCATCGACGAGTTGAACCGCGCCTTTGCCGGGCAGAAGCCGAGCGGCTATGTCGCGCCGCCGCATCTCTTCATCGCCGCCAACCTGAACCGGGACGGCGGGCCGAACAACATCTACGACCCCGAGAACGGCTACAAAGAGCATTACCGGAAGATCTGGGGCAAATAGCCTCGGGGCCCGGCACCCGCTGAGGCGCGGGTGCCGGCGCGATTCTGCGCTAGGCGCCGGCGCGCGACGGCCAGCGTCCGAACGGCACCACCTTGTTATCGATGTCGTGGCCGATATCGGCGCGGCCGAGATAGGCGATGCCGGAGCGCGCACACCAATACCGCGCGACCTCCTCCTCGCTTTGGCCGAAATCGGGCTCATTGGGTGGAATGGCGCTGCAGCGGCCGAGCCTGATGCCGGCGACCCGGCGCAGCGCCGGCGCGCTGGTGATCTGACACAGCGCCCGGTCGATCCTGTACATCTGCTCCGAGACCTCCTCGAGCATCAGCACGTGGCCTGCAAGATCAGGGAGCAGAGCCGTCCCGATCAGATGGCTCAGCACGGTGATATTGAAGGCCGCACTCGGCAGTGCCGGCGTCACCGACGGCTCCAGCGCGCCCGGCGCGCCATGGAGGAGAAAGGCGAGCGAGCGCGCCACGGCCGCTTCGCCGCCGGGGCGCTTGATGTCGGCAGGCATGGGGCCATGCGCGACGTGGGCGAAGCCGGCGCCGTAGAGCGCGGCCAGCAGCGCGCCGGCATCGCTGTAGCCTAGATAAATCTTGCGGCGGGCAACCTCGCTCAGCCCGGCGAGGACCGGTTCGGCGATGCGGCATGAGCCGTACCCGCCGCGCGCGATCCACACCGCGTCGACATCGGGATCGTTCGCCACCTCCAGGAATGCCGCTGCCCGCGCAGCATCCTCGCCGGCAAAATGCCCGGCCGAGAGAAAGCATTGCGGGTGGAAGCGGAGCACCGGCCGTCCCGTCGCGTAGCGCGCCGCGGCGAGCGCCGTCACCTGCTCGGCAACGGCGTGATCGAGGCGCGAGGCAGGCGCGACGATGCCGATGGTGAACTCGTCCTTGCCGTTACTCATCGGCGCCGAAGATCCCCGCTTGCTTGTCACGCCCCCGGCCGGATTGTAGCTTTCGCCCATGACTCTCGACAGGCCCTATTTCTTCTGCGGCATTGGCGGCAGCGGCATGCTGCCGCTTGCGCTCATCCTCCACGCTGCAGGCCGCAGCGTTGCCGGCTCGGACCGTTCGCTCGACCAGGGGCGCACGGCGCAGAAATTCGGGTTCCTGCGCGCGCGCGGCATTCGGCTCTTCCCGCAGGATGGCAGCGGGCTCACCGGACCCGAACAGGTCCTCGTCACCTCGGCGGCGGTCGAGGAAACGGTGCCGGACGTGCAGGCCGCGCGCCGCGTCGGCGCGCGTCTCATGACGCGCGCCGAGCTGCTCGCCGAGCTTTTCAACGCCGCGCCGGACAGCGTCGGCATTGCCGGCACCAGCGGCAAATCGACCACCACCGGCATGATCGGCTGGGTGCTGCAGCGTTGCGGCCGCGAGCCCACGGTGATGAACGGCGCGGTGATGAAGAACTTCGTCACTCCCGATACGCCCTTCGCGAGCGCACTCGTCGGCGCAGGCAAGGTCTTCGTCAGCGAGGTCGATGAAAGTGACGGCTCGATCGCTTTTTTCAAGCCGCGGCTCGCCGTGGTCAACAACATCGCGCTCGACCATAAGTCGATCGACGAGCTGCGCGGCCTCTTTGGCGATTTCGTCCGCAAGGCCGCGAGCGCCGTGCTCAATCTCGACAATGCCGAGACGGCGGCGCTGGCTTCCGGCCCGGCGCGGAGCAAGGCGATTACCTACAGCCTTGCCGATATCGGGGCGCACCTTTTCGCGCGAGCGCTGGCGCCCGGTCCCGAGGGGATCGACTTTGCCGTGGTCGAGCGCGGCGGCTCGGAGGTCGCGGTCAAGCTCGGCGTTCCCGGCCGCCACAACGTGCAGAATGCGCTGGCGGCGCTGGCAGCGGCGCGCGAAGCGGGCGTGCCGCTCGCCGAAGCCGCCAAAGCGCTCGCCCTCTTCAGCGGCACGCGGCGCCGGCTCGAGCGCGTCGGCAGCGCAAACGGCATCACGGTGATCGACGATTTCGCGCACAATCCCGACAAGATCGCCGCGACGCTCTCGACGCTCCACGATTTCCCGGGTCGGCTCCTCGTTCTGTTCCAGCCGCATGGCTATGGGCCGTTGCGCAAGATGAAGGACGAATTCGTCGATTGCTTCGTCCGGCATTTGCGCGACAGGGACGTGCTCGTCATGCCCGAGCCCGCCTATTTCGGCGGTACCGTCGACCGCAGCGTCGGCAGCGGCGAGATCGCAGCCGGGATCGCGGCGGGGGGCCGCACAGTCCATGCCTTGGTCGACCGCGCGCGGTGCGGCGAGATGCTCTTATCGCTGGCCCGCTCGGGGGACCGCATCGTGGTGATGGGCGCGCGTGACGACACGCTTACCCAGTTCGCCGGCGAATTGCTGACGCGGCTGCGTCGGGATCCCCCTGCTGCACCTTAACCCTTGTATTCGGCGACGTAGAGCCCGGCGCTGAAATCGGTGAAGTAGACGATGCCGTTGCGGTCGACGAAGACGTCGGCCGAATGCAGCACGCGCGGCCGGTTCGGGCGCGGATCGACCAGCTTCGCCGGAGCGGGCGGCACGATGGCGCCGGTCTCGACCGGGTGATACTGGTCGCGGATGTCGAAGACGCGCACCCCGGCGTTCTGATACGTGGCGAAAATGAGCTCGGAGCTGACGAAGCTACCGGGTCGGTTCTCGTGGATGTTGTGCGGACCGAAGTGCCCGCCCACGCCGACGTAGTCGGCGTCGGACGGGGTCGGCATGCTCGAGATACTGATGGGATTGCTCTTCTCGCGATTGTCGAAGACCCAGATGAGCTTCAGACCGTCCTCCTGGTTGTCGAGCACCGCCTCGTCGACGACGACCAGCAGATCGCGATCGGGCAAGGGCAGCGCGTTGTGCGTGCCGCCGCCGTAGGGCGGACACCACACCTTGCGCGTGATCAGCTTCGGCGCGCTACGGTCGGCGACATCGACCACCGCGAGGCACGCATCGCGCCAGCTGCAATAGGCGATATCGCCATGGACGATCGGGTGGTGGAGGCCGTAGCGGCCATAGGCCGACGGCCAGTTCGCCGTCTCGCCGGCGGCGACATTCATGCCCGGCAGCCAGAAGCGTCCGGCCAGCCTGGGCTTGGTCGGATCCGCCATGTCGATGGTGATCAGGATGTAGTCGCTGAAGCCGTCGATCAGGGCGGAGGCGTAGGCCCAGCGGCCGCCGATATACCAGGCCCGGTGCAGCCCGCCGCCTTCCACGGGCATGAAGCCGATCTGGCGCGGCGCATCCGGCTTCGAGATGTCGTAAACGGCAAGCCCGGCCGACCAGTTGCGCGCCTTGGGCGGCTCGGCATGGGCGTGCAGCGTCGCCTTGCCCTTGTAGTAGTTGCGCTCGTCGGCAAAATCCGGCTGCGCGAACGTGTCCTTGGCGTGGATCACCAGGAGCAGATCGTCATGCGCCTGGAGATGGATGTTCCAGGTATTGGGCGGCGCCGCGATATAAGCGACCGGCGCAGGCCGGCGGGGATCGCGCACATCGAGCACGCTGAAGCCCTTCGAGAACATGTGCCCGACATAGGCATAGCCACGATGCACCATGAGTTGCACGCCGTCGGGGCGCCCGCCCTGGTCGCTGTGGCCGATGAGGCGCATGTTGCGCGCGTGGACCGGATTCGGAAGATCGCTCGCAGTCATCGGCTGTTGCCTCCCTTCGAATCGCTCTCGCTACCCCGCGTCTTGCCGCTCACCATAGCGTCGGCGGCTAGGGAATCACTCGCCTCCGGCGGAACTCCTCGAACATGCGCAGGAACATCTCCTCGCTGTCGACCACATCGGCGAAGCCGGCTTGGCGCAGCTTGGTCGTGCTCGAGATCACGTCGTAGTCGCAATTGAAAATGAAATCGCCGAAACCCCAGGCGGCGATCGTCTCATAGGCGTAAGGCGCAAGCCCGTGGCGGGAGACGATGCGCTCCCAGACCGGCTTCTTGTCGCGCATGAATTCGGAAAGCGGAATCGCCTGCGGCGGCGCCACCTCCATGCCGAAGGCGCGGGCGAAGGAGGGCCAGAGCTGATCCCAGCGGAAAACATCGCCATTGGTGATGTTGAAGGCCTCGCCCGCTGGCGCCGAAAGCGCCGCCCATTCCGAAGCGCGGGCAAGTTGCGCTGCGTCGGTAACCTGGGCGAGAGCGCGATAGGCCGAAGTCTTCCCTGGAAAGCGCAACGGCAGGCCCAGTTCCTTGGAGATCGCCGCGTAGACGGCGATGACCAGCGTCAGGTTCATCGGATTGCCGACGGCGAAACCACAAACCACGTCGGGACGCAGCGCCGCCATGTCCCACGCTTTGCCCGTGGCCTCGGCGCGCAGCCAGTCCTCCTGGTCGTAGTAGAAGTTGGGCGGCATGTGACGGGCATCGTTCTCCCGCGCCGGAGTTTTGAATGGCCCCAGATGCACGCCGTAGTACTTGACGCCCTCATAGAGCACGACGCGGCGCAACCGCTTTGCCTGCGCACCGGCCGCGCGCACCAGGTTCTGCAGCATGGCGAGATTGATATCGACCTGCTCCTTGGGATCGCGCCACTCCTGATAGGCGGCATAGAAGAGATGCGTCACGCCACCGAGCCCGGCCAGCGCGGCCTCCGTCGCTGCGCGATCCAACAAATCGACTTGGACATGGCGAGCACGGGTCTCGAAATCAGGCGCGCGACGCGACAGAGCCACCGCCTCCCAACCTCCGCGCTCTGCAAAATGCTGCACCAGCGCGCGGCCGATCACGCCGAGCCCGCCGGCGACGAGCGCCGTCTTCCCTTCCGGCATTCTTCTCTCCCACGCTTCGATGCCGCACGGGCGCGCGGCCTCTTCCGCCTAGAGGCAGACCATAGTCGCGGCAGCCGGGAGGGACAAGAATGCGACCCACGCCTAGAGCAGGCCGCGCCGCGCCAGATGGCGCATCAAGGCGCGCGTGCCGAACTCCCAGCGCGGCAGGCGATCGCTGCTGTCGACACGATTCACCAGCGCCCCCAGCAAGGGCGAGGAAATGGTCACGATGTCGCCGCGCTTGTGGGTGAAGCCCTGGCCGGGCTCGCCGCGATCTTCCGTCGGCGCAAACATGGTGCCGCAGAAGAGCACGAACCCGTCGGGATATTGATGGACGTCGCCGACCGTCTGCGCCGCGAGTTCCGCCGGGTCGCGGCTGATCTGCTTCATCGAGCTCTCGCCGGTGAGCACGAAGCCGTCCTCGCCCTCGACGCGCAGCGTGACGGTGCATGCCCTGACGTCGTCGAGGCTGAAGCTCCGGTCGAAGAGACGGATGAATGGGCCGAGGGCGCAGGACGCATTGTTGTCCTTCGACTTGCCGAGCAGCAGCGCGCTTCTGCCCTCGAAATCCCGCAGGTTGACGTCATTGCCGAGCGTCGCGCCCTTAATCGCGCCGCGGCTATTCACCACCAGCACCACCTCCGGCTCCGGATTGTTCCAGACCGAGGCGGGATGAAGTCCGATGCCCGCGCCGGTGCCCACCGCCGACATGGGCTGCGCCTTGGTGAAGATCTCCGCGTCGGGGCCGATGCCGACTTCGAGATATTGCGACCAGAGGCCACGCGCGATGAGCGCCGATTTGAGGCGTGCCGCCGCCGGCGTGCCGGGGCGGAGGCTGGCAAGATCCGCACCGATCTCGCGCGAGATGGTGCGGCGCACGCCCTCCGCCGCCGCCGGGTCGCCCTTGGTCTGCTCCTCGATGACGCGCTCGAGCAGGCTTTGCATGAAGGTGACCCCGGCCGCCTTGATCGCCTGCAGATCGACCGGGGCCAGGAAATGCGGGAGATCGGGGCGGCGGTGCCCCTCCGCGCTGTTGGCGAGCAATTCGGCAATCCCGTCGACGCGCTCGCCCGGCGCGTTCCGCGCCAGCGCCGCCGGATCATCCGCCTCCATGAGTTCGGCGACGGTCGGCGCCTCGCGTCCCAGCGCATAGACAGCGTCGCCGCGCAGCACCGCCACCGCCGGTCCCGCCTCGTCTTCCGGCCGCCAAATGCGGGCGACGAGACATCCCGCCGTGCCGTCCTCGGGCAGGCTGCTGCGGGGGGCGAGCGTCATCTCCATGGCGGGCCTCTTCGGCTTCGGGCAGGCCCTCTCCATAGCTCAGCCGGACGGCTTGGGCGAGTGGGCGCCCCGGCGCTCGCACCTCCGCCTAGGCGGCCGCCCTGTTTTGCGCAAAGGCACGCTCGATCGCATCGAAATGGCGCACCAGGAGATCGAGCTTGGCGAGGATGACGCGCACTTGCTCGAATTCGCGCTCGAGATTGGCGAGCGAGGCGGCCTCGCCCGCTGCGGACCAGCTTTCCGAAACGACGCGGGCGCCGGCGCTGATGCGCAGCGCCGCGACACTGCCGCCTTGCGGCAAGGCGAGAGCCACCGGCTGGCCGATATGGCAGGGCTGGGCGGCAAGGCTCCGGTGCCGCACCGAAAGCGTCGCCGGGAGCGCCCCAGAGACGTCGGCATTGAGCGCGCGATAGAGCACGCCGCAGGCGTCGGGTCCGAGCGCGCGGCCGTCGCGGTGCACCAGAAACGGAAAGATGCTGCGCGATGCCCATTCCTCGTCCCGGACGCTGTCGGTGCGCGGATCGGAAAGCAGCTCCAGATTCTCCTCGCTGGCGATGAGGCCGGGCACGATCTCGGCGAAGCGGCCGAGAGCGTAGCGGCGGAACTCCGCCGGGACGGCGAAATAGTCGCGCATCTCCTGCAGCGCGGCGGACCAGCGCAGGAGCTGGCCGAGATTGGCGCGCTCGGCGAGGCCGGCACGCAGGCCCGGCCAGGAGACCGGCCATTCACCCCGGCCGGTATAGTCGGCGAGCCCGGCGGGCACTTCGTCCACCTTTGCAAGCAGCGCACCGAGCGAAGGCGGCACGAGGAGCCCGCCGCTGAAGGGCGGTCCGGTGAAGAATTTCGAGCCGGTGATCAACACCATATGTCCCTGTGCCAGATGCGCGGCAAGTCGCGCTCGGCTGAGGCGCATCTGGCAGGCGTCGATCACCACTTGTACGGCGTCGCCCCAATGCGCCGCGATTGCAGCGAGGCAGGCAGCGCTTGGACAGCGCGCGCCCAGCTTCGAATGATCCATGACGTGGAGCAGGACACGGTGACCGGCGGCAAGCGCCTTCTCGACGGCGGCGAGCACGAGCTCGTCCATTTCCGCCGGGGAGCGCAGCCGCCCGGCATCGCGCAAGGGAAGCGCCACAGTGGCGACACCCTCGGCGAGGCCCGCGATCGGCAGTCCCTTCTCGACCGACGCGCCCTGCGCCGTGAGGCTGTTGAAATGGCGGCCGCAGCTCGCGTTCGGCACGCCGCTGCCGGTCTCATCCGCGGCAGCGATCACGCTGGTCATCGGCGTGCCGAGCACGGCCCGCGCCAGAAAGACCGCATGGAGTGCGCTGTCCGTGCCCGAGGGCGAGAAGACGAGCTCGGCGCCGCTGCCGCCGAGGCCGAGCAGGGCAAGCAGCGCGCAGCGCAGCGCCTCGACCCGGGCCGCATAGGCGGCATCGATGCCGCCGCGGGCGGCAGCGCGCGCGAGCTCGTCACGCTCAGCGGCGGCGGCGGCGAAGGCTCGCTCGGAGATCGAGGTCGCTGTGGAGGATGCGAAGGTAAAAGCCTCTGGCCGCGGATAAGGCCGGCAGCCATACCCGTTGAGCTGCGTCGCAGGATCGAGGCGCAGTCGCGTATCGCCGCCCATGGTGAGAAGCTGCTCGAGCGGCGCGAACAAGGTCCCGAGCTGGTCGAAGGCGATGGCGCTCATGGGGTCCCCACACTGGCATGTTCAGCTGCTGGAGCCGAGGCGGCGAGCGACCGGCCGAGCTCACGCACCGCGTCCAGCAGCAATGCGAGGTCGAGACCGGTGGTGCGATGGTTGGTGAGCGCGACACGGATGGCGGCGCGACCAAGGATGCGCGTGGTCGACGGAGCTGCGATGCCGTTGAGCTGCAGCTCGGCGACAATGGCCTCGTTGAGGCGGTCGAGCGCCGCCGCGCCGAGTCCAGGGGCCAGAAAGCGGAAGCAGACGATATTGAGCTCGACAGGAGCCAGCAGCTCGAGGTCGGACTCCCCCTGCACCGCTTGACCGAGCTCGCGCGCCTGCCGGCAATTGCGGGCGATCGTCTCGGCGAGACGATCGATGCCGTGCGTCGCGATGGTGAACCAGACCTTGAGCGCGCGGAAGCCGCGCGACAGCTCCGGTCCGTAGTCGCAGAACCAGGGCTCGCCGCCGGCGAGCCCGCGCTTGGCCGGAGCGAGATAGTCGCGGCGATTGGCGAAGGCGGCGCGGTGCGCGGCCTCGTCGCGAACCAGCACGCAGCCGGCGTCGTAGGGCACGTGCAGCCATTTGTGAAAATCGAAGGCGATCGAGTCCGCTTCGGCGATTGCTCGCAGACGCGAGGCGAATTCCGGCGTCAGAACGGCAAGGCCACCGAAAGCGCCGTCGACATGGAGCCACAGCCCCTCGGCGCGGCAGAGTCGGGCGATCTCGGCGATATCATCGACCGCACCCGTATTGACGGTGCCTGCCGAAGCGACGACGATCGCCGGCCGGAATCCGCTCGCGCGATCGGCGGCGAGCTTTTCCCGGAGCAGTGGCAGCGACATCCGGAATTCGCTGTCGACCGGCACCGCGCGCAGCGCTTCCTGGCCGAAGCCCAGGAGATCGAACGCCTTCGCCACGCAGCTATGCGCCTCGCTCGAGGCATAGCCGACGAGGGGGCGCGGCGAAGCCGCCATGCCGAGCTTCCGCACGTCGACTTCCGCCTGCGCGGCGCGCGCCGCGGCGAGCGCGATCACCGTGCCCATGGAGGTGCCGCTGGTCAGCAGCCCGCTGCTCGATGCGGGGAAACCGAAGATCTCCTTGCACCACTCGATGACCTGGCGCTCGACATAGACGGCAACGTGATCGCGGCCGCCGACATTGCAGTTCATCAAGCCGGCCAGCGCTTCGCCGAGCGCGCCGGCAGGATTGGCGTTGCCATGCACCCAGCCGAAGAAGCGCGGGTGAAGGTTGCCCGTTCCATAGGGCAGGATATCGGCGGCAAACCGCGCCGCGACCGCATCCAGCGCTTCGGGGCCGCGCGGCAGCGGCACCCGGAGCCGCGCCTTCACCGCCTCCGGCGTCGGACGCCAGACCGGCTGCCGGCGGATGTCGCGGAGGTGATCGATCGCCTGATCGATGGCAGCGTGGAAGCTGCGCTTCAGCACCTCCCAATCGGCGGGGTCAAGGCTCGCGCCTTGCTCCGCCGCGTCCTTGTCGGGTTCCTCGCTCACGCAGCGGTCGCGGGACCACGCCCGCTCCGGCGGCGCAGCATTGCGCAAAATGCATCGAAGACCTTGCGCATTTGCGGCTGCTTGTAGGGAAAGTGCGCGGGATCATCCATGGCGTGGACGATCATCGCGATGTCGGCCTCGAAGAGCAGCAAGCGGCCATCGGCCGCTTCGGCGCAGTCGATACCGAAATAATCGAGGCCGACGCGGGCGGCGATGGCGGAAAGCGCCGAGCCGTGACGGCGCGCGAATCCGGTGTCGAAGTCGGCCATGAAGCGCTCTTCCTCGGCACGCTTGGCCGCGCTGCTCTTCATATCGGCATTGAGGTAGTAGATCATCCACTGATCGGCGATCGCCATGTGGCAGGCATAGGGCGCGCCTTCGATAAAGACGACGCGGTACTTGCGGAAGAGTCCGTCGCCGTCGCGGTAATCGACGAAGCGCGAGAGATAGAACTCGGATTCCAGATGCGAGGCGAGGTAGCCGGCGACGGCGGCGGCATCATCGAGCTTCGCAAGCCCGCGCCCCGCATGCGAACCCACCGGGCGCGCGATCACCGGAAAGGCGCCATCCGGCAACAGATCGGCGAGCGCCACCATTCCGGCGGCGAGCCGTTGCAGGCTCGTGCGATCGATCCGCAAGGTCATCGGCATGGTGAGGCCGGGGGCGCCGTCGAGCAGCGCGCAGAGCCTCTCGCGTGAGAGGCTCAGCACGCGGTCCGGACGGTTCAGCACCGGCCGCGGCCAACGCGCCGCGAGACGCTCGATCTCGGCGAGAATCGGCAGATTGTCGTCGGATTCGCCGGCGGCGACGAAGGCGAGGTCGTGCGCCGGGATCGTTTCCGGGAGCGGCAGGCCAGGCACCACGTAAAGCGTCGAGAGCGCGACATCCGAGCCTTCGAGCAGAAACTCCAGCGGCGTGTTGGTGCCGAGATCACCGGGGGCGGCGAAGGCGAGGAGCCGGAGGCGGGGTGCCGTCGGTTCGGCGATCGGCGACTGATAGATACGGCAAATCTCGAGCGCCTCCGCCTGCCGCGCGAGGCCGTCCTCGAGATTACCAAAGAGTTGCTCCACCGTAGCAAGGTCCATCAGCGCAGCCGCATCATCGCGGCTGTAAACGTATTTACCGATGAGGTCGCGCCAGAGCGGGGTGAGATCCTGACCGTCGAACATCATCTTGGAGAGGCGGGCGATCCCGATAGGCGTTGCCGCCCGGTCTGTGCCGCCGCCCGATGCGCCACCCTGCATGCCCGCCAACCTTCCACGCGGCGTCGGACGCCTCGTCCCCGCCTGCTATCGGCTTAGCGCGACTTGGTTAAAAACACTTGAATTTCCGAGGCTTTGCACGCGCGGAGGCCGCCGCACCCAAGCCGTACCAGGAAGCGAAGGCACCGCCTCTCAACCACTTAACCGG
>Ga0134128_10003174_pt1 | contig 20143 bp, 14 predicted proteins | sample KB31754_FD_96462 | JGI IMG/M metagenome (GOLD analysis project Ga0134128, IMG submission 96462) | Terrestrial soil microbial communities with excess Nitrogen fertilizer from Kellogg Biological Station, Michigan, USA - KB3-175-4 | ecosystem: Environmental > Terrestrial > Soil > Unclassified ...
CAGCCGGGCGCCCTTGTGGCCCACCGGGTCCTTGGAGACCTGCACCAGGACGGAGTCGCCCGATTTGAGCGCATTCTCGATGCGGCGCGGCTGGCCGTTGAGGTTGGCGCCGTCCCAGTCCACTTCGCCGGCATAGAGGACGGCGTTGCGGCCGCGGCCAATGTCGACGAAGGCGGCTTCCATGCTCGGCAGCACGTTTTGGACCCTGCCCAGGTAGACGTTGCCGATCAGCGAGTCCTGCTGGGTCTTGGACACAAAGTGCTCGGCCAGGATGCCGTCCTCGAGCACGCCTATCTGGATCCGCTCATCATGCTGGCGGACCACCATGACACGGTCCACGGACTCGCGGCGGGCCAGGAACTCGGCCTCGGTGATGACGGTGCGGCGGCGGCCGGAGTCGCGGGAGTCCCGCCGGCGCTGCTTCTTGGCCTCGAGGCGGGTGGATCCGCGCAGGCTGGTCACGCGGTTGGACGCGCTCTGCGACGACTCCACCGGCGCCCGCGGCGCGCGCACCTTGGTCACCGTGTTGGGCGGGTCCTCGTCGGTGCCGCCGGTCAGTTCCAGGTCGGCCTCCACGCGGCGGCGGCGGCGCCGGCGCCGGGAGGTGACCCCTTCGGATTCATCCTCTTGCCCTGATTCGTCGTCGTGCGCATCGGCGGCCGAGTGCTCGCCGGACTCCGAGGCCCTGTTGCGGCGGTTGCGGTTGCGGCCGCGGCCGCGCCGGTTCTCGCCGGCTTCCTCGTCGTCGCCTGTGTCCGGCTCCCCGTCTGTGTGGGCTGCGGCCGGGATCGGCACGGCCAGGCTGAGGTCGGGGGCGAGGAACAGGGCCGAGATTCCGGCGCCGGGCGCCTGGAACAGCTGCCCGGCGGCAGCGTCGGTGCCGGCCGCGGCACCGGTTGCCGGTACGACGGCGGCCACGTCCCCTTCTGCCGCCGCCGCGGCGCTGCCAGGGGTTTCAAGTGCCGCCGCGGCGGCCGGTGAAGTGCCCGGCGCTTCCGTGTCCCCCGCGGACGCCGGCACGACCGCGCCGGCGGCGGCTTCCCCAGCCGCCGCGACCCCAGCCTGGGCCGAGGCCTTCGATGCGGACGTGCTCGACGCTGCGGGCTTGCGACGGCCGCGCGCGGCCTTGGGGGCGGCGGCGACGGCGGCGGCATCGGCCGCCGGTTCGCCGGCGGCTGCATCCTGGGCGGGGGCCCCTGGCTCGGGGGCACCCTGGGCGGGTTCAGCGTCGGCCGGCGCGCCGGCCTTGGCGCGGCTGCGGCGGGCAGGCGCCTTCCTGGCGGGGGCTGCTGGCGCGGCGGCCGATTCCGGAACGGCGGTTTCCGGAGCGGAAGCGGCGGCTTGCGTGGCGGCCGACGGCGCAGCGGTGGCGGGGTCCAGGGAGAGCTCGCCCTGGACTGCTCCGGCAGCCGGGGCCGTGACGGGCGACGTGGCGCGGCGTCGGGGGGCCCGCTTGGCGGGCGCCGTCGTCGGGCCGGTGGCCGATGCAGCCGGGGCCGCCTCCGATGCCGCCGACGACGGCTCGGCAGCAGCGCCGGGGAGTCCGTCCAGCAGGTTCGGGGCTTCGTCCGCCTCCGTCTTCTTGGCGCGGCTGCGCCGCACGGGAGCCTTCTTGGCCGGGGCGGCAGCCTCCACGGCTTCAGTCCCAGCGGAGGGTGTCCCCGTGCCGGCGCCGGAAGCGGCCGCAGCGGAGGTGTCGGTTACCTGGGCGGTCGCGCGGCGTGAGCGGCGCACCTTGACGGGTACCGGCGTCGTACTTTCAGTCGTGCCGTCAAGAGTGCTTCCGGTGGAGGCGTCCGCTGCTGCGGCCTTGCCTGCACGTGTTGCGGCTGATTCTGTTGCGGGCTTTTCATTATCCATTTGTGGCGTTACTTTCGCACCGTTGCCGCACCCCCACATCGGGTGCCGCGAACGGCAGATGTGCCGGCACCCGCGGGCGCCGGCGGAAGTCGTCTAATTGCCCCCTTCGGCGGCACCACCTTTATACGGGTGCGCAAGCTCGCAGGAAGCCAATGGCCGGCCGCTTCCGCATTTGGCCTGCGAGGGGCTGCCCGGTGGATGGCTTCCATGGAATGGAGCGTCGTCACCGGCAATCCCAAGGGCCTGCCATTGGACTGAAGGGCGCATGTGGATCGCCGATCAGCCACCTTCATTGTCTCATACGCGGCCGTTGCCGGGGCCTCACCGGGGACGGCGCGCCAAGTTTGCCACGCTAGAATCAGGACAACAATCGCCCCTTCCCCACAGAAAAGGCCACGATGCCACGCCAGAGTGTTTCCGTGCGACCCGCCGACGCCGCCCTGCCCGTCATGGTCCGGGCCAGACCCTTCGGCTGGCTTCTGGTCATTGCCGGGGCCGTGGCGTGGATTGCGTCGGCCACGCTGGTGCTGGAGCGCCTGGAGCTGTACACCAACCCTGATGCCCAGATCAGCTGCGACATCAATTCCTGGATTTCCTGCGGCGATGTCATGAAGACGTCCCAGGCGGCCATTTTCGGCTTCCCCAACCCGTTTATCGGCCTCGTGGCGTTCGCGGTGGTCATCACCACGGGCGTGGCGCTGCTGGCCGGGGCCGAGCTCAGGCGCTGGTACTGGATCGGGCTTCAGGTGGGCATCACGCTCGGCATGGCGCTGATCTGCTGGTTCTTCACGCAGGCCGTGTACGTGCTGGCGATCCTGTGCCCCTACTGCATGGTGGTGTGGTCCATGATGATCCCGCTCTTTGTCTGGACCACGGTCCGCAACCTGAAGCACGGGGTCATCCCGGCCGCGCCCGCCGTCGCCAAGTTCGCGGCCGACTGGGCGTGGGTCATCGTGGGCCTGGCCTACCTCGGCGTCATTGCGGCCATCTTTTTCAAGTTCATGGCGCTGATCATCCCCTCCAACGCCTAGCGGCCCCGGGCGGAAATGACGTTCGACGCCGAAAGGGCACCCCCAGCGGGGGTGCCCTTTCGCTTTTGCCTGGCTGGGCGGCGCCTGGGCCTCCATCCGCTCAGGCGAACCAGATGCCGATCTCGCGCTCGGCCGACTCCACGGAGTCGGAGCCGTGAACCAGGTTCTGCTGGACCTTCAGCCCCCAGTCCCGGCCAAAGTCGCCGCGGATGGTGCCGGGGGCTGCCGTCGTGGGGTCGGTGGTGCCGGCCAGGGCGCGGAAGCCCTCGACCACGCGGTCACCTTCAAAGATTGCGGCCACCACGGGGCCGGACAGCATGAACTCGACCAGCGGCTCGTAGAAGGGCTTGCCCGCGTGCTCGGCGTAGTGCTGCTCGAGCTGCTCACGGGTTGCGTCGACCTTCTTCAGTTCGGCCAGCGTGTAGCCCTTGGCTTCGATCCGGGCCAGGACGGCGCCGGAGAGGTTGCGGGACACGCCGTCGGGCTTGACCAGGACGAGGGTGCGCTCGATGCTCACAGATTCTCCTTGCGATTTGGGGCAGTTGCGGAAAGTCGCCGGGCGCCTGCGTGGCGGCAGGGCCCCAACCAGCTTACTGGGTCCGCGAGGACCAGGCCGTCCCGGAGCTCCGTCACGGCGGTGGACGGCCATCCCGCGGGCCGTGCGGGTGGCCACCGTGCGGGGCCGCGCGCAGCCGGCGCCGAAGGCTGACCGGAACGCGTCGAATCCCGGCAGGCGGCGGCTGGTGACGGACATCGGCGGTGCAGCAACTGTGGGCCCCGGGAGCCGGCTTCCGGTGGCGCTAGTCCGTGGCGTCCGGGTGGGCGGCGTCCCATTCCTCCTGCTGGCGGGCGCGCGCCCTGTTTTCCCGGTCGATGCGCCCGCCGGTGTGGAGCCCGTACCACCAGGCGATGGCGAAGAGGAGGCCGACCACAAACATGGAAGCTTCCCAGAAGCCGCCGGCAATCAGCAGCAGCTGCAGGACCCAGCCAAACGCCGGCCCCCACTTCCTGCCCATGAAGGCGCAGGCGGCCACCATGAGCAGGGCCAGCACGCCGGCCACCACCAGGTAGGCCGGGTTCCTGCCGTGCACGCCATAGAGCCCCAGGCCCAGGAACAGCGCCACGAATGCCTCGAGCACCAGGACGGTGGAGGCGAACATGGTCTTGGTGGAGCGCAGCTTTTTTGGCATCCCGGGGCGCCATTCACGCTGCGCCTTGGTCAGTCGCGCCATGCCTTAGGCACCTTCCCTTTCGCCGGGACGGCCCAGCAGTATGCGGGCCTCGCCCACCACGGTGATGGAGCCGGTGATCAGCACGCCGCCGGCGAGGTCGTTGTTGGATTCGGCCCGTTCCACGGCCCATTCGATGGCGTCGTCGAGCTTCTCGGCAATGTGGACGTCCTCTTCGTTCCAGCCAAGGTCCACGGCCATCTCGGCCAGTTCCGCGGCGGGGATGGCCCGCGGCGAGCTGGACTGCGTGAGGCAGATTTCAGCGGCCTCGTCACCATAGGATTCCTTCAGCGTGCGCAGGATGTCCTCGGCGTCCTTCTCCTGCAGGACGCCGAGCACCACCACGAGCTTGCTGAAGGCGAACGCCTCCTGCAGGGCGGTGGCGCTGACGGCGATCCCCGCGGGGTTGTGCGCCGCGTCGACCACAATCGTGGGCGAGGTGCGCAGCACTTCCAGGCGCCCGGGCGAGGTCGCGTTGCCGAAGCCTTCCCGGACCAATTCCAGGTTCAGTTCCTTCTCTCCCCCGCCCAGGAACGCCTCCAGGGCCGCAAGGGCGACGGCGGCGTTCCCTGCCTGGTGCGCGCCGTGCAGCGGCAGCAGGATGTCCGGGTAGCGCCCGGCCAGGCCCTGCAGGGTGACCATCTGGCCGCCCACGGCGATGGTGCGCGATTCCACGCCGAACTCGACGCCTTCGAACCTGAACGCGGCGTGCATTTCCCGGGCCCGGTCCAGGATGACCTGGGCAGCGTCCACGGGCTGGACGGCGCTGACCACGAAGGCGCCTTCCTTGATGATGCCCGCCTTCTCCTCCGCAATGAGTCCGGTGGTCTCCCCCAGCAGTTCGGTGTGGTCCAGGGAGATGGGCGTGAGAACGGCCACCTGGCCGTCGCCCACGTTGGTGGCGTCGGTGATGCCGCCCAGGCCCACTTCCAGCACGGCCACGTCCACGGGCTCGTCGGCGAAGATGGCATAGGCCAGGATGGTCAGGCACTCGAAGTAGGTCAGGCGCTGTTCGCCCGCCGACTCGAGTTCGGCGTCGACCATCTGCAGGTAGGGCCGGATCTCGTCCCAGATCCGCACAAAGGTCCCGTCGGGGACGGGGGCGCCGTCGATGCTGATGCGCTCGGTGACCCGGCTCAGGTGCGGGCTGGTGTAGCGGCCGGTGCGCAGGCCGTGGGCCAGCAGCCCGGATTCGATCATGCGGGCCGTGGACGTCTTGCCATTGGTGCCGGTGATGTGGATGATCGGGAACGCCTTGTTGGGTTCCCCGAGGATGTCCATGGCCCGGAACAGGGGTGCCAGGCGCGGCTCCATCTTGTTTTCGGGGGCGCGGCCCAGCAGTTCGGCGTAGACGCTCTCCACGGAGAATTCGTCGTGTTCATGGCTCACGGGGCAACAGTCCGTTCAACAGTGATGGTGGTGTCGACGTCGCCGGGAACCAGTTCCAGTTCCAGGGTCAGCGTTTCCTTTTTGACGAGCTCCGCATTGGCGTGGAGGGCGTCCACCACTTCCTGCGGGGCCTGGATGATGGTGCGGATGCGGTCGCTGACATGCAGCTCGGCGTCCTTGCGGGCCTGCTGGATGGCGCGGACCATGTCCCGGGCGGTGCCCTCGGCCTCGAGTTCGGCCGTGACCTCGGTGTTGAGCACCACGAACCCCCCGCCCGGCAGCATCGCAACCGCGGTGGATCCGCCGTCGTGCGCGTCGGCAACCACTGTCTCCAGCGAGTACTCGGACGGTTCAAGGACCAGGCCGCCGGCGGTGACCACGCCGTCAACTTCGGACCAGTCGCCGGACTTGGCGCCCTTGATGGCCCGCTGGACGTCCTTGCCCAGGCGCGGGCCGGCCGCGCGGGCATTGACCACCAGCTTTTGTGAGATGCCGAACTCCTCCGGGGAGGCGTCGGCGGAATCCACAAACCGCACGGCGCGGATGTTCAGCTCGTCGGCCACCACATCCGCGCCGCCGTCGAGCGCCGCCGCGTTGGGGGCCACCACGGTGAGCCCGGCCAGCGGCAGCCGCACGCGCAGCTTGGCGGCCTTGCGCAGGCTGGAGCCGGTGGAGCAGATCTGCTGGACGCGGTCCATCTGCTCCACGAGGGCGGGGCTGGGCACAAACAGGTCCGCGTTGGGCCAGTCGGTCAGGTGCACGGAGCGGCCTCCGGTCAGGCCGCGCCAGATCTCCTCGGTGACCAGCGGCAGCAGCGGGGCGGCCGAGCGGCACACGGCTTCCAGGGCGGTGTAGAGCGCGTCGAAGGCGTCCGTGCTCTCATCGAAGAAGCGGTTGCGGCTGCGGCGCACGTACCAGTTGGTCAGCATGTCCAGGTAGCTGCGCAGGGCGTCGCAGGCGCCGGAGACGTCGTAGGCGTCCAGCCTGGCGCCCATCTGGCGGACCAGGTCCCCGGTGTTGGCAAGCAGGTACTCGTCCATGGTGTCGGTGTAGCCGTCAAAGCGCAGCTTGGCGTCGTATCCGGCGCCGCCGTTGGCCGTGTTGGCGTACAGCGTGAAGAAGCTGTACACGTTCCACAGCGGCAGGATGACCTGGCGGACGCCGTCGCGGATGCCCTGCTCGGTGACCACCAGGTTGCTGCCGCGCAGGATGGGGCTGGACATCAGGAACCAGCGCATGGCATCGGAGCCGTCGCGGTCCAGCACCTCGGAGACGTCCGGATAGTTGCGCAGGGACTTGGACATCTTCTGCCCGTCGGAGCCCAGGACGATGCCGTGACTGATGACGTTCCGGAACGCGGGGCGGTCAAAAAGGGCGGTGGAGAGGATGTGCAGCATGTAGAACCAGCCGCGTGTCTGCCCGATGTACTCGACAATGAAGTCCGCCGGGTTGTGGGTGTTGAACCAGTCTTCATTCTCGAAGGGGTAGTGCACCTGGCCGTACGGCATGGAGCCGGAGTCGAACCAGACGTCCAGCACGTCCTCCACGCGGCGCATGGTGGACCTGCCGCTCGGGTCGTCCGGGTTGGGGCGGGTCAGCTCGTCGATGAACGGGCGGTGCAGGTCCACTTCGCCGGCCTTGTTCAGCGGCAGCCGGCCAAAGTCGGACTCCATCTCGGCCAGCGAGCCGTACACGTCGGTACGCGGGTATTCGGGGTCGTCGGACTGCCACACCGGGATGGGACTGCCCCAGTAGCGGTTGCGGCTGATCGACCAGTCGCGGGCGTTGGCCAGCCACTTGCCAAACTGGCCGTCCTTGACGTTGCCGGGGATCCAATTGATGTCCTGGTTCAGCTCGGACATGCGGTCCTTGAACTTTGTCACCTCCACGTACCAGGAGGAGATGGCGCGGTAGATCAGGGGCGTGCGGCACCGCCAGCAGTGCGGGTAGCTGTGGACGTAGCTGGCCTGGCGGACCAGCCGGCCGGCGTCGCGGATCACGCGGGTGATCGTCTTGTTCGCGTCAAAGACCTGCACTCCGGCGATGTCGTTGAGCGGCCCGCCTTCAAACAGGGGCAGGAACTTCGCACCCTCGTCCACGGACAGGACCACGGGGATGCCGTACTGCTCGCAAACCTTCTGGTCCTCCTCACCGTAGGCGGGAGCCTGGTGGACAATGCCGGTTCCGTCGGTGGTCGTGACGTAGTCGGCCAGGAGGAACTGCCAGGACTTGGCCGTGCCGTACTTTTCATCGTCGGCGAAGTAATCCCACAGGGGCTCGTATTTCAGCCCTTCCAGCTCGGAGCCCGTGTACGTGGCGGTGACCGCCTCCGCCGCGGCAGCGCCGTCGTCGTACCCCAGGTCCTTGGCGTAGGCCCCCACCAGGTCCGAGGCCAGCAGGAACTTCTCGGGGGTCGGGGTTGTCGATACGGCGGAGGACCCGTTGGGCCCGACAGGGACCACGACATAGCTCACGTCGGGCCCGACGGCGAGGGCCTGGTTGGTGGGCAGGGTCCAGGGCGTGGTGGTCCAGGCGATGGCGGACGTGCCGGCCAGCTCCTGTGAGAGGGGGGACTCGCCGGCCAGGATGGGGAAGGTGACGGTGACCGTCTGGTCCTGGCGGTCCTTGTAGACGTCATCGTCCATGCGCAGCTCGTGGTTGGAGAGCGGGGTTTCGTCCTTCCAGCAGTACGGCAGCACGCGGTAGCCGTTGTACGTCAGGCCCTTCTCGTGCAGCTGCTTGAACGCCCAGAGCACGGATTCCATGTACTCGACGTTGAGCGTCTTGTAGTCGTTGTCGAAGTCCACCCAGCGTGCCTGGCGGGTGACGTACTCCTGCCATTCGCCGGCGTACTTCATGACGGAGGAGCGGCAGGCGTCGTTGAACTTGTCGATGCCCATGGCCTCGATCTGCTTCTTGTCCGTCATCCCCAGCTGCTTCATGGCCTCCAGCTCGGCGGGCAGCCCGTGCGTGTCCCAGCCGAAGCGGCGCTCCACACGGCGTCCGCGCTGCGTCTGGTAGCGGGCCACCAGGTCCTTGGCGTAGCCGGTCAGCAGGTGGCCGTAGTGCGGCAGGCCGTTGGCGAACGGCGGTCCGTCGTAGAAGACGAACTCGTTGGAGCCGTCCTGCCCGGCCTCGCGCTGGTCGATGCTCGCCTGGAAGGTGCCGTCCTCCGCCCAGTATTTGAGCACCAGTTCTTCCACGGCCGGGAAGCGCACGGATGCGGGCACATGGTTGGAGCCGGCGGGGCGGCCGGCGGCGGAAGCCTTCGGGAAATGGGTCATCACATCATCCTGGTGGTGGTAGTGCAGTTGCCGGATGCAAGGACGGCTTGCGCCGCGGTACCACCTCGCTTGCCGACCCCTGGTTTTGTGGCCAGGGCGCGGCCGCTTGTTGACTGCTGTGACGGGCGTACCCGCCCGGTTCTACTGGCGCCCGCTGGCTCTGCCTGCGGGGCACGTTCTTCCGGGAGCTCACCGGTGATGGCCGGGTCGCAGCTTTGTCCTCCATGATACGGGATGCGCGCGGTGGGGCGCACCGCGCGCATCCCTGGGTGGGGGCGGCTACCGGCGGACCAGCTTGTGGTTGGCCGCCTGCGCCACGGGGCGCACCACCACCTGGTCCAGGTTGATGTGGTGGGGAAGCCCGACGGCGTACGCCACCACATCCGCCACGTCAGCTGCCGTGAGGGGTTCCGCCACGCCCTGGTAGACCTTGTCGGCAGCCTCCTTGTCGCCGCCGAGCCGGTTGAGCGCGAATTCCTCGGTCTGGACCAGGCCCGGGGCCACCTCGATCACGCGGAGGTTGTTTTCCACCTCTTCCAGGCGCAGCGCGTTGGTCAGGGCGTGCTGGGCGAACTTGGCCGCGTTGTAGCCGGCGCCGCCCTCGTAGGCGGACAGTCCGGCCGTGGAAGTCAGGTTCAGCACGGTGCCGGCGCGGTGCTCGCGGAGGGCGGGCAGAAACGCCCGCGTCATTTTCATGGTGCCCATGACGTTGGCCTGGAACATCCACTCCCAGTCGTCGTTGTTGGAGGCGCCGATGCGGTCCGCGCCGCGGGCCCCTCCTGCCACGTTGATCAACGTGTCCAGGCCGCCGTTTTCGGAGACGAAGGCAATCAGGGAGGCAACGTCGCCGTCCTTGGAGACGTCCGCCGCGAAAGCCAGGGCCCCCGTCTCCGCGGCGAGCTTCTCAAGGCGTGCGGCACGGCGCGCCACGGCCACCACCTGCCAGCCGGCCTTGCGGAGGGCGCGGACGGTGGCCTCGCCGATGCCGGTGCTGGCACCTGTGACGACGGCGTGGTGGATCGGGGCGGCGGTGTTTTCGGTCATGGCACCAATTTAGCCCGTCCGCCATGGGGCCGCCTACGCGCCGGGCGTGTCCACGCCGTTGAGGAAGTCCAGCAGCACGGCCGCCTGGTTCTGCCGGTGGTCCTTGGCGCTGTAGAGCAGCACCACCTTCTCGTGCTCCTTCGCCAGCGCGCGGATCTCGTCCACGGCCGGGTTCGTGGCCAGTTCGGCGCGGTAGTCCTTGACGAATGCGGCGAAATGTTCCGGGACGTGGCCGAACGCATTGCGCACCTCGGTGCTGGGCCCGGCGTCCTTGAGCCACACGTCCACGCGGTCCTTCCTGATCCCGCGCGGCCAGAGCCGGTCCACCAGGATCCGGTATTCGTCCGGCCCAGGTTCCTCATACACCCGCAAAATCCGCATCGTGCCCATATCCGCATCATAGCCCCGGGGAATTCCCCCTGGGCCGGAGCTCCATTGCTTCGCCACGGTGCGCCACTTCTGAAGTGGCGCACCGTTGCCTCGCCACGGTGCGCAGCTTCGCCGTGCCGGACGTGGCAGGCAACTCATGAAAGAATTGGCGCATGGCTGAAAACACTCCGGGCACAGACACGCCCGCAACCCCCGCAAGTTTCGTTCCCGACAAGCCCGCGCTGGAGGGCCTGGAGGCCTCGCTGACCAGGCGCTGGCTTGAGGAGGGCACCTACAGCTTTGACCGTGAGACCACCCGGGAGCAGGTGTACTCCATCGACACTCCCCCGCCCACGGCCTCCGGGTCCCTGCACGTGGGACACATGTTCTCCTATACGCAGACGGACGTGCTGGCCCGCTTCCAGCGCATGAACGGCAAGAACGTCTTCTACCCGATGGGCTGGGACGACAACGGCCTGCCCACCGAGCGCCGCGTCCAGAACTATTACGGCGTCCGTTGCGACCCGAAAATCCCGTACGACGCCGGCTACCGCCCTCCCGTGTCCCCGGCCAAGAACCAGCGCGACTTCGACGTCGTCTCGCGCCGGAACTTCATCGAGCTCTGCGAGGAGCTGGCCGTGGAGGATGAGAAGGTCTTTGAAAACCTGTTCCAGACGCTGGGACTGTCCGTTGACTGGAACCTTACCTACCGCACCATCGACGGCCACTCCCGTGCCGTGTCGCAGCGCGGCTTCCTGGAAAACCTGGCCGCAGGCGACGCCTACATGGCGGAGGCGCCCACCCTGTGGGACGTCACCTTCCGCACCGCCGTGGCCCAGGCCGAGCTCGAGGACCGCGAGGTGGCCGGCGCCTACTACCGCTACCCCTTCTTCGCCGAGGACGGCACCAAGGTCTACATCGAGACCACGCGCCCCGAACTGCTGCCCGCCTGCGCCGCGCTCGTGGCCAATCCGGACGACGAGCGCTACCAGCCGCTGTTCGGCAGGAAGGTCACCTCGCCGCTGTTCGGCGTCGAGGTTGAGGTGCGCGCCCACCCGCTGGCCAAGGCGGACAAGGGCTCCGGCATCGCCATGGTCTGCACCTTCGGCGACCTGACCGACGTCACCTGGTGGCGCGAGCTCCAGCTGCCCACCCGCGCCATTGTGGGCCGCGACGGCCGGATCGTCGCGGACACCCCGGAGTGGATCACCACCGAGGAAGGCCGCGCCAACTACGCGGCCATCGCCGGCAAGACCGTCTTCGGCGCCAAGGAAGGCGTGGTCGAGCTGCTGGCCGCGGCGCGGCTGCTGGACGGCGAGCCGAAGAAGATCATGCACCCGGTCAACTTCTTTGAAAAGGGGGACAAGCCGCTGGAGGTGGTCACCTCCCGCCAGTGGTACATCCGCAACGGCGGCCGCGACGGGGACCGCCGCGAACGCCTGATCAACCGCGGCCGCGAAATCGAGTTCCACCCGGCGTTCATGCGCTCGCGCTACGACAACTGGATCTCCGGACTGAACGGCGACTGGCTGGTTTCCCGCCAGCGCTTCTTCGGCGTGCCGGTGCCCGTCTGGTACCCGCTGGACGCGGATGCCAACCCGGTCTACGACCACCCCATCCTGCCGACCAGCGAAATGCTGCCGGTTGATCCGGCCGCGGACGCCGCCCCCGGCTACACGGAGGACCAGCGGAACGCGCCCGGCAGCTTCGTCGGCGACGCCGACGTCCTGGACACCTGGGCCACCTCGTCCCTGACCCCGCAGATCGTGGGCGGCTGGAGCGTGGACGATGACCTGTTCGCCAAGGTCTACCCGTTCGACCTGCGCCCGCAGGCCCACGACATCATCCGCACCTGGCTCTTCTCCTCCGCCGTGCGCGCCGACGCCCTGCAGGGCAGCGCCCCGTGGAAGCATGCCGCCATCTCCGGCTGGATCCTGGACCCGGACCGCAAGAAGATGTCCAAGTCCAAGGGCAACGTGGTGGTCCCCACCGACGTGCTCAACGACTATGGCGCCGACGCCGTCCGCTACTGGGCCGCCTCCGCCAAGCTCGGCGCCGACACCGCCTACGAGATTGCGCAGATGAAGATCGGCCGCCGCCTGGCCATCAAGCTGCTCAACGCCTCCAAGTTCGTGCTCAACCTCGGCGCCACGGAAGCCAACGTTCTCACGGGCGACACGGCCGTGGCCACCAACGCGCTGGACCGCGCGCTCCTGGCCCTGCTGGCCGACGTCGTCCGCCAGTCCACGGCCGCCTTTGAGAAGTACGACTACGCCAAGGCGCTGCAGGCCACTGAGAGCTTCTTCTGGCATTTCACGGACGACTACGTGGAGCTGATCAAGGACCGCGCCTACGGTGCCGGCGGCGAGGAAGGCCAGGCCTCAGTGCTGGCCGCCCTGGCCACCACACTGGATTCCCTGCTGCGCCTGTTCGCGCCGTTCCTGCCGTTCGCGACGGAGGAGGTCTGGAGCTGGTGGCGCACCGGCTCCGTCCACCGGGCACCGTGGCCCGCCGCCGTGGAAGTGAACGATGGCGACACCACCATGCTGGCCACCGTCGGCGACGCCCTGGGCGGCATCCGCAAGGCCAAGTCCGAGGCCAAGGTCAAGCAGCGCACCCAGGTGCTCTCCGCCACCGTCACGGCAGACGCGGCCAAGGCCGCACAGCTGCGGACCGGCCTTGGCGACCTCAAGGCCGCCGCCAACGCCGTGGAAATCACGGTGGCCGAGGGCGCCGGCGAACTCACCGTGTCCGACGTCGTGCTGGCGCCGGCCGAGGAGCCCGTCCAGGCCTGATCCCGGCTGCGAGCTTGCGAGTGGCGGGAGGGCGTGGGGGTCATCTCCAATCTCGGAGCTGGTGGGGCTGGGCCTTCCGGGCGAGCTTCTTCAGGCCCTTCCGCGGGGGGACGCGGACGGGCTCGGGCCAGCGCGGGGCTAGCGCGTCGCCCAGGGTCACCCCGCGCAGCTTGCGGGCGAACATGGGCAGCACCCAGTCCGCGGTCCACCTGTATTGGTCCCGTCCCCACTGCTTCCAGGTGGGGGCGGGCTGTTGTTTTTTGTGCTTGGGTGCGATGCCGTGGGGCACGCCGAGCAGGTCCAGGACCTGTCCGGCCATGAACTTGTGCCCGGCCGTGGACATGTGCAGGCGGTCCGGACACCAGAAGCGCGGGTTCCGGTACGCCTCAAAGGTGGCGAAGTCGACCACCACGGCGCCGTGCCGGGCGGCGATGCGCCGGACGCCGTCGTTGTACAGGTGGTTCTTGCGCCGCAGCGGGGACAGGACCGCGGAGACCTCAACGTCATAGCCGGTGAAAAGCAGCAGCTGGGCGCCGGTGGCGGCCAGACCGTCCACAAGCGCCTCGTACTGGGACAGGATGTCCGCGACGCGCGTGCCGATGTCCATGATGTCGTTGCCGCCCGCGTAAAGCGTGACGAGGCTCGGCTCCATGGCAACGGCGGGCCCCAGCTGTTCGGCCGCTATGTGGCGCAGTCGCTTGCTCCGGATGGCCAGGTTGGCGTACTCCCAGCCGGGCTGGTTGCGGGCCAGTCCCTCGGCAACGCGGTCGGCCCAGCCACGCACTCCGTTGGGCAGGTGCTTGCTGGGGTCGCCCACCCCCTCGGTGAACGAGTCCCCGAGCGCCACGTACCTCATCCGTTCCCCGCTGATCAGGCCGCCGTCCGGGCCGCCCCCACGGGCCGCCCGCTCCCCTGCCCGATCCCGCGATACGCCCAGCCGGCGGCGCGCCAGGCGCCGGCATCCAGGGCGTTGCGCCCGTCCAGCACGGCCGCCCGGTCCACCACGGCGGCCGCCGCCACCGGGTCCAGGCCCGTGTACTCCGGCCACTCGGTCAGCAGCATGGTCAGCTCGGCCCCCCGCAGGGCGTCCATGGCGTCCGCCTGGAATGAAAGTTGGGGGTGCGCCAGCCAGGCGTGGCCGGCCGCGTGCGGGTCGCTGACTGTGACCAGCGCGCCCTTGGCGGCCAGCTGCAGGGCGATGTCCAACGCCGGCGAGTCACGGGTGTCGTCCGTGTGGGGCTTGAACGCCGCCCCCAGGACGGTGATCCGGCGCCCGCGCACCTCCCCGCCGCACATGGCCGCCGCGGCCTCGGCGGCGCGGCCCCGGGCAGCGGCGTTGATGCCGTCCACGAGCGAGAGCAGCTCGTCAAGTGACTGCACGCCGCGCTCCTGCGCCTGTGCCCGGAATGACCGCAGGTCCTTGGGCAGGCAGCCGCCGCCAAACCCCACGCCGGCCTGCAGGTACCGGCTGCCCATGCGGGCGTCGTGCCCCAGTGCCCCGGCAAGTTCGACGACGTCGGCCCCCACCTGCTCGCACAGCTCACCGACGGCGTTGACGAAGGAGAGCTTGAGGGCCAGGAAGGCGTTGGCCGCCACCTTGATGAGTTCGGCCGTCGCGAAATTGGTGGCGACGCACGGGGTGCCGCGCTCCAGCAGTGGCGCGTAGACGGCGTCGAGCAGCTCACGGGCAGCCCGGCGGCCGTCGCCTTCGGGCAGGCCGTAAACCAGGCGGTCCGGCATCAGGGAGTCCGCCACGGCAGTCCCCTGGCGCAGGAATTCCGGATTCCAGGCCAGCACGGCCCCCGTCCCGGCGAGGAGGGCCTCCACGCCTTCGGCCGTGCCGACCGGGACCGTGGACTTGCCCACCACGAGGTCCCCCGGCGCCAGGTGCGGGCGCAGCGCTTCGACGGCCCGGCGCAGCTGGCCAAGGTCGGCACCGTTGCCGGCCTTGGCCTGGGGCGTGCCCACGCAGATGAAGTGGACGCGGGCGCCGGCGAGCCGGGCGGGATCGGTGGTGAACGCGAGCCGGCCGGACACGGTGCCATCCCGCAGCAGCGCCGACAGCCCGGGTTCATGAAAGGGGGCTTCGGCCCGGGCCAGCCGCCCCACCTTGGCGGCGTCGGTGTCCAGGCCCGTGACGTGGTGCCCCAGGGAGGCGAGGGCTGCGGCATGGACAGCGCCCAGGTAGCCGCAGCCAACGACGGAAACTTTCACTTGATTCCTCTCAGGCCGGCGCCCTGGCGGGCGTGGTCGGCGATGGTGTCGTTGTAGAGTTCCATGAGCCGCTCGCACACCACGGCCCACGTGCGGCCCTGGACCGCGGAGTGGGCCGCCGCACCGAAGGCGGCCCGCTTCGCGTCGTCGCCCACCAGGTCCTCCACGTAGCCGCGCAGTTCGGACAGCTCGCCGGGCTGGTAGAGCCAGCCGGTGCGCGAAGAGTCCACCAGATCGACGGGGCCGCCGCGGCCGGTGGCCACCACCGGCACGCCGGACGCCATGGCCTCCTGGATGGTCTGGCAAAAGGTTTCCAGCTCGCCGGGGTGAACAAAAAGGTCCAGGGAGGCCATGGCGGCGGCCAGCTTCTCCCCGGCCAGGAAGCCCGTGAAGTGCGCATCGGGGAGGGCGCCCTCCAGCGCCTGGCGCTGGGGTCCGTCGCCCACCACCACCAGGCGCGTGCGGGGGATGTTCGCAAGGGCCGCAAGGTCCCCCACCTGCTTTTCCAGCGCGAGCCGGCCCACGTAGCCGATCACCTTTTCGCCGCGGGGTGCCACGAGGCGCCGGAATGCGTCATTCCGCCTGGACGGGTGGAAGCGGCCCGTGTCCACGCCGCGGCGCCACAAGTCGACGCGCGGGATGCCGTGGCCCCGCAGCTGGTCGATGGCAGCCGTGGACGGGGCAAGTGTGCGGGTGGCGGCCATGTGGATCCGTTCCACCCGCGTCCACGCCCAGTTTTCCAGAAACGGCATGCCGTACTTGGCGGCATAGCCGGGGACGTCGGTCTGGTAGACGGCCACGGTGGGCAGGTCCAGCTGCTGGGCGGCGCGCACCCCGCGCCACCCCAGGACGAACGGGGAGGCAAGGTGGACAATGTCCGGGTTGAAGGCGGCCAGCACGGCCTTGACGCGGGCCACCCCGCCCACGGCCACGCGGACGTTGCGGTACCCCGTGACCGGTACGGCAGGCAGCCTCGCGATCCTGGCGCCCTCAACGACAGCGGGGGCGTTTCCGTTCGTGGACGGGGCGATGACCAGGACTTCGTCGCCTCGTTGCTTCAGGTGTTGAAGGATTTTCAGCAGGGAATGGGTGACCCCGTTCATGTCCGGCAGGAACGATTCAGCAACTATGGCAATCTTCACGCCTTCAGCGTGTCCGGCGGAGGTGGCCGGGGCCCGGATCCGGGGAAACCCGCACGTGAAAAGATGATGAACTGGGGGGGTTGGGCCACTTTTGGACAAAGGGGAAGCCCCATCGGCATTTTGCCGTCGGTGGGGCTTCGGCTTTCGGCCGCCGGGTGACGTTCGACGGTCTGCTGGACTCCATTGCTTTTCAGTGCTTTGGCCGCGTCACCGGCTCCCAGTTCCTTCGTTTCCACGAGTCTGCCGCCAGGGGCGGTTTGTCGATGTTTCTTCCGGTTCTGTCACTGAATCTCTGGTGTCCATCCCCTCTCCCGAAGGATTGGGTAAGAAAAAGTATGCGCCTGTTGGCGGGCAAAAACAAGGGCCGGGCCAACAACAGTCTTGACTGTTGCCGCCCCGGCCCTCGATCACTGAATTTACCCGAACTGCGGGTTCTCCGTGCGGGTGCGCTTGATCTCGAAGAAGTACGGGAAGCCGGCCAGGGTGACGGTTGCGTCCCAGAGCCTGCCCGCCTCCTCGCCGCGCGGAATGCGGGTAATGACCGGGCCGAAGAAGGCGGTGCCGTTGAACGCGACGATGGGTGTGCCCACGTCCTGGCCCACCCGGCTGATGCCCTCCTCGTGGCTGGCGCGCAGGGCCGCGTCGTACTCCGTGGAGGTTGCGGCGGCGGCCAGCTCTGCCGGCAGTCCGGCCTCGGCAAGGGACTTGGCGATGACGTTGTCCATGTCCTTGTCGCCGTCGTAGTGGATGTGGGTGCCCATGGCGTCGTAGAGCGGCTTGACGACCTCGCTGCCATGCAGCTGCGCGGCGGCGATGAGCACGCGCACGGGGCCCCATGCGGTGTCCAGGAATGCCCGGTAGTCGGCCGGGAGTTCGTCTCGGCCTTCATTGAGCACGGCAAGACTCATCACATGCCAGTCGACCTTGATGTTGCGGACCTTCTCCACCTCACCGATCCACCGGGACGTGGCCCAGGCAAAGGGGCAGGCTGGGTCAAACCAGAAATCGGCCTTTTCGGGCACTGCGATATCAGACAAGGTGGTCTCCTCAGTTCGGCTGACGGTATTGCGCGAATTACACGCCCATTAGACGCAACAGCGGATCAGGCGGACTTGTTCCTGCGCTTGGCCACAACCTCGTGCGGGATCAGGTTGGGCTCGGCCAGCTTGTTGACGGCGTCGGCTGTGATGACCGCCGTGGAGATGTCCTCGCGGCTGGGGAGGTCAAACATGACCGGCTGCAGGACCTCTTCCAGGATGGCGCGCAACCCGCGGGCGCCGGTCCCCCGGGCCAGGGCCTGGTCGGCGATGGCGGCGAGGGCGTCCTCCTCAAACTCAAGGTCGACGCCGTCGAGGGTGAACATCTTTTGGTACTGCTTGACGAGGGCGTTCTTCGGTTCGGTGAGGATCTGGATGAGCGCGGTGCGGTCCAGCTGCGTCACGGTGGTGATGACGGGGAGGCGGCCGATGAATTCGGGGATCAGGCCGAACTTCAGCAGGTCCTCGGGCATGACGTCCGCGTAGGTCGCCTCGGACTGCTTGAGCGCGCTCAGCGGGGCGCCAAAGCCAATGCCCTTCTTGCCGGCACGCGAACCAATGATGTCCTCGAGGCCGGCAAAGGCGCCGGCCACGATGAACAGGACGTTGGTCGTGTCGATCTGGATGAACTCCTGGTGCGGGTGCTTGCGCCCGCCCTGCGGCGGGACGGACGCAACAGTGCCCTCGAGGATTTTCAGCAGCGCCTGCTGCACGCCCTCCCCCGAGACGTCGCGGGTGATGGAGGGGTTCTCGGACTTGCGCGAGATTTTGTCGATCTCGTCGATGTAGATGATGCCCTGTTCGGCCTTCTTGACGTCAAAGTCGGCGGCCTGGATGAGCTTGAGGAGGATGTTTTCCACGTCCTCGCCCACGTAGCCCGCCTCGGTGAGCGCCGTGGCGTCGGCGACTGCGAAGGGCACGTTGAGGCGGCGGGCCAGTGTCTGGGCCAGGTAGGTCTTGCCGCAGCCGGTGGGGCCGACCAGCAGAATGTTGGACTTGGCGATTTCCACTTCATCGTGGACGGCGCCGGCCAGGGTGGTGGACTTGACGGCGTGGCCGGACTGGATGCGCTTGTAGTGGTTGTAGACGGCCACGGCGAGGGATCGCTTGGCCGGTTCCTGGCCGATGACGTATTCCTGCAGAAAGTCGAAGATCTCCCGCGGCTTGGGCAGCTCAAAGGCGTCCAGCTCGGCCACCTCGGCCAGCTCCTCGTCGATGATCTCGTTGCACAGTTCGATGCATTCGTCGCAAATGTACACGCCCGGGCCCGCAATGAGCTTGCGGACCTGCTTTTGGCTTTTGCCACAGAAGGAACACTTCAGCAGGTCGGTGCTTTCGCCCATTCTGGCCATGTGTGCGTCCTTCCGGGAATGGCGTCGGCGTGCGCCGCTGCCATTGGTTGTTGCGAGTTCGGCAGCCGTGGCCGCCCTGCCTTGCGTACGCTTCCACTCTAAGGCAAGGGGCTGACAAAGGGTGGAAGGCACTCGCCGGGACGGAGCAGTTTTTGGCTCCGGCCCGGCGGTGGTGGATCAGCGCGCGATGGCCGCCGGCTTGATCTTGCGCGGCTCCAGCACCTCGTCAATCAGGCCGTACTCCTTGGCCTGCGCCGCGGTGAGGATGTTGTCGCGCTCGATGTCGTTGCTGACCTGCTCGGGCGTGCGGCCCGAGTGGTCGGAGAGCGTGTTCTCCAGCCATTCGCGCATGCGCATGACCTCGTTGGCCTGGATTTCCAGGTCGGAGGCCTGCCCGCCCTGGCCGCCGGAAAGGGCCGGCTGGTGGATCAGCACGCGGGCATTGGGCAGCGCCAGGCGCTTGCCGGGGGCGCCGGCGGCGAGCAGCACGGCGGCGGCGGACGCCGCCTGGCCCAGGCACACCGTCTGGATCTCGGGGCGGATGAACTGCATGGTGTCGTAGATGGCCGTCATGGCCGTGAACGATCCGCCGGGCGAGTTGATGTACAGCGTGATGTCGCGGTCGGTGTCGTCCGCCTCAAGCACCAGCAGCTGCGCCATGACGTCGTCGGCGGAGGCGTCGTCGACCTGGACGCCCAGGAAGATGATGCGGTCCTCAAACAGCTTGGTGTAGGGGTCCTGGCGCTTGAAGCCGTAGGGCGTGCGCTCCTCAAACTGCGGGAGGACATAGCGGCTGGTGGGAAGATTGCCGGCAGTGCTGCCAAAGGCCGAACCGCCAAAGTTGTAAGTCATGTCTGTTGTGCTCCTGGAAGTAGTTCTTTGGCCGGTTAGTTCGCGTTGGTTCCGCCGCCGCCGGCGACCGTGCCCGCGTGCCGGCTGATCTTGTCGAAGAAGCCGTATTGGAGCGCTTCCTCGGCCGTGAACCACTTGTCGCGGTCATTGTCCTTGAGAATCTTCTCCACCGTCTGCCCGGTCTGCTCGGCCGTCAGTTCAGCCATGACCTTCTTCATGTGCAGGATGAGTTCGGCCTGGATCTTGATGTCCGACGCCGTTCCCCCGATGCCGCCGGAAGGCTGGTGCATGAGGATGCGTGCGTTGGGCGTCGCGTACCGCTTGCCCTTGGTGCCGGAGGAGAGGAGGAACTGTCCCATGGAGGCGGCCAGGCCGGTGGCGACGGTGACGACGTCGTTGGGGATGAACTCCATGGTGTCGTAGATGGCCATGCCGGCCGTCACGGAGCCGCCGGGCGAGTTGATGTAAAGGTAGATGTCCTTTTCCGGGTCCTCGGCGGAGAGCAGCAGGAGCTGGGAGCAGATCAGGTTGGCGTTGTCGTCGCG
>Ga0134128_10003175_pt1 | contig 20139 bp, 17 predicted proteins | sample KB31754_FD_96462 | JGI IMG/M metagenome (GOLD analysis project Ga0134128, IMG submission 96462) | Terrestrial soil microbial communities with excess Nitrogen fertilizer from Kellogg Biological Station, Michigan, USA - KB3-175-4 | ecosystem: Environmental > Terrestrial > Soil > Unclassified ...
GCCGTCGCCCTGTCCCTGACCGCCTGCGGAGGCGGGTCATCCGCGTCAGCCAGCGGTGAAATCAACTACTGGCTGTGGGACGCCAACCAACTCCCCGCCTACCAGCAGTGCGCCACGGACTTCCACGCGGCCAACCCGGACCTGACCGTCAAGATCACCCAGCGCGGCTGGGACGACTACTGGTCCACCCTGACCAACGCGTTCGTCGCCGGCACGGCCCCGGACGTTTTCACCGACCACCTCTCCAAGTTCCCCGACTTTGTGGCCAAGCACCAGCTGCTGCCGCTTGATGAGGCCGTCAAGACCGACAAGGTGGACTTGAAGCAGTTCATCCCCGGCCTGGCCGATCTGTGGGTGGGCCAGGACGGCAAGCGCTACGGCCTGCCCAAGGACTGGGACACCGTGGGCCTGTTTTACAACAAGGCCATGACCAAGTCCGCCGGCCTCAGCGACGCGGACATGGCCAAGCTCAGCTGGAACCCGGACGACGGCGGCACGTATGAGAAGGCGATCGCCCACCTCACCGTGGACAAGAACGGCAAGCGCGGCGACGAGGCCGGCTTCGACAAGACCAAGGTGGCCGCCTACGGACTGGGCCTGGCGGGCAGCGGCTCGGGCCAGGGGCAAACGGAGTGGAGCTTCCTGACCGGCACCACCGGCTGGACGCACACGGACAAGAACCCCTGGGGTACCAAGTACAACTACGACGACCCGAAGTTCCAAAAGACCATTGCCTGGTGGGCCTCACTGGCCGACAAGGGCTACATGCCAAAGCTGGAGACCACAGTCGGCGCCTCCGTGGCCGACACCTTTGGGGCCGGAAAGGCGGCCATCAACACCAACGGCGACTGGATGATCGGGCAGTACTCCGGCTACAAGGGCGTCCAGGTGGGCATCGCACCAACCCCCACCGGCGTTGACGGCAAGCGCTCCAGCATGTTCAACGGCCTGGCGGACTCCATTTCCGCCTCGACAAAGAACCCGGCCGGCGCCACCAAGTGGGTCGAATACCTCGCCTCGCCCAAGTGCCAGGACGTGGTTGCCGGCAAGGCCGTGGTGTTCCCCGCCATCAAGACCTCCTCGGACTTGGCCGAAAAGGCCTTCGCCGCCAAGGGCACCGACGTCAGCGCGTTCACCCAGCAAGTCAAGGACGGCACCACCTTCCTGTTCCCGATCACCGACAATGCCGCCAAGATTGACGCCATCATGAAGCCGGCCATGGACTCAGTCCTCGCCGGCAAGTCCCCCGCCAGCTCCCTGACGGATGCGAACAAGCAGGTCAACGACCTCTTTGCGAAGTAGCCTCCAGGGAACAGCAACCCGCCAGGGCCGAATGTTACGGCGCCCGCCCCTCCCGGGGGCGGGCGCCGCCGTTGCGGGCGCCTTTTGCGAATGCCCGCGCCAGCTCACAAGGAAAGCCTTTTCCGCAGGCCTCCGGGACATGCCGTCGCCATCCAAGGCCACAAAAGCGTGATCGAAATGTTTCTCTTTTGCACTTGACGTTTCTTTTTTGTAGTTTCATGATTGATTCATGTGATCCACTTCACAGGCTTGTGCTTTCAAGGGAGAAATCATGTCTATCAACGAAGAACGGTCTGCCAACGGCATCATCCGCCCCGGTTTTGACCGCCGCACCCTTTTGAAGACCCTCGGCGTCGGCGCCGTGGGCGCAGCCGGCATTCCGTTGCTGGCTGCTTGTACCGGCGGCTCGGCCCCGGGGGCGTCAGCCTCGGCGTCAACGTCGTTGACGTTTGGTTCGGGGTCCTCGGACGATGTCCCCAAGGCCGCGTACAAGGCAGTCACGGATGCGTTTACGGCCAAGACCAAGGACAAGGTCACCACCAACGTGGTGCCCCACAACGACTTCCAGAACAAGATCTCCACGTACCTGCAGGGCAGCCCGGATGATGCGTTCACCTGGTTCGCCGGCTACCGCATGCAGTACTACGCGGGCAAGGGCCTGCTGGCCCCCATTGACGACGTGTGGGGGAAGATCGGCGCGAACTTCTCCGACGGCATGAAGAAGGCTTCCACGGGCCCGGACGGGAAGATGTACTTCGTGCCGAACTACAACTACCCGTGGGGCTTCTTCTTCCGCAAGAGTGTCTGGGCCGAGAAGGGCTACGCGGTGCCGAAGACCTTTGACGAGCTGAAGACCTTGTGCGCGAAGATGAAGTCCGACGGCCTGGTCCCGATCGAGTTCACCGACAAGGACGGCTGGCCGGCCATGGGCACCTTCGACTACATCAACATGCGCCTGAACGGCTACCAGTTCCACATGGACCTGACGGCCCACAAGGAATCCTGGGACCAGAAGAAGGTCAGTGACGTCTTTGACACCTGGAAGGCGCTGCTGCCGTACCAGAACCCGGCGGCACTGGGCATGACCTGGCAGGACGGCGCCATCAACATGGGCAAGAAGAAGTCCGGCATGTTCCTGCTGGGCTCCTTCGTTACCCAGCAGTACACGGACAAGACCATCCTGGATGACATCGACTTCTTCCCGTTCCCGGAGATCGCGATGGAGGGCCAGGACGCGGTGGAGGCACCCATCGACGGGCTGCTGCTCTCCAAGAAGGGCGGCAACAACCAGGCCGCCCGGGACTTCCTGGCGTTCATGGGCAGCCCCGAGGGCCAGGACGCCTACGCCAAGGTGGACCCCTCCAACATTGCCACGGCCAAGGGCGCGGACACCTCCACGTTCTCGCCGCTGACGAAGAAGTGTGCCGAGACCATCGCCAACGCCAAGAGCATCAGCCAGTTCTTCGACCGCGACGCCCTGCCGGCCATGGCAAACAACGTCATGATCCCGGCCCTGCAGGGCTTCATCAAGGACGGCACCATCGACGTGAAGAACCTGGAGTCCCAGGCCAAGGCGCTCTACGCCGCCCAGTAACACCCGTGTGGTGGTGGCGGGCGGTTCCCTCCGCCCGCCACCGCCGCCGCAATCGCCACCTGCAAGCAATCACTGCGAGAAAACGAGTTTGCCGCCATGAGCACGCCAACCGAACTTTCCGATTCAGCCCGCCGCGGCTCCCACGCCGGCCAAAAACCAGCAGCACGCCCCCGCAGGATATCCGGTCGGGTGCGGCGCCTGTCCCGGCGGGACAAGATGGTCCTTGGCATCATGGTGGGCATCCCCACGCTGGTGCAGCTGGCCTTTGTCTGGATTCCCACCCTGCTTTCGGTCTTCCTTTCCTTCACCCGGTGGAACGGGCTGTCCCTCTCGGACATCCGGGCTGCCGGGGTGGCGAACTACAGCTACGTCTTTACCGACAACCCGGCGTTCTGGCCGGCCGTGCAGCACAACATCCTGTGGCTGCTGTTCCTGGCCGTGATCGCCACCCCGCTGGGACTGCTGCTGGCGGTGCTGCTGGACCAGCAGATCCGCGGCTCCAAGATCTACCAGAGCATCTTCTTCGTCCCCGTCATGCTCTCCCTGGCCCTGGTCGGTATCATCTGGCAGCTGTTCTACCAGAAGGACAACGGCCTGCTGAACTTCCTGCTCGGCACCGCCGGCACCCCGGCAGCCGTTGACTGGTTCGGCAACTCCAGCATCAACATCTGGGCCGCCCTGGTCGCCGCCACCTGGCGCCACGCAGGCTACGTCATGATCCTCTACCTGGCCGGACTGAAGGGAGTGGACGCTTCCCTCAAGGAGGCCGCGTCCCTGGACGGGGCCAACGCCACCCAAACCTTCTTCCGCATCGTCTTCCCCGCCATGGCCCCCATCAACATCGTCATCGTGGTCATCACCATCATCGAATCCCTCCGCGCCTTTGACGTGGTCTGGGTCATCAACAAAGGCACCAACGGCCTGGAACTCATCAGCGCCCTGGTCATCACCTACCTCATCGGGGAGGGCCAGTCCATCGGCATCGGCTCCGCGTTCGCCGTCATCCTGCTCGTCATCTCCCTGGTCCCCATCACCATCTACCTCTCCCGCACCTTCCGGAAGGAGAAGTTCTAATGTCTGCTTCCACCACCACCCGGCCCGCCCGCCCTGCCACAGGCCGGACCGGCCACGGCCGCAGCCGCCCCCACTACGGCACCCACGTCTTCCTCACCGTCATGGCCGTCATGTGGATGGTCCCCCTGGGCTGGGCCCTGTTCACGGCCCTGCGCCCCAAGGCCGACACCGACAAGTACGGCTACTTCAGCCTCGGCGGCGCGTTCAACTTCGACAACTTCGCCACCGCTTGGACCCAGGGCGGGTTCCCGCGCTACTTCATGAACTCGCTCATCATCACCATCCCCACCATCATCCTGGTGCTGCTGTGCAGTTCCATGATGGCCTTCGCCGTGAGCCGAGTGAACTGGAAATTCAACATCACCCTGCTGATCATGTTCACCGCCGGGAACCTGCTCCCGCCGCAGGTGCTGGCCACTCCCCTGTTTGAAATGTTCAAGCTCATCCAGCTCCCCTACTGGTTCAGCGACTCCGGCAGCCTGCTCAACACCTACCTCTCCGTCATCATCGCCAACACCGCCTTCCAGATCGGCTTTTGCACCTTCGTGCTCTCCAACTACATGAAGGCGCTCTCCGCGGACCTGACGGAGGCGGCACTGGTGGACGGTGCGGGGATCTGGCGCCAGTACGTCTCCATCATCATGCCCCTGTGCCGGCCGGCCATCGCCGCCCTGGCCACCCTGGAACTGATCTTCATCTACAACGACTACTTCTGGCCGCTGCTCTTCATCCAAAGCGGCGACAGGCTCCCGGTCACCACCGCCATCAACAACCTCCAGGGCACCTTCCTCTCCAACTACAACCTCCTCGCCGCCGGCGCCACCATCACCGTCATCCCCACCCTGGTCGTCTACCTCGTCCTGCAACGCCACTTCGTCGCCGGCCTCACCCTCGGCTCCAGCAAGGGCTAAGCGTCGCGGATGAAATCTTCACAGCACATGAAAAGCGGGGCGGGCGATCCCCTCCCCCGAACAGAGGAGGTGCCCATGCTTGCCGACGTCCGCCGCACTGAAATTGTGGCCATCGTGGCGCGTGAACGCGTGGCCCGGGTCGCCGACCTGGCCGAGCTGCTCGGCGTCTCCGTGGTCACCGTCCGCCGGGACATTGAGGCCCTGGACGACGCCGGCCTGGTCCAGAAGATCCATGGCGGCGCCAAGCTGCCGGGCGATGCAGGCACCCACGAGCCAGGCTTCGAGCTCAAGTCCACGCAAAGCACCCAGGAAAAGAAGGCCATCGCCCAGGCAGCCGTGCAGCTGGTCCACGACGGCATGGCCATTGGTCTCAGCGCCGGCACCACCACCTGGGCCCTCGCCAAGGCGCTGAGCTCCCGGAAGAACCTGACTGTGGTGACGAACTCCGTCAAGATCGCCGATGTCTTTCAAGGTGCCGGCTCGCGCGTGTCGGTGATTCTCACGGGCGGCGAGCGTACGCCGTCGGACGCCCTGGTCGGTCCCATCGCCACCCAGTCGGTCCGTTCCCTGCACCTGGACATCCTGTTCCTGGGCGTGCACGGGGTGGATGAGGTGGCTGGCTTCACCACGCCGAACCTCCTCGAAGCCGAGATGGACAGGGCCCTCATCGAGGCGGCCCGCCGGGTGGTGGTGCTGGCCGACCACAGCAAGTGGGGCACAGTGGGCATCAGCACCATCGCCGCCATGGAGGACGTGGACGAGGTCATCAGCGACGACGCCCTGGGCCTGGAGGCACAGCGGATCCTGCGGGAGCACGTTGGCAAGCTCCGGCTGGTCGGCATCGCCACGCATTCACCCGAATCCTTGGCCGCACAGTCTTAACCCACCCAGTCAGGAGCCACACGTGTCATCCATTCACTTGCGCCAGGGCGGGACGTCCCTTCTCTTGGGGCTCGACGGCGGCACCCCGGAAATCCTCCACTGGGGCGCCGACCTTGGCGGGCGCCTCCCGGATCCGGCATTGCTGCCCGACGCCGTTCCACACTCCTCCTTCGACTCCCCCGTTGTGCTGGGGCTGCTCCCGCAGGCGTCTTCCGGCTGGCTGGGGAGGCCCGGGTTGCGGGGACACAGCCTGGCAGCCGCCGCCGGAAGCGGGCCCGGCAACGCGGGCGGGGCAGGGTTCTCGCCCCGCCTCCGCCTGGTCGGGGCCGACTCCGACACCGCCTCGGCCACCATCACCCAGGCCGACCCGGACCTCGGCCTGGAACTGACAACGTCGCTGCGCCTCCACCCGGGCGGCCTGTTGGAGGTCCGCCACACGCTGGCCAACATCTCACAGGGGCCGTTCGCCCTGGACGAACTGGGCATTGGCCTGCCCGTGGGACCGGCCGGCACCGAGGTGCTGGACCTGACTGGGCGGTGGTGCCGGGAGCGCCACCCGCAGCGCCATGCCGTCCAGCAGGGAACGTGGGTGCGCAGCGGCCGGCACGGCCGCACGGGCCACGATTCGTCCCTGTTGATGGCCGTGGGTTCGGCCGGCTTCGGCAACCGCCACGGGCAGGTCTGGGCCGGCCACTTTGCCTGGAGCGGGGACCATGAGCAGTTTGTGGATGCCACGGCGGACGGGCGCACCGTGCTGGGCGCGGCCGAGCTCCTGAGCAGCGGCGAGGTGGTGCTGGCCCCCGGCGAGAGCTACTCGACGCCGAGCTATTTTGCCGCTTATTCGGACTACGGCCTTGACGGCATTTCCGAGGCGTTTTATGCCTGGTTCCGGGCCCGGCCGCACCACCCCGCCACGCCGCGGCCCGTGGTGTTGAACACCTGGGAGGCCGTCTACTTCGACCATGACCTGGGCGTGCTGACAGAGCTGGCGGAGTCGGCGTCGGAGCTGGGCGTGGAACGCTTTGTGCTCGACGACGGCTGGTTCCGCCACCGCCGCGACGACCACGCCGGCCTGGGCGACTGGTACGTTGACAGCGGCGTCTGGCCGGAGGGGCTGCACCCGCTGGTGGACGCCGTCACCTCGCGCGGGATGCAGTTCGGCCTGTGGGTGGAGCCCGAGATGGTCAACGTCGATTCCGACGTGGCCCGCGCCCACCCCGACTGGATTGCCGGCCCCGTCCCCAGGCACGACGCCGGCTCCCGGCTGCCGCTGGAATGGCGCCGCCAGCAGGTCCTGGACCTGGTCAATCCGGAGGCCTGGCAGTACGTTTTTGACCGGCTGGACGCACTGCTCACCGAATACCCCATCGCCTACCTGAAGTGGGACCAAAACCGGGACCTGCCCGAGATGGGCCACCATGGCCGTCCCAGCGTCCACCGCCAGACTCTCGCCGCCTACCGGCTCTTCGAGGCCCTCAAGGCCGCCCACCCCGGGCTGGAGATTGAAAGCTGCTCCTCCGGCGGGGCCCGCGTGGACCTGGGCATCCTGGAACGGACGGACAGGGTTTGGGCCTCGGACTGCAATGACGCGCTGGAACGGCAAACCATCCAGCGGTGGACGTCCATGGTGGTCCCGCCCGAGCTGGTGGGATCGCATATCGGGCCCACCACGGCACACACCACGGGACGCACCCACAGCCTCGCCTTCCGCGCCATCACGGCACTGTTCGGGCACTTTGGCATGGAATGGGACATCCGCGAGGTGACCGGGACGGACCGGGAGGAATTGCGGCAGGTGATCGGCCTGTACAAAAAGCACCGGGACCTCATCCACGGCGGCACCATGGTCCGCGCGGACGTCCCGGACCTTTCGCTCCTGCTCCACGGGGTGGTGGCCGGGGACGGCACCCGGGCGCTGTTCGCGCTCGCGGCGGTGTCGACGTCGTTCTCGGAACGGCCTGGCCGGGTGGCGATCCCGGGCCTGCTGCCGGACACCAGCTACCGGGTGGAGGCGGTGTACCCGGGCGCGGGCGGTCACCCTTTCCTGCAGGAGGCGGCACCGCCATGGCTGTCCGGCGGTGTGGAGGCCACGGGCCGCTTTTTGGCCGCGGCCGGGCTGCCAATGCCCATCCTGAACCCGGAACAGGCCATCCTGCTGGAGGTCACGGCCCGCTGATGGGGCTCGGGGCCGGCTTGCGGGGCGCCGCGGCAGGCTTCGCCCTGGCCGCCAGCAGTTGTGCCGCCTGGGCCAGCAGCTCCCGGTCCGGCTGCGGCCGCACGGGCTCCGCCACTTCGCTGCGGGGCACGCCGGCAGGCGCGACGGCGGAAGGCCCGACGGCGGAAGGCCCGACGGCGGCCAGCTCGGCCTGGATACTGCGGGCAATCGTGTCGAAGAGGGCCGCGTCCTGGGGCGTGGCCAGCTTGCTCGTTTTCAGGCTGGTCAGCACCACCAGGCCGGGCAGGCGGCGATTTCCGGCCGGATCCAGTGCGGACTCAATGGCCCACTGCGCCCGCGCCCACCACTGGTCGCGGCGGCCGGCGTCGAGCGCCTGGCGGTAGGCCAGGTACGCCACCACGGCCGTAACAAACACGCCCGTAGAGGAGATGACCGGCAGCCAGTCCCGGCCCCACGCTGCCACGTTCCCCATCACGGCACCCACCTTGTGTCCATAGCCGCATCCTATCCCCGGGTGCCCCTGCCCGGTTCGACACGCGGGCGGGTGCGGCCCGGCTTGTGGTGCATTATTAACCCATGACTTCCACTCCTGACCCCACGGCCGGCCCCACAGGCGAAGGCCGCGGCGAACTCCTCATCCTCAACGGCCCCAACCTGAACCTGCTGGGCACCCGTGAACCAGCCATCTACGGCAGTGCCACCCTGGACGATGTGGCGCAGCTGGCCATCGAAGCCGCCAACGCCGCCGGCTTCAGCGCCGAGTGCATCCAGTCCAACCATGAGGGCGACCTCATTGACGCCATCCACGCCGCGCGCGGCACGGCTGCGGGCATCATCATCAATGCGGGGGCCTACACCCACACCTCCGTGGCCATCCGGGACGCGCTGGCCGGCGTGGAACTTCCCGCCGTGGAAGTCCACATCTCCAATGTGCACAAGCGCGAGGAATTCCGGCACCACTCCTACCTCTCGCCCGTGTGCGACGCCATCATTGTGGGCGCAGGCATCCACGGCTACGTGCTGGCAGTGAGCTACCTGGACAAGGTGCTGCCGTAGGTGCCTGCGGCGGGCGGCACTCCGCTATTTGACGCTGCACACCCCGGAGGAAACGGGGCTGCTGAGCATGGATGCGGCCTTGATGACAGGGCCCACCTCATCCATCGTGAAGGCAAACCCCACCGGCTGTGACGTCGTGGACTTGGCAAACACCACGCCCACCACGCGCCCGGAGGAATCCAGCAGCGGTCCTCCGGAGTTGCCCGACTGGACGTTTCCGGCCAGCTGGTAGACATCCAGCACGGATTTTTGGGTGCCCGTGATGTCCGGGATCAGCAGCGGCCCGGACGTCATCACAGTCGCCGGGCGCACCTGCAGCGGGCCGCCCAGGGGGTAGCCGGCAAAGGCCGCCGCGGACTTGTCGGGCAGGTTCGCCGCCGTGGGCAGGGGCGGCACGTTCAATCCGTCCACGGCCAGGATGGCCAGGTCCTTGACGGGGTCGAAGAACACCACACGGGCGCGCAGCGCGCCCTGGGTTTGGGTTTGGACCATGGGCATGTCCACACCGGAGACCACGTGGGCGTTCGTCAGGACCCTGTCGGGCGCCACGACAAACCCGCTGCCTGTCTGGTTCTGGCCGCACTGGAACGCCGTGCCGGAAATCTTCAGCACCGACTTGGCGGCATTGTTCCAGGCCGGTGTGTCCGTGCTGGAGTTCGGGGCGGCCACCTGCACGTTGGGACCGGCGGGGTTGAGGATTTGCGGGATGCCCTCCTGCAGCACCAGGGAGCGCAGCTGCGCCGCGGCGGACTTGACGGGGTCCGGCGTCCACGCGTCAATCTTGGAGATCACCACGGAACTGCTGAGCTGCTTGGTGACCGCCGGGATGCCCAGGTTGTTCACGCCAAAGGCCAGCAGCGAGATCACAGCGGCACCCACCAGGACGTTGAGGGCGCCGCCCAGGAGGCGGTTCACGGTGCGCACAGGGCCGGACTTGACCCGCCGGCCAATGGCCCGGCCAATCCGAATTCCCACGGCGTGGCCCACGCCAATCAGGATCACTGTCACGCCAATGACCACGGCGGTCCGCCAGCCGGGCCCGGGTGCGTACTGGTTGGCGAAGGGCGCGGCAAAGAACGCGGCCGCGGCACCGGCCAGGAAGCCCACCAGCCCGCCCAGGCTCACCAGCAGGCCGGCACTGAGCCCATAAATGAGCTGCCAGAGCAGCCACAGGACCAACACGGCATCGAGCCAGGACAATCCGAACATGTAACCCTTCCGCCATTCACAAGCACCCCGGACCGCAATTGGGTCCGAGAACCACATAGTACCGGTCGAAACCGTGCGTTCGGCTGGCCGGAATCCGGTAAAATCCCCACTCGGGACGCCGCGGATGCCAAATTGGTCACAAAACGCGCAAAGTTCTGAAAGAATCAGTAACAGGTCACTACTGATGAGATACACACTTTAAGGAGTTTTCATGGACATCGACGTACTGCGCCGGGCACCACTCTTCACCACCCTCGACGACGAGGCCTTCCGCCTGCTGACAGACGAGCTGGCTGAAGTGGACCTATCCCGCGGCGCATCGGTGTTCCGTGAAGGCGACCAGGGCGACCAGCTCTATTTCATCGTCTCCGGCAAGGTGAAGCTGGGACGCACCTCCCCCGACGGCCGCGAATCACTTGTCGCCATCCTGGGCCCGGGCGAGCTGTTCGGCGAAATGGCGCTCTTTGACCCGGCCCCGCGCAGCACCACCGCCACCGCGGTCTCCGAAACCCGCCTGGCCGGGCTGAAGAACGAATCCCTCAACGCCCTGCTGCGCAACCGCCCCGAGGTGTCCATGCAGCTGCTGCAGGCCCTGGCCCGCCGCCTGCGCCGCACCAACGACAACCTGTCCGACCTGGTCTTCTCCGACGTCCCCGGCCGCGTCGCCAAGGCCATCCTGGACCTGGCCGACCGCTTTGGCCGCCCCGCCACCGACGGCATCCTGGTGGCCCACGAGCTCACGCAGGAAGAACTGGCCCAGCTGGTCGGCGCTTCCCGCGAGACCGTCAACAAGGCCCTGGCCGAATTTGTCCAGCGCGGCTGGCTGCGACTGGAAGCCCGCGCCGTCGTGATCCTGGACGTCAACCGCCTGCGCCAGCGCTCCCGCTAATCCCGGCTCCTCTCCCTCCCTCCCGACGCTCGGTTGCAACCGGGGCACTTTTCGCCAACGCTCGGTTGCAACCGGGGCACTTTTCGCCAACGCTCCCGCAACATGGCAGGGAGCGTCCCCTCAAACACCCCAAAAGGTGAGGGAGGATCGGTAGGGGGTTACCGCTCGCGGCAGGCTGCACCTTCGGAAGCGGGGGTGGCCTGCACTTCGAGCTGGAATGAGCCGTCGCCGCCGGCCACCAATTTCGGCTTGTATTCGTTAATGGGCCGCTTGTGGTTGAGGTAGGCAATGCAGCCGCGGGCGGCGCCGAGCTTCTCCAGGATGATTTCGACTCCGGGCACCACCAGCTCGGCAAGCGGCAGCCCCACGGTGGTGTCCTGCCCGATCTCATCCCCGAGGGCGGTGGTGAGCCGCTCTTGGATGACAGTGGCCGCGCAGGCCCACCTGCCCCAGATTCCCTTGCTGCTGAGCAGCTGCGGTTCCTGGTTCACAGGGCGGGCTGCGGCAAAGTAGTGGGTGTCGAAGCGGCGGTGGGCGAAGTCCGGGCTCATCCAGTGGCTCAAGGGCTTGAGCAGGTCGGTGCGCAGGGCCAGCCCGCGGCGTTCCAGCAGGGCCGCAAAGGTGGTGTCCTGGGAGGCAATGGCCTCGCGGGCCTTCATCCACTCAGGCCCGGAAATGTCCTCCACCAGGGAGGAGGCGTCCGGCCCGGCGAGCAACATGCCGGTTTCTTCAAAGGTTTCCCGGATGGCAGCCACCACGTGCCGTTTGGCCACCTCGACACTGGGGGTGCCCAGGCTCTTGGCCCACTGGGCAGGTGAGGGGCCCACCCAGTCGGTGACGTCGTCGTCCGCGGCTTCTACGGTGCCGCCGGGGAAGGCAACCAGGCCCAGCGGCGATCCGCCTGGCCGGTAGGTCAGGAAGGTCTGCAATCCGGTGGGGCTGTCCTTCAACAGCACCACCGAGGAAGCGAGGCGCGGCTTGCTGGGTGTGCGGTCGCCAAAGTCGACCCACGCCTGGGCGGCCTCGGCCTGGCTGGCATCCAGCGGGAAGATCCGCTTTTTGCCGGCCGGGCGCGGGGCCTGGGTGCTACTGGAATTCGGCAATCAACTCAACCTCGACGGGCGAGTCCAGGGGGAGCACGGCAACCCCGACGGCGGAACGTGCGTGGACGCCTGCGTCACCGAAAACCTCGCCCAGGAGTTCGGAGGCGCCGTTGATGACGCCAGGCTGGCCGGTGAAGCCGGGATCAGAGGCGACGAAGCCCACCACCTTGACAATGCGGACCACCCGGTCCAGGTCGCCCAGGACGCTTTTGAGCGCCGCAATGGCGTTGATTGCGGAGGTTGCGGCGAACTTTTTTGCGTCGTCAGCGGAAACTTCAGCGCCGACTTTCCCGGTGGCCGGGAGACTTCCATCAACAAAAGGCAGCTGTCCGGAGGTGTAGACATGGTTGCCCGTGATTACTGCGGGGACGTACGCGGCCACGGGTGCGGCCACTGCCGGCAGCGCCAGGCCAAGCTCTGCCAGGCGGGCCTCAATGCGTCCGGATCCTTGATTCTGTGCGGATTCCATGGTTATGCCTTCTCCCGCTTCAGGTACGCAACAAGGCCGTTTCCATCAGGTCCGGCGATGACCTGGACCAGCTCCCAGCCGTCCTCGCCCCACTGGTCAAGAATCTGCTTCGTGGCGTGAATTATGAGCGGAATCGTAGCGTACTCCCATTTAGTCATGCTTCAAAGCGTAGCCCCTGCCGGTAAACTGGAAAAATGGCAGCAAAAAAACACCCCATTTTCGATACCGCCACCACCCTCGGAAAATTAATGCTCTTCCTTGGCGTGAGCTCTATTTGTGGTGTCCTCATCGCCGGACTCATGGTTCCCGCGGTGGCCCTGACCGGCAACACGGCAACCTCCTCCATCAACTTCTTTGACCAGCTGCCCGACGACATGACGGTGGGCGCGCCCGCACAGTCGTCGGTGGTGCTGGCCTCGGACGGCTCCGTCCTGGCCAAGTTCTATGACCAGAACCGCACCGAAGTGAAGCTTGCCGCGATCTCGCCGTTCATGAAGAACGCCATCATCGCCGTCGAAGACTCCCGGTACTACGAGCACGGCGGCATTGACACAAAGGGCCTGCTGCGTGCCATCTCCTCCATGGCGCAGGGCGGTGACCGCCAGGGCGCTTCCACCATCACCCAGCAGTACGTGAACAACGTCATCATCCAGACCTATGCTGCCAATGGTGAACAGGACAAGATCAAGCTCGGCGCCGCCAAGACCACCGGGGACAAGGTCCGCGAGATCAAGCTCGCCATCGCCATGGAGAAGAAGTACTCCAAGGACGACATCCTGCAGGGCTACCTGAACTGGGTGTACTTTGCCAACAACAACTACGGCATCGAGTCTGCAGCCTCCTACTACTTCGGTGTCCACGCCAAGGACCTGACACTGCCCCAGGCCGCCACGCTGGCCGGCGTGGTGAACAGTCCCACGTACTACGATCCGGTGGCCAACCCGGACCACGCAATCTCCCGCCGCAACATGGTACTGGACCGCATGCTGGACCAAAAGAAGATTGACAAAAAGCAGCACGACGCCGCCGTCAAGGCCAAGATCGACCTAAAGATCACACCGAACCAGGCTGGCTGCACCACTGCCGTCCGCGGCGAGTACTTCTGCCAGTACGTGACCAACCTGATTCTCAACGATCCGGTCTACGGCAAGACCAAGGCGGACCGCGAAAAGCTGCTGGCCCAGGGCGGCCTGTCCATCAAGACCACGCTGGATCCGAAGCTGCAGGATGCGGCCCAGGCCCAGTTCGCGAACTTCGCCCCCATGAACAACAACCCGGACAAGGTGGGCCAGTCGCTTGTTACTGTGCAGCCACTCACCGGCAAGATCCTGGCCATGGCGCAGAATACCAAGCTCAACGCACCGAAGGGCCAGTGGTCCAACAGCTACAACTTCAATGTGGACATGTTTGACGTCAAGGGCCAGGCCCTGGGCGGCGCCGGCGGATTCCCCACCGGTTCAACCATGAAGCCGTTCACCTTCGCCGAGTGGCTGGATGCCGGGCACAAGATCAACGAGACCGTCGACGGTTCGGTGCGCCGCTACCCCCTGAACTTCCCGTGGATCAACAGTTGCGGCACCACTACCGGTGACTACGACAGCACCGCAGGCAATGGTTCGAAGGACCTGCAAAATGCGGAAGATGGTTGGTACCGGAGACTGACAGCACGTGAGGGACTGTACAACTCATTGAACACAGCCACCTTCGCCACGGCCGCCAAGCTGGACTTCTGCAAGATTCAGCAAATGATGACCGCAGCCGGCATCCATGACGGAAAGGACCCCAAGAAGCCTTACGACATGTCAGTTGCCCGCAACTTGATTGGCAACGACCCTGTGGCTCCGATGATCATGGCGTCTGCTTTTGCCACGTTCGCTTCCGGAGGCGTGCACTGCGACCCCATTGCATTGGTGTCCATCACGAACGCCAAGGGTGACAAGTTCCCGGTGCCCGGGGCCAATTGCAAGCAAACCATCAAGCCTGAGGTCGCCGCCGGCGTGGTGTCCGTGCTGCAGGACGTTCTGCAACGCGGCTCCGGTTACCAAATCCCGCTGAACTTTCCGTCGGGCGCCAAAACGGGCACAACCAACATCTCGGAGCAAACATGGACGGTGGGATTCACCAAGGGACTGGCAACGGCTTCCTGGGTGGGCAACCCGGACTCCAGCGGCCGGTCCTCCAATGGTTTGTTGATCGCCGGCACCCGCATCCCCTACGTGGATGGTGCCACCTACGCCGGAAAGGCGTGGCAGGGCTACATGAACGCCGTGGCCGGCAGCTTCGACACCAGCGGATTCCCGGAGCCGCCGGCCAGCATGGTAAACCCCATTGTGGTGGCCCCGCCAACGCCAGTGACCCCGGCGCCCAATACGGGCAACGACAAGGGCAACAACACCAAGCCACCGGCACCCACACCCAAGAAAAAGGACTAGCCTGAATGTCTCCGACACCAAGCCCCCGCCTCGCCGCCCTGGGCTGGACGGCGGGCCTGGTGGCGGCCACCGGCACTGCATGTGTGGCCTACGGGACCTTTATTGAGCGCAACTGGTTCACCATCCGCCACGAAACCCTGGCCATCCTGCCGGCCGGCGCCGCACCGTTCACCGTGCTGCACCTCTCCGACATCCACTTTTCCCCGGGCCAGCGGAAAAAGACGGAGTGGCTGCACAGCCTGGCCGGGCTCCAGCCCGACCTGGTGGTGAACACCGGTGACAACCTCAGCCACCCCAAGGCCGTGGCACCCCTGCTCGAGGCGCTGGGGCCCCTGATGGAATTTCCGGGCGTGTTTGTCCCAGGGTCCAATGACTACTTTGCGCCCCGGCTGAAGAACCCCCTGGGCTACTTTTCCGGACCCTCCAAGGTTCCGGGGCCGGACAAGAAGCCCCCGCACGCCCTAGACACGGAGGCACTGCATGCCGGCTTCGGGCTGGGCGGCTGGGTGAACCTGACCAACCGGGCCCAGTCCATCCCGCTGAAGGGCATCCGTTTTGACTTCACCGGGGTGGACGACCCCCACCTGAAGCGGGAACGCTACGCCGGCTGGCCGCGCGGTTCGGCCAATCAGCACACGGCGCCCCATGTCAAAATTGCCCTGGCCCATGCGCCCTACCAGCGCGTGCTGGACCACTTCACCGAGGACGGGGCGGACCTGATCCTGGCCGGCCACACCCACGGCGGCCAGGTCTGCCTGCCCGGCTACGGCGCCCTGGTCAGCAACTGCGACCTCCCCACCTGGCGCGCCAAGGGTCTGAACGACTTGGACTTCAAGGGGCGCACGACGCCGGTAAACGTCTCAGGCGGCATCGGCACCGCCCGCACGGCCCCCTTCCGCTTCGCCTGCCGGCCGGAAGCCGTTGTCCTGACCCTGACGGCAAAGGCCGGGGCATAGCCCGCCGCATTGCAATTAGTTTGTCCTGACAATAGGATGATGGACGACGGTAGTTGAGGCTGCATCCAGCACGCCCGCTGTTTTCGTGGCATTGCCCAAGGAGTACGTCATGGCCAACTCGCTCAACCTCAGCATCGACCGTTCCTCACCCATCCCCCTGTACCACCAGGTGGTCCAGGGCATCGAGAACCTCATCCACGACGGCACCCTTGTTTCCGGCAGCAAGCTGGAAAACGAGATCGACCTGGCCGCGGCCCTCAACCTGTCCCGCCCCACCATGCGCAAGGCCATGGATGAACTGGTCCGGGCGGGCCTGCTGGTCCGCAAGCGCGGCGTGGGCACCCAGGTGGTGGCCAGCCAGGTGCGTCGCCCGCTGGAACTCTCCAGCCTCTTTGACGACCTGAGCGCCCGGGGCAGCAAGCCCACCACGGACGTCCTGACGTTTTCCCACATCGATGCCGACGCTGTCATCTGCGAGAAGCTGGCACTGCCGCCAGGCTCCAAGGTGTACCACTTCACCCGCCTGCGCAAGGTGGACGGCAAGCCGCTGGCGCTCATGGAGAACTGGGTGCGGGACGACGTCACCGCCATTGAGGAGACGTCCCTGGCGGACCAGGGCCTCTACGCCATCCTGCGCAACGCCGGAGTGAACTTCCGCCTGGCCCAGCAGCGCATCGGGGCCATGGTGGCCAACAGCTACCAGGCGCCACTGCTCGACACCGTGCCCGGCTCCGCCCTCGTCACCATGGAACGCACCGCCGTCGACGACACCGGGCGCATGGTGGAAACCGGCCGCCACGTCTACCGGGCCGACCAGTACAGCTTTGAAATGACCCTGGTGCAGCGCTGAGCGCCGCCACCCGACAACGAAGGAAACTCATGACCGACTGGGTATATCCGCTGGGCTCGGCCCGCGACGGGAGCTGGGACGTATCCCTGGGAACCTCGGATTCAGCCACCGAAGTGAGCGGCTGGGCGCACACCGGGCTGAAGGTGGCCACCTTGGCCCCGGGTGCCGCCGTCGTGCTTCCCGCGGCGGGAGAGGAGCGGATTGTGGTGCCGCTCAGCGGCGCGTTCACCGTCACGGTGGACGGCACTGCCCATGAGCTGGCAGGCCGCCCCAACGTTTTCAGCGGGCCCACGGACGTGCTGTACACCGGCATCGGGAAGGCCGCCACCATCAGCTCGGCCGGCGGCGGGCGCGTGGCCGTCGCAACCGCGCCCGCCCGCCAGGAGTATCCAACCCGGCTGGTCCAGGCCGCGGAAATTCCGGTGGAGCTGCGCGGCGCGGGCAACTGCTCGCGCCAGGTGCACAACTTCGGCACGCCCGCAGCCCTGGAGGCAGACAGGTTCATCGTCTGCGAGGTCATCACCCCCGCCGGCAACTGGTCCTCCTACCCGCCCCACAAGCACGATGTGGAACAGGACGGCGAGACGGCGCTGGAGGAAATCTACTACTTCGAGACGCAGGTTGCGGCCGGCTCCCCCGCCCCGGACGACGCCGACGCCATCGGCTACCAGCGCGTTTACGCCTCCGACGAGCGGCCCATTGACGTCCAGGCCGAGGTCCGCACGAGCGACACCATCCTGGTCCCCTACGGCTGGCACGGCCCTGCAATGGCCGCCCCGGGCTACGACCTGTACTACCTCAACGTCATGGCCGGCCCCGGCCCGGTGCGCGAGTGGCTCATCAGCGACGACCCCCACCACGGCTGGGTCCGCCAGACCTGGGATGCGGCCGCCATCGACCCGAGGCTCCCCTTCACCCGCTAATCCCAGGCCCGCCCCGCCGAGGTTGGAGATAACCACCGGATTCACCGCCGAAGTTGGAGATAACCACCGATTCGATCGGTGGTTATCTCCAACCTCGACCTACGGGGAGGTGGTTATCTCCAACTTCGGCCTACGGGGCCACGCGGACGGGTGCCCCGGTCAGCAGGGATTCCTGGGCGGCGTCGGCCACCTTGGAGGCGGCCACTGCGTCCTCGGGCGTGCACGGGTTCGGGCGCAGGCCCTGGATGAGTTCCACGAAGGCCGCCAGCTCGGAGACATAGGCGTCCTCGAAGCGCTCCGCGAAGGTCTGGTGGGCCGTGCCGGAGGGGAAGGTGATGCCGGCTTCGGCGGAACGGAGCGCCGCCTGTTCGTCCAGGCCCACCATGACGGAGCCCTTGGAACCCTGGATTTCCAGCCGGACGTCATGCCCTGCGCCGTTGTAGCGGGTGGCTGAAACTGTACCGACGGTCCCGTCGTCGAAGGTGATGACGGCCAGCGCCGTGTCCACGTCGCCCACTTCGCCGATGGCGGGGTCGCCGTTGTTGGAACCCTTGGAGTAGACCTCGGTGATTTCGCGGCCCGTGATCCACCGCAGCACGTCGAAATCGTGGACTGAGCAGTCGCGGAACAGCCCGCCGGAAGTGGCCAGGAACTCCACAGGCGGCGGGGTCATGTCGCCCGTGATGGCGCGGAGGGAGTGGATCCAGCCCAGTTCGCCGGCGTCGTACGCCCGCTTGGCCTCAAGGTAGCCGGCGTCGAAGCGGCGCTGGTGGCCGATCTGCACGGTGCCGCCGTGTTCGCGGATGTAGTCGAGGACGGGCAGCGATTCGGCCACGTTGACACCGACGGGCTTTTCGCAAAACACTGGGATGCCCGCGTCCACGCCGGCCTTGATGAGTTCGGGGTGGGTGGCCGTGCCGGTGGCGATTAGCAGCCCGTCAATGCCCGCGGCCAGCAGCTCCGGCACGGACGGCACAAATTCGGCGCCCAGGCCGGCCGCCACCGAACGGGCATGGTCGGCCGCAACGTCTGTGAGCTTCAGTTTGACTCGCACATCCGGAGACAGCAGTTCGTTGACGGCGGCGATGTTGTTGGCGTGCATGACGCCGATGCGGCCCACTCCGACCAGGCCCAGGGTGATGGTTTTCATGCGCTTTCCTTGCTCTTGAAGTAATGTTCCAGCTCTTCCAGGGACTTGCCGCGGGTTTCCGGGACCACCCTCTTGACCCAGATGATGGCGCCGATTTGCAGCACCACAAAAATGAGGAAGGTGGCGGAGACGCCGATCCCGGCCACAAGCTGCGGGAAAAAGAAGCCGATCAAAAAGTTCACAATCCACAGCACAAACACGCAGATGCCCATGCCCACCCCGCGCACATGCAGGGGGAAAATCTCGGCCATGGTCAGCCAGGTGACGCAGCCGATGAAGCCCTGCATGAACGCCAGGAACACCACCATGCACAGGAGCACCAGGTAGCCGCGGAGCAGGCTCTCGGGCACCGCCAGGGACACGATGGACAGGGCCAGCAGGGACGACGCCGTGCCGCTGAGCCCCATGATGAGCATGAACTTTCGCGGCAGCCGCGACATGAAGTACATGCCGGCCACGACGGCGGCCACGGAGACCACCCCGTTGAGGACGTTGGCGATCAGCGCACCCCGGTCCCCAAAGCCGGAGGAGGAGAGGATGGTGGTGCCGTAATACATGATGGCGTTGATGCCGCTGATCTGGTTGATGACGGCCATGCCCAGCCCGACGACGAAAATCCTGCGGATCCACGGCACTGCCAGGTCCCTCACGGTGCCCAGCTTGGCCTGGTAGTCCTCCCGGGCAGCCTCGCGGACCTCGTCGAATTCGCCCTTCACGTCCTCGGGGGCACGCCCCTTCCGGAGCACGTCCAGGACTTCCTCGAAACGGCCGCCGGCGGCCAGCCAGCGGGGGCTTTCCGGCAGCACCAGCATGCCAAACCACAGGACGACGGCGGGCAGCGTGGCGATGACCAGCATGTAGCGCCAAATGTGGCTGGCATCCGGGAACAGGTTGCCCAGCAGGGCGTTGAAGGTGAAGGCCAGGAACTGCCCCGTCACGATCATGAGCTCGTTTTGCGTCACGATCCGCCCGCGCTGGGCGGCCGGGGACATTTCGGCCAGGTACACGGGCACAATCACCGAGGCACCGCCGACGGCGAGCCCCAGGACGGTGCGTGAGAGCACCAGCAGCGCCGTGGTTGGGGAAAGCGAACAGCCGATGGTGGCCAGGGCGAAGATGACGGCCAGGCCCATGATGGTCTTGCGCCGGCCAAAGCGGTCCGA
>Ga0134128_10003176_pt1 | contig 20137 bp, 18 predicted proteins | sample KB31754_FD_96462 | JGI IMG/M metagenome (GOLD analysis project Ga0134128, IMG submission 96462) | Terrestrial soil microbial communities with excess Nitrogen fertilizer from Kellogg Biological Station, Michigan, USA - KB3-175-4 | ecosystem: Environmental > Terrestrial > Soil > Unclassified ...
ACCTTGATTTTTGTGCGTCGCGATGTAGCTTATTGCAGTGCGGTAGCGAGAGCTACCGCTGCCCTCCTTGGGCGTTTCCTCCCTAGACTTGGGCCGCTCGCACCCGCTAGCGGCCCTTTTTTTGTCCGGCGCGGTCTATTCGGCAGCCGCCCGATAGGGGCGCAGCTGCTCGAGCGGGATTTCGCCCAGTCGCTTCGCCAAAGTGTTCATATCGGCTGCCAGGTGGTTGAAAGCCGACGAATGTTGATAGCGGCGCTCATCCATGTAGAGGGCCCGGTTTATTTCGAGCTGGATGGCATGAAGGCCCGCGGCGGGGTTGCCGTAGTGTTCTGTGATGAATCCGCCAGCGTACGGCTTGTTGCGGCTCACCGTATACCCAAGCGACCGCAGCGTTCTTTCAACGGTCTCGGCCACGATCCCAACGCAGCTCGTGCCATACCTGTCGCCGAGCACAAACTCTGGCCGGGGCCGTTCGTCCTTGTTGCCTGCTGTCGACGGCATCGAGTGGCAATCGATGAGGACCGCCGCGCCATGGTCGCGGTGCAGGCGGCTGAATAGGCGCCGCAGAGCCCGATGATAGGGTTTGTAAAGGCTCTCAATCCGTCGGAGCGCATCATCGACCGGAATGCGCTGGTCGTAAATTTCCTGCGCATCGCCAACCACCCTAGCAACCGTTCCAAGCCCACCAGCCACCCGCATCGAGCGGGTATTGGCGAACGAAGGCAGCCGTCCTTCGAACATTCGAGGATCGAGTTCGTACGGTTCACGGTTCACGTCCACGAAACAGCGCGGAAAATGCGCCCGCATCATCGGATAACCTTGCTCCACGACGCCCAAAATCAGTTCGTCGACGAAACTGTCCTCGGAGCGCCGCAACGTGGCGATATCGAGCCGGCAAGCGGCCAGGAATTCGCGTGGATAGGCTGATCCGCTATGGGGCGAATTGAACAGGACCGGCCCCAAGCATGTCGCGGGTTCGAGGATCTCGAACGGCGGGTCTAGTTCGTCGCGGACTTCACTCATGGATGAACGGCCATTTCGAGACCTCTGCCTGAGCCCTTGCGCCAGTAGGGCCAGGGCAAGTTTAACACTCCATTATATCGTCTATTGTTCATGGGTGGATCATAAAGCCAAGTAATGCTTTTGGTTCACCCGTTATTTACCGGGCATAAGTCTTAATCGATCCGCTGCGGTGGCCAGGGTGGCCGGACGGGGTATTGGGTGAGTATGTCGAAAATCCTCCTTGCGGAAGACGATACGGATATGCGCCGCTTCCTGGTCAAGGCGTTGCAGAATGCCGGGTTCGACGTGACGTCCTATGACAATGGCCTCTCCGCCTATCACCGGCTCCGCGAGGAACCGTTCGAGCTGCTGCTCACCGATATTGTGATGCCGGAAATGGACGGAATTGAGCTCGCCCGCCGGGCCGCCGAACTCGACCCGGATATCAAGATCATGTTCATCACCGGCTTTGCCGCCGTGGCGCTCAATGCGGATTCCAATGCACCGAAGCAGGCGAAGGTCCTCTCCAAGCCGGTCCACCTGCGCGAGCTGGTCACCGAAGTGCAGAAATTGCTGGCGGCCTAGCGCTATCGTGCGGTCTTGCCTCGCCGGTTTGGAGCCGATAGATCAATCCCGGCTTGAGGGCGCGTAGCTCAGCGGAAGAGCACCTCCTTGACATGGAGGGGGTCACAGGTTCGATCCCTGTCGCGCCCACCATTTTCGCAAACGGTTCGGAGCTTCCATCTTCTGCCTGCGAGGCATTGCGGCGGCGATCTTTATTTCTCGTTGATGCGCCACCGGCGGATTTCGTACGCATATGCGTACGAGCGTCTCTAACGTGTGGTCTGGAAAAATGTACTGCGGAGAGCTGATCGCTTCGATTACGGCGCATTACTCAACGATCGCCTGATAGACGAGCGTCCGCATCAGGTATCGGTAGTGCAGCCGCTGAGCCGGCGCCTGCATCAGCAGGATTGCGATCAATTCCTGTTTCGGGTCCACCCAGAAATAGGTTCCGGTCACGCCGCTCCAGAAATATTCGCCGACTGAACCCGGCAGCGGGTTGCGGCCGGCATGCGTCCGCACAGCGAAGCCGAAACCAAAGCTAAGCCCAAGTTCCGGTGTCGGTGCCAATGCGCCGAACTGCAGGCGCGTGAGCGCCCCATAGCGTGTATCCGGCGGCAGATGGTCGGAGGTCATCAGTGCGACCGTGGTTGGTGAAAGCAGTCTTTTGCCGCCAAGCTCGCCGCCGCTGAGCAACATATGGCAAAAGCGGGCGTAGTCGGTGGCGGTCGAGAGCAGGCCACTGCCGCCGGAAATCCAGGCCGGTTTGCCAGCAATGCTGCGTACCATCACCTGTCGCTTGCCGGTTGCTGGATCAATCTGCGGTTCGGCGGCGCATCCGGCATCGATCGGGCCAAAGGTCGTGTGGGTGAGGCCGAGCGGTTTGCTGATGCGTTCGGCGATGAAACGATCGAGTTCCATTCCGCTCACAAGCTCTACGATGCGGCCGAGGACGTCGGTGGACATGCTGTACTGGAAAGTTGTGCCGGGCTGGTGCGCGAGAGGCAGTCTTGCGAGCCTCGTTATCATCTCGGCATTGGTGTGACCTTCGTCGCCGACACTCTCCGCCAGGTAGGCTTCCTTGAGAAGCGGGCCGGCGAACTGGCCATAGGTGAGGCCTGAAGTATGACGCAGCAGATCCTGCAATGTCATCTGCCGCTTCAGCGGCTCTTTTGCGAGTTTTTTCGCCGACGCATTATCTGAATCGATAGCGACCCTGAGCTCGGCGAACTCCGGGATATATCGCTCCACCGGGTCGCAGATCAGCAGTTTACCTTCCTCGGCCAGCATCATGATGGCTACCGAGGTGAAAGGCTTCGTCATCGAGGCGATGCGGAAGATCGTGTCGGGCAGCATTTGTGCGCCGGCCTCACGATCGCGGTAACCGAGCGCTTCCAGGCAGGCGATCTTTCCACGCCGGGCGACGAGCACGACGGCGCCAGGCACGAGCCCTTTGCCGATATCGGATTGCAGGCTGTCGGTCAGCCGCTTCAGACGCGCGGACGAAAGGCCAACCTCCTCGGGCCGCGTTGCGTGCGGCAATTTATGAGTCATTCGGCATTCCTATTTCCAGAATTGCCGCGAGGCCAGCGCGGCGCCTTCTGTCATGGCCTTGAGCTTCGCGAAAACGACGTCCGGATCGACCGCCGCCTGCCCAACCCAGGTGCCATAGCCGCAGTCGCTTCCGGCGATCACATTTTCGCGCCCTACTGCATTTGCGTAACGGGCGATACGTTGCGCGACCAGCTCAGGGTGTTCGATGAAATTCGACTTCGACTCGATGACTCCGGGGATGAGGACCTTCCCGTCCGGCAGCTTTACCTTCTCGAACGTGGTCCATTCATGCGCATGGCGAGGATTGGCCGCCTCTAGTGAAATTGCCGACGCCTTGGTCATGAAGACGATGTCGATGATGTCGGCAAGCGGCACGTCGCGGTGATGCGGGCCCTCGTAGTTGCCCCAGCACAGATGCATGCGCAGTTGTTCCGCCGGGATATTTGCGACCGCATGGTTGAGCACCTCAATGTGAAGTTGCGCGCGCCTGCGGAATTCCGGCAAGGCCAGGTCCGCGTACTGAATGTGGCGCCCCATGGCGAGATCGGGACAATCGATCTGCAGGACGAAGCCAGCCTGGGCGACAGTCTCGTATTCGTGTCGCATGGCGTCCGCAATCGCGTAGATATAACTTTCGAAATCCTTGTAATGGTCGTTGCGGAAAAACAGCGACACCACACCAGGCGAGGCGGCACTCATGAAGCCGCCGGCCACCTCCACGTCCTTGAGCGCTGCCTTGAGATTATCGGCGTCGGTTTGGGGCGCCTGCTTGTCGCGCACGCTGATGGCGGCATTGCATGCCGGCGTTTTCCGGCGCGAGCGGCCAGGATCTCCGAACACGCGTTTCTCCAGACGCGGAAAATCGGCGAGGTCCTGATAGACGAATGTGTTGCCCGTTCCGCCAAAGCCGTTGAGCCGGTCTTTGATGTAGGTCGCATAGCTCGGCTTCGATAGTTCGCCGTCATTGACGAGATCGACGCCGGCTTCGGCTTGCTTTCTGACCACGTCGGCCACCGCGGCACGCACGCGCGCCGCCAGTGCCTGCGCATCGACTGGCACACCCTCTTCCTTCGCATACATCATGCGGATGAGGTCATCCGGCCGTGGCAAGCTACCCGTATGCGTGGTCAGAAATCGGTCCCGGCTGCGCTGCACGGCTCGAACTCCCCTGGCGGGAGACTGTAAAGCAGAGCAAAGCCGGTAACCACCGTCGGGCTGCTTGCGTTGACAGGGCGGAGTGGGCTGCGTATGTACCCCACAAATATCAGCCAGAGATCGTCATGAAAGTCCGCAATTCCCTGAAATCGCTGCGCGGCAGGCATCGCAACAATCGTTTGGTGCGCCGCAAAGGCCGGGTCTATATCATCAACAAGACCAACCGCCGTTTTAAGGCCCGGCAGGGCTGATTTCGGCGCCGTCCGGCGCCTGTTCCATCGCCGCATATTGGCCACGAAACGCGGAGAGATTATGCTCCGCTCATGCGCATTCGATTCCTCGCAGCGCTCATGATTGCGGCCGCAGCCTTGCCGGCGCCCGCGGCCGCGCAGTCCGGTCAGTGGGTCAAGCCGCCTGACAAATTGCCCCATGTCGGCTTCGGCGACCGAATCCAGAATCTTGATTTTCTGTTTGGCGCGCTCAAGCTTGCGCCTGACGATATTACAGCCAAGGCGATCGAACAGCGTATTTGGGCGTTGTGGACGGTCTCGCACAGCGATACCGCCAATCTTCTCATGACCCGCGTCAAGACGGCGATCGAGTCAAAAGACCTCGATGTCGCAATTCGGCTTCTCGATGCGATCGTGAAGGTCAAACCCGACTATGTGGAAGCGTGGAATCGTCGCGCGACGATCTATTACATGAAGAAAGATTATGGCCGCGCGCTGGCCGATATCCGCGAAGTCCTCAAGCGTGAGCCGCGCCATTTCGGCGCCCTGGCCGGCTTTGGGCTCATCATGCAGGACATCGGCGACGACAAGCAGGCGCTTGAAGTGTATCGCCGCGTGCTCACGCTATATCCGCGCATGGAGCGAATTCCCGACCTCGTGAAGACACTTCAGAGCAAGGTCGAGGGCAGGGATATCTAGTCGCCGGTCGAATCCCCGCCGACATAGGCAATCCGCAGCATATTGGTTGCGCCAGGTGTGCCGAGCGGCACGCCGGCCACTACGATCACGCGCTGACCGCCTTTTGCGAACCCTTCCTTGAAGGCGATGCGGCAGGCGCGGTCGACCATGTCATCTTGGTCGTGGGCGTCTTCGGTGACCACGCAATGCACGCCCCAGACGACCGCCAAGCGCCGTCCGGTCGCGATATTCGGTGACAGGGCGACGATCGGCGGCCGTGGCCGCTCGCGCGCGACCCGCAGGGCGGTCGAACCGGATGAGGTCCAGCAGATGACCGCGGCGAGATCGAGCGTATCGGCAATATGGCGCGCGGCATCTGCAATCGCGTCGGCACCGGTTGCCTCAGGCACCGCGCGTTGCGATGTGATGATGTTGCGATAGAGAGGGTCGCCTTCAACTTCCTCGGCGATACGATTCATCGTTGCGACGGCCTGGATCGGATACTGGCCCGCCGCCGATTCAGCGGAAAGCATCACTGCGTCGGCACCTTCGAAAATTGCTGTCGCGACGTCCGAGACCTCGGCGCGTGTCGGTACTGGCGCGGTAATCATCGACTCGAGCATCTGAGTTGCGACGACGACCGGCTTTCCCGCAACACGGCATGCGCGTGTCATCTGTTTTTGAACGCCGGGCACCTTTTCCAGCGGCATTTCCACGCCAAGGTCACCGCGGGCGACCATCAGCGCGTCGGCCAAGTCCATGATGTCGGCCAGCCGGTGCACGGCCTGCGGTTTTTCGATCTTGGCCATTACCGCGGCGCGTCCGCGCGTGATTTTTTTGGCTTCGGCGATGTCCTCGGGCCGTTGGATGAACGACAGGGCGACCCAATCAATCCCTGTTTCAAGTGCCGCCTCCAGATCGGAGCGGTCCTTATCGGCAAGCGCCGAGAATGGAATGGTCGTGTCCGGCAGGCTGACGCCTTTACGATCGGACAGTTTCCCGCCCACCACAACGCGGGTTGAAATGCGCTTGGGCTCTGTTTCGGTGGCGACGAGCTTGACCTTGCCGTCATCGATCAGCAGCACATGGCCGGGCTTGATTGCCGCGAAAATTTCCGGGTGCGGGAGATAAGCGCGCTCCGCATCGCCTGCGGCAGGATCGGCATCGAGCACGAAGGTGTCGCCGTTTTTTACCGCCGCGGAACCACCGGAAAATGTGCCGAGCCGCAATTTCGGCCCCTGCAGATCGATGAGGACACCAATCGGCCGGCCCGTATCGCGCTCGACGGTGCGGATCATGGCCACCAGTTCGCGCATGCGATCCTGGCTGGTGTGACTCATGTTGATGCGAAATACATCGGCGCCGGCGTCGAACAGCCTTGCGATCATGTCGGCACTCGACGATGCGGGTCCAAGGGTGGCGACAATTTTGGCGCGGCGGAGGCGTCTCATTGTTTGCCGCCTCCGGCTGGTGGCGCCGGCAGCGTCGTCGGCGGGCGCGAGTTTCCGAGCGGCGCGCGCGGCGGCAATGGGCGCTCTGGCGCCTGCTCGGCGGTGTCCGTCAGTTGCACCGTCCACGAGCGCTGTTCGCTCGTATCGACCTCGAAAAAGCCGGTCCGGTCATAGCCTCGAGCAAGGCAATTCTCTGTCCCGCGAATGGTGAATTCCTTCTCACGTGAGCACATATAGGCCTTGCCTGACCATTCGCCGCCGCGGTCATAATCGACCGCGTAGATGTAATAGTAACGCGCAACCAGTGCGCCCCGCAGCAGTGTTTCGCAAGAACGTGACGAAACGTTCCACCACCCCTCTGTCGTCCATCCTTCGTTGTCCTTGTAGCCGATGGCAACGCCCACCCGGCTGCCGGTGTTGTTGCAAAGGCGGAAATCCGCTTTGGCGGGATATGCGGTGCCGGCCAGCAGCAACACGAGGAGCGCGGTGCCGGCAAGAGCGTTCAAAATGCGACGTCGGGCTGCGATGAAAGGCAATACGGTCACGATTGTCGATAATTCCGGGCGATGGGCGGTTTTGGCGTGATCAATCACTGCGTGTCAACGACGATGGCACGGAAGTCGTTCACGTTGGTGTAAGTCGGCCCTGGGACCAGCAGATCGCCAAGGGCCTCGAAAAAAGCGGTCGAATTGTTGTCGGCAAGGAAGGCGGCAGGATCGAGGCCTTTTGCCACGGCACGGGCCATCGATTCGCCATCAACCAAAGCGCCGGCGGGGTCGGTTGCAGAACCACCACCGCCATCCGTGCCGTCGGTGTCGGCGGCAAGCGCCGCAACCGCAGGCATGCCCGCGAGAGCAATCGCAAGCGCCAGCGCATATTCCTGATTCGGCCCGCCGCGCCCCTTGCCGCGGATGGTGACGGTGAGCTCACCGCCGGAAAGCAGCACGGCGCGTCTTCGCTTTGACCGCAACTCACGCGCAATGCGGGCGTGATCGGCGGCAACGTCACGTGCCTCACCTTCGATGCGGTCCCCGAGCATAACGCATTCATAGCCGGCTGCACGCACGGCGGCCTCGGCGGCGCGCATGGCATCGGCCGGCCGCGCTGCCAATACAAATTTGCTCCCGGCAAAGACGGGATCGCCGGGCTTCGGTGATTCATTGCTGACATCATTGAGCGCGCGCGAGACGGAATCAGGAATTTCGAGTTTGTACCTGGCGACAATCGCACGTGCGTCCGCGAGCGTCGTGGGGTCGGGCACGGTTGGCCCCGAACCGATTGCCGACGGATCGTCACCCGGCACGTCTGATATCGCGATCGTCAGCAGGCTTGCGGGATATGCGTGGCGCGCCAGTCGGCCACCCTTGATACGCGATAAATGTTTACGCACCGTATTGATCTCACCGATGGCCGCGCCGGAGCGCAGCAGCGCGCGGGTCACCGCCTGCTTGTCGTCAAGCGAAACACCGATGGCGGGCGCAATCCAATTTGCGGATGCGCCGCCCGACATCAGCACCAGCACGAGATCGTTTGCACCGGCGCCCTCAGCGAGGCTCAGCGCACGCTGCGCGCCTTCGATGCCCGCGGTGTCCGGAATCGGATGGCCGGCCTCAATCATCTGGACGCGGCGAAGATGCCGAGCATAGCCGTGGCGTGCGACCGCGACGCCGCTCAGACGCTCAGCGGAAATCCGCAGCTTGTCGAGATAATGCGCTTCGGCGACCTCGGCCATCGAACCGGCAGCCTTGCCTGCCGCAAGCGATATCAGCCGGCCAGACGGCGGCTGCGGCAATAATGGCGGCAGGCATGCGGCCGGATGCGCTGCGGCCACCGCAGTGCGAAAGAGGTCGGCGAGAAAAGCGCGGAGCGGGGAGGTCATACGGCAAACCATCAATGAGAATCGATCCTTGAAGCGCGCGCATCGAGTCTACTAAGCTTTACTTGAGCAGGAAAAAGAGAGTTCTGACAACGATTTCGCCGCAGGCTTTCGTCCACGACGAGTTTTCCATCATGAGGAGTTTCCGTTCATGATCGATGAGGTTGTCAAAATCGACGCTCGTGACGGAACGCCACTAGGCGCACGTATCTATCGTCCCGATGGATCAGGACCTTATCCCGCGTTGTTGGCGGCCGCGCCCTATCGATTTGACAACAATGAGCTGCCGGCGAGCGCACAATTTCTATGGCGCGAGACCGGTCCCATCGAGTGGTACGTCGAGCAAGGCTATGCCTATGTGCATATGGACGTGCGCGGAAGCGGCCGCTCGGGCGGACGGTTCGAATTTCTTGGCCGTGGGGAGCAGCAGGATCTTTATGACGCCGTCGAGTGGATCGGGCGGCAATCGTGGTGCAACGGCAAAGTCGGCGGCATCGGACAATCCTATTTCTGTATGCTGCAGTGGTTCATGGCTGCGCTTGCGCCACCGTCGCTTGCCTGCGTTGCCGCCCATGACGGCCTGGCCGATGTTTATCGCGCCGGCGTCTATCATGGCGGGATCCCGTGCGATTTCTTTCCCGGCTATTGGTGGTACCAGAACCGCTTCATCAATCGTTTTCCTGCGCGGGGGCCTGCGCGCGATCAGGAAACGGATCTGGCGCAACTGGTCAGCGCGCATCCGACATACGACGACTTCTGGCGCGAGCGCAGCGCATGGGAAGTCCTCGACCGCATCAAGGTACCGCTATACTCGAGTGGCGTTTGGGCAAAGATGCAGTTGCACACGCGCGGCAATATCGACGGCTATGCGCGCGCCAGCGGCCCGAAAAAGCTTCGGATGTCGGGAGTTCCCAATCCCTGGGCGGCCGCTGCGGAGTTCTCGAGCGTTGGATTTCATCGCAATGTCCTGCTGCCATTCTACGATCACTATCTCAAAGGCAAGCAGACCGATTACACGACGCGTCCGAATGTCGAATATGCCGTGCGCGGATCGGGAGTCGTGCGCACATGTGATACTTGGCCGCCTCCCGGAATTTGCTACACCCGATGGTATCTCAATGGATCGCCTTCCGGCAGCGTCACCTCGCTCAATGATGGCGGCCTTTCGTCAGGTCCCCCAGCAGGCGCGGCATCGACCGCCTACGACTATCCGAACCCGGGTTGGGTCTCCGGCGTCGCCGGGTTCGGACCTGCCGGACCACCCGGCGGTTTCGATCCGGTGCGCCGGGTCCTGACTTTCACAACCGCGCCACTTGAAAAGGATCTCGAAGTAAGCGGACCGATCAAGCTCATTCTCTATGCGTCATCGACCGGGCGCGACACGGATTTCTTCGTCAAGCTTTCGGACCAGTTTCCCCAAGAGCCCGAGTCCCGTGCCAGAGGGCTCAATCCCTTCGCAGAACTAATTACGCGCGGCTGGTTGCGCGCATCGCATCGCGCACTTGATCCGGCGCGCAGCACGGAGGCCGTGCCGTATCAAAGCCACTCCAATCCGCAGCTACTAACACCGGGCGAGATCTACAAATTCGAAATCAGCCTTGAGCCGATGGCCTATTTGATCAAGCAGAGCCATTGTCTCCGTATTGAGATCGTCAACGGCGATTCTCCCGCGACGGAAATTTTGTGGTCGCACAACTACCGGCCCGACAAGATCGGACGCGACACAATCCATCACAGTGCGGCGTACCCGTCAGAACTGGTGCTCCCGGTGCTCCCCGCCGCAGCTTGAGCTAAAGCGGGATGCCCTGCTTTTCATTGCAGCCGCGGTGGCATAGGATTCGTCCAAGGGCCAATGACGGCCCAGATCAATAAAAAGTTGCCCAGGGGAGGGAATCATGGCGGACCAGGTCGTTCCGGTCTCACGGCTGCTCGATGAACGCGGACTAAGTTCGTTCCATTATAATTTGATTTTCTGGTGCGTTCTGCTGTCACTCATCGACGGTTACGATATCGCCGCCATCGCGTTTGCTGCACCGCACCTCGTGCGCGAGTGGGGTCTCAAGCCCGGAGCGCTCGGCCCGGTATTCAGTGCGAGCCTCATCGGCATCCTGTTCGGCTCGGCAGTGTTCGGATGGGTGGGCGACCGCTACGGCCGCAAGACCGCGCTCATCGCCTCGAATCTGCTGTTCGGTGTCTTCACGTTCGCCGCAGCATGGTCAACCAATCTCGAACAACTGTTCTGGCTGCGTCTCCTCGCCGGCCTCGGCATTGGCGGCGTCATACCCAACGTTGTCGCGATCAATACAGAATCCTCGCCTCGCAGACTTCGGGCGACGCTGGCGCTGATCGGCGTCGGATTCGTCCCGATTGGAGGGGCCATTCCCGGTGTCGTCGCGGCGACACTGGTCCCAACTCACGGCTGGCAAATTCTGTTTTCTATCGGCGGCGTGGTGCCGATTGTTCTGGCGCTGATAGGCCTGTTCACGCTTCCGGAATCCATAAAATACATGGCACTGCACGAAAGCCAGCGTACGAAAATGGAAAAGGCCATTGCCGCGATCAACCCGGACTTCAAGGTGCCGCCTAATGCGAAATTCGTCATCGAGGACGAACACCAATTCCCCGGGTTTAACCCAAAATATTTGTTCGGCCAGGGACTTTGGCTGGTGACACCACTCCTGTGGCTGCTCTTTGCGCTCAACTTGATGGGTTATTTCTTCCTGCTGTCGTGGACGCCGACATTGATGGCGGTTCTGAAGCTGCCGCCGTCCGTCGGCGCGCTTGCGGGCGGCATGATCCAAGTCGGCGGCACGGTCGGTTCACTCGTACTCGTCCGCTGGATTGAACGCCGTCGGTTTTTTGCGATTGCGATCATTTTCGTGGTTGCGGTGCCGGTCGTAGCCTCGATCGGCTTTGCCGGCCAGACATCGACCGTGGCGCTGGCCATTGCGACGTTCTGCGCGGGTTTCTGCGTGCTCGGCATTCAGACCGGAATTAACGTCGCGGGTGCGCTAGTTTATCCCACCTCATTGCGCGCCAACGGTTCAGGCTGGCAGCTGGGCGTCGGCCGTGTCGGCTCGATCATTGGGCCGCTCGTGGGCGCGCTGTTCGTCGGATTGCCGGTCGCGCACCTGTATATGTGGTCCTCGTTGCCTTTCGCCGTGGGTGCTGTGGTCTGTTTTGCGGTCTGGAAGCTCAACGAGGCTCGCCTGGAGGCGCATCCCGAGCTGCGGGCGGCGCAAGTGCCTGTGTGAAATCATCGGCGCTTAGAACGGTTCATAGCCGCGCAAGGCGGGAATGACCTCCTCGCCGAACAGGCGGATGGAGCGCATGAGGTCGTCTTCGGGCAGGTCGGAAAAGTTGAATTCACCCATGAACACGTTGAACAGGCCGGATTGCGCGGCGGCCTGGATTTTCCTGGCGACCGTCTCCGGCGAACCGATGAACACCAACTCGTGCTTCATCAGGTAATCGGCGTCGAACAGATTAGCCATGATTTCGGAGGCCCCCGGCTCGCCGCGTCCAATGAACTTCTTGGAGTGTTCGCGCACGCGTTGCTCGAACGTTTCACCGGGACGTGGCGGTGGCAAAAATCCCTCGTAGGCGCGGGCGGCACGGTTGAGCGCGACATCGAGGGCCTTTTCGTCCGACTCGTCGACATGGACAATGGTGCAATATGCGATATTCGGCGGGTGCGAATGACCTGCGGCAGCCCAGTCGGCGAAAAATTTGCGGTAGCGTGGGGCAGCGTCGGCGCGCGGGTAGACCAGAAAGTATCCCGGATTAATTCCCTGCCGCGCGCAAAATTCGAGCGTTTGCGGGTCGCGGCTCATCATCCACAATGGAGGATGCGGCGTTTGCATCGGCGGCACGGCCAGCCGTGCGCTTTCGGTATGGTGCACATCGCCATGAAAAGAGAACGGCTGCTTTTCCCCGTATGCCGCGCGCAGGTAGTCGACGAATTCGAGGGTCGGGGATTTCCGCAGATTGTAGTCGAGGCCAAAGGGCTTGAAGTAGTCCGCGTTGATTCCCGGCACCAGCCCGAGCTCCATGCGCCCGCCCAGCATCTGGTCGACGATCGCAATCTCCTCTGCCAGGCGTAGCGGGTGGTAGAGCGGCACGACATAGCCCATCGGGCCGATGCGCATGCGACGCGTGCGCGCGCCGGCGCCGACGACATAGAGGCTCGGTGACGAAATCCAGCTCTCGTCCGGACGGAAGTGGTGTTCGACGCAGAAGCTGTAGTCGAAACCCAGTTCGTCACACAGCTGCAGTTCACGCCAGAGCTGCTCATAGCGTTGGTGCGGATTCATGCCCGGCTTGCCCCAGACATGTGAAAAATGGGCGAACTTCACGTCGCGCGCTCCTGATTTGCCTGCATCCGGCTGAAGGGGGCCTTCAAACGAGGGGAGGGCATGTCTATGTTTCCCTACAGTGGAGGACACCACTATGGACGACAAGACCCGCACCGAGCTTGAGGCCGCCGTATACCGGCGCCTCGTCGAGCATTTGAGGTCGCGCACCGATGTGCAGAATATCGACCTGATGAATCTCGCCGGCTTCTGCCGTAACTGCCTGTCGAATTGGATGAAAGATGCCGCCGATGCCAAGGGCCTCACGATGAGCAAGGACCAGAGCCGAGAAATCGTCTACGGCATGCCTTACGAGGAATGGCGGAAAAAATATCAGAAAGAGGCATCGCCCGACCAGAAAGCGGCGTTCGAAAAGTCCAGCCCCGGGCACTGATTGTCACCGTTTGCTTGTGAACAGCGTGGATGAAGCGGTCTGCACCTTGACCGGAGGGCGTCCAACTCAGAAAGCTTCTTGGCAAGAGACGGGTCTCGCCCGTCCTGCGTGTCAAGGAGACGTCAATGCCAGCATCAGCCGCGGCCGAAAAAGAACAACCGGCAACCCGCTTCGCCAAGGATCAACTCAAAGCGTTCGTCGAGCGGATTGAGCGGCTTGAAGAAGAAAAAAAGGCGACGTCTGACGATATCCGCGACGTCTATGCCGAAGCGAAAGGCACCGGCTTCGACACGAAGGCGCTACGGACGATCGTGCGCATGCGCAAGATGGATACCGACGAACGCCGCGAGCAGCAGGAAGTGCTCGACACCTACCTGAATGCGCTGGGAATGCTGCAGTAATCCTCGGCCCGGCCGCGGCAGAGGTTGCGGCGACGGTCTATCTGCGCGAAGCAGTTGACTGTCGCGTGAATGTGGTGGTGGCGACGAACACCACCGCCGGCCCATCGAAGCGGCTGGTCACCATGCCCAGATGCGGATCAGCCGAGAACGTCATCACGACCGACATCGACGGCTTGTACAGAAGCTCATGCAAGGGCCGCATGTCCACGGCGCCGAGCCGGGTGGTCGTCAGGTAATTACTGACGCTCGGCGCGAGCATTGCCGCCCGCAGCCAGGGGCTATCCGTTCCTTTTCCATCGCCCGCCAAGGCAGCAGCGAGCGGGGGCTTTGCCACGACAGTCGTATTGCCACGGGCCGGCATGACGCTGGCCTCTCTCGGTGCGCGGGGAATCCGCGTGCCCATGGGCCGTATCGGCTGCGCACGTTCCGCTGCGTCCGTTTCCGCAGCATAGGCGAGGGCCGAACCGCCGGTCGCGCTAGCATCTGCACTTGCGGTCGCAAACGGGTCGGGGATGGTTTTTGCGGCGGGCAAATCCGGCCCACTCTGCACGGCTCCGTGCCAATAACCGCGGCTGTCAATCAAGCTGCTGCCAAGCGAGGCGGTGACAAATGTCGGCTTGGCTGGCTTCGGCATGGCCGCGGCGGCCATGACGGTCTTCGGCCGCGCCATGGGCAGTGGAACGATGTGTTCGACACTGACCGGCTTGACTTTCGGCGGGGTGATACTCGCGACAGTCATTGGCGCGCGCGCGTGTTTCGGTGCAGTTTCCTCGCTCACTTCGTCGGCGTCCTTGCGGCTTCCAAACAGCCGGGCCAGCAAGCCGCGCTTGGGCTTCTCAGCCGCATGTTCGGCGCTCGCGGTGATCACGCCTGCCTCGCGCGCGGTATCCAGCGAGATCTCCGAAGGTCTGCCGCCGTGGCGTTCGACATCGGCAAGCGCGAGCGCGTAACCGCGCAAAGGCTGGCCGTCGGACGGAATGTGCACCGTGCGCCCGTCGGGGAATACCCTCACGAGTTGCTCGTGCGTCATCCGTGGCCAGTGACGAATAGTGCCGGTATCGAGGTGCACGAAAGGCGAACCCGACGTCGGATAAAATCCGACACCACCGCGCTGCAGCCGCAACCCGACCTCGCGGATTTTTTCCAGCTGCACGCCAGGGATGAAGAAATCCATCGCCTGGCCGTTGATGTGCTGACTGAATTGCGCGACCCCGCCCGATCGCGCGCGCAGCATCGAATTGGTTTCGGGTGAACGATAACCGCACACGACATCGATCGGCCGCGTGGCGCCGACCTCACGATAGGTTTCCCACACAAGATCGAACAGGTGCGGGTCCATGTGGGTTGACTGCTCCTTGCGCCAGTCACGCATGAACCAGTCGAGCTTCTTCAGCGCGCCCTCGTCATAGCGACCGTCGCGCTTGTAGGTGATCGTGATGTCTTCGCCGGTGTGCAGATGATGGAAAGAGATCGTGCGCGTGTCGCCCTCTGCAACCGCGTTCTGCAGTGAACTGCTGGCGCCCAACAGAAAAAAGCCGGCCATGCTCAAGCACGCACCTGAGCGCGCCAAAGCAGCAGCGAATGAGCGCTCGCGCGCCGAGTCAAAAATCAAAGCTGTGTCCCGTGAAGATACCCGTCCCACGTCGCCGTCACGTCCCCGTCGGGCCGCCGTGACGGCAGCCCCGTGAGTGTTATCGGGATCGGTTAATGAGAACTTAGCGCCGGTCCCCCGTCCGCCTCCTCCCTAACTGGGGAATTGGGCCGAAAACGGGGCATTGCGGAACAAAAAGGGGTATTTCCCGTGCCAAATTGAGAGGTGGCCGGCTAAGGCCCTTGCTTTCAGGCCTTGGGCCATTGCTCACCCGTATGGATCATCCATCCGCGGGCTCATTTTCTTCGAGGCCAAGCCCTTCCAGTTTGCGGTAAAGGGTCGAACGCCCGATTTTGAGCCGCCGCGCGACCTCGGACATCTGCCCCCGGTAGTGGGCGATGGCGAAACGGATTGCGTCGCGCTCGATATCGTCGAGCGGGCGCACGTCGCCCCTGGCGTCGGTCAGGGCAAGCGAACGCGCCGTCCCCGGGGCGGCCGCCCGCGCGCCAAAGCCCTTGGCGCCGTCGGGGTCCGGCCACGACGCCGCCATGGCGGGCGAGGGTTCCAACAACGTGGGAGCAGAGACCGTATCCGAAGACACCTGGGCTGCCACTTGCGGAAACTCGTCGATACCGATCTCCTCGCCGTCGGCGAGCACGACCGCGCGGAAGACGGCATTCTCGAGCTGGCGCACATTTCCCGGCCAATGGTGAGCGGCAAGGAGTGCAAGGCCGCTCGGACTGATCGCGCGGATGCGCTTGCCTTCCTCTGCCGCGATGCGCATCAGAAAATGGTTTGCAAGCTCGGGTATGTCATCGCGACGCAGGCGCAACGGCGGCACCGAAATCGGAAACACGTGCAAACGGTAGAACAGGTCTTCGCGGAAGCGGCCGGCCTTCACGTCGCTGATGAGATCGCGGTTGGTGGCGGAAATGATTCGTACGTCGACTTTCACGCTCTTGCGCCCGCCGACAGGCTCGATTTCACCTTCCTGCAATGCGCGCAATAATTTCACCTGCGCAGGCGCCGGAAGTTCGCCGACTTCATCGAGAAACAGCGTGCCTCCGTCGGCCTCGACGAATTTTCCGGTGTGCCTTTCCGTCGCGCCGGTGAATGCACCCTTTTCATGCCCGAACAATATCGACTCGACGAGATTCTCAGGCATCGCACCGCAATTGACCGCGACGAACGGTTTCGCGCGACGCGCGCCTGTGCCATGTATTGCGCGCGCGACCAACTCCTTGCCGACGCCGGACTCGCCTTCGATCAGAACGGGTATCGCGGAGGCAGCAGCTTTTTCCACGGCTTTGAGGACAGGCTGCATCACCGGGGAACGCGTGATCACGTCGACGATGGTCAGTGTCCCTTCGCGCCGGCGCTTGAGCCGCTGCAACTCGCCTGCCAAAGCCTTTGTGGTCAAAGCGTTGCGCAACGACACCTGCAGCAGCTCGACGCTTGCCGGCTTGACTACAAAATCGGTGGCACCGGCGCGCATTGCCGACACGACATTGTCGATGCCGCCGTGGGCCGTCTGAACGATCACCGGAATGTTGATGCCGGCTTCCCGCATGCGCGCGAGCACACCGAGGCCGTCGAGGTCGGGCATCACGAGGTCCAGCACGACGCCATCGATGCGGGGCGCATCGGGGCCGGTCAGGAGCTTCACTGCGGCGTCGCCGCTCTCGACGACCATCGTCCGGTAGCCGAAGCGCTGGATCATGGCATCGAGCAGCCGGCGCTGAACCGGGTCATCATCGACGATAAGCACCACTTCAGACATGAGACCCTCACGCACTTCTGTGCCGAATTGGTGCAATGTCGCCGCTCTGCCTTAACGGGTCATTAAGTGGGTCACATACGGTCGAGGCACCGCTTTGGAGCCCGTTGGCGGGAGGCCGGCATGTTGAAAACCCCGGCACTGCCATCGCCTCGCCATGAGCACATGCGCTAGATGACGCCCTCATTTCTCGTTTTTCCCAAAAGATTGCCCCACATGCCCAAGACCGCAGCCCGGCGTAAGCCCAACAAGCATCCGAAGCTCGGCGCCTTGCCCGAGTGGAACCTGAGCGACCTTTATCCCGGCATCGACAGCCCCGAACTCAAGCGCGACCTCGCGCAGGCGGACACCGACTGCGCATTGTTCGAGGAGGCCTACAAGGGTCGCTTGGCCGCATTGGCCGCGGGCGAGGCGGCAGGCCGTATGCTCGCCGAAGCCGTGCGGCAGTACGAAGCAATCGATGACCGGCTCGGCCGGCTGATCTCCTATGCCTCGCTGGTCTACGCCGGCAACACCACCGATCCGGCACGCGCCAAATTCTATGGCGATGTGCAGGAGCGCATTACGGCCGCGTCCTTGCATCTCCTGTTCTTTGCGCTCGAACTCAACCGCGTCGATGACGCGCAGCTCGAGGCCGCGATGCGCGATCCCGCGCTTGGCCATTACCGGCCATGGATCGAAGATTTGCGGAAGGAAAAGCCTTACCAGCTCGAGGACCGGGTCGAGGAGCTGTTTCACGAAAAGTCGGTGACCGGCTATTCGGCGTGGAACCGTCTGTTTGACGAAAGCATTGCGGGCCTGCGCTTCAAGGTTGCGGGAAAATCGCTCGCAATCGAACCGTTACTCAATTTGCTGCAGGATGTGGACGGCAAGAAGCGCAAGGCCGCCGCCGAAGCGCTGGCCAAGACCTTCAAGGAGAATCTTCGGCCTTTTGTGCTGATCACCAACACGCTCGCCAAGGACAAGGAAATTTCCGACCGCTGGCGCGGCTTCAAGGACATTGCGGACGCGCGGCATCTGTCGAACCGCGTGGAGCGCGAGGTTGTCGAAGCCCTGGTCGCGGCGGTGCAAGCCGCGTATCCAAAACTCTCGCATCGCTACTATGCGTTGAAGGCTAAGTGGTTCGGCAAGAAGAAGTTGCCGCATTGGGACCGCAACGCGCCGCTTCCAAAAGTGGCGCAGCGCACGATTCCCTGGAGCGACGCGCGCGCGACGGTGCTCACGGCCTACGGCGCCTTCTCAACCCGGATGGCGGAGATTGCCGACCGGTTTTTCGAAAAAAGCTGGATCGATGCGCCGGTGCGCCCGGGCAAGCAACCGGGTGCGTTTGCGCACCCCACCGTGCCGTCGGCTCACCCGTACGTTTTGCTGAACTACATGGGCAAGCCGCGCGACGTGATGACGCTTGCGCATGAGCTTGGCCACGGCGTGCATCAGGTGCTGGCAGCGCCCAACGGACCATTGATGGCGCCGACGCCACTGACGCTCGCCGAGACTGCATCGGTTTTTGGGGAAATGCTCACCTTCAAGAAGCTGCTCGCGCAAACCACCGACAAGAAGCAGCGCAAGGCCATGCTCGCCGCGAAAGTCGAGGACATGATCAACACGGTGGTGCGGCAGACCGCATTCTACAGCTTCGAACGCAAGGTGCACACGGAGCGTCGCAATGGCGAACTCACCGCCGACAAGATTTGTGAACTATGGATGTCGGTGCAGAGCGAAAGCCTCGGACCGGCGATCGAACTCAAGCCCGGCTACGAAACTTTCTGGGCTTACATCCCGCACTTCGTGCATTCGCCCTTTTATGTCTATGCGTATGCCTTTGGCGATTGCCTGGTGAATTCGCTCTATGCGGTGTACGAGAAATCCGCGGGCGGCTTTGCCGAGCGCTATCTGGAAATGCTTTCGGCCGGCGGCACCAAGCATCATTCGGAGCTGCTGGCGCCGTTCGGTCTTGATGCTCGCGACCCTAAATTCTGGGACGGCGGCCTGGGTGTCATTGCCAGATTGATCGACGAGCTCGAGGCGCTGGAAAGCCGCTAGTCGTCGCCACAGCCTTTGCGCCCGGCGAGTGTGGAGAGCTGATAATCCATGCATTCCATGGCGATGCTGCGTGCCGGCTCATTTTCACGCTGATAACGATAAATCTTGCGGTAGATGACGATGTCCTCGTCGCGTCCGCAAATCAGGCGATGCGTGCTCGCAGTCTTGCGCGACGATAGTTCAGAAATGACAACCTTACGGTTGGGGTCGTCGCTGCGTGTAAATTCCATGGTCTTGACGAGGCCGTCATCACCGGTCGGATTGTAGGCAACGCTGGGCGGCGACCCGGGCGGGAGCTCGATCTTGCTCATGCGCAGCTTGCGGATATCGCCCATCTTCTGTTTGGTGTCGACGACGACCATCGACTCCCGGTTAAAGATGACCTGTCGCGCGCCGAGTTGGCCCTGGCAGCCCCATCCCAGGATGGCGGCAAACGCGCCGTCTGGAATTGCAACCAGGGCCACGACTGACGCAATGCATGCGATAATGCGAATTGGCATGGTTGCCTTAGTTGGCATGGTTGACATGGCTCGTTTCGCCTCAGGCGATCCCTATATTCGTAGCACACTGGTGTCCTGAGGTTCATGACGACTGACCGCGAAAAGAACCGTTTTACGGCCCGCGCCCGCCGCTATGCCAATGTGGGCACCAAGCTCGGCGGTACCGCCGCGCGGGTTGCCGGCGCACGATTTTTTGGCGTGCCGCTCGATCGCGCCGCCAATGCATTGGAGCTCGCCGCCGCGCTCGGCGGCTTGAAGGGTCCGATCATGAAGGTGGCGCAGCTGCTTGCCACCATTCCCGATGCGCTGCCGCCGGAATATGCAAACGAACTGATCAAATTGCAGAGTCAGGCGCCACCCATGGGATGGGCCTTCGTGAAACGGCGCATGAGCGCTGAACTGGGCGCGGACTGGCAGAAAAAATTCTCCGAATTTGAGCACCATCCCGCCGCGGCGGCTTCACTCGGGCAGGTGCATCGCGCGCGTGCGCTGGACGGGAGCGAGCTTGCGTGCAAGCTGCAATATCCCGACATGCAGTCGGCGGTGGAGGCCGACCTTCGCCAGCTTCA
>Ga0134128_10003177_pt1 | contig 20131 bp, 28 predicted proteins | sample KB31754_FD_96462 | JGI IMG/M metagenome (GOLD analysis project Ga0134128, IMG submission 96462) | Terrestrial soil microbial communities with excess Nitrogen fertilizer from Kellogg Biological Station, Michigan, USA - KB3-175-4 | ecosystem: Environmental > Terrestrial > Soil > Unclassified ...
CGAGCTTGCCGTCAATAAACGCGGAGTAAAAGATCAGCTTTGCCGTGTCGTCGGTGATCTGCGTCTTCCTCCAGGTCTCCACCTGCCGCTGTAGCGGCTCGAAGTTCCGCTGAATCCGGTCCACTCCAACCGAGAGCGTGTCAATGAGGTTGAAGCTCTTGGTGTGCTTGGCAAGCACCGGCGTGAAGTCTCCGCTGAAGGCCATGTTGGAGCAGACAAACACCCGGTATCCGACCGTCAGTGCGAGCCGGAAGCTCTTGTCATGTGAATTTCGCAGGCCGATGGAAAACCGGCATCCCTCCATCTGACTTTCGAGATCGATAACACCAAACATCTTCATGCCATCCGATGAGACGGCGTACTCCTCGTCCACCACTCCGATGTGGCGAAAGCCCAGGGTTTCGATCAGCGCCTCCACGATCTCGTGGTGCGGCACTGGCTTGTGAGTTGCTGTCGCAACCGGAACCGGTATACGGGTTAATTCCGGGCGCCCAATTTTGGTGAGGTTGCCGGCAATAAGCATGCTGTTGTCCATATTTCTGAGTCTCCTTAGGATGGAATTGGTAATGAGGCGCGCTGAGGCGCTAGCAGAATGGGTGGTGACATCTAAATTCGTGCTCGGGATTGCGGAAGAGTGGAATCGAACCTGATGGTGAACTTCCGGTCGCCGTTCAATTCGAAGAGCCCGAAGTAGAGGTATGCAGAGGAATTGGCAGTTGTGCTGTTGATCGTAGGAGGAAATCGCGCCGTCAATACGGCGTAATGTCAAAGTGGAATACGTCCTCTTTGGTTCCAATGGATTCGTACAGCTTGATGGCGGCTTCATCCCCCTTGTCGGCCTGGACGTAGATCACATAAGCGCCGCTCTCTCGGGCGATGTGTCGCAAGAAATCGATCAGTTTCGTCGCGATGCCACGTCTGCGATGCTGCTCCTGGACGGCCAGGTCGTAGATGTAAATCTCCCGCCGCTCCTGCTCGAATTTCTCCAGGACGTAAGCAGCCAGGCCGCCGACCACCTGATCCTCTGCGGTGGCAACCACAACGATGAAGTCGGATTTCGTGAGCAGTGACCGCAGGTATTTCTCGCTCGGCACATGGCCCTGGTATGACTCCATGTCTCCGAATGCCTCGCCGAAAACCTTGAGCAATTGCTGCAGCAACGTCACGTCTTCGGCCCCGAGTTGTTTGTAGCTGTAGGCCATCGATCAATTCCAATTAAACAGCGAACCCTGCTCGGGCGCCACTGAGCGCGGACGCCGGCGCCCATGTAAATCTTGCGGTTGTTGCCCGAACAGCACAATCCCCTCCGTTGCCATCGCAGCCTCTACCAGTGCATCCGCTTCCGAAGCCTCCTCGGCGCCCGGATCGGCCGACTTCTCGGCTGCCACATGCGCGGGGAACAATTTCTGATGCTCCTCATTCAGCGAGCGCCAGATTGCGTCGGCGCTCTCTCCAATCCCGTTCTTTTCCACCAGTTCCCGAGCCATCGCTGAGAGCATGTCGTCGTCCTCATCGATGGTCTGCAAGCCTTCTCCGGCGAATTTGCCCTCCATGGTGAGGGCCACAAGCAGCTTCTTGCCCATGAGCCGCAAGCAGGAGGATTGCATCGTGCCCTCGTAGCAGAAGAAAATCACGCGGACATTTCGCTTTTGCCCAATGCGCCAGGATCTGCGGCTTGCCTGCCTCAAAGTGTGCAGCGAATAGCCCGACTCATAGAAGATAATGGTGGGAAAATCCAGCAGGTCCAGCCCGGTCTCCACCAGCTTGGGATGGCAGATGACCACCTGCACGCCTTCCTTAAGCTGTTTGGCGTACCAGGCTTCGCGCTTTGAGGTGTCCACGCTGGCGCGCAAAACCGCCGTGCGAATGCCTTCACGCGCGAGGATTTCTTGAAGGCGTGCGGTCACATCGCGCTTCTGGGTGTAAACGGCAAAGACGTGGCAGCAGCGGCCTTCCGCCAGTTCGCGCTTGATCTCCTCCACCAGCCGCCGTTCCTTGGCGTACAGCCGGTCCTGGGGAAGATCTCTGGTCTGCGCAATGAGGAATTTAATTTTACGGCCTAGTTCAGGATCGAACTCCGTGCCATAGAGATTGCCCAGCCCGTAGGGGTGATCGGGATAGAGTAAAAGCGTGTTGAGCATCGTGCTCAGGACCGAACGGTTGCCTTTGTGCTCCTTGAGTGCGGTGCGGATCGCGTCCTCAAGCTCCTGATAAGCCGCTTGTAGCAACGGATCCATCGGAATGCTAAGAAAGCTTTCCTCATAGGGGGGAAGTTCGCCGGAGATGTCTTCCAGGAAAACAAAGGCGCACAGCCCCATCAGGAATTGCCCGAAAAGGAGCGGTGAGGCTCCAGGTTTGCGCCTGATGGTAGTTGTCGTCCGAGCTTTCGAGCAGGCGTTCTCGGTGGGTTCTATTTTGGTGATGGTTTCAAGAACGCCGTAGTCTTGAGCGAAAGCGGTGCGGCCCGTGGCTCCCCACTCGTAGCCGTGCTCCTTCATCTTTCCAGGCTCCAGCCGGTAAAGCGTGGCAAACAGATCATCGGCGTAGCCGCCCAGTAGCGTGCCGGTCAAGCCCACGATCTTGTTCGTGCACGAGGCCAGCGTTCCCAACGCGTTCCCTTGCGCAGTATCGTCGGCCGCGAGTTGGTGGATCTCGTCGCAGATGCAGTAGTCAAACCAACCCGGCATGTAGCGTCCCATGAATTCAATGGGCGCCATCCGCTTGATCTTGCTGGCATCCGCTTGCCACAGTGGACTGTAGAACGTGCGGCAGGATTGACCATCGCGATTCTCAATGATCTCCGCTACCTTTACTTTGCGAAAGTCGACGCCGGTTAGTCGCGCTTCATCGACGATGACCGGTGCTCCGGTATCGGCATTGACGGCGCAGCCGAGATGGTGGCCTGAGCGAGGTACTTGGTAAGCGTGCCGCCAGAAGTAGCCGAGCTTTGCCCGTTCCCGTCCCACGATGAACAGCGCCGGGCTGGAGCATAGAGAGGCCCAGCGTTTTCGAGAAGTGGGGTATTGCTTGCGCAAACGCAGTTCGCTGAGCGTAGTCTTTAGTCCATCGCGCACGATGCGGCCGTGTTTCAGCCGAACCTCATTGACGCCATGCGGAGCCTTCTCGTCTCCGCCATTACGCAGGTCGTCGATGAGAAACACGCGAATTCCCGGGATGGTAAGGAAAGCCTCACGCGCCCACTTTTCAACCAGGTGCGGGGGAACCATGGCTAACGCGGTGTACGGTTTCCCGCCGCTGTGAACATGAACCGCACCGAGCGAGATCAGGGTCTTGCCGGTCCCGCACTCCGCAACAATAAGCGCGGTGCGGGCATGATCCCAGCGCTTCGCGGTTCCCATAATGGCGATCTTTTGTGCGGCAAACGGAGTGCGCAGTAGACGGTCAATGCGCGGAGAAACCGGTTCTTCGAAGCGGTGCAGAGCGGGAAATTCTTGCAGGATGCGCTCTCCCAGGTGACTGGAGAACGCGCGCATGTAGGAATAGATTGAATCCAGCTCAGGCATGGAACCTTCCGAGTGCGAGGAGTGAAAGTTAATCGGGGAAAGATAGGAGTGGATCTGTCTAGGACAGAGATTGAGTCGTGCCGATCAAGGGCGTGATCGCAAATTCGATACAAGAGGCAGCTGAAGAATTTGGCTGAGTTGCAATTTCGGCCATTGGATCGGCCCGCAGCTTTCGGGAAATCTCAACGCGCCACAACCAATGCCTTCTGACAACCAGGCCAGAAACTGCTCTTTCTCGCCTTTGATCAGCGCAGGTTCGCAGCCGATGCCTAAGAGTGGAACGATGCTTTGGTGCATCGAGAGCTTCTGATGAACCCACTCCGACCATTCCGGAATCCCGGGCAATCCATGAATGTGAGCCAGGGAGGTCCAAACGAACTCGGGACTCGATGAAGCGAGAATCGTCCTCGCGCTTTGCGTCGCTGTCGCCGAGCCAAATTCCTCTGAGGCTGCAACCAGATGGCGTAGCGGTTTCTTGCGCCCGCTGAGAGCCAGTGCTCCTTTGTAGGATTCGGCATTGCGTTCGAGGCAAATGCGAATGGGAGCTACGCCCGGGGCTTCGACCATGAACTTCTCGCCCAGCGAAATCGCCGCAGCGACCGCGGATACCTGCGTATCGCTCCCGAAAACGGAAATGAGATGTGCTTTGGCCTGCCTTGGCGGATCCGGTAATACTTCGCCGATGAAACGGTCCAGGCGCAATTTAATGTTGGTAGTCGTCTTTTCCGTGAGTTTCACGTAGGTCAGCCAGCCGAAACGGAGATGGGCATTCTTCATGACGGGTTCTGTTTCTCGTGTGTGAGGATCTGGAACTTGCCATCGCCGTAGATCACCGTGAGTTCATGGGAGAACCGCTCGCGATCATGGAGGATCTTGGTTCCGTCCTCCTCTTCCTCTTCCCAGTGGGCGGTGAATTTCACCGACCGCCAGTTGGCGATATGCAGAGATTCGCCTTCGCCGAACACCCCGTTCAGCATCCCAGCCGTGCATAGCAAGCCGACATGACCGCCGTGCAGCGGCGTGAGCGGCCGGCCGCGCACAGTGCTCGGTTCACGCAGGAGTGCCCTCGTGACCTGGCGGTATGCGGACGAATGCGGGAGAAGATCTTCTACTTCATCAAGAGGAATGCCGAGGTTCGTCAACGTAACCGGGCCAGATGCCGGCACCTCGTATCGAGCGGTCGGATTATCTGGCAGTTCCTCCAAGTCTCTACGCCGGGCGCATTCTTCCAGATATTTGGTGGCATCGTTCAGCGCGGAGTCGCGCAGCCTGTCCTGCCGTTTTCGTCTGGTCGCCAGGACTGCGATCTGGTTGTACTGAAGGCAGGCTGGATCTGTAAGCCGATACAGGCGCAGAGCGGTAAAGGATTCGGCCAGGAGCCTCGCACAGGGCTGTAAACGATTTTGCGGGATGACGAAGATGAGAACACCGCCTAATTTAAGCCAGCGGTAGGTGTGCTCCAGGAATACCTGTTCCAAACGTTGATTGCCACTCTGGCCCGCTTCCCAGTCGTAAGGCGGATTCAAATAGAGCAGCGACACGGATTCCGCGGGGCAGCGGACATCGAGTGTATTGGTCTGCAATGCCTCGATCCCTAGTGCTTTGGCTTGGGCAGCGCGGTCGGCGTCGATTTCGATCCCGTAGCGCCTGGCCAGCGAGCCTTGCAGCAACGCGCTGAATGCTACCCCATCGCCAATACAGGGATCTATCGCGGAACATTCGGATGCGAAGGACAGATGATTTTTCAGCCGCTTGGCTTCCACTATGGGAAGAGGAAAGAAGCCGAGTTTGGTTTTTCCGTGGACGCGCATAAGGCTCCTGTTTTGGAACTTGCTGCCCTGGCTGCGGAGAGGAACTCTTCGATCGCCCGTGAACTGGGTCTCCAGCTATGCGAAGGGTTCGCGGAATGCTTCAGGGTGCCTGTGAGACGAAACGCGAATTCTGGCAGGTGACACCAGTTTTGGTGCTTTCCTTCCAGTTTGGAAACGGAGTCCGGCTGGATTCGCGAAACGCAGAAATCAGGTCACGAATCTTTCCGCGCCGGTCGTAAAGCTCTTCGACAAGCTTCTCTAGCGCCGCCGTGTCGCTTCCGTACCATTCTGCCGGGATCGGCTCGGCACAGCGCCAGATATCTACAAGATCCGCGTCTTCGGCTTTCGTCAGCGTCGGCTCGAAGCTGTCCCAGCCGGTCACTCCCGCATAAACCAGGTTCCGCGCATAGACCCCGCGCAGCGCAGAATCCGGGAAGTTCCACTCGGTGGCGTTGAAGCAATAAGCCTGATCGATGAAGGTGCTAGAGTAGCAGCGCCCCCTTGGCTTCTTGCTGAAGACCGCCTGCCTGCCATCGCAGTTCGCAGCCCACTTGTCGAGCACCAGCACGCGAGCGAAGTCGTGGATGTTCTTCACCTTGGCAAGCATGCTCTCGGGCAAATAATCGAAGACATGGGTCTCAAGAGGATCGCAGGCATAGCGCGATCCGACGTGCAGACCGCTTCTGCACGGCGTAGAAACAGCGGTGAAATCCATGCGAAGTTCCGGCGTGTGCGCGATCAGCCAATCGGAGACTTCAATGACCTCGACCTGAGCTACGGGGAGACCGAGCCACAGGCCCAACCGCGAGGCCAGGAATTCGTTGGCGAGAATGCGCGTCCCTTGCGGGTTGTTCTGAAACTTCGTGACATAGAATGCACCGTCCGAAGCTCGCATTAATTGTGCCTGGGATCCGCCGCGCATCTTACGGATATGCTGAACTGCCTGCAGATGGGTACTCATATTCGCTTTCGGGAAAGAAGTGGAGTATGGCGGGATCCGATTAGGAGATGTCGCCCAAGAGAATTCTGGCCAGGTGTTGCGCATCCGCTCCTTCGGATACAGCGAGCCGGATGCTGGCGTTGATGAGCTGGTCGTACATCCCCGCCAGGGTGCGGTTTTTCACCCGCACCGCAGTAGCCAGAGTGGGAAGCGGCACGATCCGCAATCGGCTCAACAGGATTCGCAACGCCACCCTGGGCAGGGCCATTAGGCTATAAAGGCGAAAGGGAGCAGCCGCCGCCAAAGCATCTGCGATCACGACCGTCAGGCTGCCGTTCGCCGCCAGCAACGCTTGGGATCGGTCTTGTAGCTGATAAGCCCAGGAGAGGATCAGCCACGAGTTGTAGCTCATCCGCCGGAGATACTCGAGCAACAGGATCGCTCGTTTCCTTTGCTCCGTCCGGAATCGCCGTGCCGGCAGGCTTGCCCGGAGATTGTCTTCAATCACGGCGCTTGCCAAATCTTCCAGTTCTTTTTGGTCCACGAAGCGCGCCAGGGCGATGACTTCGCTGACCGTCTGAGGGTGAAAACGAGAGACAAAATGGAAGGCGATATATAAGCCGAATGCAAGAAAGCACACAGCCAGTGCGCAAATCATCGAGATTAGCCTTTGGAGAGAATTGGAAGTGCTGGGGGCGGCCGCGACTTGGAGGAGGGCGCGCTAGGCGCGTTTCGGCGCCACCATGGCGGCCACAACTTCGCGAATTTGAGCGCCGGTCAGTTCCCATTCACGGCGGGGCAGGCCGGCGATGAGTTTGAATTTGAAATTCTGATAGTGCTGCAGGGCGAAGCCATCGTCTCCCGACCAGTCGGCCAGCAGTGCTAGGGCCAGTTGCGCGGGACCAGAGCCGCCATATCCCCATTCGAATCCGGTTGGGGAGTGGTGGCGGAGATCAAAGCGCGGGTTCAGCCGCTTGACCGAATTGTCACGGCTTACCCAGACCTCGCTGCCGTTTCCAGTACGAATGCCGACATATTTGACCTCGGCGCTCGGCCGGTCAGCTTTTAATTGAGGATTGTCGAAGGTTGACATAAGAGCACCACTAAGGAGGAACCAAGCCCGATACTGGATTGGTTGGCAGATGAGGAACTTCGCTGGAACGGAGGCCTGGGGATTATGTCGTCCAAGGATTTACGAGGGAAGAAATGTCCTCGAAATGCGAGGTATTGCGGGTGGCCAGTGTGGCGTGCTGGGCCAGTACGATACCGGCGATCATGGTGTCCCGCAAGTCGCCCGGCCGGCCTCGTTTTTGCCGGGCCGCCATAAGATTCGCCGCCTGCTGTGCGGCAGCATCGTCGAAAGGAGCGATCCGCTGACCGATCTTTTCCAGGAGCACGTCAAATCCTTGCATGAGAAGCGTGCGCCGTTTCCCCGCAGCCATGATCTGCAATCCAAAACGGATTTCAAGAACTGTGATGGCGGTCGTCCAAACGGAGCTGCGTGGCTGCTGGTCCAGCCAAGCCAGCACATTGGGGTCAGGTGCTTGTTGCATTAAGGCGGAGAGGACATTGGTATCCAGGATGATCATGGCTCAAAGTCAGGCGGTTGGATGGTATGCCCGCGCAGTTCGGGAATCTCCGAGGTCAAGCCGTGTTTGCCAAAAAGCGCCGCAATTTCCGTACCCAGGCCGCCAGCGGGAATTTCTTCTTCGTGGGCAGCGTTGCGCAGGATCTCGCGCACCTCTTCCTCCATGCTGCGGCCATGCCGTTTGGCGCGGCGTTGCAACTTCGCCTTGACTGTGTTTTCGAGGTTGCGAACCACAAATTGCGCCATGTTTAACCTCCTGCGGCGCTCCAAATGATATCATGATATCGCCTATCGCCAGGAAGGGCAAGATTTACTTCGGAGAGGGGAGCGCCGAGGAGCCTTCAACCCATTCCTCCTGTTCCGGAGCATCAACGGTCCCGTTCAGAATCACGATGTGGCCGGTGGAGACGGTATGAGTCGTAGCCCTTTCTACGACTTCCAGTCCTCCGCTCAGTATCAGCCCACAGCGGCTGCATTCCGCGTCGATGATCAATCTCACTGCCACAACGCATCGGGAGGCCGGAGAACACGTATTTGAGCACATGGATGCATCCATTTCTTCAGTAGTCTTCGGGATACATGATGGTCAGGCCATCGCCGTCCACTACCACCCATAGCCTCTGCGTCCGGCCGTCAATGATGACCTGCACCTCCGCTGGAAAATCGATTTCTGTGAGCTTCTTTTGGCCAAAGCTCTTGAGCTTCAGGAAGGTCATCCAGAGCACATCGTGCAGCCTGCCTCGATAATCCTGACCATGGCTTTCTGCGGGAATGTCTTCGAGAACGTGCTGGAGATGGTCGGTCAAAACGGTGGGTAAGAGGATGCCGGTTTCGCGCGCTTGGGCGCTTACATCCACCAGCACACCATCTTCAATCGCCTGCTGGCGCGTGTATCGTGAGATAACTGTGAAGTCTTCGAAAGCGTCCATGTTAGCCTTCCGCGAAAGTTCTGCCACTCTCTGGCTTATCCGTACTGCTTGAATCAGTCGGAGAAGAGCGGCTGCTGGTGAGCCGCAGTCGGAGCAGAAGTCCTGGATTCAGTAATGCCGGTAGGGGCGTGATTTGTCGCAGTCGGTTGTCCCTCCGCGAGCACCAGGCCGTATTTGCCGGCGAGAGCCCGAGCGGCAGCCAAATCACGCTGTTTCATTTCGAGCAGGCATGCCTCTCGCAATTTGGCTACATAAGGTCCAGCGCCCTCCCGCATTGCGCGATTGAGGTCCCCGCCGGTTGGACCATTGATCCAATATGTAGCGCCTAGCTCCGCGCTGATCCCCGGTTTTCGGGGATCAAACTGATCGAGGAACCTGAAGGTTGAAGGGGACACTTTGCCGAAATAGAACTCGTGGAAGCCGGCACGATTGTAGTGCGCGATAAAGGAGCAATGAAGCGTCAGATGCTCATACAGCGCATTCGTGAACTGCTGATAAGCGAACCGGTTTTTGAGAAATCCTATCCAAGCCCGAAATACGGTCGCTTTTTCTTGCGCTGACATGAACTGCTCATCAGCAAATATGGGCGCGGCATTCATCGGCATACCTCGAATTCTTAGACGACCTGATTCAGGAGCCGCATGATTTTGGCGGCCAAAGTACCGCCACAGCACGGCAGAAACCCATCTTCTTCTTCGACCGCCTCCTGAAATTCCCAAACCTCGTGTTCGGACAAGTCGGCATCCATGCTCCCGTCGTCGTTTACGCCGCCCATAATCTTCCAGAGCGTTTCGGCATAGTGGTAGCGCCCTACGAGCCAGGAGAGAGAATCGACTTCCGGAACGGTGAGAGCGAGATGATAAGCAGCCATAATGTTTTTTATATTTAGCGGGCGCGACCGCTGGCGGCTTCGAGTTCTGAAACCAGCTTGTGGAGAGTCTCAAGATCGCTGATCCGGTCAAGGAAACGGATGTTTAAAGACTTCAGGATACGTGCGAGCGTCCCTTCACTGACTTCCTGCAGCGCAGCCTCAAGCCGGCGTAGTCCACGTTCCGCCGCCTGCATGCGCTCCAGCGTTTTCCTTTGCAGTTCGGGATCGTGAATCTGGTCGGGTTTCCAAGCTCGGGCAAGTCGCATCAGGCCTCGGTACATGGAATTGCCGAGAACCTCCTGCATCTTCCCGATCTCCTGGATGACGGCGGGGTTCGCTGCTGCGCTTCCGGTTTGCGGACGATTTCCGGGAGAGGATTCTTTCCGCCATCCATCCGCGGAGGCCTGCTCTGGACGAAGGCCATTGCGCCAGCCTTGCGGGGTCGCCCAACCGGCCAATTCTGGCCGCTCCATGGGCCGCTTGTGATCATCCAAGTCCACCCAAATCCCGCTGAAGTAGTACAGGTATCGTCCGAGCCCAAAACAGGCGCACGCGCGCTTAAACGCTTGGGCCTCCGCGCTCGTGCCGGCATGGTCGGAATCGGACCACTCCTCGCCAGTCGCAGAGTGAGTTCCAATCCGGTGAATCGTCACTTCACTGGTGACAAATACCTTGGCCACCGTCTTGCTATCTCTGCTCCGCTCAAAGTTCGGGCTGGTATGAACCGTATATCGCCTGGTCCAGCCTGCCGGAGTGAACAACTGATTCAAGCGGTCGGTGTACGCCCTTTGGTCGGCATACGGAATGACTTGGCCGCGCTTCTTGTTATGCGCGGTATTGGTCACCCGCCACTCGATCACAGCCGGATCGAACGGGACTTCCAATTCAGTGACGAGCGCCGCGATCTCATCAGAGCCAGACTTCGGAGCTTCCGGATGTAGTTCAGCAGTTCCGGAATGGTTGCTGCCTTTGCCGTTGATGTATCCATTGGGGGAACTCATGTCGAGCCTCCTCCTCGGTCGTAGCCGTCTAGAACACGATTTCGGCTGTTCCGCCGGGATGGATCAAATAAAGGTTGAAATCGTTGTAGGCTCCTCCCCCATTCCGCAGGCTGTCCTGAAAGGCTGCGTCGTAACTCGAATAGTGATGATCGGTCAGGGTGGAGAAGTAAGGCTTTGTCCGGTGATAGCTCAGTCTCGCCATAAACAATGAGGAAGATGGCAATCACTGAACCAAGTCCCAGTGACGATGCCATTAAGCTGCGGCAGAGGAGTACTCTCTGTGCGAGAATCATTTCTATGCCCCTCTTGCATGATCCCCAATACCGGTCCAGCATCGAGGCTCGGTTAGGGTTTTTGCGCTTCGATAGCAAACCGCACTGGGGAAAGATGTCGGTCGACCAGATGCTTTGGCACGTAAATCAAGGCCTTGCGCTTTCGCTTGGCAAGGTTACTTCACCGTCCCAAAAAGCTCCTCTGCCCCGGCCCATCATGAAGTTCTTGGTGCTCAAGCTGCCTTGGCCGAAAGGCGCCCCTACCATGCCGGTGCTCGAGGCAAAGCGACAATATGACTTTGAGACGGAACGCACACGATGCCAGCAACTGCTGAAGACCTTTGCGAATAAGCCTCTTAGAGAAAATTGGCCGCAGGACCCAGTTTTCGGTCACGTTACTGGGGAGTTCAAGAGCAGATTACAGGCGAAGCATCTCGACCATCATCTCAAACAGTTCGGGGTGTGAACACAATGGCCAAACGGCGAGGCAATCCAAACTGGGGTAAACCGGAACTTCCTGTGGCGCCAGCTACTTTGAGCGCGTTTGAATCGTTCGTAAAGTCTCTCCGCCTTTCGCCCGAGCAGTATGTGAACTCCAGCCAGCTAAGAGAGTGGGTGCACAAGAACAAGGATCACAAGTTCGTGCCCCAAGCTGTCTTAGAGGCATTCGGCTTCGAGACATCCAGCGAAGTCTGACGCCAGCCGAAACTTCTTCTCTTCATTTAATTCCTCGGTTATCAGGGAAGCAGATGCGTGTGGCTGCACCCGATACACTGGCAACCGAGAATGGCCTGCCTTACAGCATCTTCGAACCTGGTTGGAATTGTCACCGGGTTACCGAATCCGTCGTCAAAGATCGGCAATTCCTGCCCGGTGGAGACACTCTTATCGTCGCCGCTGGCAAAAGCGCCACGGACCCCATGAAACAGAATCGCGTTCTCAAGCTTCGGCCGTTTTCGCCCAGGAAGCGCGGAGACGAGCCTGTGGCTTGTGATCAACAGATCGTAGGTGTTGCAGTTACGAAATACCTGGATACGAATGAGCTTAGCGGCCAGAACCACGGCATGAAAGCCGTTTCGTCCCACTCCGCTTAGCCGCTCCGCTGTTTGCAGCGGCTCCGCACTTTCCCCTACCAATCCGCAGTACGCCCCGACATCGGCAACGGCCCCGCCGCACTCACGAGCGCGGAGAAGATAGAGGTCCGACACGCTCTGCCAGTACATCGAAATGGAGGGATCGCACACAATCCCATAGACGCGCAACGATCGCAGTGCAGATGCGGACAGGCGGAGCCCGCGTAAGGCGAGCACTTGTCTCCGGTTCAATGTTTTTTTGGCGTTTTCCATATCACCTACCGCGCGGCTGCGCTCCGAATGGGACGTCCCAGGGCAGCCCGAATCATCTGACGCGTGCATCCGGCCCAGCAACGGTATTTACGCGGATCGCCGATGGAAATGGCGAGATTGTCGCCACTTCTGTCGCGCCCCTGTTGTGCACACGAGGGGCAACGGGTGTAGTAGTCCCGCCCGATTCTTCGTTTTCTGCCGACATAGTCGAGGATGCGAAATTCGGGACTCGAATGCTGGAAGATGCGCGCATCAGCGTCGTGCTTCGGCGCGAACTCAGGTGGCATCTCAAGCCCTTGCACGAAGCGTGTCATGTCGCTCTCGGTGATCTTCTTAAGTCGCAGCAGGTACGCCATCTGGGCTTCGAGCGTGTAATTCGCGCTGTAGAACCAGAACCGCTCGTTTGCCGCGCGATGAATGCCGAGCGGTCCACGAAGGGCATTACCAAATTCACCGGGTTGCAGTTTTTCCTGCTTGGGAAAGACCTCAATACCCTCGGCCAGTCCTGCGCCCTTCACCGGCACCTTGAGACGGCAGGCCAGGTTGTAGATGTAAACCCGGCAGTCGCGAGCCAGCAGGGGCTCTTCTGCGAAGATCCAGAGGTGACCTCCACGCCGCGATTTTTCCAACGCCGCATCTACGCCATCCTGGCGTAACTCCCATTGCAGCTTAAGCAGATCCTCCAGCGATGCTTCGTAATCGGCATCAATGGCTACCCAGCGACAGCGCTGTGTACTGGGATTGATCGCATAGAGACCCATGGTCAGCTCTCCTTCAAGATGCCGCCGAATGGTCGCGTGCGATAGAGGAACAGAGTGCCCCTTGCGATTGGGACGGTAGTAGTAATGTTTTCCAGTCTCGGCATGCGGAGCCGGAGACTGCACGGTGTAAGCCAGCCGGTTCACAAACAGGTTCCAGTAGGCGCGCACGAGGTCGTCCGTAGCTGTAAGGCTCGATTTCATACTTCACCTCGTAGGGATACTTCTTAGCGCCCTTTCAAAACTCGCGCAAATCTCCCTCCCATCCGGTCAGGCGCTGCCTGCCGTTTGGAACCATGCGTGCCGTAGCGTGGGAGCCCAGTACCACTCGTCCAGGATTGGCGGTGCGCACGGCCGAATTTCCAAACCGAGTTCGACCGAGATCGCCTGGAACTTACCCTGGGCTAGTGCCTCGACGGATTGGGGTTCCGGAGTAGGTGCCAACAGTCCGGTGAAGTCAGAATCGGCGATGCGTGTATTCGCCGGGCAAACGGGTTTGGCTTCGGCAAGCTGGGGCTGCTCGGCAAACTGAAGAAGATTGTAGTCCGCTAAGATTTGCTCGAATTCTTGTAAAGTGAGGTGGTCGTCTAGCCCTTCAAAGCAGAGCAGATAGAAGAGATGCCGGCGCCGGTCGTAGAGGTAGATTGCTCCCGAATCTTCAACGTCCGCAACCATCTGAAATACCAAAATGGCGTGCGGCATCTCGATCCAGCGGCCAGCCACGGCCTCCCCGATCTTCAGAAATTCGCGAATCAGCGGAGCCACAAAGGGTTCCGGATCCCGGAAGCCAAGTTCTTCGATACTAAACAGGCGGTGAAAAGAAAGGGTTCCTCTGCTTGGGTTCATTGCTGTTCTCCTTTGCTCAACTTTGGTGTTGCGACTGCATCGCAGTCCATTAGGCAGTGGGCGAAGGAGGTCGGCACAAATGCCATTCAAACTGTGTTTTCTATCTCACCTCCTTGCCGAGTACGTTCCATTAAATGGGCAACAAACATCTTTGTGTGTTCCTTCGTTCTTTGCGGCGACAGGACCTAAGACCAGCAAGTCTGAGCATGAAAGTCTGCAAATCCGAAACGATAGAAATCGCCGCAACTGCGTTCCGCAAGCTGACACATCTGCGGGGAGCACGGCGCAAGCGTGCTGCTTTTTCATGCGCGGCTTAAACAATCTTTCCGGCTGTCAATGTGTGGTTTAGAACTCGCAGCACGCCAAAACTGACGGGCCATTGATGCCCAAAGACATTGCAATCTGGCCGAGCGACTTTGACGAGTGTGTGGTTTTCACGTTCAAAAGAAGTGCCTATTGAGCAGGCGCTAAAGGCGCGGAAATTCGTCAATCGCGTGAATTCAGACAGGCCGGAATCGCAATCGACGTTTGACGAATATGGGGGCACTGACGAAATGTAAGCACAGTAGAACTCACGCAAATTTTGCAGGAGAAGTGTCGAACAAGATTGTAGGGAGATACAACGAAACTTAATTCAGATAGATCCAAGGCAATCATTCAAACTGCAGGCCAACACGAGAAACCACGAACGACTGGCAAAAGCTCTCTGAGAGATATCGGCTCAAGCGGCGCTATATATAAGGATAGAGATCCAATCGCCAAATCCATTGATATTGTGAAGATCAAAACAAGTAAAAATAGAGGGTAGTCAGATCGCAAGCGATTGAGCGGAAGAGAGATAGAGGGGGCCTGGAAAGGCGAAACCGAAGGCAATAAGAGGGAAGAAAAAGTTCCAATGGTGGTCAAAAGCCAATTTTCGAGTGAAATCAAAAGACGCCATGGAGCAGGCTGCGGAAGGGAGTCGATGGCTGGTCGGGATGAACCAGCACTGGCGTTTCCAGGAGTTTCGAGCGAAACTCGGGGGCGGTGGCGAAGGCCAGCCGCTTGGGAATGCCGGACAGTTCGTAAGAGAGATGCACGGCAACATCCATCCCAGCGGTCAGGTAGAGCACGCAGCCGAGTGACTGGTCACGTTCAAGCTTCTTGCGGATCTGTCCATATTGTCGCGCGCTCTTAAGCGTGCGCTCGTATTCGAGCCCGAAGCGGGCGATCTTCTGCTCGTTCCAAACGTCCACCACCGCGTCGTAATCCTTTTCGAGCGGCGTTCGCGAGATCGTGTTCACTGAAGCGGTTTCGACATCCGATTGCCAAGACGCCAGCAGATTGGCGCGCGTTAGTGCCAGGTGGATGGCGTTTAATTCCAGGGCATGGTGGACTTGAGTTGCGTGCGGCAAATGCTCCGTGGTCGAGTTGAGGACGGCGGCAAAATGACCGTGATCTTCAAGCTGCAAGAGCCCCGATTGCGTGATGCGGTAGACGATTTCGCCGCGGCCAAAGTTGCCGTTGCATGTCGCCACAAATTGTCCCTGGCGCAAGCGTTTCATGCGCCAATTGAAACTGTCTCGCGAATATTCGCGGCCGGCAAGAAACATCATCTCGTAGAGCTGGCCATGGGTGGCGAACTTGGCATTCCGGACTGCTAGGAGCAAGGGGATGTCGCGCTCCGGGCTGATCGAATATGTGTCTTTGGCGTACCGCATGGCAGTCAATTTCAGGCGTCAACATCATCGTCTAATAGCGACAATCCAGCGCCGAACTTGCATGGATAAGGCAAGGACAGTTGCCAGATTCCGCACCTTGTTCGTACCCAATCGCCTGGTTTCATCAGCAGCAGGATCTCCTGGTTCTGGCGCAATTGGCTGGCGGCAATCACCTGCGTGGCGGAGGATTTCCAAGCTGTTGAACCAAGATCTACTCGGCCATGCAGCGCTTGAGAAACCACAACCAGGAAGCATTCGGCGAGAACGCAATTGGGGAGCTTTTGTTTGAGCAGCAGGCGATTGCCACCAAAGAGAAAGTCGGGATCGGATGCTAGAAACGTGCAACCGAGTAGACGCATTGGGAAGTGAGGATTGAATCCGCTGACGCCGTTGAAGCGTATCAATCCCGGCACTAACCAGTGGCGGCGAACCTTGCGGCCGCAGCGCACGCCCGTCGAGTTGTAGTACACCGCATGACGGGTGTAGCGGAGAGGATCGGCGGCATCGTGCCCGAAGCGGCCCCACCAGTTACATCCGAAATTCAGCACTTTGAGAACCATGGGCAAGCTGTTTCATGAGCGTCTGGTTGATCTCGCGTATACGCTGGGTGCGCTCCGGGATCGGCAGCTCAGCAGCGGCAAACATGGCGTCGGCGATGCCATGAGGTTTCTTCAGATGTGCCCGATTGAAATAGTCGAGCAGCCGGGCGAAGTTGGTCAGCTCACGCTTAAGATCGCGCTCCGGCTGCGGCAGAGACTCGATCAGCCGTTCGTATTCTTTCGAGTCTTGGATGGGGCCGAACTGCCCGCCCGGCTGGAATTCGACTAATACATCGGACAGCTCTTCAGCTATCTCTTTCAGCACATCGTCAATGTTTTTCGGATCGTCCATCTTGTCCCCCTCACAACGAGGTTTGGTTGTCATCCCGCCCGCAGATTGCGGCTCTTGTGCTGCTCTTCTTCTAGCCGCTTGCCCAAGGTAGTGACCTGGCGGCGCAGGCTGGAGCTGGTTTGATTTTCCTGGCTTAACTGCCGTTTGAGTCTTTCGTTCTCCTGCAGAAGTTGTTGCTCGGTGGGCGGGTGGGTCCCGGCATTTTCGAGAAGCTGGACTCGCGCGCTACCCGATTCAGTGGCAGAAGTGCCACGCGTCGCCGACGCTGTTTTGGCCAAAACCGCCCCTTGTGGCGGTTCGTCCGCCGCTCGCCTGAGTTGCTCGTATTTGGATGCCAGCTCCCGGTTGTGAGCGGATACCTGAACCAGTTGGTTGCGATAAGCGGCAAGCAGTCTGGCGGTATGGAACCGCAAATTCTGGTTTTGCCGGTACTGCCAATAAGCCATGAAAAATGCCAGGCAGAGCATGAGCATAACCAACATATTTGCCCAGAATCCGAAGTCGCGAACGGTAGAATCGAGCGCCTGTTGCCGCCGCTGTTCGATGCGCTGACCATAGTCGATGTCGCCAGGATTGAAGCGGCCCAACACGAAATCGACAAAGCTCTTCCGTTGCCCATTATTGTGCAAAGGGCTGGGATCAAAATGCGAGGCTGGCGCTTGTGCCAACGCGCAAATCGAACTCAAGAGCAGCGCGATCCCAAGCATGGTTCGCAACCTTCTCATGCTGCGCTCTCCTGATTTTTCCGGCCGGCGATGCGTCCATAGCGGCGTAGTAATGTCGCGTCCTTAAAGCGCAGATTGGCACCTTGCGCATTGGATCGCGCCGGCGCAATTGCAGGATAGAGGATTGGCTCGAACTCCGGGGCGCGGTCGAGGGGCGGGCGTCGGGCGTGGAGGTGAGCGTAGCCCGGAGCGCCGGTCTTACCGTCCGACATGAGCAGATGAATCTGTCCACGCGGATGCCGCTTGATGTGCTCATCGGGCACGAGCGGCTCTTTTACCGGCGTGCTGTTTCCGACGCCAACGCGATCGTATTTTTCACTTAGGAGGTTGCGGCGCTGAACCCTCTCTGAGAGTCTCTCGCTAGAGACTTGCGAGGCCGCCTGCTGGAAGTAGCGGGCACTTTCTTCGTCAAAAACCTTCATCAGCATGATCGTGTTAGCCGCGGAAGTAACGTCGTGGCGGAAGCTCTTGCTGACGCGATCCAGTTGGGCGATGGATTGCAGCGAGAACAGAAAGGCGATGTTGCTCCCGCGCGCGGTCTGAAGGATCTGCGCGAAGTTACTGTAGGCGAAAGGCGCGAATTCGTCGAGGATAACGCTTACCATGGGCGAGCCATCGTCCACGAAATTGCGGCCGCTGCCGTAGCGCTTTCCCACCATCAATTGCAAATCCTGCAGCAGCATCCGTCCGAGTGCGGTTACGGCCCGGGGATTGCGATTGATATTGAGAGAGACGAACAAGATGAGCTGCTGATCGATCACATCGTCGAAATTCAGCAGATTGTCATACGCGCAGGTGATTTGCGACAGCTCGTCGGCGATGAAGATCATCAGCTTGTTAATCAATCCCTGGATTTTGGGGACGCGCTCGCGGTCCTGCAACGACTGCAGCAGGTTCTTGGCGGACATTGAGAAGTTCAGCTTCATCTGAGCGGTCACGGCGGACAGGCGCTCGATGCGGGAAGAAGCTTCGTTGATCTGGTCTTTCAAGACCTGCTCGTCCAGCGCCATCACCAATACGTCATACATATTCATCTGCTGGCCGGTGTGTGCAAGCACATGGACAAGATTGTTGAAGTAGTTGGCTTGATGGTCGCGGAAGAAGTCGTCTTCCAAATTGAAAGACTCGAAGGTCAGCGCGGCCCGTTCCTGGTACGAGTCACCGGGGCGCAGGGCCAAAGGGTTGTAGCGTGCCGACACCTGGGGGTTCGATGGATCGAGCACGCGGAATTGGTGCAGGCGGCCCGCGGCTGCTGCGGCAAAATGAATGCGCCGGAGCAGACTGGCATCTCCTTTGCCGTCGATCAGGATGATCGGCAGCGGGCAGGGGCTCTGCGCGGGACCCGCCATTCTGTCTATATCCTGGGCAACGATGTTGTGCAGCACCGTTGTCTTCCCAGCGCCGGATGCTCCCAGCAGGATCGATTGCATTCGGCGCGCGTCGTCGCTCCAAAGGCACGGATTCCGGTGCTCGTATCCGAGGACAATCGCGTTTTGCTCGAAGGCTTTTTCGACATACGCACGGTCCTTGTGTGGTGGAACAAAGATGGGCCGGCGTGGCCAGGACTTGTCCCACTTCCGCTTGTAAGTGGTGCAGCAGTGGACGGTCATCCAAAGAGCGGCGATCAGGCAAACCAGATAAAGAGATCCTTCCAGCAACTGCTCGGATCGAATGTGGTAACGGTGATTGGCTACGTAGCACGCGGCACCTGCAACTCCCATGATCAGGAAGAGGATTGCGGCAAGCATCGGCTCTTGTTGCGAGGCGAGATGCCGATCATTTGTGCCGCCATTGCGGTAGTCCCGGTCCATCACAGTTACGCCCTCATGAAGTTGAAATAAAGAAGCACGGAAGCAGCGAGCGCGCTGATCGTGGCCACACCGATCCAGAATGGATTCAGCCGGAAACCGTTCTGTTTCGTGAATGGGTCCTGAAGGCGAAGCGCCAGTTGGCCGAAGAGCGTCGGCCGCATGTGATCATTCAGGTACCGGTCAAGCTGGCGGCCTGCATCCTCCGCGGTGACGGGAATCGCGGTTTCAGAAGACGAACGTGGCTGAGACATGGCGAACTCCGTCATCGGAAAACACAATTCTGAGCACGGCAGCCGGGGAAAGCTGAGTCCGCAGCACGATCACTCCGAGCGTCGTTTCTCCAGGCGCAAGATCCTCGGTCAGGAACTGCGCGCTGGCAACCGGCACGGCCGCATCTTTTATTGGACCTAGGCTCCCGATGAAATGGCCGCCCAACTGCGTGCCGCGACGATTGACAAGTGAGATCTCCGTTCGGGGAGCAAGCAGCTCATACACCTGAGGCTGGAGCATCCGGTATGGTCGCGTGGTGCGATTGTGAATAGAGCAGCGGATATAAACGCTGTTGGAGGATTGAAAAACGTTCTCGACGCGGATCACCACCCGGTCTTTTTCACTTCTGATTTCACGGCTGTCGATGCGGTCGGCGTTCAAAAAAGCGCGGGTGAGCACCATGTCCGCTACCTGGGTTAGACGCGCTTCGGAATGTGCGGCTGGAACTGGAGGTTGCACCGGGGTGGGATTATCGATCGCGTAATTCATGTCCTTCGCGTCTCCTGGGGGATCGAGTTCATAGGCATAGCGCTTTTTAGAGGTCGTCCAGACAAACAGATCGCTGGATGCACCGGACCGCAGCGGCCTGATCAGAACCTTATTCTCCCGCCACTCGATGTTGAAGGCCGAACTCCCGGCTGCGGCCTGGGTGACCGGTTCACCGAATTCGAGCACCGTGATGTGATCGAGTGCGGTAGAAAGGTGAACCGCATGGGGTTGCGAAGTCACCTCGGAATGGTCTTCTGCAACTCCGGCGAGAGCAATGGACAATAAAAGCAAGATCGCGACGTACTTCATAGTTCCTCTTGTATCTCCGCGAAGCCGGCTTGTGCGCCGGCCTCGCGTGC
>Ga0134128_10003179_pt1 | contig 20106 bp, 20 predicted proteins | sample KB31754_FD_96462 | JGI IMG/M metagenome (GOLD analysis project Ga0134128, IMG submission 96462) | Terrestrial soil microbial communities with excess Nitrogen fertilizer from Kellogg Biological Station, Michigan, USA - KB3-175-4 | ecosystem: Environmental > Terrestrial > Soil > Unclassified ...
CGGCTGGGCCGGTGTCGGAGTGGCGCACATCAACGCGGCGGTGTTCTACGAGAACATCCGCGCCCTCGTGGCTTTCAGCCTTGGGACCGATGGACCGGTTGCGCTGCCTCTCGGAAAGGACACCACGGTCGTCCCGCTCGTTTCGGCGGAGGATGTGGCGCGTGTCGCCCTTGGCCTTCTGACGCGTCCATCGGTGCCCCCTGGCTCTGCTTATCGACTGATCGGTTCGGCCCCCACCGTGCGGGACATCATCGCGACCTTCGGCCAGGTGGACGGCCGCAAAATCGAATACGTGCCGATTTCCGACGAGGAGTGGCGCCGCCAAGCGCTCGCTCGCGGCTTCGATCCGCACGCCGTCGAGCACCTCTCCCAGCTGTGGCGTTTCTTCCGGCATTCCGGCCTTCGCCCGGACTCGGCGGGCTATCAAATTACCGACACGATCGAAACGCTCGGCGGCGCAAAGCCCAAGAGCTTCGAAGCATTCCTTCGCGAGCAGCAGGCCAGGTCGCCTGCGCAGACAAGCCGAGCGTCGGCCTAGTAAAGGAGGCTGCGATGGAGCGCGGCCCGCTGCGCCAACGCCTCCTTACTGATCCTGTCATGCCATTGATGCTGCGACTGGCGCTGCCGGTCATCGCGGTGTTGGTGCTGCAGACGATGGTCAGCGTCGCCGAGACGTTCTATGTGAGCTTTCTCGGCACCGATGCGCTCGCTGGCGTGACGCTGGTCTTTCCCGTGGTGACGCTGATGACGATGATGTCCGCCGGGGGCATCGGCGGCGGCGTATCGTCCGCCGTTGCGAGGGCTGTTGGCGCCGGCAGAACGGCCGATGCCGATGCCTTGCTCCTCCATGCTCTGGTCCTGGCAATCGTCTTCGGCGGACTATTCGCCCTGGGCGCGCTAACCGCCGGTCCGACCCTCTTCCGCGCGCTTGGAGGCAGCGGGCGTGCGCTGGACGCAGCGGTCACCTATGCACGCTTCGTGTTCATTGGCGCCGTGCCGCTCTGGATGGTCAATCTCTTCGCGGCGGCGATGCGCGGCGCAGGAGATGTGCGGACGCCGACAACGGTAAGCTTGATTGGCGCGGCTCTGCTGGTCGTGTTATCCCCGGCACTCATCTTCGGGATAGGCCCGTTCCCGCGCCTCGGCATCGCCGGCGCGGGAACGGCGGTCACGCTGTTCTACTCGTTCGCGTCGCTTGCGCTCATCCGGATCATGGCTTCTGGCCGGACCGGGCTCACGCTGAGATGGTCGCGGCTGGAGTCGCGGCTTTTCGCCGACATTCTCCGCGTGGGACTGCTCTCGGCGGTCGGGACGCTGCAGCTCAACGGGACGGTCGTTCTGATCACCGGCGCAGTGGGCATGTTCGGTGCCGATGCGCTCGCCGGCTATGGTATCGCCTCACGCCTCGACTATGTGCAGATCCCGCTGCTCTTCGGCCTCGGCACTGCGGTCATCACCCTGGTCGGCAGCGCCGCCGGTGCGGGCGACCGGCAACGCGTGCGCAAGGTCGCCTGGACCGGCGCTTTGCTTGCGGCTTGCGTCACCGAGACCATCGGGCTTATAGCGGCCGCGATCCCATTGCTCTGGCTGAGACTGTTCAGCGATGATCCGGCGGTGCTTGCGGCAGGAGCGATCTATCTGCACAGGGTCGGGCCGGCATATGGCGCGACCGGCCTCGGGATGCTGCTCTATTTCGCCAGTCAGGGCTATGGCCAAGTCGTGGTGCCCTTCATCGCCGGAACAATCAGGCTTGCAGTTGCCGCCGGAGGCGGTTGGCTCGCCATCGCCTGTTTTGGCGCGCCTCTACCGGTCCTCTTTGTGATCGTCGCGGCGGGCGCGATCCTTTCGGGCACGATTACCGCAGCAGGCGTCGCCATGCGGCTCCGCCAGAACCAATCCTCCCTACCCGTCTCGCTCGCGGTGCCGCCGGTCGGATATCGCGCGGCGGCTGGCCCGCCCCAAGCTCTCCCGACCATCGCGAGCGACCGCCGCTCGTGGCCCACATGACGCGTCGCATGATGCCCACCAGCCCCCTGCGTGGCCGCAGTAAGGCGTGGTTCGTCGCCACGCGGAGCTACCCAGCCACAAGCGACGCTGACTTGCGAAAACAAGTTGACGATGCAACACCGCTCTAGCTGAAAGGAGCCACGCGGGCCGGCTCCGCGCGATCTGCAGGAAGGCTGCAGGGCCGCGTCTGCCGCCTCACGAACGCTTCGGCAGGCCCCGGGTGCGGTTGAGGCTGGCCCCGTCGAGATTGGCGCCGTCGAGCTTGGCGCCGGTGAAGGTGGCGCCGTCGAGGCGGGCTTCCTGAAGCTGCGCGCCGGTAAGATCGGCGCCGGTGAAATCCGCGCCGACGAGGTTGGCGCGTCGCAGATTGGTGCCGGTAAGATTGGTGCCGACGAAGCGGGCGCGCTCGCAATTCGCCGGGAAGTCGGTGTGATGCGCGCCGACATCGAGCAGCGGTCCGAGCCGGGCGCCCGCGAGATTGGCGGCATTGAAGCAGGCGCGGCGCAGTGTGGCGCCGCGCAGATCCGCCTCGGCGAGCGTCGCCTGGCGCAGATCGGCCGAGGTCAGGTCCGCCATGGTGAGAAGCGCGCGCGTCAGATCGGCGCGCTGCAGCTTGGCGCCGGGCATCAGCGCCATCACGAGCCGCACCTGCGCCAGCGCGCGGCCGCTGAGATCAAGCTTGGCGAGCAGCGCGCGCGTGCCTTTCTGGCCCTGGCTGTCGAGCCAGAGCGTGTGCTCGTGCAGCAGCTCGGCCAGATCCTCCTCGCTGCGGGCGAGATAGCTGCTGCGGCTCGCCTTGGCGAGCTCGGCGAGCTCGAGCGCCTCGGGGTCGAGAATGGCGTCGCTGACATCGGCGCCTTCGAGATCGGCGCCGTGCAGATTGGCGCCGGTGAGCACCGCCGAATGGAAGGTCGCCCCGGCGAGCTTCGCCTGGGCGAAATTGGCGCCTTCGAGGTTGGTGCCGGTGAAGTTGGCGCGGCGCAGATCGGCGCCTTCGAGATTGCTGCCGCGCATGGCGGCGTCGGTGAAGTCGGCGCGCAGCTCGTAGGATGTGCCTTGCGGCAGCGGCGCGAGCTCGCGCTCGCCATCGGTGCCGTCATGCGCCAGCGGCTCGCGGAAGCTGCGCACGATCTGCGCCTGGCGCGGCTCGTAGAGCACCACCGTCGCCTCGCGCAGATCGCCATGGGCGAGAATGCTGTGATTCATCTCGGCGCCACGAAAGCAGCTGCCGCGCATATCGGCGCGTGTCATGTCGGCGCCGTCGAGCTCGGCCTGGCGCAGATCGCAGAGCGAGAGCTGTGCACCGCGCAGGCTGGACGAGGTGAGGTTGACGCGGCGCAGCCTTGCGCCGGTGAGCTCGGCCTCGGAGAGGTCGCGGGCCGCGAGATCGAAGTCGGACAGATCGGTGTAGCTGAGCAGCGCGCGTCGGCCGCCGGGCTTGCGCGCGAGGAAGCGCTCATGCAGCTGGAGGACGGCGTCGAGCGCTTCCGGACTTAAGCGCATCCAACTCTCCGATTCATCCGGGCCGCCAATCGACATACACCGGGTAATACCGCGACAAGCTTAACAAAGACCTACAAAGTCCTTGATTCGACTAACCAACCAGTGAACGCAAAGCCGCTCACGCAGGGGTATGGCATTTTTGTGCCAATTGCCGCTAGGGTTGGTTGTTCTAGTTTAAGGTGTGGATACGCTCACCGCAAGCGGGTGCGGCGACATGTCCCCTTCTGATCAGGAGAGCCCGAGCTGCGGGGTGACACCAAGGGGCAGGCGCGCTCGCCGCGCCGCTCGGGGCCGCGCTCCTCGGGCGGCGCGGGCGGGGTCGCCGGCAGGCGCAGCGTGAAGCAGGAGCCGCGGCCGAACTCGCTTTCGGCGGCGATCGTGCCGCCCATCAGCCGCGCCAGGCGCTGGCTCAGCGCGAGGCCGAGGCCGGTGCCGCCATATTTGCTCGCGGTGGCGGTATCCGCCTGGGTGAAGGCGGTGAAGAGCTTCGCCAGGGTCTGCTCGGTCATGCCGATGCCGGTGTCGGCGACGGAAATCGAGATCCAATCGCCTTGCGGCGGGCGGGCGCGTTCGGCGGTGAGGGTGATGCTGCCGCCGCGGGTGAACTTGGCCGCATTGCCGAGCAGGTTCAGCACGATCTGGCGCAGCTTGGTGGCGTCGCCGACGAGGCTGCCGATATCGGCGGCGCAGACCGTTTCGAGCGTATTGCCGTTGCCCTGCACCAAGGTCGAGACGGTGGCGACGACCTCGTCGAGGAATTCCGCGATCTCGATCGGCGCTGCCGACACGTCCATGCGCCCGGCCTCGATCTTGGAGAGATCGAGCACGTCGTTCACCAGCGAGAGCAGATGGCGACCCGCGCCGTGGATGCGCCGAAGATCGGCGATGTGCTCCTGGCCGGAGCCTGCCGCCTCGGCGTCCTCGAGCATCATCTCACTGTAGCCGATCACGGCGTTGAGCGGCGTGCGCAGCTCGTGGCTCATATTGGCGAGGAATTGCGACTTGCTGCGATTGGCCTCTTCGGCGCCGTCCTTGGCCGCCTTCAGCCCGTCGACCAGCGACGCGTTCTCGAGCTGCAGGCGGATGGCGCCGGCGATGCTGTGGTTGAAGCTCTGCGCGGCGCGGACGATCAGCGCGATATAGGCGAGCGCGACGCAGCCGAAAAGAATCGAGGCCGGCTTGTCGTGGAAGAAGGAGGCGATGGCGATGGGCAGCGTGCAGCAGAGGAGATAGGCGTTGTGCGCCCGCAGATGCGCCGAATAGAAAATCGTCCCCGCCGCCAGCATGCTGGCGAGGATCAGCAGCACCACACCGCGGATCTCGGCGTCGTCGAGCAGATAGAAGCTGAGCCCGAAGATGCCCCAGAGCGCGCCGCTCGCCGCCACGGTGAGAGTGAGCGTGCGGTCCCAGGCGATGACCGCCGCATCCTCCCCGGCGACGGTGTGGAAGCGCCTCCAGAGCGCGAAGCGCAGCGCGGTCAGACCGGCCATGGCCGAGGCCCAGGCAAGGATCAGCGCATGGTCGAGATAGAGCCAGAGCACGGCGACGCCGAGCGCGGCCGTGATCGCGGCGCCGGCCAGCGTGCGCGGCGAACCTGCGATGAGGCGCAGCTCTGCCGCGTGGATGTTTTGCTGCCAGCGATCCACCCGAGATCCTTCCGCCGCCATGGCGGTCAACGATGCTCGCGAACGGTTAATATTCTCTCTAGGGAATGGCGGAAGCGCGCCGCTGCGGCAGCGCCGCAGTTAACCATTCGCCCATTCGAACGGATCGCCCGCCGCCCCGCTCCGTTAACTCGACGGTCGTCCGCCCTCTCCCGGAAGCAGGTCCATGCCGCCGCTTGTCCGCCCTTTTGCCGTACTGATCTTTGCCTTTGCCGCCATCGGCGCCGCCCGCGCCCAGGACGTCACCGACGTCGCCGCGGTGCCGCATCTCGCCCCGGCCGATCGCGCCCAATACCAGCACTATCTCGATGCGCCGCAGCATAAGGCCTTCGCCATCGGCCCCAACGGGCAATATGGCTGGAGCTCCGGCCGGGATGGCTGGTTCATGGCCGAGCTCGGCGCCGTCTACAACTGCAACAAGGCGGGCCGCGTGCTGTGCGAGGTCTATGCCGCCGACGATGCGCTGATGTATGCGAGCTATGCCGGCAATATCGGCGCCTCGGCCGGGCTCCTGCCGCAGCTCCACGGCAAGCATCTCGCCAATGCCTATGCCGGCGAGCTCGACAATGACGGCGTGCCGCCGCTGCGCGCGCTCCATGCCGGCAACCAGCCCGGTCCGACTCCCGTTGCCATCCCAGGCGCGCGGCTCATCACCACACGCTACGTCGCCGACGCGCTGGCGGGCTCCTCACCGCCAGTGCTGATCGATGTCGACGATGATGGCGGGCTGCATCACACGCTGCCGCGCGCGCTCTGGCTGCGCGGCGCCGGCGATGATGCGGACAAGTCGAATGCCGCGCTTTATGCGCTCTTCCGCACCCTGCTCAATGAAGTGGCGCCCCGCAAGGACACGCCGCTCATCATCTTCTGCGGCTCGCCGCAGTGCTGGTCCGGCTACAACGCGGCGCTGCGCGCCGTGTCGATGGGCTACATCAACGTCAATTGGTATCGCGGCGGCATCGCCGCCTGGGACGATGCCAGTCTGCCCATCGTCCATGCCGTGCTGGTGGCGCAGCTCTGGTAGCCGGACGACAGCGAACCTCGCTCAGACGCCGGGAGGGCGCTCCGATCCCTGAGTCCCGCCCTGATTCCGCTCGGCCAGGAACTGGTCGAACTCGGCCTGGTCTTTGGCCAGCCGCAGCCGGTCGAGGAAGGCGCGGAAGTCGCGCTGCTCCTCTTCGAGCCGGCGCAGCGTCTCATCGCGATACTGATCGAAGGCGCGATTGCCGCTCGACGGCGCCGCGCGCGAAGTCCAGCGCCCGAACCGCTCGTCGGCGTGGCGCTGCCAGCGGGCAAGCCCGCCATGCTTCCAGCATCCCATTCTTCCGCTCCATAGGAGAAAGGCGAGGGTGGCGAGCCCCAATGGCCAGAACAGCACGAAGCCCAGCACCATGAGCGCAATCCAGGCCGGCTTGCCGATCTCGTCCAGCCGTTCCGCCACTCCCGCCGCGATGCTCATGGCAGCCTCTATGTAAATGTGAATAACATTAACATAGGAAGCCGGCGCCGGGCTGTCAAGGCGGCGGCGCCCCGCCGAGGCCGAGCCCGCGCAGATAGACCAGGACGCCGGCCTCGAGCAGGTCCTCGGCCGACATGGGGAGCGTCCGCGGCGTTGCCTCGGTGCGGGCGAAGAGCGCGGCGATGCCGTGGCTCATCGCCCAGACATGGAGGCTCAGCATCAGCGGCGGCGGCCGGCGCTCCGGCGGCAGCAGCGCGGCGATCGCCCCGGCGGCGCGGGTCAGCACGGCGAAAGCGCGCTCGCCCGCCGCATGCAGCGCCGGATGCGCCGCCGCCGGCAGATTGGCGTCGAACATCGCGGCATAGGCCGCGCGGTGGTCGCGGGCGAAGGCGAGATAGGCCTTGCCGACGCGGGTCAAAGCGGTGAGCGGATCGGGGCGGCCCTCATCCCAGGCGCGCTCCAGCGCAGCGGCGAACTCCTCGAAGCCGCGCCGCCCGACCTCGGCGATGAGCTCATCGCGATCGCGGAAATGGCGATAGGGTGCGGCCGCGCTGACGCCGGCCCAGCGCGCGGCATCGACGAAGCCGAAGCCGAAGGGCCCATATTCGGCGATGAGCGCCGTCGCCGCGGCGATGAGCGCCTCGCGCAGATCGCCATGATGATATCCGCGCCGCCCGCCGCGCCGATGTCCGGACCACCCCATGTGAAATGCTTTTACATCATCGCGCAGCGCGGCGCAGCCTCGCCGCCGGGCTTCGCGCCGGAAAGGAAAGTCAGGCAGCGCAGCTTCAGAGAGCCCGAGGCGCCGATTTCTTGCTGCCCGGACTAAGCACGGACATAGATCCAGCCCTGTTCCTGCAGCTCGGCGAGCGCGAGAACCACCGCCGGCACGGTCGCGGTCCCTGCCGGCGCCGCAAGGCCGCGCGAGGCGAGGCTGTTCTGGCACAGCACCAAATGGCGGTCCGTGTCCGCATCCGGCCGGCTCAGGGCCGCCGACGCGCCTTCGGCATTGGCGAGGATGCGGACCTCGGCCGCGGGGTCGGCGCGCCGCAGGTTGCGCAGATTGGCGCGGGCGCGGTCGAGGGCGGCCGCTGTCGGCGCGTGGAGAAGGACGCGCCGGCTCATATGCCGCCGCCGTCGAGCAGCAGATCGGAAAGGTCCGCCTTGACGCGATGCACGATCCCGCTGAGCTCGGCGTCGCCGCGGCTGCGCGGCCGCGCCGTCGGCACGACATAGGTCTCGCTGATCTTCGCCGGAGTGCCACCCAGCAGCAGCACCCGGTCGGCAAGATAGGCGGCCTCCTCGATGTCGTGCGTGACGAAGAGAATGGTGGTGCCGGTGGCATTCCAGATGCGCAACAGCTCATCCTGAAGCGCCTGGCGGGTGATGGCGTCGACCGCGCTGAACGGCTCGTCCATCAGCAGCACCTCGGGCGAGACCGCAAGCGCGCGCGCGATGCCGACGCGCTGGCGCTGCCCGCCGGAGAGCTGGCGCGGCCAGCGCCCGGCGAGCTCGCCGAGGCCCACAAGCGCCAGCGCATCGGTGATCCGTTGATGGCGCGCAGCCTCCGGCAGATCGAGGCCTTCGAGGCCGAGCCCGACATTGTCATAGACCGTCCGCCACGGCATCAGCCGCGCCTCCTGGAAGACCATGGCGATGGCGCGGCGGTCGCGCGCCGTCGCGACGTTCCGGCGGACCGCGCCGCGCGCCGGCGCCGCGAGCCCGGCGACGACGCGGAGCAGCGTCGATTTCCCGGCGCCCGATGCGCCAACGATGGCGGCAAACTCGCCGCGCTCGAGGCAGAGCGCGACCCCCGTCAGCACCGGCTGCACGGCGCCGGGAAAGCCGATCGCGACGTTGCTGAGCTCGATCACGCCTGCCATCGGAGGACCCGCCGTTGCGCGATGACGAAGAGCATGTCGCTGAGCCCGTAGAGCACCGCGATCGTCGCCATATAAAGGACGACGACCGGCGTCGCCAGCAATCCCGCCGCTTCCATCATGCGCCCGCCGATGCCGGTGATGCCGAAGAGCTCGGCCGCCACCACCGTCATCCAGCCCTGGCCGACGCCGGCGCGCAGCCCCGAAAGGATGCCCGGCGCAGCCGCCGGCAGGATCACCTTGGCGAGGCGCGCCGCGAGCGAGCCATGGCCGAAGGCGGCAGCGAGTTCGACGAGCTCGCGGTCGACGCTGTGGACGGCGGCGTAAGCGGTGAAATAATTGATCCAGAAAATACCGATGGCGATGATGAAGGCTGCGGCGGTCTCGCTGATCCCGAACCAGATGATGGCGAAGGGAATCCAGGCGAGCGGCGGGATCGGGCGCAGCAGGCGCGCCACCCAGGCCTGCGCCGCATCGGCGCGCGGAAAGAGCGCGGCCGCGCCGCCGGCGCCGACGCCGAGCAGCGAGCCGAGGACGAGGCCGATCGAATAATGGAGGAGGCTCGCGCCGACCATGCGCTGCCAGATGCCGAGCGAGACTTCCGACAGGAACACCTGCGGCAGTGAACTCGGCGCCGGCAGCAGTGTCGGCGGCACTAGGCCGCTCAGCGCCACACCCTCCCAGACGGCGAGAAAGCCGGCGACGCCGGCGGCGCTCAGCAGTGTGTCGCGCTTCACTGCTGCCGCTGGGCCGCTTGGTAGATCGCGGTGTCGAAGAGTTCTTTGACCGGCACCGGCTTGGCGAGGGTGCCGATCTCCTTGGAGAAGTCGCGCATCTCGCGGGTCGCGTCGACGATCTTCCGGGGATCGCTGACGAAGTGGCTGACCGGCGAGCGCACCGCGCGCTCGATCGTGGCGAGCGGCACCAGCCCCTGGCCGAGGAAGGGATAGATGTCGCGCGCGGCGCGGGCGGGATCGCTGTGGAGCAGTTCGGTCGCGCGGATGTGCAGGGCGACCAGCTGCGTGATCGCGGCCGGGTCGTCCTTGAGCGCGCGCTGCGTCACCGCAACCACGGCGCCGGGTTGATCGGGGAACATCGCCCCGCCGGCGACGAGGATGCGCGCATCCGGCATCCGCTCGCGCACGATCGTGACGATCGGCTCGAGGATCGAGGCGCCATCGACCGAGCGCGTCAGCAGCGCCTGTTGCACGCGGTCCTCGCCCATGCCGACGATCTCGACGGAATCGATCGGTAGCTTGGCGCGGCGCTCGAGCCAATAGCGCAGCACGAGATCCGGCACCGAGCCTTTGGGCAGCGTCGCAATCTTCGGCTTGCGGTGATGCTCCGCCGTGAAGGCGCGGATCGCATCGGCGGCGCTCTGTGCGCCGGCGGCATCTTTGGCCAGTGCGCCCTGCGCGATGAGCGCGATCTGCTCGACCACGGCCGATGCCACGACCTTGAGCGGCACGCCGTTGGCGCGCGCCACCATTGCCGGGCCGATGCCGACATACATGACGTCGTATTTGCCCGACGCCATAGCCTGCACCATGGCGGGGCCGGAGGAGAATTTCGTCAAGCGCAGGTCGAGCCCTGCCTGTTTCGTCCAGCCTTCGCTCTGCATCACGTAGAGCTGCGCCATGGGCATGATCGGGATATACGCGACCGTGAGCGTGGTGCCGAAGGCCGAACCCGGGACACCCAGCAGGAGGGCCAGCAACAGGACGCAAGCGCCGAAGATTCTACCCTGCATTCCGCCGATTCCCCGAGTTCGCACGATGGGGCCGAACTATATGGGGGTTCGCTCGAGCGGGCAAATCCGCTCGCGGATCGTGCTGAACAGAAGATCGCGTGCCCGTTGCGCGGGATGACCCGGTGCAGGCGTTGTCCAGCAGGGCTCGCGGATCGGCGATCGGCCTCGGCACTTCCGACCTTCCCGATCGCGGAAAGCTTTTGTCGCTTCTACCCTCTCTGGTGCAGCTCGATCACGTTGCGGTCGGGGTCGCGTACGAAGATCGCCTGCGCCTCGGCGCTAAAGTGCACGGGGCCGCCGCTCAGCGGGATGCCGGCGGATTCGAGACGCGCTTTGGCCGCCATGATATCGGGGCAGAGCAGGGCGACATGGGTGATGCCGGGGTACTTCTCGGCCAGATCCATAAGGACGTTGGGTCCATTCGCGCTCGACGCATTCAAGATGAGGTTCAACTCCAGGCCAGACGGATGGTCGAGGATGGCAACGGGCTCCGGACCGAGCGGCCCCGCGGTTTTCGTGAAGCCGAGCAACTCGTAGAACCGCACGGCGCGCTCGAGGTCGTGCACCCGGATGCCGATATGGGCAAGCCCGGAGATCGGGATCACCGCCGGGGTAGCGTCTGATCGCTGCATCGTGGTCTCCTCTCGGTCGGGAAATCGGCACTCGGCCTGGCACTCGCTGCTTAGTTACGATGCGCCGCGCCTATGCGGCTGTCGCTTCCGGCAACGCGATCGCAGCAATGCGCTCGCGGGCGCGAGCGACGCCCTGCTCGGCGGCTTCCGGACTGACCTTCAGACCCTCCACATGGATGAAGGTCACGTCGGTGAGCCCGAGGAAGCCGAGCACGGCGCGCAGATAGGGTTCCTGGAAGTCGAACACCTTGGCCGGGCTTTCGCCGCTGTAGACGCCGCCACGGCCGGTGACGACAAAGACCTTCTTGCCCTTGAGCAAGCCTTCGGGACCGGTGGCGGTGTAGCGGAAGGTGCGACCCGCGCGGGCGACATGATCGATCCACGCCTTGAGCGTCGACGGGATCGAGAAGTTGTACATGGGGACGGCCAGGACAATGGTGTCGGCCGTCTCGAGCTCCTCGATCAGACGGTCGGCGAATTCCACGCTTGCGCGCTGGTCGGCCGTGCGTTGCTCGGCCGGCGTCATCAATGCGCCGAGGGCATTGAAGCTCAGATGGGGAATTGAGGCCGGCGTGAGGGCGCGCTCGACGACCGCCGTGCCAGGATGTGCGCGGCGCCAGGTCTCGACGAATTCACCGGCGAGCTGCCCCGATTTCGATTGGCCGCCGAACAGACTCGAGGTGACTAACAGGATTTTGCTCATACCACCCTCCCAAAGCCGAATTGATCCTCGGCAATGGATTTTAGGGCTGCCTTCCATCATGAAAACCGGCCAAATTATGATATGATCCATCAGTTCAGATGATGGATAGACCATGCTCGACCCGCTGACCCTCGACCAGCTTCGCATCCTCATTGCCGTCGCCGAGACCGGCAGCTTCTCGGCAGCGGCGCGCCGGCTTCGGCGCGTCCAGTCGGCGGTGAGCCAGTCCATCCAGGCGCTGGAAGCGACGCTGGGCGTCTCGCTCTTCGATCGCAGCGAGCGCACGCCGAAGCTCAGCGACGCAGGACGCGCACTCCTCGCCGATGCGCGGCAGATCATGTCGAGCACGGAGAGCCTGCGCGCCCATGCCGAGAGCATCGCCTCCGAGGTTGAGCCGGAATTGACGCTGGCCGTGGACGCGATCCTGCCCGAGGACGCCCTGCGGGCGAGCCTCAAAGCGTTGAGCAACGAATTCCCACATCTTCCGGTGACGCTCTTCACGGAAGGCCTTGGCGGCGCCGAGCAACGGTTGCGTGAGCGCGTGGCGCGGCTTGGCATTTATTCGCCGCTCCCGAGCGGCTCGTCGTCCGACCTGATCGGCGAGTTGCTCGCCTCCAATCCCATGCTGCCCGTTGTGGCCGCGGACCATCCGTTGGCACACGAACCGGGCCCGCTCCCGCGCGACATCATCGAGCGGCATGTCCAGCTCGTCCTCACCGACCGCACGCCACTCACCACGGGATTCCAGGGGAACGTCATCGGTCGCCGCATCTGGCGCTTCGCGGACATGAACACGCGGCTTCAATATCTGCTCGATGGATTCGGCTGGTGCTACATGCCGGCCCACCTGGTAGGCGCGCACCTGACGGCCGGACGGTTGAAGCGCCTCGACATCGCCGAGCACCGCGGGCGCGAGTTCGCCCTGCCGCTGCACGTCATGCATGAGCGCAGCCGCCCGCCCGGGCGTGCGGGGCGTTGGCTCATTGCCGAGCTGCGGCGACAGCTCCCCATCGTTTGTCCGCAGATGCGCACGTCGCCGGAGGCCTAGCGGATCGCACGGCAGACCGGCTTGTCCGCGGCGCCGATGTCCGGCGCGGCGCAGCTTCGGACCGGGTTCGTCACGCGGATTGCCCTAGCGCAATGACGGCGCGCCGGCGGCGCAACATCTTCTTCCTTATGCATGAAGGAGACGAGCGATGCTGAGCGACACCCATGTTGCCGGCGAGGCCGGATATGCCGCTTCCTGCGAGGATGGTCGCCGGTTGTGGCAGCATATGCTGAAGCTGCGCTGGCTCGGCCTCGAGGAGGAAGCCGCGAGCGTCGCGGCGGAGCTGGGCGCGCGCCGCTGCAGCTTGCCGCTGGCACTCCCGCCGCGGGTCTATTCGACCGACTGACTTGCCGCGGCGCCGGGACGGCGCTGACGAGGCAGCTCACGGGGGCCGCTGACATAGGCGCTGCCGCGCTCATAGTACCGCAGCAACCGATCGACCTCCTTGGTCAAACCGATGCGAACGCTGCGTGCGGGTCGCAGCGCGGGCCGCTCTTCATTGACGCCCAGCCAGAGCGGTCCCGCGGCGCACAGATCGATGCCGTCGCAGCGCCGATCAATCGCCATCGCCGCCGCCAGCCGGCCCGGCCCTTTCGCCAACTCTGTCAGCCGCATCGTCCCGCGGCGGCGCTGCATCACGGATATTCCCTCCAGCGGCTGCAGCGCCCGCAGCAGCACACCGGCCCCGATGCCGCGCCGCTCGGATGCGACATTGCACATGTAGGACGAGCCATAGATGAAATAGACGTAGGCATGCCCTTTGCCGAGGAAGAGCGAGCGATTGGCGGCAGTCTTGCCGATGAAGGCATGGCCCGCGGCATCGCCGACCGGATACGCCTCGGTCTCGACGATCCGACCGCTAGTCCTGGCGCCGCGGCGATCGCGAACGAGCACTTTCCCGATGAGGAAACGCGCCAGCTCGACCGTATCCTCGGGCAGTTCCGACCGGCGCAGTCGGCGAAGACGGCCAACCGGCGTCGAGGCGCCGGCATGGCTTGTATGGGTCGCGGCGCGTTTCGGCTGACTTGGCAAACCCGTGCTCTCTCTTGACCGCCGATAAACCCTATATGTCGCTCTGGTGCAGAGCAAATGTTGACCGTCCCAAGAATCCGGCTCACAGTGACAGTGGCCGCGAGCACCGCATTTTTTGTTCCAGGCAAGAGCGCGGGCGACACCAAGCACATGAGTGCGATCGATTTTCCCCGCCGGTCCAGCGGCGCATCTCGCCGCGTGCGCTGACCACAGAGAGGGGTCGCATATCCGCGATCGTCATCGGCATCGGATCGAACCCGCCGAAGCGAAGGTGGAGCGATGACAGATTTTGACGCGATCGTGATCGGGACCGGCCAGGCCGGGCCGTCGCTGGCGTTCAGGCTCGCCAGCAAGGGCATGAAGGTCGCGGTCATCGAGCGCCATCTCGTCGGCGGCACCTGCGTCAACACCGGCTGCACCCCGACGAAGGCGCTCGTGGCGAGCGCCTATGCGGCGCAAATGGCCCGACGTGCGGCCGAATACGGTGTCGCGATCGCCGGCGAGATCGGCGTCGATATGAAACGGGTCAAGGAACGCAAGGACGCCATCGTCGCGGGGTCGCGCGACGGCTTGACCTCGGCGCTCGAAAGCGCGGAGAACATCACCCTCTACCGTGGACATGCCCGGTTTCGGTCGCCGCGCGAGGTCGAGACCGGCGCCGCGCCGGTCCGCGCCGATCTCATCTTCATCAATGTGGGCGGGCGGGCGCGGATACCCGAAATGCCGGGCATCGACGGGGTGCCGTACCTCGCCAATTCGTCGATGATGGAGATTGATTTCCTTCCCCGGCATCTGATCGTCGTTGGCGGCAGCTATGTCGGCCTCGAATTCGGCCAGATGTATCGCCGCTTTGGCAGCGAGGTGACGATCGTCGAAATGGAACGGCGGCTGGTTCATCGCGAAGATGAGGATGTGTCGGCGGCACTGAGGGACGTCCTCGAGAGGGAGGGGGTGAATGTCAGGTTGGGCGCTGAATGCGTCAGCTTCGCCAAACGCGACGACGGGATCGTGGCGAGGCTCGACTGCACCGAAGGCGCGCCTGAGGTCGCGGGCTCGCATGTCCTGCTCGCGGTCGGCCGCCGGCCCAATACTGATGACCTTGGTCTCGGCCATGCCGGCGTCAAATGCGACGAGCGCGGCTACATCGTCGTGGACGATGAGTTGCGAACCAACGTGCCCGGCATCTGGGCGCTCGGCGACTGCAACGGCAGGGGCGCCTTTACCCACACCGCCTACAATGATTTCGAGGTTGTCGCCGCCAATTTGCTCGAGCGCGGCCGGCGCCGGGTCAGCGACAGGGTCGCCGCTTATGCGCTCTATACCGATCCGCCGCTCGGCCGGGTCGGGATGAGTGTGTCCGAGGCGCGCAAATGCGGCCGGCGGGTGCTGGTCGGCGAACGGCCGATGACGCGCGTCGCCCGGGCGATCGAAAAGGGCGAGACGCAAGGATTCATCCGTATCCTGGTCGACGGCGATAGCAAGGAGATCCTCGGGGCGTCCCTCCTCGGCACCGGCTGCGACGAGGCGGTCCATGCAATCCTCGATCTGATCTACGCGAAGGCGCCGTACACGGTCATGCAGCGCGCGATGCACATCCACCCGACCGTGTCCGAAATGTTCCCGACAATTCTTGGGGACCTTAAGCCGCTCGACTAGTCCTGGACCACAGGGACCGGGCCGCGTTCCGGCGCGCCGGTTTGCGGTGGCGCCGGAAGCTCGTCGGCGAATTCGTGAGCGAGGCGCTCGAGCAGCTGACCGATCTCGGGATGCTCCGTGACCGACCAGCCGCTCAACAGCTCGGCCAGCGCGTCGTGCCGCGCGGCGCGGAGTTGATCGAGCGCCGCCCTGCCGCGCTCGGTCAGCACGATGCGGTGCGCGTTATCGCGCTCGGTGAGCGCGGCGCGCCGCAGGCTCTGCAGCAGCGCGGCGAGGCGCGCCGGCGGGGTGCGAAGCACGCGCGCGAGCGGCGCCGCGTGCATCACCGGGTGCTCGCCTAGGCGGACGAGAAGCCAGATCTCCGGCGGAGCGAGGTCGAGCCCGGCACGCGCAGCGAGCTGCTGATAGACGCCCCAGCGCTCCTCGCGCCGCGCGAGCCGCGCCACGATGCGCTCGAGTTCGCGCCGCGAGTTCGCCGGCCGCGGCATGGCGAAGCTCTCGCCAAGGCCGTGCGCCTCGACGCTCTTGCGCAGCGGCACCTCCGGCAGGAGCCAGCTCAGCACAAAGGCGAGAACCCCAATCGCTGCGCCGGTCAGGAAGACCGGGCGGAGCGATGCGGCAAAAGCCGCGACATAGGCGTCGTGAAGCGCGGGCGGCAGCGCGGCAATTGCCGCCGGACCGGCATTGGTCGAAAGCGGTTCGCCGTCCGCCGGCACCAGCAGCAGCCGAGCCCGGAGATGGCTGGTGAAGATCGTGCCGAGCAAGGCCACCCCCAGCGTGCCGCCGATCGAGCGGAACAGCGTGGCGCCCGAGGTGGCGACACCGAGGACGCGGTAGTCGACCGCGTTCTGCACGGCGAGGACGAGCACCTGCATGATGAGGCCGAGCCCGAGCCCGAGCACCAGCATCGCCGCCGCCGCGGCCCAGAGGCTGCTGGCCACGCCGAGCTGCGACAGCAGAATGAGGCCGAGGGCGGCGAGCGTGGTGCCGATGATCGGAAAGGGCTTGTACTGGCCAATGCGGCTGATGAGCTGGCCGCTCAGGATCGAGGTGACGAGCACGCCGACGGTGATCGGCGCGAGCAGCAAGCCCGAGATCGACGGGCTCTGCTGCTTCACCACCTGAAGATAGAGCGGCAGGAAGGTCACGGGACCGAAGAGCGCCAGTCCGACGACGAGGCCGAGCGCGCTCGCCACGGTGAAGACCCGGTTGCGGAACAGCTCGGGCGGCAGGATCGGTTCGCGCGCGCGGATCTCGACCAGAGCGAAGAGCGCCGTCAGCAGGAGAGCGGCGGCGGCGAGACCGAGAATGGGCGGCGACAGCCAGGGGAAGCTCGTGCCGCCGAGGCTGGTGAAGAGGATGGTCGCGGAGAGCGCGAGGCTGAGGAGCGCCGCGCCAATGTAGTCGATCGCGTGCGCGCGGTGCGGGGTGCGGGAATGGAAGGCGGAAGCGATGATGACGAGCGCGAGAAAGCCGATCGGCAGGTTGACGTAGAAGATCCAGCGCCAGGAGAGGTGATCGACGAAGAAGCCGCCGAGCAGCGGCCCCGCCAGCGTGGCGATGCCGAAGACCGCGCCGAAAACGCCCTGATAACGGCCGCTGTCGCGCGCCGGGATGATATCGCCCACCACCGCCATCGCGGTGACGATCAGCCCGCCACCCCCCAGCCCCTGGAGCGCGCGGAAGACGATGAGCTCGATCATGTCGCGGCTCAAGCCGCACAGCGCCGATCCCAGCAGGAACAGCACGGTCCCGATCTGCAGAACGATCTTGCGCCCGTAGAGATCACCAAGCTTGCCGGCGACCGGCGAGACGATGGTGCTCGCCAGCAGATAGGCGGTGACCACCCAGGCGAGGTGAGTGAGCCCGCCGAGCTCGCCGACGATGGTGGGAAGCGCCGTGTCGACGATCGTCTGGTCGAGCGAGGCAAGCCAGAGCAGCAGCAGCAGCGCGCCGAAGACGAGCCGTACCTGCCGGGCGGGAAGCGGTTGTGCCAGGACGTCCGTCATCGGCCTCCGCGAGGTGCAGCTTCGCCGGCTCGCCTAAGAACGGCGCTCGGCAGAAGGCCATTCCGGCGCGCGCCACCGCCCCTCTGACCGCTGATCGCCGGATGCCGCAAGCGCCGCAATCGCCGGTCGGAAACGGGAACGGCGCCGGCCCGCCGCGTTCCAAAAGATAGAGGGGGTCCCTCGACGGGGCCCGCAGCAGGAGAACCGGATGTCATTGGAAAGCACGGATATGCCGGAGAGCGAGGCGCTCAGAAAAATAGACGACGTGATCGATCTCCTCGGCAGCGAAGAGCGATGGTGCAAGCATGCGCGACATCTGGCGGACGGCCGGCGCTGCCTCGTCGCGGCGCTGCAGGAGGCGCATGCGGAGCAGCCGCTGTGGCGGGCGGTGCTGCGCGCGGCCCGCGAGAATACCGGCCAGCGCTATGTCGGCCTCGCCGCCTTCAACGACGATGCCAGGACCACGCATGGGCAGCTGCTGAGCGTGCTGCGCAACACGCGGCAGAAGATCGCCCTCGGCGAGTGGCGGCTCGAGCAGCCTGAGCCGCGCGGGTGGCAGCGCTGGCAGAACCTTCTCGCCCCCGTGGTCCCGCGCTTCGCCTGAGGTGCGGCGCAAGCGCCTCACGCCGGCGGCTTCGCCGCCCAACCCTTCATCAGATCGATCGGGAAGGGAAAGACGATGGTCGAGCTGCGCTCGCCGGCGATGTCGAACAAGGTCGCGAGATAGCGCAACTGCATCGCCTGCGGCGCTTCCTGCAGCACGCGCGCCGCATCGACCAGCTTCTGCGCCGCCTGCTGCTCGCCCTCGGCGTTGATGATCTTGGCGCGCCGCGCCCGCTCGGCTTCGGCCTGGCGGGCGATGGCGCGCACCATGCTCTCGTCGAGATCGATGCGCTTGATCTCGACAGTCGACACCTTGATGCCCCAGCCTTCGGTCTGCTTGTCGAGCACGTCCTGAATGTCGGCGTTGAGCTTGTCGCGCTCGGCCAGCATGCCGTCGAGATCGTGCTTGCCCAGCACCCAGCGCAGCGTGGTCTGCGCGAGCTGGCTCGTCGCCGCGGTGTAGTTGGTGACCTGGATCACCGCGCGCTCGGCATCGACGACGCGATAATAGATGACCGCGTTCACCTTGACCGAGACGTTGTCGCGCGAGATGACGTCCTGCGGCGGCACCTCGTCGACGACGACGCGCAGGTCGACGCGCACCATCTGCTGCAGCAGCGGCAGCAGCAGGAAGAGACCGGGCCCCTTGGTGCCGGTGTAGCGGCCCAGCGTGAACACCACGCCGCGCTCGTATTCGCGCAGAATGCGCACCGCCTGCGACAGGAGAAAAAGGGCGATGACGATGATGACGATGATGGCGGCGGCGGAGACGAGCATGCGGGTCCTCCCTGGAAGGTGTCGCTCGGGTATCAGAGCGGCTCGACGGTGAGCATCAGGCCGCGGCGGCCGGTGACGCGGATGCGCGCGCCGGCGCTCAGCGGCTGCGCCGCACGCGCCCGCCAGATCTCGCCCTCGATGCGCACGCGCCCTTCGTCCCGCGACCAGCTCACCGCCTCGCCCTCGGCGCCGATAAGCGCCTCGCGCCCGGTCACCACCGGGCGTCGCCGCGCGCGCAGCAGCAGCGAGAGGGCGATGATGAACAATCCAGCGACGGCCAAAGTGACGGCGGCCAGCAGCGGGCGCGAGAGCGCGAACCCCGGCGCGGTCGAGGGGAACATCATCAACGCGCCGATGACGAAGCCGGCCACCCCGGCGATGCCAAGCACGCCGAAGGAGCCGATATGCGCCTCGGCGATCATCAATCCGATGCCGAGCAAGACGAGGCCGGCGCCGGCGAAGTCGATCGGCAGCAGGTCGAGGGCGAAGAGCGCCAGCAGCAAGCTGATCGCGCCGACGACGCCCGGCGCGATCGCGCCCGGCGTGGTGAATTCGAAGACGAGGCCCGCGACGCCGAGCAGCAACAGCACAAAGGCGACGTTGGGATCGGTGATGACGGCGAGGAGGCCGGTGCGCCACCCGGGCGGCCGCTCGACGATCGCAAGGCCGGCGGTGGCGAGGTGCTGCGGCTTGCCGGCCACCTTGACCGTGCGGCCGTCGATGGCGGCAAGGAGCGCAGGGAGATCCGGCGCGATCACGTCGACCGCATGCTGCTTCAGCGCCGCCGAAGCCGGCAGGCTTGCCGCCTCGCGCACCGCCTGCTCCGCCCAATCGGCATTGCGGCCGTTGAACTCGGCGAGGCCGCGGATATAGGCCACGGCATCGTTGACGATCTTGCGGGTTTCGGCGTCACCGGGCTTCGTGCCGCCGCCGAGCTGCACCGGCGTCGCGGCGCCGATATTGGTGCCGGGCGCCATGGCGGCGAGGGCGGCGGCATAGGTGATATAGGTGCCGGCGCTGGCAGCGCGCGCACCGCTCGGCGCGACATAGGCTACCACCGGCACGGGCGAGGCCAGGATCGCGGCGATGATGCTGCGCATGGAGCTGTCGAGCCCGCCCGGCGTATTGAGGCGCAGCACGACGACGCGTGTCTCGGCCGGGTCGAGCCCGGCAAGTCCGCGGGCGACATAGCCCGCCATTGCCGGCCCGATCGCGCCATCGATGTCGAGCACGAGTGCCCGGGGTGCCGCCGGCGCGGCGGCCATCGAGACGGCGAGCAGCGCTATCGCCAGGGTGGTGCGGCGCGCCGAGAGATGCAGGATGCGACGGATGTGCATAAGGCCGCCTCCTCGCTCACGGGGAGTTCCGGCGGCGATCCTAGCC
>Ga0134128_10003180_pt1 | contig 20103 bp, 25 predicted proteins | sample KB31754_FD_96462 | JGI IMG/M metagenome (GOLD analysis project Ga0134128, IMG submission 96462) | Terrestrial soil microbial communities with excess Nitrogen fertilizer from Kellogg Biological Station, Michigan, USA - KB3-175-4 | ecosystem: Environmental > Terrestrial > Soil > Unclassified ...
CTCCTTTTTCCCCACGGAGGAACACAACCAATGAGTGCCGCACTCAATCAGGATACCGGCCACCAAGATACGAACACAGACACCGCGCCCCCCATGCCGCCCGGATCACGCGCGCCCAGGCGCAACGCCAAGCTGGACCACGCAACCCTCACCATCACCACGCCCGACGAAAACGGCGCGTCCACCTATCACGTCGATGCGCTCCCCGAGCCCGTCAAGCGCTGGGCCACGATGCAGGGCGTGTGGACCTTCATGCGCATGTCTGACGATCCCGACGCGGCGTTCGCCCGGCTGCAATCCGGCAACCTCCCCAAGCAGCGCACGGGCGAGAAAAAGCCGCCCAAGCCGAACACCTGGCGGCTGGCAATGGCGCACGCGATGGTCGAGAAAACCCGCAAGTCGGACTCGCCCATGACACTCGACGCTGCGCTTGACAGAGTCCGCGCCACGTCACGCGCCGATCTCGTCAAGGCCAAGCTGGCACCGCTGGTCATCAAGCACTTCCACCGCCTCAACGGCAGTGATCCCGACCAGAGCCTCGCCGCCCTGATCTAACCCGATGGAGCGGAGCGGGCACTTCCCCTGCTCGCTCGCTCCGCGGGAGACTTCCCATGCGTCCAGAAGAACGCCCGATCCAGTGGCACAACGCCGAAGTCATATCTCGCTTCCAGTCCCTTTGGGACAGCGGCATATCCACACAGCGCATCGCTGACGAACTCGGCATTACGAAACACTCCGTCATCGGCAAGGCGCACAGGATGCACGCGCTGCATCCCGAGATGTTCGCGCCACGTCCATCCCCCATCAAGCACCTTCCTGATTGGCAGACGCGGGACAAGAAAATCCGCCGCGCGCCAACGCACACGCTCCCCAAACTTGCACACTCCCAACCCATCAAAACCACCACCGCTGCAATCAAGGCCAGCCCAGGCAAGATCGAGCCTTGTAACTACCCCACCGAAACCAACTCGTGGCCTCGCTACAAGGCGTGCGGCATACCGTCCATTCCCGGCAAACCGTACTGCGCTCACCACTGTCTCTCTTGCTTCGTCGCACTCAACAGCGAAGAAGGAAAACGCATAAGAGCGGGATGGCGGCGTGTCGCTAATGTAATCCGCTGCGCCGAACTACGGGCAACGGCATGACCCTGGAAAACCTCAAGTGCGACTGCGGGAAGGTGGAACTGTTCTCCATCTTTCCCGGACATGAAGCAGACCGACACTCACTCATTGGCTTGCTGGAATGCCCCGAACCGCTGCGGTGTTGGTGTGCGGATTGCTGGTCACGGAAGTTTGGTGGCAGCGATGAAGTGGGGAAGGTGGTATGAGCGGGGTTCTCAGTCCATTGCACCATCGCCCGGCCGGCGATTCGACGCTTCGGCGGCTGCTGACACCCTTCGATCGGTTCCTCGCTGATCCTGGCACGCGGGAGGTTGTGGTCAATCGGCCGGGCGAGATCGGCGTCGAGAACGTGGATGGCTGGACGTGGCTGAACACGCCCGAGATGGACTTTGACCGGCTGGAGGAAATTGCCATCCTCGCCGGTTTCCAGACAGCGCGGGATGTCGATAGCGAGCATCCGCTGTGCCGATCGACGCTGCCGGACGGGCAGCGCATTCAGATTTGCCGGCCGCCCGCCACGGCGCCTGGCATCATTTCCCTTGCCATTCGCCGGCCCGCGCAGACAGCGCGCAGTGTAGACGACGACGATTTCGAGGGGTTGTTCGCCACGGCCAATGCAGGGCCGTCACGGCGCTCCCGTGCGGATTCCGAGTTGGTTGCGCTCTACATGGCGCACGACTGGCGAGCATTCTTCAAGTTGGCACGGCAGGCTCGCAAGAGCTTCGGATTCACTGGCGTAACCGGGTCCGGCAAAACGGACATGCTCAAGCGTCTGCTTAATCTAACTTCCGACAGCGTGCGTGTGGTTTCCTTAGAGGATAACGCAGAATTTGGAGACATCGGCACTCGCAATAGGGTGTCACTGTTTTACGGTGACGATCACGCCAAGATCGCGCCCGAGGAAGCTCTTAGAGCAAGTCTGCGTCTGCGGCCCGACGAGATATGGATGCAAGAGGTTACAGGAGCAGAGGCGTTTACGTATATTCGCGCGCTTGCTGCCGGACATCCTGGCGGCGGAACTTCCTGGCACGCCGAGGAAGGTCACGAGTTTGATGCGCTGGAGTTGATGGTTAAGCAGCATCCTGCGGGGCGTGAGATACCGGACATTCGTAAATTCCTGCGCACGTATTTGGACATAGTTGTTTGGTGCGCGCGTGGCGAGGATGGCTTTAGTGCGCCAAGGGTGTGGTTCAAGGCTGCGGAAGATGCGGGAATGATGGAGGCGGGGAAGTGAGCCGCATCGAGCGCATTGGCGATGCGGTTTTGTATCTCGGGGATTGCCGCGAGATTTTGCCGACGCTTAGCGGCGTTGATGCGGTGGTCAGCGACCCTCCTTATGGCATCGCGCACGTCAAGGGCGCTGGCGGAAAAGGCAAGCACAATCGACGCAACATTGCCCCCATATTTGGCGATGACATTCCGTTCAACCCGACCGAATGGCTGAATTTCTCCGAGGTGATTCTATGGGGCGCCGACCACTATGCCGCCCTGTTGCCGCACGGGCGTTGGCTCGTGTGGGACAAACTCGATGGCGTCGCGTCTTACGATTCATTCTCTGACATAGAAGTCGCCTGGTCCAATCAGCGCGGCGCATCGCGCATCTTCCGGCATTTATGGAAAGGTATATGCCAAGCGTCTGAAAAAGATGCTCGGCGTGAGCACCCCACGCAAAAACCAGTTGCACTGATGGAGTGGTGCGTCGGCTTCGTTAAGGGACACACTATCCTAGACCCTTTCATGGGCAGCGGCACAACGGGCGTTGCGTGCGCCAAACTCGGCCGCAGATTCGTCGGCATAGAAATTGAGGAACGCTATTTCGAGAGCGCCTGCCACCGCATCGAAGAAGCACAACGCCAGCCGGACATGTTCGTGGCGCCAGTCGCTAAAGCTGAGCAGATCGAGATTGCGCTATGACGGTCAGACGCTTCCCCGAGCACGTCCTACAAGTGCAATGCAAAGCGTTCGCGCGTGAAGCGATCGACTCACCGCATTCTTTCATGGCATTTGATCGCAGCACCAATCACTCTGGTACCCAACATATGTGGGAGGCTAATCGCGGTGTACGTAAGGGGATGCCAGATAGCCTTACCCTTGTAATCGGTATTGCGATATTCTGTGAGTTCAAAGTTCCTGGCGGCAAGCCATCGGTGTTTCAGGAGGAAATGGGCCGCGAGATACGTGCAGCCGGCGGCCATTGGTTCTGGACCACTAGCGTTACCGGATACATGGATGGCCTGTCTCGGTTTGGCGTTCATTTCCGGCCAAACGCTCGCCTTATCGCAGAGCATCGCGAGGCGTTGTTTCAAGGGTATTTGCTCAAGGATGTGGTGCCGCGTGGTGTTCCTCGCGGTGCGCTGCCGCCTTCGCTTACGCACGTTCGGCGTGTGAATGCGATCAGGCGGAAGGTGGCGTTTTGATCCGCTTTCCTAACCGCCCTACGCGGCTATTCGATCGCGCGCGCACGCTTGGCGACATGCTTTACGATGGCGAAATGTCGTGGGATGGTGTAGTATCTGTCTGTCACCATATGGCGCAGATGGATAATTCACAGGACAAGAGCGGGCTGGAAGCGCGTTTGTGCTGGACGGCTGGCGATCATGCAGAAGCCAAAGCTCGTGCGCGCTGGCAAGCTTATCGTGAGCTTAGATATGTTGTTGGTCCGCTGCTCAATGTAGGAGCATCAAAAGCCGCTATAGAGCAAGCGTGCGTTGCTTATAACGAGTCGCATGGTAACGTTCTGAAATGGGATAGAGACATTTTACCTATCCTCCGCGACGAAGTGCGAAAGTTTCATGCACGCGCCCGGTGGAAGAAATGAGAACCGGCGGTATCATGGCAGATTGGGATTGGAAGTCGGCAGGCAATGGAGCCGATGCGATCCCGTTCCCTCTTGAGTTCTTTCATACTATTCAGCCGTCGCTTGACGCCTCAGACTTCGTTGAGGGGCTTCTCACGTCGGCTGCCATGTCCGTTATCTATGGCGAGAGCACAAGCGGGAAGACGTTTTTTGCCACCGATCTCGGATTGCATGTCGCTCGCGGTGGTCAGTGGAATGGTAGGGACATTGACAGGGGCGCGGTGATCTATTGCGCTCTTGAGGGAAGCCACGGCATACGCAATCGTGTTGCTGCATTCAGAACGTTCTATGGATTGGATGATGCAGAGCTACCGTTTGCAGTCGTGCCTGTTAATATCAATATGCTCGATGCCACGCAAGGAGAAGTCGATAGGCTGATACAAACCATCAAGTTCGTTATGACGAAGATGGGAATGCCTGTCGTTCTTATAATTATGGATACGCTGTCGCGAGCGATGGCTGGCGGTAATGAGAACACGTCAGAAGATATGGGTTCTCTCGTTATCAATGGGGCCAGGATACAGCAAGAGACAGGCGCGCACGTTTGCTGGGTCCATCACTCGGGCAAAGATTCCGCCAAGGGTGCCCGTGGGCATAGCCTCTTAAGAGCTGCGACTGATACAGAAATTGAGATAGTGGTGGAGGGCCACGCTCGGACTGCCACGGTCATGAAGCAGCGGGACATGGAGTGTGTCGGCACGTTCAACTTTGAATTGGAGGTTGTGGAACTAGGGACGAATCGGCGCGGAAAGCCTGTAACATCGTGCGTGGTCCAGTACGGAGACATGGAGACATCTGAGGATGTCTCCAATGTCTCCAGGGGCCGGAAAGTGCCTACAGGACGGCCACAAGTGGCCTATCGCATCCTTTGCGATCTGGTCAGTGAGGCTGGCGAATCGGGTCACAGGGGCGCCCCAGACGGCGTTTTGACCGTGCCCGAGGAATGGTGGCGTGAACGCTTCTACGATCGAGCCCTGCCTGGGGCTGATCGTAAGACGAGGGAAAAGGCATACCGCCGGGCGGCGGATACCCTCATAGAGCACCACGCTATTGCCTGTTCTGGTGAGCGCGTATGGCTTGGATAACGTTCCCATCGCGCAACTGGAGACATGGAGACATTAGGAGACATGTCTCCTTGTCTCCGCCGGAGATGGAGACATTTGGGGGGGAATACCCCTTTAGGGGTATCCCCCATTGTCTCCTGTTTCGATTTGTCGCCAAACGGAGACATGCAAAATGTCTCCAATTCCGGTAAGCGAACGATGAGCGGTTCCCGCCCTCCCTACCGCGATCCGTCCCTGCCCACGCCGCCCCCGGTGGATAGCCCTACGTGGAGCCGATGGAACTGTCCGAACTGCACGTTCAACAACTCCCCGTTGTGCGAGTTCTGCGCGCGCTGCGGCGAGCCCAAACCCAAAGGAACAAAAACATGATCCGCCTGGTCGCCCTGACCGTGGGATGCCTCCTGGCCGCGCTGGCGCCGGCTAGAGCACAAATCCCCGTCACGGACGCCGCCAACCTCGGCCAGCAGCTTCTCCACTACGGCCAGATGCTCAAGGACTACGCCCAACAGGGCCTGCAATACGCACGCCAAGGGCAGCAGCTTGAACAGGAAATCCAATCCACCCTGACCCTTGAGCAGCAGCTACAAGCCTTCGTGCAAAACCCCAACCTGGGCTCCGCTATGGGCCTGATGAGCATGGCGGGTCTGCAAAACCCCCTGCCGGTCAATCCCTACGCTGTCCAAAGCTTGCTGAGCGGGCAGGGGGGTATTTCCGGTGCTCTCGGACAGCTTTCCTCGCTGACCACCGGCTCCTACAACGCGAACAGCTATTACAATTCCAACAATGGCACATGGTCAGGACAAGAGGCTGCAAATCGTGCGAATGGAATAGCAGGAGCGCAGGGCATTGGCATGGTATCGCTACAACAGATCGCGGCGCACATTCCTATCTTACAAGATTTGCGCACTCGCCTCGCGACTGCGACAACGCCCAAAGAAGTTCAAGACGCGCAAGCCGCGTTAGCAACCGAACAGGCGTGGGCGAGCGAGACAGGATCGCAGATACAAGCCTCTGCATTGATGTATGCCGCGCAGAGAGATGCTAACAATGAACGGGAAAATGAGCAGCTAAATAAGTCGATTGATGATAACCTGGCACAAGCTAAGGCAAAGGGATACTGGCAATGAAATTCACTCTGGCGCTGGCGGCTGGGGTTCTTGTTTCCTCGATGGCTCTTGCTTCCGAGGTTCGCACCGTCTCGTGGTATGTCGCGCATCCTGGCGCACTTGCTGCGGTCACAGCCGCTTGCAAAAATGATCCGGGGCACGGCCGGCATAATGCCGATTGCTGGAATGCCGACGAAGCGCGTATCGAGATGAACCTGCGTTCGCCGGGGCATGTCGATATGACACCGCCGAGTGATCCGCGCTATTGGAGCATCCATCCCGAGCAACTGACGCAACGCTTGCTCATTTGCCATCGGATGCCGGCTCAATATCAAGCAGCCAATTTCTGCCCGTCCGCGTTCGCCGCTGGCGGTGGGAGGTAAACTATGTTCCGCTCAAGTCTAATCCCGTTGGGGGTTGCTGTCATCATCGCATATTGTGGTCTGGCGATGATTAAGATGGCACTGTTGTTTGGTGGCACGTTGGGAGAATTTTCCTGCGGTGTGCTGCTGATCCTTGTCAGCGCATGGATGGCGTTTGCAATTCTCTTTCGACGCCGTGTGCTGCGATGAATGGTTGGACATTCTTTTCATGGATATTCCAACAGATCATCCCTCCGGTCATATCGTCCGTCCAGGCGATCATTTCTGCGCTTTCTGCGTATGTGGCACCTGTGCTGTTGGTTGCGATCGGTGCTTATCTTGCTGGTCGGCTTATTATGTTAGCCTATTCTCCAACCCAAGAGCCAATCGGCGTGTTTATGAAAACGCTGATGAAGTGCGCTATCGCATATTGGATCGTGGCATCTGCGGCAACCTACAATCAGTATCTCGGAACGCTGCTGCTAACCACGCTCCCGACTGAGATCACGCGCGTTGTCTCAGGTGCTAGTGGCGGAAATCTGACAACTCTTCAAGGTCAGGTGTTCGATGACATTTGGGGCAAGGCGTGGTCTGCCGGGCTGGCAGTTTATCGCAACATTCCGTCCTACTCGTTCAAGGGTCTGGCGCTGGGTATGTTCATCGCCATGGTCTACTGGCCTGTTGCGCTGATCTGCATATCCATTGGCTTCATGGTGTTTGTCGTCGCACAATTCGCGCTCGCGCTCTTGGTCGCGGTCGGCATCCTGTTCGCTGCCTTGTTTCCGTTCACGGCATCGCGTGCCTACTTTGATCGCTGGCTTTCTGCCTGCCTGACTATGATCCTGCTGCAAGTGTTCATTGTTGCGGTGCTGACCATCCTCACCGCGGCGGAAAGCGCGGTCATCGCGCAGCTCGCCATGCACAACGGCACGTTTACCTCGGGCGACGAGATCGCCCAGCTCCAAATCCTGTTCGGTGGGCTACTCCTGTTCATCGTGGCAGGCATTGCCGCCTATCGCCTGCCAGGGCTTGCAGAGGCCGTGGGCGGGGGCGTGGTGGTGGACGTGGCGGCGTTCGGTGGCGCTGCCTATGTGGCAGGCGCATCGGCCGCTGGGCTGCTGTCGGGCGCCGCTATCGGGGCTACCAGCGCTGCCGTATCTTCCGGCTCGCGATCTGTCAGTGCCATTGAGGGAATGAGCCCAACCGGCCCGTCTCTGTCAGGTTGACACGGTGACGCGCGGGCCAATAGCGTTTGGAAATTGGGCAGCCCCTGCGAGCGGGCGTCGTGTAGCGTTCAGCCGAAGCTTTTTTTATGAGCCCCGACCCGCGATGGTTCGTCGTCAGCACATATCCCCAAGCCGAGTTCCAAGTGTGGGCCGCGCTGGGCAAGGACTTCCGACGCCATCTGCCGACGATTGTTGCCTACAGGCAGAAAATGCGTCATGGCCGCCCGGTTCTGATGCAGGGGCGCCGATCGTCGGAGCCGGTGATTCGTCCATTCTTCCCCGGCTATCTGTTTGTCGAGCTGGATTTGCCGGGGCAGGATTGGGGCTCGATCGGACGCACCCAAGGGGTAAAGCGCCTTTTGAGCACCCCGGAGCATCGCCCCTTGCCTGTGCCTGTTGGTTTTGTTGAGGCTCTGATGGCGCAGGGCAGGGCAGGCGATGGAGCCATTGATCCAGGAGCCGCAGCCAAATTCCCGACGCTGGCGCCTGGTCAGAGGGTCCGCGTGACGGTCGGCGGGTCAGACATCGATAGCGTGGTTCACATGGCTGCCGAGGAACGGGTTTGGGTTCTGCTGCGGTTGTTCGATCGTGAGACAGTGACGGAGGTTCCTCGCGGTTCTGTCAGAGAGGTTTGAAAGTATGGCTTATCTGACTCAGCTTGCGATGTGGACTTTGCTACGTGAAATCCTTCAGGAGATAAAGAAAATGTCCGGCGCACTCGATACCGCTCTTGCGAGCATCAACACGTCCCTCTCTGCCGCGACTGACAGCACCACGAAGCTGACCGCCGACGTTCAGGCGCTCATTGCGAAGCAGGCTTCTGGCGGCACTCTCACCGATGTTGAGACGGCGGCACTCGCCACGCTTCAGAGCAACATGGATGCTCACAAGGCAGCCGTTGACGCGCTCGACTCGGCCGTCAATGCAGCATCCGCACCCGCCGCAGCTCCGGCGACTCCTCCAACCGCCTAAGTGGCGAAGGATAGTCGCCAATCCATGCTAGATGCGCAGGACGCTTTGCATAAGAGCATCGATGAAAAATGCGGTGCTCTTAATGCGACTGAGCAGCCAAGCGTTCGGCGTAGTCCGTTTGAGGGATTGGCTGAATACACCGATCTGATACTCGCTGTTGTATCGGTCATTGTGTTTGGAGCGTTCGCTATAGCAATCCTGTTCTGGCATAGGTTATGAGTTAAATAACTAGTCCATTGACACAGAATGCCCAGACATAGATTTGAGCCCGGTAACAACTTTGGCAAGGGGCGTCCTCCTGGCTCTCGCAATAAGTTAGCTGAGAAGTTCCTTACTGTGCTCTTTAACGATTTCAATGAGCATGGTAAGGATGCAATACAGCGCGTGCGAGTTAGCGATCCTTCGACATATGTTCGCACTGTTGCCAGCGTTATTCCAAAAGAGATTACTGGCGAAGATGGGCACCCATTGTTCGATCAGGTGAAGGTTATCTTTGTCAAGTCAGATCGCAAGAAAGAGGCAGACTAAGCCGGCGCCTGTTGAGGCAGAATTTCCGGAAAAGCTTGCCTGTCTCTTTGAGGATAAACGCTACATCGTTCTGTATGGTGGCCGTGGCGGGGGCAAGAGCCACGGCGTAGCGCGTGCGCTATTGCTACAGGGCATGGAAAAGCCGCTTCGCATCTTGTGCTGTCGCGAGATGCAGAACTCTATTCGCGATAGCGTGCATCGCCTGTTGTCGGATCAGATAACGTTGATGGGATTGGAGGACTTCTATTCCATCGAGGTCGCAGAGATCAAAGGCATCAACGGCACGCTGTTTTCGTTCGTTGGCCTGCGACACAACGTAAGCGGCGTACGATCGTTCGAAGGTATCGACGTAGCGTGGTGCGAGGAAGCGCAGGTTATCTCTAAAGCGTCCTGGGGCGTGCTGATTCCCACGGTTCGCAAGCCGGACTCTCGCATCATCGTTACGTTCAATCCAGAGCTTGACACTGATGCCACTTACCAGATGTTTGTCGTTAATCCCCCTCCGGACTCGATTGTTGTCAAGATCAACTATGACGACAATCCGTGGTTTCCTGAAGTGCTTCAGCGAGAGATGGAGTATCTAAAGGAGACAGACCCGGACGCTTATCTTACAACCTGGCTTGGACACTGCCGACAGACACTCGATGGGGCGATATACGCGCGCGAAATACGTCGAGCGACAGAGGATGGTCGGATCACGCGAGTTCCGTATGACGCAACCAAGCCGGTTCATTGTTTCTATGACCTCGGATGGGCAGATAATACGTCTATATGGTTCGCTCAAATCATTGGTTTTGAGTACCACATCATTGACTACCTTGAGGGTTCTCAACAGCCCCTGACATACTATCTGCAAGAACTGCAAGCGCGCGGATATGTGTATGGGTTCGATTGGCTGCCGCACGACGGACAGAGCAAGCAGTTGGGCACGGGGCGATCGGTTGAGGAAATGATGCGGGCGGCTGGCAGACAGGTTCGCATTGTGCCGCGGCTGAGTGTGATGGACGGAATTAATGCGGCGCGGACTGTATTTGCAAATTGTTGGTTCGATGCAGAGAAGTGTGCGGACGGGCTTCAGTGCTTGCGGCGGTATCGGTACGACGTGGATAGCGAGACAGGGCAGCTTAGCAAGGTACCGCTTCACGATGCAGCATCGCACGGCGCGGATGCGTTTAGATATCTTTCGCTCGGGCTTCAGGATCGGGGCAAGCCAGCGGTGAAAAAGTTCATTCCCTCTTTCGTTCCCGGCCCGCAGGCATGGATGAGGCGATAATGCTTATAGATCGTAGGTGGAGAGTTTTTGAAAGAGAATGGCGCATTAGACTGGACATAGGCAGGCGCTTCTTTGGGATCGTAGTGTGGACTGCAAAGAAGCCTCTGCATCTACGTGAGCCTTTGATTAATACGTGGATTGGCAGATAAGTGAACCGAGCTGACACGAAAATCGTTGATGAGGCCAAGGAGCGGTTTACCTATTGCGAAGAATGGGAGACGCAATTCCGCACGAACTACAAAAACGATATGAAGTTTGCGGAGGGCGATTCCTACAATGGCTGGCAGTGGACCGCATCCTACGTTAACGATCGCAATAAGGAAGGCGCACCGTCGCTCACCATCAATAAGGTGCGGCAGCACAATCTACAGATCGTGAATGACGCGCGGCAGAACAAGCCGCAAATCCGCATCCAGCCTGTTGCCGATGGCGCGAGCAAGGAAGCGGCGCTGGTGTTCGAGGGTGTGTGCCGACACATCGAGTATATCAGCGATGCGCAAACCGCTTACGATACGGCAACTTATCATCAGGTATACGGTGGCATTGGTTATCTTAGGATCGTTACTGAGTATCCTGATACTGAATCGTTCGATCAGGAAATCTACATCCGACGAGTTCACGATCCGTTGTCAGTCTACCTTGATCCCGACATTCAGATGTACGATGGTTCCGATGCGCGTTATGCCTTCATTTTCAAGAACATGAGGCCGAAGCAGTTCGATGATAAATACCCCAAGTGGAAGGGGCGCGTTGGATATGATGTGCTCGGGGCGGATGATGACTGGTCGAATAAAGAGAACGTGAGGGTAGCTGAGTATTTCCGCCGCTCGGATATCAATGATGCGTTGATGGAAATGCCGGCCAACCTGCATCCTGACATGCCTCAAGGCGGCATGGTAAAGCGTTCAGAGATCACGCCAGAGTGGGCGAGCGCGCTTGACGAAATGAAGGTGCGTTCGCGGCCTATCAAGCAGCCCAAGATCGAATGGTATAAGATCGCAGGGGATCAGATCATTGAACGTGGCGTCTGGCCGGGCTCTTATATCCCGATTGCGCGTGTGGTTGGCGAAGAAACTATCATCGATGGAAGATTGGATAGGAAGGGACACACGCGGGCGCTAATGGATGCGCAGCGCATGTATAACTACTGGTCCTCGTCGGCCGTTGAGCACGTTGCGTTGCAGACGAAAACGCCTTGGGTTGGGCCGATGGAGACATTCGAGGAGTTCGGGCAGTATTATGAGAATGCCAACCTAGAGAATCGGGCGTTTCTGCCGCACAAATCGTATGACGATCAGAACCGTAAGCTGGATCAGCCGACCAAGGTAATGCCGCCGGTCATGCCGAATGCCTACATGCAGGGCATGGAGACAGCGGCCAACGAATTGCTGATGGCGAGCGGTCAGTATCAGGCAGAGATGGGCGAGCCCGGCAATGAGCGCAGCGGGACCGCGATCAACGCTCGGCAGCGGCAATCGGACAATGCGACCTATCACTATGTGGACCATCTTTCGCAGTCCATTCGCTATCTTGGGCGTCAACTGATTGATCTAATCCCGCATATCTATGATACGCCGCGCGTCCTACGCATTCTGGGCGAGGATGGCACGGAAAAGCACGTCAAACTCGATCCGAATGCCAAGAAGGCGATTGACGGCGATTTAGACCATCCTACTGACGCGGATGTGGGGGCGATCTTCAATCCGAACATCGGCAAGTATGATGTTGTTGCCGACATTGGCCCGGCTTATGCGACCAAGCGGCAGGAAGCGTTTAGTGGCTATCTGCAAATCATGCAGCGTTCGCCGGATTTGATGGCAAAGGCGGGTGACATTTTCTTCTCGCAATCGGATATGCCGGGCGCGGAGGCGCTGGCTGATCGGTTGCAGAAGTTCCTACCGCCGCAGATTCTTGACGAGAAAGGGCCTGATCCGCAGGTGTTGCAGCTACAGCAGCAGATGCAAACGATGCACCAGGCTGCGACACAGACCCTTCAGCAAGCGGGGCAACAGGTCAAAGACTTGCAGCAACAGCTTGCCGACAAGCAGCACGAGTCAGACCGCAAGGATGCCGAGGTTAAGCTGAAGATGGCGCAGATGCACTTCGATCAGGTGCAAGCGACGACGACGGCGCGTTTTAATCAGCAGCTAGAGGAATACAAGGCGCAGACGGCGCGCATGGCCGCTGCCGCTGCCGCTGATCCGGCGATGATGAAGGTGTTGCTACGCGAGTTGGGTTCGCATGTGGTGCAAATGCCTATCGTGCCGTTAATGAAGGAACACGCTGTCAGCGATCAGGAGATGCAGCCGGAACCGGAGACGACGACGACGAATGGAAAGGGGCAGGCGGCTTAGGAAGGATGATTAATATGCAAGCAAATCAGGTAAATTACGCATCTTCTCTTAATTCTGCTTCATCAATCCAGCCATCTCGCTCACAAACAGATGGCGTTCTAACCGAAGTGCGTTGTCAGATTGATGGTGCTTCCGAAAACATTGCGAATATGGCATTTAGAGTGGAGCAGCTTGGTGAACGGTTATTCGGTGCTATTCCAGCTTCTGATGATGAGAAGACTCCTGGCGTGCCTCATCCGGTTTCTGGGCATGTTGATGCTATTCAGCATGGGCTTATGTCCCTTAAGAATCAGCTTTCGCGTCTTGAGTCTGCGTTGTCCCGTGTCGAGAAGATTGGATGAGGGTGCGTGAAGGGTTGGGTATTGCGATGTTCGTAGCAGGACACGACTTTGCCAGTTTGCGGCCGGGAGAACACTGCCAAGGCAGCGATTGCAAGGGCGTGAGTTCGTTGGTTGATCTCACGTCGTTGGCTGATGTGGTGCAGGATGGTGACAGTTTCGTGGCGCATACCGGCGTTCTGAATGAGCGCGAGATCGGTGAGATTAAGAATGCGCGGGACGAAATGCGAAAGGTCATTGAGATGGCATGGGGGGCGTAATGTTATTTGATTCTATGTTAGATGCGCGTGCATGGGCTTTTGAAAGACTGCTGCAGAACAGGTTTAGGAATCAGTCCGATTATCAGAATATGGGTATGGGAGGATTGCGACAGTCAACTCCCATTTCATTTGTGATGACTGATGCAGAAGTTGTGGCTCAGTGGCTGTGGAATGGCCCTGACAAGCCGTGCGAGAAATGCGGCAAGTGAATTCGAGCGCCGATTTCTGAACGCCAGCTCAGAAGTCGCGCCGGCTCCGGGCTCCTGTGCGGGTGTCTGCTCCTCCCGAGCCGCCTGCATGGTAGAGCCCGGAGCCGACTGGCTGCCTTCTTCCCCAAGGCGGCGGGAGACTAACGTATTTTGTTGCCTTGCTGGACTCCGATACCGCCGCACGGGTGGTAAACTGTTTGTGTTCGGGAGATTTTATGAGCGAAACGGAAAGCGTCGCCGGCCCGCAGGAAGGCGCTGAACAGCCAAATCCGACGCCAGCGGAGGGCGCTCAGCCGGCAGAGGCGCAGCCGGCACCGGCAGCCGCGGAACCCGCTGAAACGGCGTCAGAGCCTGCGCCAGAGGAAGCCAAAGAGGAACAACAGCCGCCGCGGCAGGCGTGGTGGCAGAAGCGAATCGATGAGATCACGCGCGCGCGGCAGGATGCGGAGCGTGAGGCGCAAAGGCTAAGACAGGAGATCGAGCAATATCGCCGGCCAGCTGATCCGAATGCGCCGCCAGGCCAGCAATCGCCCGCTCCTGCCAATCTGACGGATGCGCAGATCGAGGAACGCGCCAACTTTATCGCTACGCAGCGCGAGTATCAGAAGTCGATTGCGCGCACGATCGATGCTGGCAATGTCAAATACGGTGAGCCTGCCTTTAATGCAGCTTGCAACACGCTGGCGAGCCTTGGCGCAAATGAGCGCCCCGAGTTCATGCAGGCTGTTACAGAGCTATCCAACGGCGCGGACGTGTTGCAACACCTTGGCGCGCATCCCGAGATTGCCGCGCCGCTGATGCATCTGCCGCCGCTGCGTATGGCAATGGAACTGGCGCGGTTGGAGCGCCAGGTGACGGCGCCGCCTGCGCCCAAGCCGCTGTCTCGCGCGCCAGCGCCGATTGCGCCGATTGAGGGTGGCGTAAGTCAAGCGGAACCTGATATATATGATCCGAATATTTCGACTGAGCGCTTCATTGCGCTCAGAAACAAGCAAGAGGCCGCGCGTCGCGGTCGATAAGGCGCCTTCGCACGCCACCTGAATGCGATGCGACTAGCATCCCCCCGTCTTTGGCCGGGCAAAGCCAATGCGACTAAGCCGACCGGAATGGATGCGACTTCCTACCCTTTTCTTCCACTCCTGAAATAACCCCAAGAGCTTTCGAGTGAGGGGTTTTGTCTGTAGCGCCGCGCGTGGAATGCGCGGCTTTCAGGAGTGCGTCCTGTGGCTAATGCGCTTATCACCAACCAAATGATTGCCGTGGAGTCTATCCGACTCTGGCACAACGAAAATGCCTTTCTGAACAACGTCAACGGTCAGTACAACGACGAATTTGCCAAGGCCGGCGCGAAAGCCGGCCAGAGCATCCGCATTCGCGCGCCGGTCGATTACATCATCCGCACCGGCCCGACTGCCGTTGTGCAAGACACCATCGAGCCCATCGTCAACCTGACGGTGGCAAGTCAGGCCGGCGTTGACATGAGCTTTAGCTCTGTCGATCGCACTATGACAATCGACAAGTTCAGCGAACGCTACATTCGCCCGGCCATCAACGTGACGGCGGGCTATGTTGCGGTGACGCTCATGGCCGCGTCCGAAGGTGGTGCGTCCGGCTGGTCGGCTAACGTTAACGACACGACCGGCGCGCTGTCCTCGCCTGTCGCGGCAACGTGGCTGAATGCCAAGGCCAATCTGACCAAGGCATCCCCGCCAACGTCAGACAAGCGAATCGTGATGGACCCCGTGACGGAAGCCAACACGGTTTCGACCCTCTCCGGTCTGTTCAATTCCCAGCCCCTCATTGCCAAGCAGTACGAGTCCGGCTCGATGATGCGGGCGTTGGGCTTCGATTGGATGAGCGATGTTACTGCGATCATCCATACCACCGGCACGCTCGCGACTTCACCAACCTGGGTTCCGTCGCCGGTTTCCGGTTGGAGCTTCGGTACGTTGAACGCCGCGAATCAGGGCCTGACTGCGACAAGCTCTCTGACGGTCACGGCGCTGACTGGCACGCTGAAGATGGGCGACATTATCTGCATCGCTGGCGTTCAGGGTGTGAATCGCATTACGAAGCAGGCCACGGGGCGTTTGCGCAACTTCACCGTGACGGCGGATGTGGCGTCTGGCGCGACTGCCATTCCCATCGCACCGCCGCTGCTCGGTCCCGCCGCCGGTCCCGTGCTTCAGCCGCAGCAGACGGTCAATGCTGTTCCGGCGACGAATGCGGTCATCTATAGCCGCGCGCCGGCCAGCTCGATCTATCGCAAGAACCTCGCATATCACCCGGACGCTATTACGCTCGCTATGGTGGACCTGATCGAGCCGCCGAACGTCGAGGTTTCGCGCAAGAGCCAAGATACCGTCAGCGTGCGTGTGCTGACACAGTATCAGGGCACCAGCGATCAGCTTCTGACACGTCTCGATATCCTGTTCGGGCAAGCATACCTGCGGCCCGAGTGGATCGAGATTGTCCCTGATCCCGTCGTATAGCGCAACGATAGATAGGAGATACTGACGTGTCCGACCACCCCGCAGTGCGCTACACGCTCTATCCGCTTACGCTTTATCACCCGGTTCTCGGCGCCGTTACTGTTGAGAATCAGGAAGATGCGCTGAAAACTTTTGTGCCGCCCCATGACTGGTTTCACACTGCCGCCGAGGCCGACGCGCACCGGACGGATCGTGAGGCCATGATGGTTATTCACAATACGCGTCGGATGCAGGTTGATGATATGGCCGCGCATTACGATGCGGTTGCCAGCGGCGATCCTGATGCGCTTGCCAAGGCGGCAGCGGAGCGCGATCTGAACCGCGACGACAAGAGCCCGGTTCCGCCTCGCGGCACTGTCACTCACTCGGTTTCGCACACTGAGGATTGGGTGAAGCCGCAGGCTGAGGAATTGCAGAAAACCGACGAGGACAAGCAGGCGGAAAACGAAGCGATCGAGAAGGCCGCGCAGGATCGGCGCGCGGCAACTGCTGATCTTGAGCACGTTGTTGTGGTGCCTGAAGGCTAGTGACCACAGCGCGGACTCTTATCAGTCGGGCGTTACGAACCGCTGGTGTCCTCGGTGTCGGGCAGAATGCCGCGGCCGAGGACATTGGCGAAGGCTTTGCGCTGGTCAACGACATGATCGCGCAGTGGCAGGCGCGGCGATGGCTGGTTTTCCACTTGGTTGACGTGTGGTGCCAATCCACCGGCAGCCAAGCCTACACGGTCGGGCCTGGTGGCGATCTCGATATGCCACTCAGGCCCAACCGCATTGAAGGTGCGTTCTTTCGCCAGGGCGGCAGCCCTACGCCGCACGAATTCAGCCTCGATGGTAGCGAGACTGGAACCGACATTGCGGACGGCTCGAATGTGCTGGCGGTGGTTGGCGGCAGCGCCAACGCAATCGACTGGCCGTTGACGCTTCTGGAAAGTCGCGAGGACTACAACGCCATCACCATGAAGGGTTTGCCGAGCTTTCCTTCGCAGGCTTGGTACGATCCGGCGATGCCATTTGGACGTTTCTATGTCTGGGCATTGCCGGCGAACATTTACGAGTTGCACATTTCGGTTCGTGCTCCGCTACAAAGTTTCGCCAATCTGAGCGACAACATATTGCTGCCTCCTGAGTATATGGAGGCGTTGCATTACAATCTCGCTGGCCGAGTGCAGATTGCATATGGGATGGAAGTCAATCCTGGTATTGTCGGGATTGCATCGGCGGCGCTGGCGACGATACGCGCTGCGAATTCGCAGATTCCGCTTATGAAAATGCCGAGTGCTGTCATGGGCCGTTGGCCGCGTGGCGTTGGCATTGGCTGGGCTGGTGCGGGTGGTTCACTGCCGGGTTCTGGCACGGGCACTGCGCCGACAGATACCAGCGGGTTCTTTATTATTGGCGTTTCTGCACTGGATAGTGGTGGGATTTTGGGTCCATGACGGCTGTTGTCTTTACCACTGGAGAGACCGCATCTGCTGCGAAGTTCAATCAGCTTGCGGATGCGGCTGATGCAGCTCAGACGGCGGCGGCGGGAATGCAAGCGAGTGCTGATGCAGCGGCATTGAGTGCGCAACACGCTTCTGATCAGGCGGTTGTTGCGACAAACGCCGCTACGAACACCACTTCGTTTGCGACTGCGGCGGCGAGTAACGCGGCTGCTGCTGCGGCAAGTGCGACGGCGGCTGGTGTTTCGGCTGTTGGCGCGACTGGCGCGTTTAATGTCGGGCGAAACAAGATACACAACGCGATGTTTAATGTTCAGCAGCGCGGACAGGGGCCGTGGACGGTAGCTGGATATACAGCTGATCGTTGGAGAGCGTTTGGGATTCATTCAAACGGCTCAATGAGTGTTACGCTAGGAGTTTTGCAGGACTCGCAACGCGCCGTTATAGGAGACGAGGAAGCGCAGTCATCTCTTGTTTATGTCTTTACCGGAGGGACTGGTGTTGGCGACATTGACGGTGTTAATCAATTTATCGAAGATGTGCGCCGCCTAGCCGGGAAGGCAGTTGTCATATCTTTTTGGGCCGTAGCGTCTTCTAATCTTAAGCTGGGCGTCGGAATTTCTCAGAACTTTGGGAATGGAGGCAGTCCATCGGCGTCTGTCAATCCTAACGCAACATCTGTCACCCTTTCGACGACATGGACGCGCTACACGGTAACTACGGCATTTCCGTCTATTCAAGGTAAAACGCTTGGAACTAACATGAACAGCAGTTCACAGCTTACTTTTTGGATGTCGGCTGGGGCTACGTGGAACACGATTGCCGGTTCCATCGGATTCCAGTCAGGCACTATCCAACTTTGGGGTGTGCAACTAGAGGTAGGCTCTGTAGCGACGGCGCTGGAAAAGTTGGATTATCAGACAGAACTTGCGCATTGCCAGAGGTTCTATCAGACCGGGCAAATGTTTATTACTGCATATGGAATCGCCGGTGCAGGATTAGGGGTTTCCGGGAATTACTTTACATCTATGCGTACGATACCTTTCATATCGCTTACAAACAGTTTTAGCTCGAATGTAAGCACTCCGGTGCTCGCGTCTAATATAGTAGTTCCGTCGGTTACGGTTACAATATTAACAACCGGAACAGCCGTTCTTAATGTGGGTTATACAGCATCGGCGGATCTGTAAACATGAAATTCCTATCTGCCATTGCTGCTCTGTGCCTCTTGCCTGTGCTCGCTATTGCGCAGTCCGCAGGACCGCCGACATTCCAGCAAGGGCAGCCACTCTCATCCTCTATGCTCAACAACGCCTTCAAGAGCGTTGTTCGGCTTAATGGTTTGACAATGGTTGGCGCGTGTCAGGGGAATAGCTCGCCCAACGGCAATGGCGCAGCAACAATTACCGTCACATGTCCTGGCGCTGGTGTGCCAAACGGGGCCAACGGCTCCATTCAGCTAAACAACGGTGGATTGTTCCAAGGCGTCACGCTCAATGGCGATGCCTCGATGGATGCCACCGGCAAGCTCACCCTTAACACGGTGCCGCTGACCGAAGGTGGCACGGGTGCCACCACGCCAGCCGGCGCGCGCGTCAATCTCGGCATCTCGACGGTTGGCGGGACTGGCGCCTATGCCGATCTGACCGGTCTGCCGACGCTGGGCACGATTGCGGCCACGGCACTGCCTGCGGGGCCGCTGGTGGGCAGCAATGGCGCGGCGCTGACTTCGATACCGGCCATCTCTGGCGACGCCACCCTGAACGTCGCCACGGGTGTTCTGACCCTTTCCGCTGTGACGGTGCCCAAGGGCGGCACAGGAGCGGCGATCTTCGGCGCGCATCAGGTGCTGCTCGGGCAGGGAACCGCGTCCCTGACCACGACGACGGGTGGCACGGCTACCCAGGTGCTGACTAGCAACGGGCCGAACGCCGATCCGAGCTGGCAGGCGGCGGCGGCTGGCGGCACGGGGCTTTCGCCCATCGCCAACGCCACCTTGCTTGCGAATACGTCCGGCTTTTCAGCCAACCCGGTTTCGACTGCCTTGACGACGATGCTGGACACGCTCGGCACCACGCAAGGATCGGTCCTCGAACGCGGCGCGTCGGGTTGGCAGCCGATTATTCCTGGCACGCCGGGCAATTGCTGGACCTCGAATGGGCCGAATGCCGATCCGACGTGGCAATCCTGCGCGGGCGGCACGGCGTTTGGCGGAACTGGCGGCGTGGTCGGTGTAGACGCCAGCGGCCAGCCTTTCGTGTTCTCGCTCAACAACCTGACCGTCTCGACCGGCTCAGGTTCCGGCATTCTGTCGGCAGGCACGGGCGGCGGTGGAACGGGCGGCGGCGGTACTGAACTCGTTAATCCGCAGACCGGTACGGCTTATACCGTGGTGTCAGGCGATGCCACGTCGCTGACCACTCTTAGCAATGCCTCTGCGATTGCGATTACCCTGCCGCAGCCTGGCAGCACGATCCTGACGGGCTGGTGGGCCGAC
>Ga0134128_10003181_pt1 | contig 20102 bp, 13 predicted proteins | sample KB31754_FD_96462 | JGI IMG/M metagenome (GOLD analysis project Ga0134128, IMG submission 96462) | Terrestrial soil microbial communities with excess Nitrogen fertilizer from Kellogg Biological Station, Michigan, USA - KB3-175-4 | ecosystem: Environmental > Terrestrial > Soil > Unclassified ...
TGAGGGACTCAATCGGAATGTACTGTGTTTCTACGTTCATCAACCCGATTCCGATGCGATTCCCGGTTACGAGTGGCCCCGGGTCGGCATGAAAATCGATCGAAACGTTACCTGGTTTCCGATGAGTCACGCATGGCTGCGCTACCTCGCACGATGCCAGTACATGTTTCAGCGTGGCCGGTTCGTTGCGGATGTCTGCTACTTCTACGGAGGCGGGGTACCAAACTACGTCCGCGGAAGAGAGGCGATGGAGCCTCCATTGCCGGCGGGTTACGACTGCGACTCAATCAATACTGAGGCACTGCTATCGCGAATGACGGTACAGGATGGCCGGTTGCAACTGCCGGGAGGTCTCAGCTACCGGCTTCTCGTAATGCCGTACCGTCCCTGGTCCATGCCGCCAGCCCTGACCTTTATGTCCGTGAACATGTATCCGGGGCCAGGGAACGGTCTGCCGGTTGGAATTTCGGCGACGGTGCTTCGCAAGATCAAAGAATTGGTCGAGAACGGCGCGACGATTTTGGGACCGAAACCCGTACGTGCGCCTGGCCTTGAAAACTATCCGCAGTGCGACGACGTAGTGAAGCAGTTGGCCGATGCCATTTGGGGCGATGCTTCTTCAGATGCAGGAGAGAGGCGGTTGGGGAAGGGTCGCGTGATTTGGGGCAAGCGGATCGAGGACATTTTTGCCCAGGATGAAGTCGCGCCGGATTTCACCTTTGTCAGCGATCGAGACTGGACAGATCTTCAGTACATTCATTATTCCGTCGACGGCGCGGAGTGTTACTTCGTTTCCAATCAGATGTTGAGAGATGAAAAGGTGGACTGTAAATTCCGTGTCGATGGTTTGCAGCCAGAACTATGGGACGCGGTCACTGGAGAGGTTCGTCCCCTGCCCGAATTCCATAGCGAACATGGGCAAACCACGGTGCGGATGACTTTCGCTCCGCGTCAGAGCTTCTTCGTGATGTTCAGAAAGCCTGCGAACCGGTCCCGCCGGACGGGCACATCCACGGAAAACTTTCCTGCGGTAAAGACCATTCAGCAAATTGATGGGCTATGGGAGGTATCGTTCGATCCGAAATGGGGCGGTCCGGCAAACGTAACATTCGATCGGCTGCAGGACTGGACGCAGCGCCCGGAGGAGGGGATTCGCTACTATTCCGGGACGGCCCGTTACAAAAAAACCTTTGACATGCCGGAGAATTCAAAGGGGGGACATGTTTTTCTGGACTTGGGCGTAGTGAATTATGTGGCGTCCGTACGCCTAAACGGAAAAGACCTTGGCATTGTGTGGACAGCGCCATGGCGGGTCGATATTACGGATGTCGCTCGATCCCACGAGAACAATCTGGAAATCGAGGTCGTCAACCTCTGGCCAAACCGGTTGATTGGAGACGCGAAGCTGCCCGCCGAGAAGCGCTTCACAAAAACGAATGTTCGCCCCGATCCCGGTTGGCAGCTTTTACCATCCGGACTGCTTGGCCCTGTGACCCTCCAGGGACAGGAAGCGGCATCATAAACTTATATTTGCGTAGCGCATATGATAGGAATCCACGATACCGGTTCCATGGCGCGCGATTTCGGCGTGCTGGAGTGCGCAGGATCTCCTAGAGTGAGAGCCCTTCTGGCATAGGGTCGTCTGCATCCAAGACAAACTGATGCATTCCCGTGATATAAGCGCTTCCTTCCACTTCTGGAACCACTGCGTCGAGCGCACCGGCCTTTGCGGTACCAGTAACTCGACCGATAAAACGCGAGCCATGAAAGCTTTGTAGAGTGAAATCTTCATGGAGCTTTAAATCACCGCGCGCGAACAGATGGGCCATCAATGCTCCCGTCCCAGCGCCGCAAGGAGAACGATCGATTGCTCCCTGCGCGCCGACGACGATATCTTTGGCATGGTGAGAGCCGAGCTTCTCATAAAACATCGCCAGTTCAAATTTGAGCGGCGCACGCGTTTCCGGATGAGAGCAGGGGAACTGCCGATTGGCTGCGGCGAGAACCTCCGTCCCCAACTCGCCAAACTTTTTCGCATCCTCTATTCCGATTTTGTATTCAGGCATATCCAGGTCAGCGAATTCGACTAACACAAAGGCCACGCCGCTGAAGGCCAGCGCGACTTGTACTTTCCGATTGCGACCGAGGTCGAGCGTCTCGGATGGTTTCCAAAGGAAGGCTGGGTTTGCGCGAACCGCAAGCGATGCCAATGCTCCTTGGCGATAGCGTGGGGTGACACTCACGATGCCCGAAGGGACTTCCACCAGAATTGATTGGTTCGTATCGTCCGCGGGCGCATCGAGAAATCCAGTAGTCAATCCAGCAGCCACAGTACCGATTGTGCTGTGGATGCACGCACGCAGGTAGCCGCCGCTGGTGATGAAGAATGCTCCGACGGCCGCTTGAGCGGACGGGCCGGTTACGACCGTCCCGGACATGTCTCTGTGTCCACGGGGTTCCAGCATCAGCAGCTTGCGAATATCGTCGTGGCGGGTCCGGAAATACTCCATCTTTTCCGCGACGCTATTGCCTTCGAGCGGCGGAAGTCCACCGATGAGTGTGCGCGTCGGGCCACCGGCCGTGTGGGTATCCACTGTAGAAAGCAAGCGTTTCAGTTTCAACCTGGCCCCTTCCTTGTCAGATCCTGCAAGTCTGCGCGCCATCGACAACGATGTTCGCTCCAGTTATATACTTCGCTTCGTCTGAAGCTAAAAACAGCGCCAGATACGCGATGTCCCAGCTTTCTCCCTGCTTCCCGGTAGGGCACTTTGAATCGCGGTATTCAGTCATTTTCTCGATGTCGCCGCCATATGCTTCCGTCAATGCGGAAATGACGAATGGAGTGTTCATCATGCCGGGAAGAATTGCGTTGGCCCGAATATGCCGGCTGGCGTATTCAACAGCAATCTCACGTGTCAGCGCGAGCACGCCGGCTTTCGATACCGCATACGAAACTGAAAGCGCTGGCAAAGTGCGGATTGCGTTAATCGATGCAATATTTACAATCGCGCCGCCGCCTTGTTTCAGCATGTGAGGAACGGCAGACTTCGAGAGCAGAAACATGCTCTTGAGATTGACGCTCAATGTTTTGTCCCACGCCTCTTCCGTGGTTTCCTCGAGGCCTCCTGGTATCTCGATTCCAACATTGTTGTGCAGAATATCGATCCTGCCATATCGAGAGATACACTCCTTGGCGATATTGCTGCAATCGGCCGAGCTACTGACATCCGCCTGGAGAGTAGAGCAGTCGCCACCCTCTTTTTTAATGATCTGAAGCGTTTCCTCCACTGCGCTCAGGCGATAGTCGACCAGCAACACTTTCGCGCCTTCGCGCGCATAGACAATGGCGGCAGCTTTGCCATTCCCGACCCCGTCCCCGGTCGATCCCGCTCCCGTTACGATTGCTACCTTTCCTTGGACTCGTCCCACGATTTCCCCTTCTTTCAGCCAATTCTGGCATTGCAAAGTAAAATTTGTCTTCGTTCCTTATGCTCGCCGCAGCGCCAGTGCAACGCCTCTACCGATGAGACGCTTCTAGCGGGTTTGCTCCTTCAGCTCTCGGCCCAGAAAATCCGCCATCGCCGTATAGGCGGTTATCCAACTGCGGTACAGCAGAAAATCGTGGGTCTCGTCCGGAAAAATGCGCTCCTCATATGGCGTCCCCTGGGTCCGCAGTGTGCGTGCAAGCAGCACGGTTTGTGAGAACGGCACATTGCGGTCATCGTCGCCGTGGACCAACAGGACCGGTGACCGCCAGCGATCGACGGTGCCCGCCGGCGAGGACTCCAGCGCAATCTGCGCCGCATTTTTTGGGAGACCGAAGGCGCTCAGGTTTCCGAGCATGAGGTTCCAATCGTAGACACCCTGAAAATCGGCGCCCGCCGCAAACATGTCCGAGGCGCGCGAGAGCGAGAGCGCCGTAAGATAGCCGCCATAGCTGCCGCCCCAGACAGCAACGCGCGCGGGATCCACATCGGCGCGCGCGCGCAGATAGCGTCCTGCCCCGAGCACGTCATTAAACTCGCTCGCTCCCGACGCGCCAAAGTTCGGTGGCTCGCGAAAGTCGAGTCCATACCCGGTACCGCCTCTGTAGTTGATGGAAAGAACGACATACCCGTGGTTGGCGAGATATTGAATCACCGCGTAGACCATGGCGTAACCTTCCATGGGGTGCCAACCGAGCAGCATTTGCCGCACTGGGCCTCCGTGGAAGAAGAGCACCGCTGGATGGCGTTTGCCGTCCTTCGCAGGCAGGAAGAGCTGGCCATGAATCTGCAAGCCATCGGCAGCGGTCACCATTACGGGCAGTGGCGCGACCAACTTACCGGAGGGAAACTCTGCTGGGACTAATTGGGGATCCAGATCGCGAACAGAGCCGTCGGCTCCGACCACAGCGGGGCGCACCGGTGCCTGCACATCAGAGCGCAACACCGCAATGGTGCCATCCGCCTCAACCGCGGGAATCACCTCAAGGCCGGCCCCATGAGTGAGCTGTCGTGGCGTCCCGCCATCGGCATCCACTTCCCACAGGTGACGGCGATCAATGTCATTCTGGTTCGACGAATAGACGATGCGGCGGCGATCCGCGCTCATGACCGCGTAGTCCACTTCAGAAGCGCCGGGGGTTAGTTCCGTGGGCGTGCCTCCGCTCGCCGCGACCGAATACAGATGCACCCAGCCGGTGCGCTCCCAGGGAAAGACGATGCGATTGCCGGAGGTCCAGTACAGCTGCCGATCCGACTCGGTGGGATGGAAAATACTGCCGGCGTCTTTGGAGGCCCGCCAGATTTCATGCCCTGTCCCGGTAGTTGCATCGGCTACGCGGATGGACCACGGCGGGCCTGAACGTTGCGGCTTGACGTAGCTGGGCGGCAGCAACATTGTGCGGGCAAAGGCAACGTAGCGGCTGTCCGGCGACCAGACCGGATCGATATCCATATCGGTCGACGGATCGAGATAGCGGAGTTTTTTATCCGTGAAGGAATAAACACCGACAAAGCCGTGATAGCTGCGCACGCTGGTGAAGGCCAGGGACTTGCCGTCGGGCGACCAGCGAAGCGAGCCCAGTGTTCCGCGGGTGTGGAGCAATTGCCGGGGTTTCTCAGCCGCGTCGCGCAGATCGATGGTCCAAATCTGATCATGGTTGAGGTAGGCGGCCATGGAGCCGTCAGGAGAAACCGCCGGAGCATACCCTGGGGCCAGCTCGCGCGGCGCTCCGCCATCAACGGCGGCGAACCATATGTCCTGTTCAACGCCCTGCGGCAACAATGCCGGGTTCGGCACAGCGTTTGCCTGGGACTCGAAGTCACCGCCCCGCACGTAAACAATATGTTTGCCGTCCGGCGCCCAGGCCATGTCGCCAATTTCGATACCGTCGTCAGTGGTGTCGTCGGTCACGCGGCGCACCGTGAAGCCGCTGCCGGAGGGAATCGCGACATACAGGTTGCGGCGGCCCTGTTCGTTGGCGATCCAGAGCAAGTCCTTGCCCTTTGGGGCGGCTTGTAGACCGGAGTTGAAGGGCGCGCTGAACACCTGCTCCAGCGTGAAGCTCTGCGCAGACCCCGCCGCTGCGAAACAAATTGCCAGGCCAGCCGCAATGGCGAAGAACCGAACTCGCATAGCTATCCTCTACACCGAAGGCTCCGACAGCTTGGTTACGTCCACTGCCGCTTCGATTGTTGCCGGGAGGAACGATCCAGTTCCCGTGTGGGACTCGCACCCACGGTTGACCGGCGCTTGCACGACGCACATCGGCCAGCTTCATGCGTATGCCTCGCGTAGCGTCGTTACGCGTATTCCACCAGCGCCATTTTGACGATCTGAAAGGGTGCTATCTCGAATTGCACATACGGCCCGGATTTGTGAAAGGGAATCTCCTTTTGCTCCGGCAAAGCAACGACGCGCCGCGCAGATCGACCCCCCGGCAATTGGACCCGCACAGTCGCTCCCACGGGGATTGGCGGGGAATCCGTCTGCATATTGAGCAGGCCGACGAGCATCCGATGTTTGTCCGCCTGCTCGAACAGTGTCATCTCCACCGCCGGGTGCGTGTCCACCTCGAAGTGATACGGTTTCGGCAGCGCGCGCTTCAGTAGATATGCCACGAGAATGGAATACACGGACTGCGGCTGGGATTCGACGGGCGCGGCGATCCAGATCGCTTTGCCCTTGCCGAAGGAATTGATAACAATTCCGGGGTCCGTCCCCGGCTGACTTGCCGGCGGATCGCTCCAAATCTGGGCAAAGTGCGTTCCGATGGCGTATCCCGCATCGGGGTCAGCAAAGGGCAGCGTTACTGTGCCCAGGACCTGGGTTCCGGGCCGGGCTTTGGCCCGGACCATCTTCCCGGGAAAAGTCACGCAGTCCTGTGGCCAGATCAATTTATAGATCTCAGGATCCGTCGGAGATATATAGGTTGGATTCGAACCGAGCTCACCCAGATAGCTGACGCCAAGGACATCTTCCAAGAGGTAGCGCGGTTCGCCCTCGCCGGGGATGCCCAGCGAGGACGGTCCACTCGCATAAAGAACACCGCCGTCCTGAACAAATTTGCGGAATCGATCCGCTTGCTCGGCTGTCATCTCAAGCACGCTGGGCAAAATGACAGCGCGGAACCGGCCCAATTGATCGAGCGTGGTATTGGTGACGACGCCGTAGGGAATGTGGTTTTCGCGCAGGATCTTGGCCGAACCGATCATGGCATTCATGTGCGGGGGATGTCCCCCGCCCAGCATCCAACTCTTCCGGTTGGCTCGTCTCGGCCCGGCCCAAAGCGTTGGAGCGGCCACCTCGGCTACCGGTTTGCCGCTGTCGTCCGGGTCGTACAGCGACTCCTTGTCGAAATAGATGGCAACATCGGTGAGCATTTCTCCTCCGAGAAACGGCTCGTAAGGATCGTGGTGCGCATTGACCTGTGAGAAATATTCGTAGGCGCGCTTGTCCAGGGTGCCCTTCGGCTTGATGGCATCAATGAGCAGGCAGGCGGAAGAATGGATCGTGGGAATTAGCGACTCCACCAGAATTGAGTCGAGCGGTTTGGTGGTTTCAAAATCGGACAGGTTGGTGGTACGGGAAGTCATGAACTCAAACGGACGATTGCGGGTCATCCCCCAATAGGTTTTGCACACAAGAGAAAACTCGGCGGCGCCGCCATAAAAATCGCCGGAGCAGAAGTCCGAAGCTTCGTTTTGTTCCAGCGAAACGGCCCTCTCCCACGAATCAAAGACAGTCGAAAACTGGAAGAAAACAGAGATCGGCCGGGTCTGCTTGATGGTTTTCCTCGCGTCCATGGAGAATTCCAACATCCATCGCTCTCGCGCCTTTTGAAAGCTTCTCCACCACGGATCCTTCCAATCCACGATTCGGGGCAGTTCCTTGCCATGCTCGCGCTTGAAGCGCTCCGTGCAGTACGGGCAGTAGCACACGGCGGGCCAGTAGTTCATATCCAGAAAGATGCCCTCGAAGTCATAACCACCCACCAGTTCACGCAGACATGCCAGAGCATGATCACGATAGGGAGAATTGGGGCATACCGTACCCAACCGGTTGAAGAAAATCTGGTCGTATCCATTTTCCGGCAGGATTCGCCAGTCGGGATGGGTCTGGTAAGCCCAGTCGTCAAACACCAGGCTGTAATACGCCACCTTGTGCAGCCCGTGACGACCGCATTCCTCCATGACTTCGCCAAAATAATCGCGACCGTGCATGCCCTTGTGCATTTGCCCGAGCTTCGTTCGCCACAAGCACAGCCCCACATGGGAATTGGCGTATTGCATCAGGGACTCGAAGCCGGCACTGGAAATGGTGGAGACATATTCGGCGGCATTAAAATCGGCCAGCAAACTGTCCCAGTCGGGAACGTGTGTGTCCACCAATAGCCGCCGGTAGGTCGTGGAAGGCCATTCCGTTTTCCGCGGAGGAATATGTACGGTGCTGTCGGAGAGCGGCGCTTGCTCCGCCCTCATTTTGAAGTCGGACGTGAGCGCGCCGAGGGATCCCAGAGCTGCCATTTTGTTGAAAGTTCGCCTGTCCAAGAAATTTCCTCCTATGAAGCGATGACGTTGGTCCTCATCATTTTTGAAATGCGCGCCGCAACGCGTCATTCCAATCCGTGTTGAACTGCCGCACCAGGCTGACTTCCGGAGCTACCAAGTCGAACCCATGGTATGCCCCTGGGACGAGATTGAATTCGGTTGAGACCCCGGCCTCAAGCAGACGCTTTGCGTACTCCAGATCCTCCGCCGAAAACAAATCGATGGAGCCGACTCCGATAAACGCCGGTGCCAAACCCGCCAGATTTGCAACCCGGGCAGGAACGGAATTTTTTGGCACATTCGCCGAACCGGCGGGAACTCCCAGCAGTGCCGTCCAGCCGAAGCGGTTGTCCTGCGGCGTCCACGCGTAATGTCCAATGCACGGCGAAACCTGCCGCGAGGACCCAGTCCGATCGTCCAGCATCGGGTAAATCAATACCTGCAGGCAGATTGGAATTTCGCCGCGGTCGCGGGCTGCGATTGCCAGTGCGGCTGCATGTCCTCCGCCTGCGCTCTCACCTTTAATTGCTATGCGACTGGTATCGACCCCAAGCTCCTTGGCATTCGTGTACAGCCAGCGGAGCGCCGCATAGTTGTCTTCGAGCGATCCCGGAAATGGAGTCTCCGGCGCCAACCGATAATCCACGGTAACGACGACGCAATCGTGATCTTTCGAGAGGTTCTGGAGCGCAGGTACATCGCTGTCCGGGGTTCCGAGAACGTATCCGCCTCCATGGATGTGCACGACCGCCGGTTTTGAGGCACCCGGCGAATCTCCCATCAAAAGGACGCGCACTTTCGGCGCCCCGGAAGGTCGGGGAATGAAGAGTTCCTTTACCCCCGGATTGGGCTGATGAGGATGATCCTTGAGATATTGCTTTAGTTGCTCCCTGTCCTTTTTGAGGACCGTTGCATCCAAATCCTGGAATCCCCCGCTTTTCTTAATCCAGGCCTCGAGCGCAGGCCTGAACTCCGGATTCACAAGGCTCATGGGGTCTGTCACGCATACAGATTTCGCGTCACCTGTCGCTTGCGCCAAGGCTGTACTCCTTGACAGAAACCACCCGGGTGTCGCAAGCGCAAGGGAACTTGCTGCGGAAGTTTTGAGAAAGTTCCGGCGTGTAAAAATCGGTCGAACGCTATTTTCCATGATCTTGTTCTCCGTTTCTGTCGTATATGTCTGCTCTTTTGCTGTTTCAACTTTCCCGCTGCTTACGCGGTTGTTTTTGTACGTTGGGATGCCGGCGAGATGGCGCCGCGGAATTCGACTCGAGATAGTCGTGCAGAATCACACCGTTGACCAATGTAAAGTCCGCACGCCAGTAGAAGCCGGTGAGCGGTTCCACCACCGGCAATCGAAACACAGGTGCTTGCACATTCGGCCTTAGCTCCATGGAACACGGACCTTCCCAACATTCGTGGACCTTAATCTCGGCCAGTCGCCGCGATGTGAGTTGACGAATTGCGGAACGGCCATCGATATGGTCGATCGCTTTCAGGTTGAGGTTGTTCGTGAAGTCGAAATACTGACGCAACCTATCGAGATTGGATTCCTTCTGCTTGTAGGCAAGCGTGCCCGTAATGACATCAATCCCATTGCGCTGTACGGTCCCGACGATCAAATCTCCTCTGAATTCAATATTGGGCGCGGCGAATTTCTTCGGCTGACCGTGAACTTCCCGGCCATGCGCCACGCCGATGTCGGAGTTCAGGAAGAGGTAAGGCGAGAAAGCGCCGGAGACGTCATCGGAGAGCTGCGCGCCAAACATGACATTGGCCTCCTCATACGAACCAAGCCAGTCTGTGTCGTTCATCTTATAAATGTGAATTGCGACCACGTCGCCGTCCGGTCGTAACGGAGGCGGCAGCAGAAACGCGATCGCATCGGGATCAGTCCGATAGAAAAATGTCGCGATCTCAGCATTGCGAAACCGGAAGGGAAATGGCGGTACAAGAGGCGCATCCCAGGGAGTGGAGAAGCCGCTCCGGACAATATCTTCAAGACGCAATCCATTTCGGCGCTCTTGTTTACGATTCATTGTCGAGTGTTTCGATGTTTTCATCGCCGCCCGCCAATTTCTCCGCCTGCTTTGCCGTTAAAAATCATCATCGAGGTCATTGATTCACCTGGTTTTTCAGCGGCTCCCCTCGAAGCGCACGTACCGCCTCCTGTGCGGCCATTCGCTGCAATCTGGGCACGCTTCTCTCGCTGTACCACGCGACATGCGAGGTCAATAAAGCGTTTGGACATTTTCTGAGTGGGTGATCTGTCTCCAGAGGCTCAGACTCGAAAACATCCAGTCCCGCCGCGGCGATTGTTCCAGCCTGAAGCGACTGTGCGAGGGCCACAGTGTCAATCAAACCCCCACGAGCGGTGTTGACAACAATAGCCGTCGGCTTCATTTTGGTCAGCCGATCCGCGTTGACAAGATGCTTTGTTTTCGGAGTCAGTGGAACATGCAGGGAAAGAATGTCGGCTTGCCGGAAAAGTTCATCGAGCGACAAGGGTACAACTCGATCGCTCGAAAGCGTCGCGTATGGATCGTATGCCGCAACGGTAAAGCCGAAGGTTCTCGCCCGGTCCAACACGGCGCGTGCGATCCGTCCGTAGCCAACCGTGGCAAACGTCATGTCGCTAAACGATGGCATTGGCCTATCCGGATGTATTTTCCAAATGCCCGCCCGTATTCGCGCGTCAATTTGAGTGAGTTGACGGGCTTGTGCGAGCGCAAGCGCCACCGTATGGTCGGCAACTTCATCGATGCAATAGTCCGGCACATTGCAAACCGGAATGCCTTTTTGTTTGGCCGCCGCGAGGTCTACATTGTCCACGCCGATGCCGTAGCGGACAACGACTTTACATCGAGTCAGGTTGCCAATGACCTTTGCCGTTACCGGCGCCCATTGAACGATCAATCCATCGGCATCTGCGGCGGCGGCGATGACATCTTCGGCAGTCTTGCACTGGGCAGAACTAAGTTGGAATCCCGCGTCCGCAATGACAACGGTTTCCGGGTCAATGTTCGGGAATCCAGAATCGGTAATTACAATCTTCATAGGAGACAATCGTAAACGGCAACCCCTTGGGACCCAATAAAATCGGAAAAATCCTGAACTCTCATCAATCTTTTTCCTTGAGGCGGGGAGCGTCCGGAGGGGCGGTTTTTCCAACACGCTCGTAATATTCAGCGGGAATATCTTTCGGGTCTTTATAGATGTACCAAATGCACGCGTCTTCCGCCTTTTTCGGGTACTCAGTAATTCGCATCGGATGCCCGAAATTTTCGATGGACATAATTTCATTCACCATCGAGCAATGGGCGCAGTAGTAACAGACGCGTTCCTTGCCCCAGGTCCACGGGTGTGCCTCCTTGGAGAACCCAAACAGTTGGGGGTTCGTTTCGGCGCCGCTTTCAACCCTTTGACGGGCTACGCCTCCGCTGCCACAAGGATTCAGTTTCAACTTGAACCGATCTTTTTCCTCCGTAATTTCAATGTCCCCCTGGCGGCCGGGTCCCATTAAGTGGCCCCGCAGTCCCTCGACGGTAAGTTGAAGCTGCGTCTTGACGTCGCTTTTCATGACCTTTTCATAACGATCTTTGTAGTAGCTTTCGAGGACAAACCGCATTGCTTTCTCCAGGGCATCCTCACCGTAGGTATTGGCAATATAGGTAAAGAAGGCCCAGGACCAATTCACGTACATGTCGTGATCCACTTGCCACTCGAGGCGCGCGTATTCAACGATTCGTTTCGCCTCGGGAGTATCGCCACGGTCCATTGCGTCGAAAGCTTTCTTCAAGCTTGACACGCCGACTTCATTCGGTTCATCTTGGCGAAGATCCCGTCCGAGCAACTGCGACATTGTGAGTTTCATCGATATAGTCTCCTAAACAGGTTGTGCGTAACGACATTGAATAATTCTTTCCGGCGTACCTCGAACCAACTGCCGGTCGGCTTGAGTTACAAAAACTTTGCGTAAGTCACCCAGCTAATTTCACTCTGGCCTTTGCGACCACTCGAACAGGTCCGAGCAGTCCGGATTCGAGCAATGGGTCATCCTTGCTCCAGCACTTCCAGGTTGGAAATGCCACTCGCTTGCTCGGACGCGGCTTATTCTCCAAAAGCCATTGCGGCCACTGGTCGATCACCTCGCCCATGGCCTTTGGGAAGGGGTCACGAGCGGTTGAAGGCTTCGCCCACACACAATCGTCCGGTAAGTGCTCGTCTCCGATAAGGCGATTTGGCCAAAGGCTTACGACCCGAATTTCCAGATTGTTGTTCCCGGCGGTGACGACTTCCGTGATATCGACCGTAAAGGGCGGTTTCCACAGAATTCCAAGGTCTTTACCGTTCAATACCACCTCTGCAATTACCGAAACTCGTCCCAGGTCGAGATACAGGCGATGGTTTGATGCAATCATTCCCTCGTGCAATTTGAACCGGTTGCGATAGGTCGCCGTTCCGGAGAAATATCTGACGCCAAAATCGGAATGTTCCGACCAGGAGATGAGGCGGTCCAGCGTGACGTGATCGGGAGCGCCCAGGTCCATGGGGAATTCCAATCGCCACGGACCTTGAATCGCCATCGGGCCCGGTAACTGTGGGACCTCGGCTTTGAGCGAATGTCCGGCAGCGGTGACGAAGTTGTAGGTCCCTGCAGCGGTCGTCTCGATGACCAATCCCTTGTCACCCTCCCGTTTCACGTCGGTGGTGCTCATCCGGTCCTGAAGCACTGGAGTGAGACCGTATACTGCTGTGCCATTTCGTTGAACGGAGACAAGGTGATCGGCCCGGGGCCCGGCGCTTTTCCGGAAAACCACAAACACTGACCCATAGGGATCGAAGCTGAGTGGAATCGTAACTCTGGCGCTGTTGACCGGCGTTGCGAAAGAGGATCTTCCAACAGGTATCGCAAGTTCATTAAATAAGGAAATTGGCTCGATGCGTCCGCTGTCGGGCCACCAGAGCTCCGGCGTTTTGGCTTTGCCGTCGGCGCGGAATGTGCATAGAAACCTTCTTGCCTCCGGGACACCGTTGGCGACAAAAAAGAAGTCGTCTCCATCGATATTGCGCTGAATGAACCGGATTTCCTCTCCGACCGCCGCTTCGCCGCAATCGAACGCAGGCGGCACTCCCAGTCCCGCCAGAATGTCGCTCATCGTCTGGCCCCAGATGACTTTTCCGTCCCCAAAGCGGTTCTCTTTGATGCGGCTGCCGTCGCATTCGTCCCACAGTTCTTCCGCCATTTGCCGCACGTCGGCGTCGCATCGCGGAAAGTCCGACAGGCTGGGCGAATTCACCGGCCGCGGCCCGACAACCGTAGCGCCGTCCCTCACCAATTGCTGAACTTTTTTCAGCAAAGCCGGCGTCATGGCGTGACCGCGCTGCAGAACCACCAGCCGATAGCTCATCCCGCTTTTCAGCGTGATTCGGCCGTCATGGACGGTTGTTGCTTCCTCCAGGAGAACTTGCGGTGGGAGGAAATCAAAGTCGTAGCCTGGCGGCAACGGGGGCTCCAGATCCTCCCTATATGGCGCGCGATACGGCGCACTTTCACTGCCGAGGTACGCCACGTCCGCGATAAAGGTCCCGCTTTGCAGCAATGCCTGGCAGCGGGCCATGTATGCATTCCAGGATTGAGACTGGTCCCACCAGGTATTGCCCCGATTAATGTGCGAGCCCCATGGTCCCAGTGTCAATCCCGGCTTGCGGTCCTTCCATGGTTGCATGATGAATTGGCTCTGAACCATCCGATTGATGCCCCACGTGAACGCGAGATCTCCCAAAGGTTTGAACCAGAATGGATGCCCAGCGTACTTTGCGTACGTGTAATCCGCGGTGAAGGCCTCTGCCTGAATAATTGGACGTCCATACACATGGCCCGAGGAGGCCATTGCTTTGTTGCATATGTTGAAGGTTTTGGCATAGGGACCATCGCCGGTCCAGAATTCCCCCATGGGCACATCGGCCTGCCCACCATACGCCAGTTCATCCAGGGGGCCCGCTCCGTATCCTTCAATGGACAGGGTCAGCCCGCGCTGGTGACAAATTTCCTTCAGATGGCCCGCATAGTTCTCCAGAAGCAGGTCGGCGATGGTCCGCCTCAGGTCCCATAAGAAGCGTTCCGAATGCTCCGCGCTTTCAATCGGGCGGCCAGTCAGGATCGGGAACCATGGCACTGGATCGTATCCTCGCCGGGTCTGAAACTGCTCCCTGAAATCCAGCGTCCAATTTTGAGAACCCACCTCCCAACTATCGATATGGGACATCGTGACGACCTTTGCGCCGACGGCAGCTTCATCCTGGAGCAGTTTTCCAACCAACCCATCGAACTGCACTTCGATCGCTTTCTTGCTCAATTTGTCACATTCCAGGCCTCGAAGCTCTGTCGGAGAGGGCTCGTTCTCCGCCCCGGTTGTCGTATACCCGCATCGAAGCACAGTCCATTTTCCCGGAGGCGCGTCCCATTTCAGCAATCCATTCGCATCCATCTTGTTGCTTATGTCCAGGATCTGCTGGCTGTGAATGATACGGTCTTCCGTAAACTGTGGCTCACTGGAGAGTGCGTCGCTTCCCACCGAGTACGCGCCCTGCCGTATGTATAGGGCTTTTCCAGGAATGTCTTCCATCCTTGGACCTTCATGCAACTGAACCCCTCCGAGTGGAATGCCCTTTGTTTTCCCAAAAACCCAATTGCCCGCAATGTAATCTACGATGACCCTGTAGTGGCGGGAACTTACCGGTTTGAAATTAACGGAGCAATTCGGCCAGTAAACGTTCATTTTCCGAACTGTGCGGTAGTTCTGTCCGTCGTCTGATATTTGAAGTTCGCCATGGAGTGTGCCCATTCCGTTGTTCCAGACGTCCAACGCAACGCTCATCGACTGTGCGGTAAAGGGCTCGGGGAAATCAATATTCAAGCATTGCTGTTGGCCCGGAGGAAGCTGCGGCAGGAACGCAACCGTGCCAAAATTTCCGTCCAGCAGGTTTGACGAATCAAATTCCTTTCGGTCCAGACCGTAGGTAAGCCTGGGAGAGTAGTCTGCCATCCGCTTGCTGTCGCCAGACGGAACCGGAAAGGCCAATACAGAAATATCCTTATAGTATCCGTGGGTGGTTTTTGGCTGAGATAGCACGGTACTTACGATGTTCGGGCCTTCTACGGTCATCTCGCTCCATACAACTACCTGCATGGAGAGTTCTGGAGTGATCCAGGGGCCCCCGGAACCCGCCCAACCCCCGTCGTTATTCATATTCCAGCTGATACCTAATCGGTCCGCTTCGCGCATCGCGTGTTGCATCAGGTCATGCCACTCCGGGGTCAGGGAGCGAACAGGCCCCTGCGGGAAGAGAATGGCCACTTCCATATACAACACGCCGCGAATCCCCACCTTGTGCATGGCCTCCAGATCGGCCGTGATGCCTTCGCGAGAGATGTTGCCATTCATGCCATACCAGTAAACCCACGGCCATGCATCTCCTTCAGGAGATGCGAATCGTTGTTCCAATGTTCCGGCTGCTCCGGATTCCGCGGATTGAGCAAAAATCGGCCTGCCCCCGAAAAGGGGGATGAGTTTGAATCCAACCGCGGTCAAAGCAGAATTCTTGACAAGCTGTCGCCTGGTAATTCGCATAAATCCTCCACTTGCGAATGGAACATGCCATCTGGCTAAAAATGTGCAACCCCTGCTCGTTCGCCCCTTATATTGCGGCAACAGCGACAGAATCAGAGATGGGCGATCAGGCCACCGTCAACGACCAGCGAGGCTCCGTTAATATACGCGGCCTCTTCTGTAGCGAGAAATCCGACAGCCGCAGCTACATCGTCAGGAGCGCCCAACCGTCCCACGGGGATCTTCGCAACGTAGCTCTTTTCCACTTCCGTGCCGACCTGGAACTGCGGGGCGCTCAGGTCCGTCAATATGCAGCCTGGCATTACGGCGTTGACAGTGATGCCGTACGGCCCTAGCGCGGTCGCAATTGACTTAACGAAGAGGTTGACGCCGGCTTTGGTGGGACAGTAGTGCGATTGAAACGTTGTTCCGGCTACGGCGCCGACCGAGCTCATGCAAACAATGCGTCCCTTAATTTTCTGTTCCACCATTACGCGAGCGACCGCCTGGGAGCATAAAAACGTCCCCTTCAGGTTGACGGCAAACGTGCGGTCCCAGGCGTCCTCAGTCAGATCCAAAAACTCCATAAATGGACAAATACCCGCGTTATTAACGAGGATGTCGATGCGGCCATATTTCTTCCGCGCGAAGAGTACCATTTCCTTGACTTCAGCGGACTTCGATACATCCGCCGGATAAGCAACTGCTTCGCTGCCAGCCGCGCGTAGAGCGTCGACCAATCGGTCCCCGGACCCCGAAAAGAGTCCTGAATCCACTTCCTGCGAGTAATTGACGACCACCTTGGCCCCTTCACGGGCGAACATCTCACTTACGCCACGCCCAATTCCGCGTGAGCCCCCTGTGACCAGTGCAACTTTTCCTTTGAATCTCACCGTGTATGTCTTCCTCTGCTCTGATGTTGTGGCACGTACGCTCAGCCCTTTTAGCACGTGAGCATAAAGCCGCCGCATACGTTAATTTCCTGGCCCGTAATAAATGACGCTTCTTCCGACCCAAGAAAGGCAATCAGGTTTGCGACATCGTCGACGGTGCCAACTCGTTTCAGTGGCGTAACGTCGAGCCAATATTTCATAAGTTCTTCCCGCGACTTACCAAACGTTTGCTTTAGCTCGATAAAATTCCGCTCCCACATGGCCGTTAACACGACTCCCGGGCAGACGGTATTCACCGTGATCCGCTTCGTTCCATATGCAAGGGCCAATGATTCTGTCAGGCTTGCGACTGCCGCCTTGGCGGCTGCATAGTGAGCGGAGTTCGCGCGCCCCTTTCGGCCCGCATTTGAGCCGAGATTGATGATCCGTCCGCCGGCGCTGCCATCCATGGCATCCGCGGCGGCGACGCTCAGAAAATGCATTGCTCGCAAATCGATTTCCAGAACCTCATCCCATTCGTCGGGCGAGATTTCATTGATTTTGTTGAAGTGGCATACGCCCGCCGCGTTGACTACGATATCGAGCCGATGGGTCAACGCCATAGCTTCATCAATCACCTCCTTTGCTGCACGTGCGGGACGCAGATCTTTAAGAAGGCTATGGTGCTTTCCAGGAAGCTCAGCGATAAGATTTTGCCTCGATTTCTCATTACGATCGACTGCGATGATTTGTGCTCCGGCAGCTGCCAGCTTCATCGCTGCTGCCTTTCCGATCCCGCCACCGGCGCCAGTGATTAGTGCAACTTTTCCTTTAAAATCAAACTCAATCACGTCAACCCCTTTTGCTCTGGTGAATAAGTCGCCGCCTGGACCAATACAAACCTGTTCAGTCGTCATCCGGAGAAAGATCCGCGCAGCACATCGCAAAGCGCCAATCGACTTCGACAGTCCTCAATTGCAGTGTCAAAGCCACTTTCTCAGGCCCTGCAAGTTTCACAGATCGCCCATGTTTCGGTTGCCGAAGAGCAGGAACCAAGGCTCTCCTTTTTTGGGAGGGAGGATCGTCTTCCAAGGCCGTGAATCCTCTACGAATTACAAAAGTTAATACCTTTGTCATCGTTTAACGAATGCCGACAACATTTGTCCAGACTCAAATATCGGTCTCAGTCGCGGTTCGCCCAGCGAAACGATGTCTGATGGGTGCCTTCACTGTATCTGCTTTATTTTTCAGTACGCTAACTGTTTCTTCGTGGCCGGAACTTTATATTTCAAAAGCGATCACGGATCGACTCGCACAGTTCCGTGAATGAAACGTCTGGCGAACCTTGTGTATCGATGCGAGCGGTGAGATAAGCATTCAGATCGCTCCGGCGAAATTGCGATTGGTTTCCGAGACAAGTTCTTGCTCGCAGTATCGTTAGCGTCGCAACGCTGCAAGTCGAAAGCCGGCGCTTTCAGGCGTGGATGACCGCGCCAAAGCAATTGGCGATGGACGATGCCAGAAAGTTGGGCACTCCCGATATATCCGCACGAAAAGGTTTATGTCTTAAGCGAAGTCTGTCCGCGTCAGTTCGCCATGCGCGTCGATGGGATAGAGCTTGGATACATTGGCCGCTGTGATCAAGTCGTGATGCGCATATACAGCCGGCTGCACTTCGCGGCGATGCAGGATGTCCAATGCGATTTGAATGATGTCTTCTCCATACCGTTCCGGGAAAAAGGCAATTGATCCAACCAGGCTGGTATCTTTTCGTTGCAGCTCCGCGCGTGCTTCCGGAATTGCGCCCATGGAAACGGCGATACAATCCTGGCTGCGCCCCGCCTCTTCAAATGCCCGAAGTGCTCCCAGAACCATCATGTCGTTAATTCCGGTAATAAGGGTGGTCCTCGGTGCGCTCCGGCGCAGATATTTGCGGACCGCTTCAAAGGCGCGCAGAAAATCCCACGTTACTTCGAGCGAGACGAATGCAGTTTCCGGGAGGTGGGGAAGAAACTCCTTGATTCCCGCCCTTGCGCCTGTCAGCCTGAGTTGAGGCAGCGGACCGGCAGCCGCCGCTTCTAAAAGCAATACCTGCTGCACCTGCCCATTCCAGCGCTTTTTACTCCAGCGCCCGAGAACCCTGCCGGCCAATAGGCCGGCGCGGTAATTGTCGGCGCCATAGAAAACGGAGTCCGGATGTGGAATTTCGATCGCTACCAAAGGCACTCCGGCTTCCCGGAAAATCGTCGATACGGCCGACGCTATCTTCGTGTGTGATTGAAAATTCAGCGCTAAATCGATTCCGCTGGCGGCAAGGTTCTGTGCGTTCTTCAACGCGACCGCCGCGCTCCAGTGATTGTCAAGATAGACCAGTTCAATTTGTCGCCTGGCGGCGGCGAGCCTTATCCCCGCGGTTACCGCCGCGGAAAAGGAGTTGTCGCCCGATTGTGCCGCATATCCGATTCTGAATCTGCGATTTCCGGTCAGCTTGAGCTTCGATTTGTAGTCGAGATTTACCGACCGCTCCAGCAGACCTCGCTCCACAAGCGTGTGAAGAATCCGGAAAGCGATGGTCTTATTCAGCCCGGTCTTCTGAACGACGTCCCGGAGTTTGAGGCAGGCTTCTTCATCGGGAAAGCACTGAAGAACGTCGCATGCTCGTGAAACTGTCTCCAAAATGTAAGGATCGGCGGCATGCGGAGTTACCCTGCCGCTCGCCAAAGCAGCATCGTTGTGACGCTGCTTGGCGGCGCTTGAGCGGCGAGGTGGCCGCGTTTGGGATGCACCATTTCTTTGTACGTCCGGCATACGTTCCCGAGAAACGGCAGGCTGGCGGAATCGACCTGAATTGCGCCGCGCCACGCCTGCAATATCGCACCAGCTTCGGTGATGGGTCGCAACCGGGGCAGCTCGCTGCGTTCCAGTCGTTTCTGATACAGAAACATACTACACCCATCCAACCCCGCGGCGGTGCTTTCGACAAACGCGGAAAGTCGGTGTGCCGACCCATGGATGATCGGATGGGTTTTCGCCAACCGAAAATTTCCGAAACTCGCATTTCGCTGTTTGACAAGGGTCGCAGCGCCTCTCGTAGACTCTGCCGTAGCGGCTGAGCCTAGGTCCGAGGGATGGTATGAAGATTCAGGATGTCAAGTGTCACGTAACGCGCATGGGAGGTTCGTGGCTTACCGAAACCGTGGTGGCCAATCCGATGTCCATTTACCCGGAGTATTGGGAGCGGAGATCTTCCTGGTACCGCAAGATGACAGCGGGCGTGATTGAAGTTCTGCTGGAGGACGGTACGTCCGGCTTTGGTTTTGTGGGCGGCGCGAAAGGCAGCGCGGCGGTGCATCTGCTCGCGGAACAGATGCGCGATCTGGTCGTCGGCAAATCGGTTTTTCAGACGGAATTGATCCAGGAACAGCTTGTTCGCACAACAGTTTTTTATGGACGCGGCGGGTTGGCGCAGTGTGTGATTTCAGGGATCGACATTGCCTTGTGGGACGCGAAGGGAAAGGTCCTTGGACAGCCTGTCTACAACCTGCTCGGCGGAAAAACCAGCGAGCGCAAGAAGGCCTATTACA
>Ga0134128_10003182_pt1 | contig 20099 bp, 12 predicted proteins | sample KB31754_FD_96462 | JGI IMG/M metagenome (GOLD analysis project Ga0134128, IMG submission 96462) | Terrestrial soil microbial communities with excess Nitrogen fertilizer from Kellogg Biological Station, Michigan, USA - KB3-175-4 | ecosystem: Environmental > Terrestrial > Soil > Unclassified ...
AGCCGGGGATAGTTGACCGCCGGGTCGTCCGACATCACGAATTCCGTACGCGTCGCCGGCGCCAGTCTGGCGAGCGCCGCGTTGAACACCTGCCCGGCGCCGAGGTCCGTGCGTCGCGCAACAGTCACCGACAGCACCTTGCTGCTCGCGGAAAGCTTCAGCGGCAACACGTGCGGTGAATCCCGAACGACGGTTATCGATCTGTTTGCCGCCTGTTGTGCCAGCACGAGGTGTGCGCTGTCGCCCACCGTGGCGCGGAGCGAATCCAGGTTCGCGAAGCGATCGCGGTCGAGATTCAACTTGCGTTTCATGGCGAGTATGCGGCGCGCCGCGTCCGATACGCGAGCCTCGCTGTATCGACCCTCTCCAACGCCCGCGACCACCGCATCGATCGCCGCAGGCACGTCGAGTGGCTGGATCAGCACGTCGACGCCGGCTGCTACGGCACGCTTGATCGCTTCGGTCGAGCCGTACTTGTCGGTCACGCCCTTCATGTCCATGGCGTCGGATATGACGAGCCCCTTGAACCCCAGCTCGTTGCGCAGCAGGCCGGTTACGACGTTGGAGGAGAGCGTGCCGGGGGCTCCGCTGCTGTCGAGCGCGGGCATCGAGCCGTGGAACGTCATTACTGCGCCGACTCCAGCCTTGATTGCCGCGCGAAACGGGACCAGCTCCACCGTATCGAGCCGCGCGCGGCTCACATTTACGATCGGCAGGGCGAGGTGCGAATTGGTCTCCGTGTCGCCGTGCCCGGGGAAGTGTTTGGCGGTCGCGATCATCCCGTTGTCCTGCAGTCCATGTATGAACGAGACGCCGAGCCGAGCTACCTCGTGTGGATCCTCCCCATACGAGCGGGTGTTGATGACCGGGTTCGCCGGGTTGTTGTTCACATCGAGAACTGGAGAAAAATCAATGTGGATACCAAGGGCTCGGCCCTCTATCGCCGTGATCCGGCCTTCCGTGTACGTGAGCGCCGTATCGTTGGCCGCACCGTACGCCATCTCGGACGGAAAGACCGTGGCGCCGCCAAGGTCTATTCCGTTGGGGACGAAGTAACCGCCGCGGGCGCGCATGCCGGCGCCCGTTTCGAGATCAGAGCCGACCAGGAGCGGGAGCGCGCTCATGCGCTGCAGCGCGTTGAGCTTGACCGCCATCTCGATGGGGGACCCGATGGACATCAGGATCCCGCCCACCTTCTGATCGGTGACGTACGACGTGACCTTGCGCCAGCTCGTCGCATCGTCCGGTACGTAGTCGGCGTAGATGTTCGGCCATACCATCTGCGCGGCACGATCGCGCAACGTCATGGTGGTCAGAACCGAATCGGCCCAGCGAATGGCCTCGGATTCGGTAGCTGCCTGTGACCTGCCACCGGCCTGTGCGCAAACCGGCGTGACGGACGCGGCGGACAGCAAAATGCCGCCCATCGCCGCGATCATGGTGGCCTTCAGATGATTGGTCGCGTGTGTCGAATGCATGAGGTCAAAGGTAATTGCCGGGTAGTTCTCCGGAGAACTTCAATAGTGTGGCGCTCGCGCAACAGACAGTGCCGTTTTGGCGGTACGCAAACCACACACGCAGTGGCAGGGATTTCGCACACAGGAGTGATTTCGGCATTTTAGGGAGATTTTATAGTCCCGATCCCAAATTCGTTGATGCGCGATACGAAATCTGGGACTATTTTACTCGTAACTTATGTTTGCCGGTTGTGGCCTAGAGTGTGTTTATGAAACGACCGTCGGCGTTCCACGCACCTTGGCAATTAGCCTTACTATGAAGAAGCACCGCACGTTCACGAAAGTATTTCTGGCGGTCTTTCTCGCTGCCGCGGTTTCGGCTATCAGGCCGGCCTCCGCGCAGGCCGTGAGGCGTGATACGGTGCCACGTGCAGTTCAGAAGCCGGTAGCGCGGCCTGCGTCTTCCGTCGATTCACTGGTCGAGTGCTCGCCGGTGGCCACTCCTGTCAAAAAGAAGCCAGCTGTGCGACGCAAGGCGCCAGTCCGAAAGGTGGCCTCGGGCGTTGTACCCAAGCCGAAGCCGCGGACGACGGTCCGGCCGCATCGCCCGATCGTCCGTCGCGCGCGCCGCGTCACGCCCAGGGCCAGGCCGGCCGCTGCGCATTCGACGACAGTCGTGATGTGCCGCCCGGTGCGGCCGATGCCGGACCTCGCCAAGGGCACGCCCACGGAACAGTCCGTGATCCCCGTGCCTCAACTCGCTACCGCAGCACCGCCACCCGCGGTGACGGAAGAAGGTCCGCCGCTCTTCGTATCGACTGCACCGGGAATGCCGATGACGGCAACAGGTGGTGGCCGGTCGTGGCTGCCCTTTGGCATCGTCCCCGCCATCTTCTTCCCGTTCGTGCACAACGGCAGAACGCACAACGGTTCCACGACACCAGCGGATACGACGTCGACTCCACCTGATACAACTACAAAGACGCCGCCCGACACGACCAGGACGCCTCCAGACACGGGGTCGACTCCGACCATACCGCCGCCGGTCGACACGACCCCCGGTTCGCCGCTCGGTCCACCGATCACCACGCCGGAGCCAAGTACGTTCGTGTTGCTGGGATCCGGATTGGTCGGTCTGGTGGGCGCGGCTCAGCGGCGGCGCAAGAAGTAGAGATCGTCATTCCCGCTTTCGCGGGAATGACGACTATCTGTGCTGTACGCGTTCGCGACCATAGCGACGGGTACTAGCCTTGCAGCAGCGCCTCGATCCTTCGGTCGGGGACCAGCCAGATCAGCGCGACGGTGGTGTAGAGCGCGTCTGCGATCCAGGGATGCACGAACGCGAGCAGGATTCCACACGCGTACAGCAGCAGCGATACGAGTCCCTTCCTATCCTGTCCGACGGCCATCGCGAGCCGCGAATCCCGTCCCTCTTCTCTGATTATCGCGGTCTGGAGAATCGTGTACGCGAGAGCGGCCATGATCAGCACAGCCCCGTACAATACCGTCGGTATCGAGTCTTCGTAGTGCCTGCCCATCCACGCAGTGACGAACGGAACGAGCGACAACCAGAACAGCAAGTGCAGGTTGGCCCACAGGATCCCACCATTGATGCGATCCGTTGCCTGTAGCATGTGGTGATGATTGTTCCAGTAGATGCCGAGGTACACGAAGCTCAGCACGTACGTCAACACCGACGGAATGATCGGTTTGAGTGCAGCCCAATCCGATCCCGCGGGCGGGTGCAACTCCAGGATCATGATCGTTATCAGAATCGCGACGACTCCGTCGCTGAACGCTTCCATTCGGTGCTTGTCCAAGAAAGTGTTCCTCGTTCGTCGACCGCGAGAGAGCTGCGCAGGAGTCGTCAATCCCGCGAAAGAACGTCACCCCCGCAAAAGCGGGGGGCGGGGGCGGGAATCCATGTTCACCCGTCATTCCCGCGAAAGCGGGAATCCATGTGCCCGTCGTCATTCCCGCGAAGGCGGGAATCCATGTTCACCCGTCATTCCCGCGAAAGCGGGAATCCATGTTCACCCGTCATTCCCGCGAAAGCGGGAATCCATGTTATCGGTTTCTGGATCCTACGACAGCAGGAAGCTGATCGGCAGCAGATGGATTCCCGCTTTCGCGGGAATGACGATATCCCACATCACCCGCTTTAAGGGAATGACGACCTACCCTTCGAAGTACGGCTGCGTCGGTCCGGTCGGGCTTCGTGGATCGGGTTTGACGACGAAGCTCTGAGTGTAGCTCTTGCCATTCACGGTGAGCTTCGCGGTGAACGTTCCCGATACTGGTGTGCCGCGGCGACGGAAGCCGCCACCACCAGCTGCGCCAGCCTCTGTCTTGATCGGATCCCAGACAACGCGGTGCATTCCGGCTGACGTCGCAAACGGCGCTGGCGGCTCGCGCCACAGTGCCGACGTATTCGGAATGCCACCGGCGTTGCCACGCCGCCCGCCCGCCGGCGCTCCGCGTTGCGGCTCGTTCGAGAAGGTGTGCAACACGGCACCGGTGGAATCGAGAATGTCGATCGTCACTGGACCGGTCGCCGCGGTCTTCAGGTAGTAGTCGATAGCTGCGCCGTTCGGTGGATTCGGGGCCTGCGGCTCGTCCTTCTGCAACGGCGTGCCGTTGTCGCCACCCTCGATCATGTTGATCGAATCACCGGGCTTGAACAGGTACGCTTCGGCGTTTCCGATGGTGTCGTTGATCTGACGCAGCGGACTGATGTCATCGATAACCCAGAAGCCGCGGCCATGCGTCGCGACGATGAGATCGTTCTCGTAGATCTCGAAGTCGCGCATCGACGTGACCGGGAGATTCAACTGGAACGGTTGCCAGCTCTCGCCGTCATCGAACGAAATGTGCACGCCGCGCTCGGTGCCAGCGAAGAGAAGTCCCTGACGCTTTGGATCTTCCTTGACGCTGTGCACGTAGCCATCGGCAGGGAGGCCGGCCGTGATCTTCTGCCATGTCTTGCCCGCATCGCGTGTGCGATAGATGTACGGCGCAAAATCCTGGAGCTGGTGTCTGTCGACGCTTGCGTACGCGACGTTGAAGTCGAAGTGTGACGCTTCGATCATCGTGACGCGACTCCACGACGTCATCGCCTTGGGTGTCACGTCAGTCCAGCTCTTGCCGTCGTTCATCGTCAACTGAATCAAGCCATCGTCGGTCCCGATCCAGATCATCGGCACGAACAGTGGCGATGGTGCGATGGTGTAAATCACGCCGCGCTTGTCGTTACCGACATCTGCAGCGGCGGCCGCATCGAGCGTGCGCGGCACACCGGGATCCTTGCGCGTGAGATCGGGACTTATCCGATCCCACGTCACGGCGTTGTCGGTGGTCTTGAACAGGAACTGGTTTCCATAGTACAGTGCGCGTGGATCCGCGCGCGAGAACACCAGCGGTTGTGTCCAGTCCTTGCGACCTGTCTCGGCGGACTTCGGCGCAGTGGTGCCCGATATCACGCGATTCTCTTCCATGTTGTAGCGCTCGCCGGTACCACCGAAGATGATGCCGGGATGCAGCACGTCGCCCGCTGTGTAACCGCTCTCGCCACCAGCCGCGACTGGCTCCCAGTCGCGCATCGAAATCTCGGCGAACTTGCCCCGCGACCGCACCCCGACCGCGCCACTGTCCTGCTGCGCGCCGGTGACCCAGTACGGGAAGCGATAATCAACCGATACGTGATAGATCTGCGCGACGGGTTGATTGTACCAGGAGCTCCACGTCACATCGCGCGGGTCTTCGGTCTTCGCGTTGCGCGTGATGATCGTCCCCTGATCGCTGGCGGAGATCATCGTATTGCTGTCATCCGGCGAGACCCAGACCTGGTGATAATCATCGCCGCCGGGCGAGCCGCGCAGCGCAACCCAGCTCTTGCCGCCGTCCATCGATCGTGAGATGGACACGTTCGCGACGTACACTATATCGGCGTTCTTCGGATCCACGTCGATGTGCTCGAAGTACCAGCCACGCCCCCACAACGCCTGATCGGACGACAGTTTGCTCCAGGTCTCGCCACCGTCATCCGAACGGAAGAAACCGCCGAGCCCGGACGGAGATCCGAATGGATTTGGCGGCCCCGGCGGTGGTTTGGGCGCGGATGGATCGGGATTGAGATTGTCGATCACTGCGTACACGCGCTGCGGATTGGACGGGCACACTGCAATTCCGGACTTGCCCATTCCCTCGTTCGGCAGACCCTTCGTGAGCTGCTTCCACGTATTTCCACCATCGGTCGATTTGTAAATTCCGCCGCCCGGTCCATTACTCGGCGCGTACACGAACCACGGTGGCCGGCGCGTGTTCCACAAGCCCGCGTACACGACGTCGGGATTGGTCCTGTCGATCACGACTTCGATTGCGCCGACGTCCTCGTTCTTGTAGAGAACCTTTTCCCAGCTCTTGCCACCGTCTTTCGAGCGGAAGATGCCACGATCTGGATTACCGGCGTAGAAATGCCCGATCGCTGCGACGTAAACGATGTCGGGATTGTGCGGGTGAACGGCAATCTTGCCGATGTGCTGCGTGTTCTCGAGACCGATATGCGTCCACGTCTTGCCAGCGTCGGTGGACTTGTACATGCCGTTGCCGTATCCGGTCGAATCGCGCAAGGTGCACTCGCCGCTCCCCACGTACACGACGTCCGGTGAAGATGCTGCCACTGCGATCGCGCCGATCGACGCAACCGGCTGAGAGTCGAAGACCGGCAACCAGACTCTGCCGGCATCTATCGTCTTCCAGACACCACCATTCACAGATCCGAAGTAGAACTCGTTCGGACGCCCCGGGACACCGGTAACCGCGTCGGTGCGACCGCCGCGGAACGGGCCAAGCATGCGCCAGTGAAGACCTGAGTAGAGATCGGCGTAGTTCTTTGGCGCAGGATCGGTGGCAAGCGGTCGGTGCGCTAACGAACCCTGCGCGCCCGCTGTCTGCAGAAAGTGGCTGATGCCGGGCGATGCGACGGAGAGCGCCGCACCTACCTGCGTAGCTCTTACGAAGAAGCCACGACGTGAAAGAACATGCTGGTCCGGCGGCTGCGCGCCGGTACCTGCGAGATCAGTGCTTGTCTGGTCGGACGTCGAGCGCTTTTTCTTCACGATCCACTCCACACGGTGGGCTAGGGTTCAACAAAACATACGAAGAAAGTCTTTACAGCGTTCGAAGCGTGTGGGGCGGTACTCGGAATTCGTCATCCCCGCTGCGCGTCGTCATCCCGCCGAAGGCTGGGACCCATGGCGGAGGATCTGATGACGTTGCCAATCCTTAGCAGGCGTCATTGATCAGCAAGAATGACCGTACCTCCGAGTTCGTCATCCCTGCGAAAGCAGGGATCCATGGCCGATGTTGACATGACGTCGTTCCAGTTCGCAGGTGTCACTGATCCGGGACAACGACCGTAGTCCGGCCCTTTATGCGCCGAAGGCGACACCTGCAAGGCTGGATGCTACGCCGATACCGTCGTCCATGGGTCCCAGCCTTCGGCGGGATGACGACTCTCACGGTTTCACCGTCCGCCCAGCGCCTGGAACAGGTAGCTCACCTTCACAAAGAATCCGTCCTGCGTGCGACGCAGCCGTCGGAACGCGAGCGCGTCGGGCTCTGTCATCGAGTTTCCGTAACCGGCAAAGAACACTGTGCCCGGCGACGGGCGGTACGAGAACAGCCAGTCGGTGCGTAATCCGTTCGCGATGTTTTCGATCGATGGGACGTAGGACGTGTCGTTAAGGATCAGGAGCGGGAGGCCGGTACGCGGATCCAGCAGCGATGAGCGCATTGTCGCCGTGTATTGCGTGACGACGCGCACAAATATCGATCGCGTCACCTGATACTCCACCTTCACACGCGGAATTCGCGTCGACGTGGAACGTACCCCATCACTGCGACGCGTGAATGTGCTGCTCACGTACGTCGCTCCGATGCGCAGCTGCTGCGTCGGACGCAGATCGAGGCTCGCGTTGTAATCCAGACGCCGAACGCGGGACGTCTCGAGGAAATCCACGTCGTTGCCGGTCGTGACGCCAAGCGATGCGTCGTATTTCGCAAACTGCGGAGTTGAAACCTTGAATGCGTTCGTGAACGTGGTGATACGCGGCGAGGGCTGGAATGGAATGTTGCCGCCCGACGTCGTGCTGACGAAATCACCAAGATACGCCGCTGGATCGAAGGCGTAGCTCGCTATGGTCGGCGTCACGCCGACCGACCAGCCGCCGCGCAGCGTGAAGCTGGTGTTTGCCGATGCGTTGTCTTCCAGCAAACTCCTGCCCGCGAAGAAGTCGTCGTATCGCCAGACGGCCTTTGTCGAGAAGAATACATTGAATTTTTCGAGCAGTGCGCCGGGTGGTCCGTACAGACTCAGACGATTGGATATTCCGGGCGATACGATTCCCTTGCGCGACACGAATCCGTTGTCAGCGGCGAAGGTCTTGCCGATACCGAGAACGTTGTAGTGAAATCCGAATGCGCGTCCGGTGCGATCCAGCACGAGCTCCCACATCGGGGCGGTTTGGGTCGATCCGTTCTGCGTCGTACTGCTCACGGCGGCCTGTGCCTGAGCGTAATACAATCTTCCGAACACGTAGTGAACGTCGCCATCGACCACGCGATTCGATCTGCCACCGCCGACGCGATCGCTGTAGAGTATTCCGGCCGTGTTCTGCGCGCCGAATCCGTTGTTGAGTCGTATGATGTCAACCAGCGGTTGATCGCCGTTCGGCGTTGTGCTCGCAGCGTCCAGCGCCGAGAGAACCGCGACGTCGGTGCGGCCGAGCTTGCCGGTGAGCTTCATCGCAGCGTTGGGCTGCACAATGGTTCGCGTGTAAACGAGCGTGTTCGGCACGTTGAACTGGTCACTCCCCTCCACGAAGAACGGACGCTTTTCGGGATAGAACAGTGCGAAGCGCTCGTCTGCCGCTATCTGTGTCGCATCCGCTTCGACCTGCGAGAAGTCGGGCTTGATCGTTCCATTGAGAACGAAGTTGCTGCCCATCGCCCATCGAACGTTGCCGCCCAGTTGAGGCTTGGACGTGTACTTCCATCCGGTGGGGCCCGGACCGCAGCAGGGATCACCGGTGACCGTGTTGGTAAGCTCGGGGTTGAGTCCAACTACCTGACCGTGGTGCATGTCGTGCAGCCCCGCCAACAGACCTTCCTGGTCGATGAAGCTCGCAGCACCGCTGCGCGCGGGCGTCCACGTTTCCTTGTAGCCGCTGTGCTGCACGTTACGCTGGATCTGGATGCCCCAATCCTCCACGGACTTGTTGGGGTAGCGCAAACTGCTGAAGGGAATCCGGATCTCCACCTCGTAACCCCACGGCGTGACGTGGCCCTTGGAATCCCACAGGAAGTCCGCGCTCAGGTCGATCTGGCCCGGCCCCACGTTGGAGCCGGGTATGAATCCGCCGGTCTCGTTCTTGGTACCGTCCGCCTGCACACCCAGCGGGTTGACCGCAAACACGAGCGTTCGGTTGCGCTCGTCATACGTGTCGAGATGGATCTCGATGTTGTCGTCCGAACTGATGTTGTCGCGGTCAGCGAGCGTTGCGCGAACGGGGCCATGCGGCTCGTACGCGCGAATACCAAAGTAGATGGCGGTTCGCGAGTACCAGACGCGCACTTCTGTTGAATCGGGCGACGGACGCTGATCGGCGGGAGAATACTCGGAGAAGCCGGTGAGCACGGCCGCCCGGCTCCAGACTGGCTCGTCGAGATTGCCGTCGACAACTATAGTTGTATCAATGCGCGGAGCCTGTGCGGTGATCTGGCCGGCGCGCCCGTTATACACGGGGGCCGGCTGGGCCGCGGCGAGCTGGAACGCGCCGAGAAATGCTAGGAACATGGTGCTGTAAATGTAGCGTGACACATGACGGCGACCATCGGTAGTCGCGCTACATTTCATTATGCGTACATCCCGACTTCGTTGTGGCGTTGCCGCACTTCCGGTGGCTGGCGCGTTGTTCCTCGCACCGTTGCCTGCCCACGCTCAGAAGCCCGCCGCGACGCTCACAAGGCAGGAGCGAGCGGTGGCCAGGGCGGTGGATTCACACAACGCGGCGGCGCTCGCCCTGCTGGAGCGCACGGTCAACATCAACAGCGGATCGCTCAACTTCGCCGGCGTGCGTCATGTTGGCGACATCTTCCGGGCACAATACGACTCGCTCGGGTTCACCACGCGCTGGGTCGACGGCGCGGCCTTCCACAGGGCGGGACATCTCGTCGCCGAGCATCCGGGCCCCGGGCCCAGGATCCTGCTCATCGGCCACCTCGATACCGTGTTCGAGCCGAGCAGCCCGTTTCAGAAGTTCACGATGGTGAACGACTCCACGGCCACCGGGCCCGGCGTCATCGACATGAAGGGTGGCGATGTCATCGCGCTGTACGCATTGCGCGCGCTCAAGGATGCCGGCCTGCTCGATAAAATGAATGTGACAGTTGTGTATCACGGCGACGAGGAAGAATCGGGCACACCGTTGAGTCTCGCGCGCAAGACACTGATCGATGCTGCACAGGGCGCAACCGCGGCGCTCGGCTTCGAGGACGCTGCTGGCGATCCGCACACGCTGGTCATCTCGCGCCGCGGCGATGACGGATGGACGCTGCGCACGACCGGAGTTCCGGCACACTCGTCGAAGATATTCACGAACGACGTTGGAGCGGGCGCAGTGTACGAGGCGTCACGCATCCTCGATCAGTTCTATCAGAAACTTTCCACCGAGCAGTACCTCACCTTCAACCCCGGTCTCGCACTCGGCGGCACTTCAGTAAAACCCGACAGCAGCGGCACGGAAGGCAGCGCGGCTGGCAAGAGCAACGTTGTCGCGAAGGAGATGTTCGTCACAGGCGACCTGCGCACGCTGTCTCCGGAGCAGCTTGCGCACGCGCGCAAGACCATGACCGACATCGTCGCCGATCACCTGCCGCACACGACGGCTGAGATAACGTTCGCCGATGGCTATCCGCCGATGGCGCCGACCGATGGAAATCGCAAGCTTCTGGCGATGTACAGCAAGGTGAGCACCGATCTCGGCTTCTGGCCCGTCACGGCCGTCGATCCGTCGCGCGCCGGCGCAGCTGATGTGTCGTTCGTCGCGAGTATAGTACCGATGGCGATCGACGGGCTCGGCCTGTCCGGACATGACGATCACACCGAGAAGGAGACCGCGGACCTGCGCATGTTGCCCGTGCAGACCAAGCGCGCAGCGGTGTTGATGTACAGGCTCAGTAACCCGAAGTGATGCAGGAAGTGATGCAGGAAGTGATGTAGTCATACCACGCTCTCACGCAATACAATGAACCGCAAGCCACTGACAGCATCGACAGTCGTCGCTGTACTCGCATCCGTGATGCTCATCAACGCCCCGCTCGGGGCGCAGGCTGTGCCCAAGCCGGTCAGGAGGGCGCGCGGAGATACAGTGCTCCGGCAACCGTCGCCGACAGGCAATGACACGAGCCGGCCGCGACAGGACACAACAGCAGGAAAGATTCCCGTCGGTGATTCGCTCACACGATTCATCGACAAGTTTTCGTTCCGGAATCTCGGGCCGGCCGCGTACAGCGGACGTGTTACGGCCATTGCAGTGCCAAAGCCATTTCGCAAGACGATCTACATAGGCTCCGCCGGTGGCGGCGTGTGGAAGACCTCGAACGCCGGTATAACCTGGCATCCGATCTCCGACTCGCTCGGCAATGGGTCGATCGGTGACATCGCCGTGGCTCCGTCCGACAGCAACATCATCTGGGTCGGCACGGGTGAGAAGAATTCGTCGCGCTCCACGCTCTGGGGCAACGGCGTGCACAAGTCCACGAACGGCGGCCGCAAGTGGCAACACATGGGCCTCGCCGACACCCGATCGATCGCGAAGATCGTCATCAGTCCGAGCGACCCGAATACGGTGTACGTCGCTGCACTCGGACATCTGTGGGGGCCGAACGCTGAACGGGGGGTCTTCAAGACGACGAACGGCGGCACGTCGTGGAGCAAGGTGCTGTTCGTCGATGACACCACGGGCGCGGTCGACCTGGCAATGGATCCGTCCAATCCCGAGGTACTCTACGCAGCGATGTGGCACCGCATAAGAGAGGGCGGGTCACACATGCAGGGAGCCGGCACGGGGAGCGGGATCTACAAGACGGTGAACGGCGGACGGACATGGACCAGACTTACCGATCCCGCACTCGCCAACGGATTGCCAACCGGCGACATCGGCCGCACAAGCATTTCCATATCTGCGAAGCACCCATCGACCGTATATGCGATGATCGCCGTGGATCGCGGCGTCACCAACACGTCTGCCGCGCCGTTCGGTGGAGTCTTCCGCTCCGACGACGCCGGTGCGCACTGGACCCATGTCAACGACCTGGCCGCGAATCCGCATTATTACTATGACGAGCTTGTCACCGATCCGACCAATGACAACCATGTGTACATGCTGGCATCGCCGCTCATGGTTTCAAAGGACGGCGGACGTTCATTCGAAGCCGATTCTCTGTACAACGTTCACGTCGACAACCACGCTCTCTGGATCGATCCCGCCGACAGCGCCCACATGATACTCGGCAACGACGGCGGCGTGTACACCACGTTCGACGGCGGGAAGGCGTGGGAGCACGCCGAGATCCCCATCGGCCAGTTCTACACTGTCGCCATCGACAGCGCGTCCAAGCCGTATCGCATCTGCGGCGGCCTGCAGGACAACGGCGTCTGGTGTGGACCGAGCAGCACGCGTGACACGCTCGGGGTTACCGACGCCGACTGGTACAGCGTGAACGGCGGCGATGGAATGTGGGCGCAGATATCGCGCACCAATCCCAACATCATCTATTCGGAATCGCAATTCGGCAGCATGTCACGCCTCGACATGCGCACCTGGAAGCGCGATCGCATCCAGCCAATAGCGCTCGACGCGGGCGGCGATTCCGGCTATGGCTACACCTGGGGCTGGACCACGCCGCTGGCACTCTCGCAGCACGACACCGCGACGCTGTACGTCGGCGGGAACCATCTCTTCCGCATTCACGACCATGGCGACAATGGTGTCGATTGGGAGGTGGTTGGTCCCGACATGACGCGGGCCACACGCGAACATCCAGAGGGTGAAGGACCGAACACGTCCTACCACGCGTTGTTCTCGATCGCCGAGAGCCCGCGCACGCGCGACGTGATATGGACAGGCAGCGATGATGGACTGGTCTGGCTGACGCGTGATTACGGCAAGACGTGGACGAACCTCACCGCCAACTTTCCCGCGCACGCGCCGACGCACTGCTTCGTATCGACGATCGCCGCGAGCCATTTTGCGGAAGGCACCGCGTACATGACGTACGACTGTCACAGTCGCGACGACTACGCGCCGCATGTGTACAAAACCACCAACTTCGGGAAGAGCTGGAGCTCGATCTCGGCCGGTCTGCCTGCCGACGCAGGTGCCCTTACGGTGTCCGAGGATCCGTACAACGCGCAACTGTTGTGGGTCGGAACCGAGATCGGTGTTTATGTATCCATCGACGGCGGATCGAAGTGGCGGCGATTCGGTCATGGTCTGCCGCCGGTAGCCGTGGAAAAACTCGCGATGTCGTACGACCAGCGCGATCTCGTGCTCGGTACGCACGGCCGCGGGATCTGGGTAACAAACGTCGGCACGCTCGAAGAGATGACCGACACGTTACTGCGCGAACGCGCGCATCTGTTTCACGTTTCGCCAGCGCTTCAGTTCCGGTACTCCGACACGTATCCATCCTTCGGAAGCCGTCCGTTCGTCGCGAAAAACCCGCCGCGTGGCCCGAGCATTTCCTATTATCTGCGCGACGCACTCACAGGTCCGGTCGACCTGTACATCCTTACCGCGAAGGGCGACACGGTCCGCAAGTTGAGCGGACCGGGTTACGCCGGCCTCAATCAGGCCACCTGGGACCTCACGAGCAGCAAGCCGCGCCCGCGCGGGCTTGGCGATCCGACGTCACCTGCGGACCTCAAGCGCGTCGAGCCTGGCGATTACGTAGTCACAATGAAGGTTGCCGGTAAAACCTTCAGGCAGGCTGTCCGCGTCGACGAACGTCCGGATGATCTGGTGCGACCACCGCGGTAACACGCGTTACCGCGCGGTCGCCACCCTCGGCCATACGTTGTCGCTGGGATTACGATCGGGGAACCGACGCCCTGGATCCAGCGTTATCGATTCTATCTTGCGTCCGCCGAAGTCCAGCACCGCATTGTACGTTCTGCTGCCGTTGAACCAGACGTCGACCGGCCATGTAACTATCGCAGTATTCGCGTCGGTCATTTTCGCGTTCTTCATCGCGCGGATCGCCGGACCAGTGGCCGCGAACTTCACTTGCAGAACTACTGGCGATGGCATTCCGCCATCCTGACGAACGACAACCGTCGTTTGCACACCATCCGTCTTCACACTCGCGATCGATCCATCGACTGCTTCGTCGGTGAACAGCCAGTAGTACCAGAACCAGCTGAGATCCTTGTGCAGCGCGTTGTCCATGAACAGTGCGTAATCCCACGGCGTCGGATGCCTGAAGCGCCATGCCTTTGCGTAATCACTCATCGCGTGCCACACCGCGGTATCGCCGACGATACCACCGAGCATCGACAACATCAGCGGCGCCTTGCCGTAGGCCTGGAAGGAATACATCGGACCGCCGTAATTCGCGTCCCACATGAGTGGCGCCTCGCGCTCATCACCACTGATCCGGCCGTACGACTGTCCCAGACTGTCGATGTTCGGCGTCTGGCCAAGTCGGTCGAAACGCGAGAGACGATTCATGTACTGGTTGAATCCCTCATCCATGAAGCCGTACCACGTCTCGTTGGTGCCGACCATCATCGGCCACCACTGGTGACCCGTTTCGTGATCCGACGCGCCAGCGCTCGACATGATGAACATCGGATATTCCATTCCGCCTTCGGGGCCGTCCACCATCGTGAGCAGCGGATAGGTGTACGGCATCCACAGTTTCGAATAGAACTCGAGCGCGTGACGTGCCGTTGGGCCAGCGGTGACGTACTTCTGCGTGTTGCCCGGCTCGTAGAAGATGTTGACGGGAATGGCACCCTTCCCCGGAATCGTCGCGCGCGTAGCATCCCACACGAAACGGTCCGACGTTCCCCATGCGACGTCACCGACGCTGTCGGCGACGAAGTGCCAGACGAGTCTGTCGCCGGCCGCAGTCGATTTGCCCGGTCCACGTTCGGCGGCGCTCACGATGTTGATCGTCGAGTCGGATTGCAGAACGCGCGACAGTTTCTCGCGCGCGCTTGCGGTAAGCACCTGCTCCGGATTCTGCAGCACGCCGGTCGATCCAACCAGCCAGCCCGCTGGCATATCGAGCTTGACGTCGAAGTGGCCGTAGTTGTTGTAGAACTCGGACGGTCCGAGGTACGGATCGGTGTCCCAGCCGCGCAGATCGTCGAACACTGCCACGCGTGGATACCACTGGCCGACCTGATACAGCGAGTCGCCCCACGCGCCCATGCGCAGTCCGCGAACGCCCAACGACTGTGGAACGCGAAAGTGCCACTCGGCTTCGATCGTACTTGTGCCCTTCGCGGGGATCGACGTGGGAAGCTTGATCGTTGCAACAGTCTGAGTGATACCGATTGCTTCAGGTTGCGTGATCGGCGGAGCCGGCCGGCCGCGCGGACTGCGTCCCGCCGAGTTGCTTCTGTCGCTGAGATCGACGTTCGCGCCATCGACCGTGAGCTTCGTCACGACCATTCCGTCCGTGATCTCCGGAACGGTTTCTGCGCGCGGCACATTGGCGCGATAGATGTTCTGATCCAGTCGCAGCACGATCTCATGCATCGCCGAATCGCTGTTGTTATGGATCACCACTCGCTCGCTTCCGCTCACAGTCGCTGTCGGTGCGTCGAAGCGCGCATTGATGGTGTAGTCGTTCCACAACTGCCAGTAATTGCGCCCGGGCCGCCCGGTCGAGTCTCGCGTTCCCGCTTCCCACGCTCGGCGGATCATGTTCGTGAGCGGAATGTCTCTCCGTATCGCGCGCGGCGCGTTGGCTGGCGTGTACGGTAGAACAGGTGTGGATTGTTGCGCGGAAATTGGCAACGCGACTGCGCTGGAAAGCAGCGCGAGCGCGGCGATTGATCGGACTGACATTCGGACTCCGTGGCGGGACATGACTGAAATACCACTTCAGGCGCCGTTACGCGAGCGGCGCGGTGGAACTGTCGACGTCTGATATACGGGTATGGGCGACGGAAGGCTGTGACGGGGAGGCCCGACGAGAGACCGTAGTCCGGAAAGCCGTGCATGTTGAGAGTCGTCATCCCGCCGAAGGCATCGTCATCCCGCCGAAGGCTGGGACCCATGGCGGAGGATCAGATGACGTTGCCAATCCTTGCAGGTGTCACCGATACGGGGATATGACGGTACTCCGAATTCGTCATCCCCGCGAAAGCCCGTCATCCCCGCGAAAGCGGGGATCCATGGACGAGGATCGGATGATGTTATCCACGTTCGCAGGTGTCATCGATCTCCTGGAAAAGCAGGAGATCGGTCTTTCATCCACTAACGGTGACACCTGCCAGGATGGATGCTATGCCGACGTCGTCGTCCATGGTCCCCCGCTTTCGCGGGGGTGACGGGCCTTCGGCGGGATGACGATGCGAGGCGGGATGACGACTTGCGACGTAACCAGCGCGTCCTCTACCGCTCCGCGTACGGCCGCGTGGTCCCGTCTCGCATCATCGCCAGCACCGTGTAGTGCTCCGGCGTTCCGCCCTCCATTCCGGGTGTGCCGGTCACCATTCCTGGCACCGTCAGTCCCACGACATCGGCTGGCTTGTCGGTCAGAAGCTTCTGCACCAGATCGGCTGGTACATGCCCTTCGATCACGTACTTGCCGACTTCTGCCGTGTGGCATGATGCGGTGGCGTCGTTGATTCCGTGCGCGGTCTTGATCGAGTCCAGTACTCGTGCCGGCTCGTCGATCGCCGTGACCTGGAACCCATTGTCGCGCATGTGCTGCACCCACGCCTTGCAGCATCCGCACTCGGCGTCCTTGTAGACGACGACCGGCGTTCCGGGCGTACCCGGCGCGAGCGTCGCCGCAGCATGCGTGGCGAGTCCCTGCATCGAAGCCTGCTGACTCGCGGGTGGTGTGCCGGCCGGTGTGTCGGCCGGTGTGTCGGCCTTGCCGGAAGAGCAGCCGAGCGCGGCGATGATTCCGGCGACGGCGATCGTGACGTGGAGACCTGGTGTACGCGGGACGTTCGGCATTGTAACACTCTCCAATTCTGTCCGTCGTCATCCGCGCTTTCGCGGGAATGACGACTCTGTGACGACGCCCCTAGTGGCTTATCGTGCCCAGCTTGCTCGTATCGATCTCGCTCGACTCGCCGCGTTTGAACAGGAACGCTTCCATGTTGCGAGTGATGAACTGGCGCGCCTGCGGGTCCATCACGTTGAGACCGTAGTGATTGATCAGCATCGTCTGCTGCTTGAGCCAGTCGCCCCAGCAGACCTGGCAGATCTCGGCGAGTGCGCGTGCGCCGATCGGACCGGGGAATGGAGCGCGCTCGAATCCTTCGCGCGTCTGACCGCAGCGCGTGCACGTTACTGTTGCTGGCATTCTTCTTCGATGTCTCGGGTTATGCGAGGCGCGCGTTACGCAGCGTCAAGCAGCGTCACGCACTTCCGCTGGCTCTTGCTGCTGGCGCATTCCGCGCGCGTACTTGATCTCTGCGAGCCGGAACATCGCAAGAATGCGGAGGTACAGCGCGCCGACGTCGAACTCGAACCAGCGCGCTGAGAAGATTGCGCTGTGCGGATCCGCGTGGTGGTTGTTGTGCAGCTCCTCGCCGCCGAGCCAGATGCCGATCGGAGAGATGTTGCGGCTCTCGTCCTTGACGTCGAAGTTGCGATAGCCCACTGCGTGACCGACGCCGTTGATGATGCCAGCTGCCCAGAACGGAATCCAGATCATCTGAATGCCCCACACCAGCGGCCCGACGAAGAATCCGAACAGCCAGATGTCGATGCCCAGCATGACGAGAATGCCCACCCAGTTGAGCTTCGAGAAGATGTGACGCTCGAGCCAGTCAGTCGGCGTTCCCTTGCCGTACTTCTCGAGCATGCCCGGCTGACGGACCGCCTTGCGGTAGTAGAAGGCCCCCTTCAGCACGATGTTGCGCAGCCCTTCCATCAACGGCGAGTGCGGGTCACCCTCGCGGTCCGCAAACGCATGATGCTTGCGGTGACACGCTACCCATTCCTTGGTGACGATAGCCGTCGACAGCCACAGCCAGATGCGCATCGGGAGCGCGGCCAGGTAATGAAGCTTCACACCGCGGTGAGTCTGGGCGCGATGCAGGAAGATCGTCACGCAGACGTTGGTGAGGTGTCCCGCGATGATGATGAAAAGAACCGGCTTCCACCAGGCGGTGGCTAGAGCTGCGAAATGGGGCATTATGGGGTCAATCTCCGTGATCTGTAGCAGAGTTGTAATCTATAAAGACGCGACTATCCGGGTATCGGGAAAACACCTACCGAACGCCCGTTCGAGTAATTATCGATCGGGCGGATCGATCAAAGCGACTCAGCCACTTGCGATGGCGGCACGAGGCCGGCATCATCCCGCGACATGCCAACCGCCGCTCATTCCGAATCTCATCTGAATCCGCCGCCGCCACTTTCCGCGCTCGGGATAGGATCGGCACTCGGCGCTCCAACGGACGAGGAAGACGCGGCTTACGATCGCGCATTACGGCGCGCGATCGAGCTGGGCGTGAATCACGTCGATACGGCGATCAACTATCGCTGTCAGAGATCGGAGCGCGTGATCGGGCGAGTGCTGCGCGACGCAGGCCCCACGGGTGGCAACGACGGTGGCAAGATCTTCGTGACGACCAAGGGCGGCTATCTGCCGCTCGAGGCGCCGCCGCCCGAGAGCAAGGGAGAGTATCGCGCATACATCACGCGCGAATATCTCGACACGGGAATCATAGACGCCGCCGAGCTCGTCGCGGGCGGACACTGCATCGCGCCGAAATTCCTGCGCAACCAGGTGGAGCGCAGCATCGCGAATCTGGGCGTCGATTCGATCGACATCTATTACATCCACAATCCGGAGCAGCAGCTCGAAGCGATCGCACGCAGGGAATTCGACAATCGCATGCACGACGCGTTCGCCGAGCTGGAGCGCTGTGTGGACGATGGATTGATACAGTCATACGGTTGTGCGACATGGAACGGGCTTCGTGTTCCTGCGGATGCGCAGAATCACATCTCGGTCGAGTCGCTTGTATCCGCCGCTCGTGATGTGGCAGGTGATGACCATCACATGGTTGCAGTGCAGATGCCCGTGAATCTCGGAATGATGGAAGGTGTGCGCGCGCCGACGCAGATGGTGAATGGACATCAGCGTACGGCGCTCGAAGCCGCGAGCGACATGGGCGTCGCGATGATAGCTGTCGCACCGCTCATGCAGGGCCGGCTGGCGAGCAATCTCCCGCCGGCTGCGCGCGACGCATTTCCGGAAGCGCAGACGGACGCGGCGTGCGCATTGTCGTTCGTGAAGATGCTGCCGAATGTCGCGAGCATCGTGGTGGGAATGCGCGACGTGCGACACGTGGAGGAGAACGTGGAGCTCTTCACGTAGTGGCATAGAGCCGGTGCGAGTCGCGATCGTCGGCGGTGGGATCAACGGGGTGATGAGTGCGTGGGCGCTCCGGGGGCGCGGTCACGATGTCACGCTGTTCGAGCGAGGCGCGTTGATGGGCGCGACGAGTGGCGCCTCCAGCAAACTGCTGCACGGTGGTCTGCGCTATCTGGAGCAGGGCGATGTAAGGCAGGTGTACGAGGGCCTGCACGAGCGGCGCTGGTGGATGCAGCACGCACCAGAGCTCACGCGGCGGGTCGAGCTGTTTCTGCCGTTGTACAGTCACGCGCCGCATGGGCGCCTCGCGCTGGCCGCCGGCCTCACAGCATACGATCTGCTCGCAGGCCGGGCGCGGCTGGGGCGGCACCGATGGTGGAGCGCGCCAGATCTACCTGAGCGCGCAAGCGGCTTGCAGCGTGACGGCCTGCGCGGCGCATTCTCCTATTGGGATGCGCAGATGGACGATGCGGCGCTGGGCCGCTGGGCAGCCGATCGCGCGCGCGCAGACGGTGTCGTGATTCACGAGAATACCGATGTGACGTACATCGCCGTCGATGGCGAGCTGCGGGCGACACGTGGCACTTCGCGATTCGACGTGATCGTGAACGTTGCGGGCCCATGGGCGCGCGCATTGCTGGACGCGAGCGGAATTGCATCACACACGCGACTCGATCTCGTGCGTGGATCTCATCTCATCGTGAGCCGGCCGACGCAAGCGGGCTTCGCACTGAATTTGCCATCCGATGGCCGACTCGTGTTCGCGTTGCCGCACCATGGGCGCACGCTGGTGGGAACGACGGAAGTACGTCAGGCCCTCGATGATCCGATCGTATGCAGCGCCGCCGAGCGCAAGTACCTGCTGGATGCGTACAATACGTTCTTCGTGAGCCCGATTTCCGATACGGACATCGAAGCGACGTTCGCCGGTGTGCGACCGTTGGTTGACTCCGGGAAATCGGCGCATGCGCAGCGGCGCGGGGAGACTATCGAAGTGGAAGG
>Ga0134128_10003185_pt1 | contig 20096 bp, 21 predicted proteins | sample KB31754_FD_96462 | JGI IMG/M metagenome (GOLD analysis project Ga0134128, IMG submission 96462) | Terrestrial soil microbial communities with excess Nitrogen fertilizer from Kellogg Biological Station, Michigan, USA - KB3-175-4 | ecosystem: Environmental > Terrestrial > Soil > Unclassified ...
CGTGTAGGAGGCGTCCTGGCCCTTGAAGTCGAAACGGTTCGACAGCTCGCGGTTGGCCTGGTCGACCGCATTGGTCAGCTCGTGCTTGTCGACTTCGGAGATCACGTCGAAGGAAGGCATGGCGGTGCTCGTGCAGGGAGAAGCGCCAGTGTAAGCGATGCGGCGTGTCGCTGATGGATAATGCCGCGTGGCGATGCACGACGAAGGGCAGGACGATGATCGGATGAGAGTGGACGTGTTGATCATCGGCGCCGGGGCCGCGGGCCTGATGTGCGCGATCGCCGCTGGCCAGCGTGGCCGTCGTGTGCTGGTCGTGGATCACGCCAACAAGGTCGGCAAGAAGATCCTGATGTCCGGCGGCGGGCGCTGCAATTTCACCAATCTTGGCGCCACCCCCGCGCAATACCTGTCGGCCAACCCGCACTTCGCCACGTCGGCGCTGGCGCGCTGTACGCCGTGGGACTTCATCGCCCTGGTCGAGAAGCACCGCATCGCGTATCACGAGAAGGAACTGGGTCAGCTGTTCTGCGACGACTCGTCGAAGCTGATCGTGCGCATGCTGCTGGACGAATGCGCCGTGGCCGGTGTCAGCGTGGAGGCGAACTGCGGCGTGCAACACGTGCGCAAGACGCCGGAAGGCTTCAGCGTCCGCACCGCGCGCGGCGAAGTGCATGCCGCATCGCTGGTGATCGCCAGCGGCGGCCTGTCGATCCCGAGCATGGGGGCCAGTGGCTTCGGCTACGAACTGGCGCGTCAGTTCGGCCACGCCGTACTGCCCACGCGCGCCGGCCTGGTGCCGTTGACGCTCAGCGGCAAGCACCAGGAGCACTACCAGGACCTGGCCGGCGTGGCGCTGCCGCTGGTGGAAACCCGGGTGGGAAAGCGCGGCTTCCGTGCGGGCCTGCTGTTGACCCATCGCGGCCTCAGCGGTCCGGCCATCCTGCAGATCTCCTCGTACTGGCAGCCCGGCGCCGACCTGCGCATCGACCTGCTGCCCGATCAGAACGCAGGAGACTGGCTGATCGGGCAGCGTCATGCGCGCCCCCTGGCGGAACTGAAGACCGTGCTCGGCCATGCCTTGCCGAAACGGCTGGCGCAGCGATTGTGCGAGCAATGGTTGGACAGCCGCCCGATGCGCCAGTACCGCGAGGCCGAACTCAGCCAGATCGGCACCCAGCTCAATTCCTGGCCAATCACCGCCAGCGGCACCGAAGGCTACCGCACCGCCGAGGTGACCCTGGGCGGTGTCGATACCGACGGCCTGTCCTCCACCACCATGCAGTCGAAACTCGTGCCCGGCCTGTACTTCATCGGCGAAGTGGTCGACGTCACCGGCTGGCTGGGCGGCTACAACTTCCAGTGGGCGTGGGCGTCGGGACGGGCGGCAGGTGAGGTGGCGTAGCATGCATGGTCGCCATGGTGGCAACCCCTCGTGCTGCGGAACCGATGCCATGAGCCGATCATCCGGTGTGCTGGCGATGCTGTTGGCGGGTTCGCTGATCGCGTGCTCGCCTGTTCGCGAACCCGCCCGGATGACGGTAGTCTCCCTGTCCCGGCAAATCGACCGGACGCGTCCGGACTACGACATCTGCGCGTCGCTGACGCTCACCCGGGCCGATGTCGCGAGCTATTTTGCGCTGGCCGACGAGCTGGACCCGATCGAGTTCCATGCCGAGGCGATGATCATGCCATGCAGCTACCAAGGGACGATCCAGCTCGCCGGGCATGTGTACCGATGGAAGATTTTCGCTGGCGGTGCCGGCTATCTTTATGACGGCGATGCAGTGAACAAGCGCTACCTGTGCCGTGACAAATGCCTTGTCGCGCTGCCGAATCTGCGCTGATGCCCGGGCGCCGCACGCCGCAGTGCGGAGATGCTCAGGGCGACCGGCGCACGGCCGTCGGCGTGGCCTGCTCGTGTTGATCCGCCGGCGCCGGCATGGCCCAGTGCAGGTGGTGCGGGTCGAAACCGCGCTCGATCATCGGCTTGACGATGCGGAAGTACGGCGAGATGTCGAAATCGCGTGGTGCAAACAGTCTGGAGCTGCGGATATGCAGGATTTCCTTGCGCGCGCCGCGGGTGCCGCGCAATTCGCGGTAGTCGCGGTCGAGCACCGGCAGGATCGGGTAGCGCACGGCATGGAACGCCTCGGCGATCAGTGACGAACAGATCGCCTGGGTCGGCTCGCCGCTGCCCAGCGCCAGCAGGCGCCGATGCCAGCGTCCGGGTACCGGCGGTGTCGGCAGCAGGTAGCGCAGCAGGTCGATCACGTTGCGCATGTCGTAGCGCTGGCCAAGCCGGTGCTCGGCGTGCCTGATCACGCGCTCGATGTCGTCGGCATGCAGGCCGACGGGGCGACATATCCGCGTGTGCGCCCCGCGATACGCTTCCAGCGGCAGCGCCCGCACCCCCTCGACCACGTCGGCCTCGATCAGGACGTGCCTGCCGAGTTCCGGATGCGTGTCGGCCAGGGCGGCCCCGACGTACAGCGCCGCGTGCGACCAGCTCGACTGGGTGACGTACTTGATCACGCTGCTGATGCGACTGCTGCCTTCGACCAGCAGCACGTCAGCGCGTTCCAGCGATGCCTGCAGCACCTCGAAGCGCGAGGTGCCGAAATGCATGTCCGTGCTGCGCGGTTTCGACAGAAAGCGGGCCAGGGCGCGGCCAGACCAATGCAATGGATGGAACACGGCGTACGCTCCCGTCAATTCACGGCATGCCGAGCTTAAGCCGCTCGCGGTTGCGCGTCAGCGTGTCCGTGGCGTGGCCGATCCGGCCCATCCATGGGGCTTCGCGGATCATGAACGCCATGCATGCTTCACTGGGTACCGGATCGTCACGAGGAGCCTTCCATGAAAGTCGGATTCATTGGCCTGGGCGCGATGGGCAGCGCGATGGCCAGCAACCTGGTCGCGGCCGGCCATGCAGTAACGGTATGGAACCGCTCGCCCGAGGCCTGCGAGTCGCTGGCTTCGCTGGGTGCCAAAGTCGCCTCCACGCCGGACCGCGCGGCGCAGGGCGAGGTGTTGTGCAGCATGCTGGCGGACGATCGGGCGGTCCGCGCCGTGATACTCGACAGTGGCCTGCTGGATGCGATGGATCGCGGTACCGTGCATGTGAACCACGCCACCATCTCGGCAGCGCTGGCGCAGGAATTGATGGCCGAGCATGAGCGGCGCGGGCTGGGTTACGTGGCGGCTCCGGTGTTCGGCCGTCCCGACATGGCGGCAGCGGCGAAGTTGAACATCCTGGTGGCGGGCAAGCCTGCGCTGGTCGAACGGGTGCGGCCACTGCTCGAAGCGATGGGCAGCGGGGTCTGGCCGCTGGGCGAGGCACCGGAGCGGGCCAACGTGGCCAAGATCGCCGGCAACTTCATGCTGGCCAGTGCGATCGAAAGCATGGCCGAGGCGACCGCACTCACGCGTGCGTACGGAGTCAGCGCGGCGGATTTCCTCGAGGTGATGACCAGCACCTTGTTCGCGGCGCCCGCTTACCAGGGCTATGGCAAGCTGATCGCCGAGCAGCGCTTCAAGCCGGCCGGCTTTCCCCTGCCGCTGGGATTCAAGGATGTGGGACTGGCACAGGCAGCGGCCGAGACCGCGCGGGTGCCGCTGCCGTTCGCCGGAGTGCTGCGCGACAGCCTGCTCGAAGCGCTGGCCGCCGGCGATGAGGAACTGGACTGGTCGGCGCTGTCGCTGGTGGCGGCGAGGCGAGCGCACCTGGACGAGCGCAACTAGCCTTGCCGGTCGCTACGGCGACCAGGCAAGGCTGCCGTCGATCACGGTGTGGCTGCGGCCACCAACCCAGATGGCCTCGTCGTCGATGTGCACGATCAATCGCGCATCGTGACCGATTTCGCGGCCCTGACTGACCTGGTAGCCGCGTGCCAGCGGGCCGTCGGGTTCGGCATGGGCGATGTACGCGGCGATCAGCCCGTTGGCGGCGCCGGAAGCTGGGTCCTCGACGATGCCGACGCCGGCCGGGAACGCACGCACCACCAGTTGCCGCCCGCCCTGCGCAGCACGCGCAAATGCACACAGGCCCATGCTGTCGCTGGCCTGCGCCAGCGCGAGGATGGCGGCATGATCGGGTTGCCACGCGCGCAGGCTGGCTTCGTTCGCCATTTCGGCCAGCCACCAGCGCCGGCCACCGTCGACCAGGGCCGGCGGCAGCGTGCCGCATTCGATCCCGGCCAGCGTGGCGGCCAGCAACGGATGTGCATCGCGGCCGGTGCGAAGCACGCGTTCGCCGGGCGATCGCAGCAGCAGTTCACGCCGGTCGGCATGACCTTCCACCCGGATCGGCAGCAGGCCGGCGCCGCACTCCTGCCACAGCAGGCCATCGACGGGTTTGGCCAGCCCCGTCTCCAGCGCGGCGTGCGCGCTGCCGATGCTCGGGTGGCCGGCGAACGGGATCTCCTTGTGCGGCGTGAAGATGCGCACCCGGTAGCTCGCCAGCGGGTCGGCGGGCGGCAGCAGGAAAGTGGTTTCGACCAGTGCAGTCCAGCGCGAAAAGCGCTGCATCGCCGCGGCAGTCCACTCCTCTGCGCCAATCACCACACCAAGATGATTGCCGCCCCCGGCGGTGGCGGCGAACACGTCCAGATGCAGGTAACGAAGCAGGCTCATGCGGTTCACCCGGCCGCGGGCGGCGGCACAAGGCGGCAGATGATAAAGGTGCAGCGGCGGTTGTGACACTGAGGCATGGCGATATCCACCGAACTGCCCGGCATAAGCGCCAAGTGGAAACGCTGCTGATCGACAAGGCCGGTTCGACCCGCCAAGATGCCGACTTTTGCCAGTCCGCTGCGGAACCATCCATGCCGATCACCCTGGCCATCATTGCCATTACCGCCATCGTCTCGTTCATCGCGTTCAACAACAGTCGGTTGATGAACGATCTGATCCTGTGGCCGCCGGCAATCACGCGCCAACGCGAGTATCACCGTCTGGTGACGTATGGCGTGGTGCACGCCGACCTGGGCCATCTGCTGTTCAACATGTTCACGCTTTTCTTCTTCGGGCGGGCGATGGAGCCATTCTTCACCGGCATGCTCGGAACGCTGGGTTTTGCGCTGTTCTACCTCGGCGGGCTGGTGATCTCGATCCTGCCGACCTATCTGAAGAACCGCAACAACCCGAACTATCGCAGCCTGGGCGCGTCCGGCGCGGTGTCGGCCGTGCTGTTTGCCTACATCCTGATTGCGCCCTGGCAGCAGATCATCGTGCTGGTCATCCCGATGCCGGCGATCGTCTATGCGGTGCTGTACACGGCGTATTCGATCTACATGGATCGGCGTGGCAAGGACAACGTCAATCACAGTGCCCATCTGTGGGGTGCTGCCTATGGCGTGTTGTTCACCGTCGTGATCAACCATCGCGTGCTGCCGCATTTCATCGATGCCCTGATGCATCCGGCGTTCTGACCTGCAGCGCCAGCATGTCACATGCGATGCACGTTCGCGTCTTCGCAGATGAACGTTTCGTGCGGTGCGTAATGCCGTGTTTCGCCAAGGCGAGCATACTGGGGTCGGTTTCCCACGGTCACCGCAGGAGAACGAACGCATGGCTATGACACGCAAGTCGGCAGCGAAGAAGTCCGCGGCAAAGAAAGCGCCCGCCAAGAAGGCTGCGCCGAAGAAGAAGGCGTCGGCCAGCAAGGCATCGACGGACAGCGCGGGCAAGTCAGTGCCACGCAAGGTGGCGGCGAAGAAGTCAGCTGCCAAAAAGCCGGCTGCGAAGAAAGCGGCATCGCGCAAGGCCGCGCCAAAAAAGGCCTCGGCAAAGAAGGTCGTCGCAAAGAAGGCTGTCGCAAAGAAGACGACGTCCAGCAGGAAGCCGGCAAGGAAACCCGCCGCAAAGAATGCGGCAACCAGGAAGATTGCAACAAAGCGGGCGGTGGCGAAGAAGCCGGCTGCCAAAAAGCCGGCTGCCCGGAACGTGGCGCCCAAGAAGGTCGCCCCGAAGAAGGTCTCAGTGAAAAAGGTGGTGGCTGGCCCCGTCGCCGGCAACACCCGGACCAAGCCCGCGGCGAAGAAGGTGCTGCCGCGCAAGCCTGCGGTCTTGAACGACGCGCCGATCCGGCATATCAGCCCGGAAGAGGCAGTTGCCCACATCCAGGCCCTGCTCGATGCCAAGCACGAACGGGATCAGCGCGGGCCAAGCTGGCCCGGTGCCAATCCGTCGCATCCGGCGCCAAGTACCGCGAACCTCCATCCGCCGGTGTCGGGGTCCGGTGGTGGTGGCGACGGCCCCGTGCTGGCAGCGCAGCGTAACGAGCAGAGCAAACGCAAGGGCTGATTCGGCGCAGCCCGCACGCGGCGGGCTGCTCTCCGCACGCAGGTCGCATGGTGGTGCGGCGGCGGCTGCTCAGGGTGAGTTCAAGCGTCGTGGTCCAGCGTAGGGTCATCATTCGCCGCGGAGGTGAATCATGAAGCGACAATTTGCTTGTTTCGCGCTGGCGACCGCAGCAGCCGTGGCCTTGTCGGGCTGTTACTACGATCCCGGCTACAGCTACGTGCGCGGCTCGGGATATGCCGGCGATGCCTACTACGGCAGCGGCGGTACTTACTACGCCGCACCGGGCTACTACGACGGCTACTCCCCGGGTTACTACGACGGCTATTATGGCAATGGCTACTACGGCTGCTGCTATGCGCCCGGCGTGAGCATCGGCATCAGCGGCGGCTGGTATGGTGGTTCGCGCTATCGCGGCTACCGGAACTACGGTTATCGCGATTACCACGGGCACATTTACCACGGGCAGCCCGCCTACCGCGGTCGTGGCAGCAGTGGCTGGCACGGTTCGGCGGATCATGGCGGTTCCCGTGGTGGCTGGCACGGATCGGGCGGCCATCACGATCATCATCACTGAGTAACTCGGTGAATTCGCCGGTTCGTGCACAATCGCGGCATGCCCGGACTTCGACTGCAACCTCTTTTCGCGGCTTTCCCTCGGCTCATCGCCATCGCGGTGATGAGCTTCTGGCTGTCCGCATGCGGCAGTGTTCGCTACTACGCCCAGGCCGTGCACGGGCAGGGCGAGTTGATCGCGCATCGTCGCTCCATCGACAAGCTGCTGCACGACCCGCGGACGGATCCGGAGCTTGCGGCGCGCCTGCGGCTGGCCTTGCAGGCACGCGCGTTTGCCTCGCAACAACTGGGCTTGCCGGACAACCGCAGCTATACCGGCTACGTGGCGCTTGATCGCCCCTACGTGGTGTGGAACGTGTTTGCCGCTCCGCGCTACTCGGTTCAGGCCATCCCACAATGCTTTCCGATTGCCGGTTGCGTGGCATATCGCGGCTGGTTCAGCGAGGCGGATGCCAGGGCCGATGCAGCGCGACTGCGTGCACAGGGCGACGATGTCTGGATCGGCGGCGTGCCCGCATATTCGACGCTCGGGTGGTTCTCCGACCCGATCCTGTCCAGCATGTTGCGCTGGGACGACGACGAGTTGGCCGGCACGATCTTTCACGAGCTGGCGCATCAGTTGATCTACGTGAAGAGCGATACGGCATTCAACGAGTCTTTTGCCACCTTCGTGCAGGAACAAGGTTTGCGCGCATGGCGCGCGTCGCGTGGCCTGCCGTTGCGGCAAGTCCACCAGCAGGCGATGGATGACGGATTCACCGCTCTGGTGCTGGATCTCCGAGAACGTCTCAAGACGCTGTATGCCAGTGGTGTCGATACATCGGCGATGGCCGCCGGCAAGCAGCGCGAGATCGAAGCCTTCCGCAGCCGCTACCGGCAATGGCACCAGCAGCATTGGCCCGACGATCATCGCTACGACGCGTGGGTGGCGCAGCCGATCAACAACGCCCGACTGCTGCCCTTTGGGTTGTATGACCAGTGGACGCCGGCGTTTGCCGCGTTGTTCCAGCAGGAAGGACGCAACTGGTCGGTGTTCTACCAGCAGGTACGCCGGCTGGCGAAGATGCCGGCATCTTCGCGACATGAGGCGCTCGAACGCGATTTGTCTTCTGCTCGCGGCGCGCTGCGGGAATGATCGTGCGCTGGGCCGGACGCTCAGAACCTGCTTGTGATCTTTTGCCAACGACCGCTGCCGAAGTCCACGTTCTGCGTCTCCAGCAACGATGCGGCAAATGAGGCTGCACCCATGTGGTGCTGAGTGGGATTCACGTTCGACCTCGGTGCACTTCGACACGACCCTCCCGGATCCCGGAAATGGGCCATCCCTGGCCCGATGCGAGCGCTGCGCCTGTGCCTGTTGCTAGTGCGCCGAACCGATGCCGTTGGCGGTGTTGTATGCGCGCCATGCGATCAGCAGGTTGGTCGCGTTCACCGAACCCAAGCCGGAAGCAAAACTCCAGCCTTGACGGGCGGTATACGCCTTGTTGGCGACGTTGTAGCCGGTCGGCGACACGTCGATGGTGGTCAGCCCCACAAGCAAGGTGATCGGTGTCGGCGTGCCTACATTCATGTATTGCACGGTCCACTTGGCGAAGACATAGCAGTTCGGAATACTGGTCGCCCATGAAGCCGGTATCACGCAATTGGTGGACGTCGAGCCGCGCGTGATGTTGTGAAATATGCAGTGCGCGGCTGTTGCGGTCGTATTGTCCGAACTGCACGCCGCCAGCGAAGCTGGAACAGGGCCGCTAGCGCCGCCGTATTCGGAGGCTGCGAGGGCGTAGAGCACCGGTGCCGCATTGCCCTGATCCTTGCCTAGCCCGCGATTGTCCAACCCCTGGTCCATGACGGCCTGGATACCGGCGAACATCGCCGACGACATGGCCGTGCCTTCCGCCGGTCCGAACGAGTAGGCGAAGTCAGCCGAGCAAGGATACGCCTGCGAGCAGACGGTGAGCCACGTGTAATCGCCGGTGGAGCCGGCAAACAAGGCGACGTCAGGGATATCGCGCCAGCCGTCAGTAGCAGCATTGCTCACGTTGGCCTGCCAGGAGGGCTTGCTGTCGATCGTCGAGGGGCCGCCCGAGCTGGCGCGAAAGGTCAGAAACGGCCCGACGTTGTCCCAGTCGGAGCCGTTGGTTGTGAAAACCGTGGCGTTGGGGTCTTGCCGGATCATGTCGTTGCAGAAACCCACGGCACTGCCGTAATGCATCATTTTGCCGAAGACCCCGTTGCCGCACGATTCATTCCAGGGAATTTCCGGAACATAAGAAAGGGCGGAGCCCCCAACCACGCTCGGTTTGGATGCAAAGTAACGGCTGCTTGTTCCGTCGTATACGTCGGAGAAATCCGTGCCGCCCACGGCAGTGACGTGGGGCGAGGTCGCGAAGGCATTGACGCCGATGCCTGAACCGCTGATCGGGCTGAAGCTGCCATTGAAATTTTCGGGCAGGACTCCCTTGTCGCCGCTGGCGGCGAATACCGAAATACCCTCGGCATCGGCCTGCTGCCACATCTGGTCGATCATGGTCTTGCTGGCAGCATCCCAGCGTTCGTCCTGGGTTCCGCCCACGGTGATGATGTCGGGGCGGGCGCCGGAGTTGATCAGATTGGTTGCCGCAATGATTGTCCCCAACCACGGTTGGCCATCCGTGTTGGCGCAGCTGGCCACCACGATGTTTGCGCCCGGAGCAAGCGCCGTCGCCCACTCGGCTGATTCCAGCGTTGTGGTGTCATCCGGGCTGGGCAGGAATGGGCTGCCTCCGAGATCAGGATCGGTGCAATTGTTGGTCCCCGAGCTGGGCTCCGGGTGAACCAGGCTGAAGCTGCCACCGAATCGGGCCAGATTGAACACTTGGGTGAAGTTCGTCCAGTCGCCCTCCATCATGTTGGCATTACCCACCACCGCGATCGTGACACCGGCGCCGGTTACACCATTGGCACGCAGCCGGGCAATCCCGTAGATCGTGGCCATATCGTTGGGGACCAGTGCGCGCGAGCCACCATAGTTGATTGCCTGTCCGAGACGTCCGGTCGACAGCTTGCGCGGGGAAGCCTTCCGCGGTGTCATCACATGCAGGTTGTTCAATCCGGCGACTCCGGCCACGACGTTCCGCAGCGCCGTCGGAACGCTGATATCGGCTCTGTTTGCAAAATATTCTTCGCCGCCAAGCCGGTACAGGCTCTCCTGAGTATGAAAGGCGTGGTTCGCCTGACCTGCCGAGCCGCTGAAGTCGATCTGCATGCGGTTTGTGTAGACCGCGTTGACGGTGAAGCCTTGCGCGCGCAGCCACGACGTCACTGCAGCGACATCGCTTTCGGACACGCCAAAAGACTTGCCGAACTCGTCAGGACTAAGCCAGCGGTGAAATTCGTCTGAGCCGGGCTTGTGCTGTTGCGCAATCAGCGATTCCAGCGCCCGCTCAGTGGTGGCACTGCGCTTGAGGACGAGTTGCAGATGGTTCAACCTGCTCGCGTCCGGCAACGTCCCGGCAGGCGTTGTGTGCTGAAGGGATTCAGGATGGCTGTTTGGCAACGTCGACAGCATGCGATCGTCGGGAGTCAGCGTGACCCGCGGAGCACCGTGCGTTTCCGGCCCAGTCCATGCTTGACTTTGTCCAGACGGGGAAGCCCGCGTTGGGCCACCGACAATCGCGAAAGATGCGGCAATCGACGTGGCCAGAAAAAAAAGTCCCCTTTGCATACGTGCATTTCCCCTGTCAGGCCCGGTCGCGATTGGCCGGGCGATCGGCGATTCTAGCGCTGGCTCAGACGCGTTGACGAGCGCTCGTCGGTGCCTTCTGGTCTGGGTGCGGGGATTGCACCTCAAGGGTCTACCGGGACGGCGACTTGCGCGCAGCCATATGCCGCAAATACGCCAGCAGGGCGTCGAGATCGGGGTCGGACAGGGTCTGTCGGTCGAAGCCCGGCATCTTTGCCTGCGGCCATCGGCGCAGCGATTGCGGGTTGCGGATATAGGCGCGCAGCAAGTCGGCGCGCAGGTATTCGGTGGGATTGTGCGGGATGTTCAGGTCCGGGCCGAGCTTCGCGTCGCCATCACCGTTGAGCGTATGGCAGGCAAAACAGGTGCGCTGGAAAACCGCCAGGCCGCGTCGGATCCGGCTGTCTGCCGGCACGGCGGGGCCGGGCAGGATCGCCGGGAAGCGCACCGCCACGCTGTCGAGCTTGCGGATGGTGGCCAGCTGGTAGGGCCATTGTTCGGGTCCGACACCCGCCGCCTGCGGGTTGGTCCACACCACGTAGAACGGCCCGGCCCGGCCGTGGCTGCCGGGAAGCGGGGGCCAGGGCCGGGCCGGTTCCTCGATCGCCAGCCACGCCTTGCTGTCGCGGGGATCGAGGATCAGCGCGGCGGGGATCTCGGCGGCGAAACCATCGGCACCGACGAACTGCAGGTGGTCGGTCGGGACGATGCCACGGAGCAAATGGGCCAGAGGCACGGCCCGATACCGCATCGGACGCTTGAACGCCACATCGGCCGGCACGCCGACCGTTTGCGCATCGGGGCGCGCCAGCAGCGCGGCGGTCGACCAGCGGACGGTTCCGTGGCCCAGCTCGAGGGACAGTTCGCCGGCCCGAAGTGGCGACAAAGTGCCGAGTACCAGCAGACTCAGGGTGACCAGGCATCCGCAGATCATCTTCATCAAACGCTCCGGATATCAATGGGTTTCCGCAAGGACGTGATGCAGTGCATGCCGACGGCCGTGCCTGCATCCGATCGTGGCGATTCGGCCGCGGATGCGCTTCCCTGTCGCCCCGCTGAACGCGATCCCGCGTGCACGTTGAACTCACAGTGACGAGGACACACTAACAGCACGTATCGCCGTGATGGCGACAGGAAGTGGCGCAGGTCATCGCGTTGCTGAGGGGCCGGCCTTACCTCCCCTGGAGGCCGCCTGACAAACCCCATCGGTCCTCCCCTGGCCGGTGGGGTTTTATTTTATGTGCCTTGCGCGGTCGGAGGAAAACATCGCGGCGTGGATAATGGGTGTGCAGGACCTCCTTCCCGCCTGGCTCGCCGATGATCATTGAATCGCTGCTCGATACCGACCTGTACAAGTTCTCGATGATGCAGGTGGTGCTGCACCAGTACCCGGCCGCCCAGGTGGAATACCGTTTCAAGTGCCGCACCGCGGGCATCGACCTGGTGTCCTGCATCGACGAGGTCCGCATCGAACTGGCGGCATTGTGCCAGTTGCGCTTCCGCACGGATGAACTGGACTACCTGCGCAGCTGGCGTTTCATCAAGAGCGATTTCGTCGACTTCCTGGGTCTGTTCCAGCTCAACGAGAAATATGTCGAGCTCGCCCCCTCGTCCGAAGTACCGGGCGAGATCGAGATACGCATACGCGGCCCGTGGCTGCACACGATCATGTTCGAGGTGCCGCTGCTGGCGATCATCAACGAGGTGTACTTCCGTCGCACCAGCACCGGGCTGGATCTGGGCACGGGACGCCGGCGCCTGCGCGACAAGATCGCGCTGCTGCGCGACACGCCGGATTACGCCGGCTGCCGGATCGCCGACTACGGCACGCGCAGGCGCCATTCGCGGACCTGGCAGGAGGAAGTGGTCACCACCTTGCGCGACGAGCTCGGCGCGCAACTGGCCGGCACCAGCAATGTCTGGCTGGCACGCAAGCTCGGCCTGACTCCGCTGGGTACGCTGGCACACGAATACCTGCAGGCGCACCAGGCATTGGGGCCACGCTTGCGCGATTCACAGGTGGCCGCACTGGAGGCATGGGCGCGCGAGTACCGGGGCGATCTGGGGATCGCGCTGTCGGACGTGTACGGGCTCGATGCCTTCCTGCGTGACTTCGACATGTACTTCTGCAAGCTGTTCGACGGCACCCGCCACGATTCCGGCGATCCGTTCGAGTGGGGCGAGAAGGTGCTGGCGCATTACCAGGCCAATCGCGTCGACCCCCGCAACAAGGTGCTGGTGTTCAGTGACGGGCTCGACATCCCGCGGGTGATGCAGCTGTACGCCCATTTCAGGGGGCGTTGCCTGCTGGCCTTCGGTGTCGGCACCAACCTCACCAACGATGTCGGCCCGGCGCCGCTCAACATCGTGATCAAGATGATTCGCTGCAATGGCCAGCCCGTGGCCAAGCTGAGTGACTCGCCGGGCAAGAACATGTGCGATGACCTGGCCTACGTGGCATACCTGCGCCAGGTGTTCGAGATTCCCGCCGCGCAGGGGTGAGCTTCGGCGGCTTTGTCTATGGCACGTCGACGAAATCGATCCCGCCCCGGGCGGCATCGGCATTTTCGACAGATACTCCGCGCGCATGGGTCTCGCCATCCACGCCGCTGCCGAACACGCCGGCCAGCAGCAACAACGAGAGCAGGGCGGCGATCACATGGAGCAAGGCATCTTCTCCGGCACGATGGTTGGCCATCGAATTTAGCCGTCCATACGGCCATGGACAAAGGAGCGGAACGCATATGGATATGCCGCATGGCGTCGTCGTCGAGCAAAGCATGCGCGGATGGCGTAGGCTGCCTGATCGATCTCTTTTCCCGGAGTACCGCCATGACCAGCATCTACGATTTCACCGTTCGCGATATCGACGGCAACCCCCGCCCGCTCGCCGAGTGGCGCGGCAAGACGTTGCTGATCGTCAATGTCGCCTCCAAATGCGGTTTTACCCCGCAGTACCAGGGGCTGGAGACGCTGTGGCAGGACCAGCGCGACCGCGGCCTGGTGGTGCTGGGTTTTCCGTGCGACCAGTTCGGCCACCAGGAGCCGGGCGATGAGACCGAGATCAAGACCTTCTGCAGCACCCAGTACGACGTGACCTTCCCGATGTTCGCCAAAATCGAGGTCAACGGCGAGCACGCCGACCCGCTGTACAGGTGGTTGAAGAGCGAGGGCAAGGGCATCCTCGGCAGCGAGTCGATCAAGTGGAACTTCACCAAGTTCCTGGTCGATGCGGATGGCCAGGTGGTGAAGCGCTACGCCTCCACCGATACGCCGGAGAAGATCGGCAAGGACACGCTGGCCAGGCTGGGCGGCTGATCGGTCGCGGTCAGTCGCGGCCGCGGTAGTTCGCCAGCAGCACCGCGATCGCATCGACGTCGCTGCCGATGCCGGGCGCGCCGTCCGGGCGCTGGTAGTTGTTGAGCATGATCGCGAACGCCAGTCGGTCGCCCGCCGCGCTGGTGACATAGCCGGCCAGGCAATGCACGTAGGTCATGCTGCCGGTCTTGGCATGCACGTTGTCCTCGGCCGCGGTGCCGCGCATGCGGCCGAGCAGGGTGCCGTCGACGCCGGCGATCGGCAACGCCTGGCGCAACATCTCCGCATACGGTTGCGCGGCGAGGTACGTGAGCAGGCGCACCATGGCATCGGGCGTGGCCAGGTCGCGCCGCGACAGCCCGGTGCCTTCGCCGATCAGCGCCGCCGATGGCGGAATGCCGATCTGCACCAGCAATTGGTCGAGCGCCTTGATGCCCTGATCCTGGGTCGACACGAAAGCCGCCGGCACGGTGTCGTCGCTGGCCTGCGCCCGGGCACCGACGCTCAACAGCAGGTTCTGCAGATAGAGGTTCTGTGACCGTTTCAGCCCGCGCTGCAGGACTTGCCAGAGCGGTGGCGACAGCACTTCGCCCAGCACGTCGGCATGCCGCAGCAGGTCGCTGTCGTCCTGCGGCCAGTGCAGCACCCGCAGCTTGCCGCTGAGCCGGATACCGTGGCGCGTCAGCGCCTGGCGCAACTGCCGACCGGCCACCAGCGCCGGGTCCACCATCGCCAGCTTGAAGTCCTGTGGCGGGGCATTCGCCGCGATGGTGCCGAAGGCGTACAGCGTGGCAGCTCCCGGCGCGCGATACAGATTGATGTCGCCCGGCGCGCGCGGCAGGATCGTGGTCAGCTGGCCGAGCACGTCCGGCTTCGCTTCGACCGGGTCGAAGCCCAGACTCGCCGGAAGGCCGGCGGCGCTGCCCGGACGAACCGTGATGCGGACGATGTTTTCCCGCACGCTCAGCGCAGAGGCGGGCACCGCGAACCAGCTTTGCAGATCGCCGGCCTCCCAGCCGCTGCCGAACGGTGGCCCGGCGAAATAGCTGTCGTCGGCGATCAGGTCGCCGTGCACGAGTTTCACGTCGCGCGCCGCCAGCTGGCTGGCCAGCTGATCCGCCCAGTCGGCGCTGCCGTCCGTGCCCAGGGTGGGGTCGCCCATGCCGCGCAGGATCAGCGGGCCGTTCAGGCGGCCCTGGCGAATCGCGCCGCGGGCCAGCAGGCGCGTGGAAATTCGGTACTGCGCGCCGAGTGTGGACAGGCTCAGCGCGGCGGTGAACAGTTTGGCGGTGGATGCCGGTTGCAGCAGGCGGTCGGCACGGTGTGCATACAGCGTGCGGCCGCTGTCCAGCGAAGCCACCGCGATGCCCCAACTGGCCGCGGCAAAGCGCGGCTGCCCGATCAGCGCATCGATCTGTGCGGCAAGCCCCGCGCGGGTGGTGGCTGCAGGCATCGTCGCGGCCATCGTCGTCGTCGACACGAGTGCGCAGATGACGGTCAGTACGCATGCGGACAGGCGGCACCGGCGACGGCGTGGCAGCGGGATCATGGCCACAGTATCGCCAATCCCGACGGGATCTGCAGGGGCGTTTTGCCGGGTTCTGCTAACCTTGCGCGCTCGTGTCGGCACCTGGCCGGCGGACTTGAACCTATTCGCGAGACCCACATGCAGATCGCCCAGAATTCCGTTGCCGCCTTCCACTACACGCTGACCGATGATCACGGTCAGGTCATCGACAGTTCCGCGGGCCGCGATCCGCTGACCTACCTGCACGGCAGCGGCCAGATCGTGCCCGGCCTGGAGAAGCAGATGGAAGGTCGTTCGGCGGGCGACAAGTTCAGCGCCGAGGTGCCGCCCGAAGAAGGTTACGGCGTGCACCATCCCGAGTTGATGCAGGAAGTGCCACGCGAGGCCTTCCAGGGCGTCGAGGACATCCAGCCCGGCATGCAGTTCCAGGGTCGCGGCCCGCAGGGCGAAATCAATGTCACGGTGACCCGGGTCGAGAACGACAAGGTCTTCATCGACGGCAACCACCCGCTGGCCGGCAAAACCCTGCATTTCGCGATCGAGGTGGCCGATGTGCGCGAAGCCAGCGCGGAAGAGCTGGCACACGGCCATGTGCACGGCGCCGGTGGTCACCACCACTGAGTGCAGCGCTGCGGCGCGACCGCGCCCCAGGCATGACAAAGGCTCGGCGGTCGCGGCGATGTGCGCCACCGACGGACCCTTGCTTTCGCGAGTACCTCAATACCAGTCGAGCAGCGAAATGCCCACGCCCAGGTAAGTGGCGTTGTGGTTGTAGTCGATCAGGCTTTCGCCGTAACCCTTGAACAGCTCCGCATAGCCGCGCAGGTTGCCCGCGAGCGGGAAGCTCCAGCTGAAACGGGCCGAGCCGTGTTGCCGGCTGCCGCCACGGAACGAGTCGCGCAGGGTCAGGCCGAATTCCTGGCCGCGCCATTCGTGCACGATGTCGACCTCGCCGCGGCCGGCATAATCGCTGATGTCGGGGTTGTCGTCGGTGCTCCTGGATTCGGGTATGCGCCACCATGGCCGGAACATCACCGCCCAGCCTGCGCGCTCGAAGCCCACGTTCGCGACGATCCGGTTCCAGCCACGCGACAGCGGATTGCCGCGCCCGTTGGATTGATGATCCAGGCCGATGCCCAGCAACCTGCCATTCCAGCCCAGCACCCGGTAGTCGGTGTTGAAGACCAGCATGGCCTCGGGTTCGTAATCGGTCTCGCGGAACGGGCGCGACTGCTCGGTGTTGTAGATCTGCCAGCGCGAGGATTGCGTGTAACCTACCCACAGGTCACCGGCGTCGCCGAACACGCCTTGCCAGACCTTGGTCTTCAGGCTGAGCTGGAACTTCGACTCGACGTTTTCCATGGGCTCGGCGGCGACCACCGTGTTGTCGGGGTTCGGGCTGTGCGGCCGGCTGTTCTGGTTGCTGCTGGCAAAGATCGGCAGCACGTAGACGGGCTTGTAGCCACGGATGTTGAATGTGCCCAGCTTGCTTTCCGGTGACAACTCCCAGCGACTGTCCAGCAGGGACAGCGGAGTGGCTACCGCGTTGCTGCTTGTGGCGCGAGTCGCGGACGTGCCCGCCCGCTCATGGCCGAACATGCCAGTGGCCGGCGCAACCTGCACCTGCCGTTTTTGCGCGGCAGGAAGGTTCACGCGTCCGGTCGCCTGGTCGTAGCAGGCCAGGCGTTGTGCGTCGCTTTCGATCGCGGTGCAACCGCGGATATCGGTGGGATCGGGATTTTGCGCGCGTGCCGTCGCGGCCATCATCCAGCATGCCAGTGCCGCGCACGCGGCGGCCGAGTGAAATCTCATGGGAACTTCCGAATCTGGAATGGACCGCTCGCCGGATGCATCAGGTTCGGTTCGGGCGTGGCCGCGAGTTTATCCGGGGACCGTGAAGGCTTGCTTCACGCGAACCCTCTAGCCATGCCAGACGGGCCATGCCGTCGCCGGCATGGCCCGTCATCCACGCTGCATCCCGCTACTGGAGCTGCTTCGTCCAGCGCTCGTACTCGGACTTGCTGATCTTGCCGTCCTTGTTGGTGTCGGCGTTGAGGAAGTCGTTCGCCAGCGGCGGATAAGAGTCGGCCTGCTCCGCGCTGATGCTCTTCCCGCCACCGGCCAGCTGCGCGAAGTCCGGCGCCGGAGCGATCGTCGGGGCCGGGGCCGGCACGCTCTTGACGACCACCTGGCCTTGCGGCGTCTGGTAGGTGGCGGAGCTGGAACTGGATGCCGTCATCGCGGACGAAGCTGCCGGGGCAGGGGTATCCTGCGCGAGCGCGACACCACCAGACAGCAACGCCGCGGCCATCAGGCCGTGGAACAGGGAAGTGCGTGGTTTCATGATGATTACTCCATGCCAGAATGTGTGCCTGACTTGCCCAAAGCCGCAGCGGCTTCATCGCGTCCCGCGTCCAGGCTGGTTGCCGAACTCGACTCAACGCAGGCTAACAACTGATGTGTATAGGCCAGCTCAAGATCAAGGTCACGAATCCGTGAAGACGGCATGCCGTTGAGCGCGGCTTCAGCTGCGCCGCCATCGTTGAGCCTGCAGCAGGCGCGCCTGCTGCAACTCGCCGCGCAAGGTCTGCTGCAATGGCCGCGGCGTCGCGCCCGCCGGGGCGACGTGGTGGCAGCGATCGAGCGCATGCGGCTGCTGCAGATCGACACCATCCATGTGGTGGCGCGCAGCCCCTACCTGGTGCTGCACGCCAGGCTCGGCGACTATCCGATGGAATGGCTGGACGAGGCGTTGGCCGGGGGCCGCCTGGCCGAGTGCTGGGCGCATGAGGCCTGTTTCGTCAGCGCGGCGGATTTTGCGTGGCATCGCGCGTGGCGCGACCAGCGCGGGAGTCACTGGGCGCATCGGCACGCGGAGCGGATGCATCGCGAGCAACGCAGCGGCATGGATGGCTTGCTCGAAGGGATTCGGGCGTCCGGCCCGGTACGCGCCGCGGACTATGCGCGGACTGAAGGCAAGGGCGAATCGGGCTGGTGGGCGTGGAAGCCCGAAAAGCGCTGGCTGGAAGCGTGGTTTGCGCTGGGTGAGCTGATGGTGCTGCGGCGCGAGCGGTTTCAGCGTGTCTATGATCTGGCCGAACGCGTGCTGGCACAGCTCGATCCGCCGCTTGATCCGGGGGTGGCGGGGTTGTCCAGCGCCGATTTGCGCCGGTGCTTCATCCTCGACAGCGTGCGTGCACTGGGCGTGACACAGGCAGCATGGATTGCCGACTACTTCCGGCTCAAACCAAGGGTCACCGAACGAGAGCTGGCACCGCTGCTGGCCACTGGCGAGTTGCTGACCGTGCCGGTCCAGGGTTGGGAGGTTCCAGGCTATGTGCATCGCGACCATGCGGCTCTGCTCGAGCGCGCGTTGCGGGGACGCCTGCGCACTACCCGAACCGCGCTGCTGTCGCCGTTCGATCCGCTGGTGTGGGATCGCGCGCGGCTGCGCGCGATGTTCGATTTCGAATACTCCATCGAGTGCTACACGCCGGCCGCGCGGCGTCGCTACGGCTATTACGTGTTGCCGATCCTGCGCCGCGGCCATCTGGTCGGCCGGCTGGATGCCAAGGCGCATCGCGGCGACGGCGTGTTCGACATCAAGTCGCTGCACCTGGAGCCCGGCGTGGCGATCGAGCCGGGGCTGCTGAGGGATCTGGCCGGGACGATCGTCGAGACCGCGCGCTGGCACGGCACACCCGAAGTGCGGGTGACCCGCACCCGGCCAGCGACGCTGACCAGGCTGCTGCGCGCCGAACTGCGGCGGCTCGACTGATCAGCGCGGCATCTCAGGGCGAGCTGGCTGCCGGCGCGGGATTTGCCGCGCACGATTTTCCATGCAGGGCGTCGCGCAGGCTGCGTGCCAGCGAGTTGCAGCGCGCTGCCAGTTGCGGGCGGACATCCGGGTTTTGCGAATCGCGCAGCAGGTTGGTGCGCATCGCGTCGTAGCGCGACTGCAACTGGTCCGGTGCAAAGATCCCGGCGGCGCGGTGGCAGGCGAGATAGCTGGAAAGATAATCGTCGCAGGCCGCGATGCCGGTCTGATCCGGCAGCGCTGCCTCGCTGGTTCCGGCCTGGCTGGCGGCATGGTGCTGGGGCCGCGTCGTGGTTGTCGCGCCCGCCCCGGTCGAGCTGGTCGAACGGGTGGTTGCCGCGGGTGCCGTCGGTCGGGTGGCGGTGTGCTTGGCGCAGCCGGCAAGCAGCACGCCGGCAATCATCGTCGCAGCCAGGGCCATGCGGGGCGAAGTGGGCATGATCGACTCTCCTGTAATGGTCGGACAGGCCGAAAGCCCGATAATCGACGGGGCTTGTACGGGTTGCCGCCACTAGACAGGATGCGAAGTAAAGAAAATCTGAATTTGTCGGGTTTCTGCGCGAACCGGGTCATTTGTCGCGGCGACCTGGCCATCGCGGCGATCAAGTCCTGGCGCGGCTTGCGGGCCGAAAGGCGCCCCGGCGGGGTCCCAGCCCGGGCCCAGGAAACTCGTTTTCGGCCTCGGGTTTCCCGACCTTTGATAATCGTCGTGACGGACGGCTTGACAAATCACTTTTCTTTCAAAAATCCGTTATGCTTGGGTCGCTGCGTCTGCTCGGCCACGTGTGTGCCCACTGGGGATTTCCTGAATCCGTCTGTTGCACCCGACCTTGGCA
>Ga0134128_10003186_pt1 | contig 20094 bp, 19 predicted proteins | sample KB31754_FD_96462 | JGI IMG/M metagenome (GOLD analysis project Ga0134128, IMG submission 96462) | Terrestrial soil microbial communities with excess Nitrogen fertilizer from Kellogg Biological Station, Michigan, USA - KB3-175-4 | ecosystem: Environmental > Terrestrial > Soil > Unclassified ...
GGGTTGTGCCAGCCGCAGGAGCGCTGGCGCTCGACCAACCACCTGTGCGGTCCCGGCTACTGGGTATGGCTGATCCCGCTGGCGTCCGGCGCGCATTCGATCGGGATCGTGGCGGACTCGACGATGCATCCGGTGGAAGCGTTCAACAGCTTCGAGCGCGCGCTGGCGTGGCTTGGCGAACACCAGCCCGCGCTTGCCCGCGAACTCGGCGCGCGCCGCGATGCGCTGCTCGACTTCGGCTTCATGCGCAATGTTTCCTACGGTTGCAGACAGGTGTTCAGCGCGGAGCGCTGGGCGTTGACCGGCGAAGCCGGCATGTTCCTGGATCCGTTTTATTCGCCCGGCTCGGACTTCATCGCCATCGGCAACGAGTACATCACCGAGTTGGTGGCGCGCGATTTCGCCGGACGCCTGGACGCGCGCGCCACGCGTCATTTCCAGCAACTGTTTTTCTCGTTCTACCGCAACACCCTGGAACTCTACCGCGGGCAGTACGCGCTGTTCGGCAACGCGCGCGTCATGAGCGCGAAGGTGTTGTGGGATTACGCCTATTACTGGGGCGTGCTGTGCCCGCTGGTGATCGGCGGCCGCATCACCGATCTCGCGCTGTTTGCCGACCTCTCCGCGGAAATGGTGGCGGCCGAATCCCTGAACCTGCGGGTGCAGGCGTTGTTCCGCGGCTGGCACGCGAATGGCCGCGCATGCGCCGCGCAGGCATGGATGGACCAGCAGCAACTCGCGTGGTTCGCGCGCCTCAACGCTCGCCTGCACGACGACCTCGACGACGCGGCGATCCGCGCACGCGTGCGAGAAAATATCGAACTGCTGCACGCACTGGCCGGTGCATTGGCGGAAGCCGCGGCGCGCGATGCCCCCCGGCTCGCGATCGGATCACTCCACCTCGACGCTGGACAGCACGCGCGGCCGGCGCTTTTCAACGCAGCGGCGTGAGTCGAGTTTGTGCCGGATTTCCGGAGCAGGCCGGCGACATGCAGCCAAGTCGGGCGCCACCCGAACCCGACACGGGCGAATCGGGCCGACCTTCATCGAGGAATTGCAGCACGGCGGCGTTGAGCAAGGCAGGCGCCTGCCAAGGCGCGAAGTGACTGACATTCGGCAGGATCATCAGGCCGGCGCCGGAATCGCGGCAGCCAGATGCTCGGTGTGTTCTCGCTTGATGAGTTCCTCATGGTAGCCATCAACGATCCACACCGAAAACCTGACCGCCCCGAGTTGCGCATCGCTCCAGTTCGGTTCGGCCGCCCACATCCCGCTCATCTGCCCCGCGACGGCGTCGAAATCCCGCGGGGTCGGCGAAAGCCTTGCGTATTCGGCGGCCATGCGTGCCATGACCCGCGGGAAGATCGGCTGCCTCTCCGGATTACCGCTCAAACCCGACACCCTCGCAGTTGGCACCGAACGCAAACAGCTTGCCGATCCGTCCCCGGCGCACCCAGGGCGAAGTCGCCGAGGCCGTTTTCTTCATGCCGGCTTTCGCTTCGTGGCAACTGCACGCCAAGGATCACATGACGCGGTCGCCTTCGGACGGCCACGTTGCCATGCAAAAGGACCTGCGTTCCCGAATCAGCGAGCCAGTTCGAGCTTGCTTGAAAGCACCCAGCCGATGTTGCCCAGCTCGTCCGACACCTTCCACCAGATTCCGACCTTGTCACCGGTGGGATACAGCATCATGCCGGACTGGAGGCTGCGCACCACGGAAGAGTGCAGGTTGGCGTCGGAATAGAGCTTGGTGCCTGCGGTCAGCCGCACCGCCTGCTGCACGTTGTCCGCCTGCGCGTTGGGCGCGTTCTTCTGCAGCTCCGCGACCATCTTGGTGTAGGCATCCAGATAGGCCATCGCAACCACCTGGCCAATCTCGGTATTGGCGTAGCCGCTGGCGCCACCCGCCGCGAAGCCGCCCCAGAACCCGGCGCCACCGCCGCCCGACCAGCCCACGTCGGTCTTGTCGGCGTGTCCCTGTTCAAGTGCGACCTGTTCGGTTGAGCGGATGTCGGTAAGGGTCAGCACCACGTCGGCGGTTTTCTTCGACAAGCTGACGCCGCCCAGCACCGCGCCCGCGCCGTGCCCGATCAGTCCACCTAGAATGCCGCCGATGTTGGTGCGCTGGGCATTGCCGTTGCTGTTGGCGATGTCGGGCACCAGCACGTAATCCGCCGCCTTCATCTGGCCCTTGCCCATGTTCGACCCGACGCGCATCTCGCCCTCGCCCGCCAGGTCGCGTTCGGCGCGCGCGGCCTGCAAGCCCTTGCCGCGATCGACGAGCGTGAAACATCCCGATTGCGAGACGTACACCTTGATCAGCGCGGCCGGCGACTCGAGGTTCATCGACGTCCACCATTGGTTGCCGTTCTGCGGCTCCTGCACCGCGAGTGTGCCGATCCTGCTGTTGCAGCGGGGCATCTGCGGCTGTGCGTCCGAGCCTGCATGACCTGACGGAGCGACGAAAAAGCCTCCACCCAGCACCAGCAAACCGGCCCAAAGCTTCGCTCCCAAGACATTGGTATTCATGCGCAACCCTCCCTCTCGGCCTGCGGAAAAGACGCCATTTGAGGCCCGCCAGTGGATTGCCAAGCAATCCGTGGCCAGCCACATTTTGTGATGCAGTTCACGGTTATCCAGCGCGTGTATACGCCCGCCTTGCCCGGGTGTCAATCAGCGGGATGTCCCTCCCCGCCGGAAGCGGGGAACACGCGTCACGCCGGCGCCGGCCGTGAAAAAAGGAAACGCCCGTTGCCACCGCGAGTGGTCGAACGTGGCGAGCGCCGGAAGCGGCTCAGGCCATGCCACCGTTGACGCCAATGACCTGGCCGTTGACGTAGGATGCGGCATCGGAACACAGGAACGCCACCACGGCCGCGACTTCCGCGGGCGTGCCGATGCGGCCCGCGGGGATCATCGCCTCCACCTGTTCCGGCCCGAACAGGGTTTCCGTCAAGCGCCCCTCGATGATGCCGGGCGCGACGACATTGACCGTGATGTTGCGCGAACCCATCTCGCGCGCCAGCGATTTCACCGCGCCGTGCAGCGCGGACTTCGCCGCGGCGTAGTTGACTTGGCCGCGGTTGCCCAGCGTCGCCGCCACCGACGACACCGCGACGATGCGGCCGGAACGCGCGCGCGCCATCGGCAGCAACAGCGGCTGCGTGACGTGGAAAAAACCATGCAGCGAAACGTCGATCACGCGTCGCCATTGCTCCTCCGCCATCCCCGCCAGCGGCGCGTCGGCGTGGATGCCGGCGTTGTGCACGAGTGCGGCAATGGGACCAGCTTGCAACAGGCCATCAATGGCCACGCGCGTCGCCGCGGCATCGGTGAGATCGAACGCCGCGACCTCAGCGTCACCGCCCGAATTGCGGATCGCGGAGGCGACGGCCACAGCCCGCTCGCGGTTGGCGTTGGCGTGCACGATCACCCGCCAGCCTTCGCGCGCCAAGGCACTGCAGATCACGCCGCCGATGTCGCCGCTGCCGCCGGTCACCAAGGCCCGCTTCGAGTTCATTCCCGCGTCCCCATCAATCTTCCATTGAAACGGAATGCAGCATCACCGCCGCGCGCCCGCTGGCGAGCACCTCGCCGCCGTGTTCGACCCGGAACGCATATTGCAGGCTGTCGGCCATGGCGATCAAGCATTCGACATGCACCTGCAGCCGTCCTTCCAGATGGTCGATGCGCTCGACCTTCAGCTCCACTTCGCGCAACGCCACAAGGAACCCGGGACGCGCCGCGCCACCGACGTCGCGTTGCCGCAGCGCACCGTGCACCGCCATGGCCTGCGCCGCGTACTCGCACAGGTTCACCGCGTGCAACATGCCGTCGGCACGCAACGGATTGTCCGCTCGCCGGTGGGAGGCGCTGCCGGCGTGCAGGTGCATCGCATCCCACGCCACCACTTCATCCAGCAGGCACATCGTGCCCGCGTGCGGAATCAGGTGTGCCCATTCCTTTTTTTCCAGCATCCTCGAACTCCATGGCGCCAATGCGGTACATGGACGTACCGCACGCGAATCAAGCATCCCTCTTCGGCGCTTCATCCGGCAAGGCCGAGTCCGGGCCTGCGCCGGACTCGGCGTGCGCCGACGAATCAGGGACAGATTCGTTCAGCGCTTCAAGATGCGCGGCAGGCGCCATCACTACCGACAACGTGAAGTGGAAGGCGACGCCCAGCGCGACCGTCAGGCCGATTGCGCGCAGCACCGGCACGCTGGACAGGGCCAATACCCCGAACACCAGCAGCGCCGACGCCACGCAGACCAGGGTCGCATGCAGCGTGCGCAAGTCTTCGCGCGCGTCACCGGTACGGCGCTCGAAGAACAACGCGTAATGCAGACCCAGTCCTGCGGCCAGCGTCAGCGAGACAAGATGGAACAGCGACAGCGGAATCCCGGCCGCACGCAGCACCACCAGCACCAGCAATGTCGCCAGCGTCATCGGGCCCAGCACATGCAAGGCGCGGCGCAGGCTGCGCAATGCCAGTGTCACCGCACCGCACAACAACAATGCGGCGATTCCGAGCGCGATCAGGATACGGTGGCGATACGCGACGATCAGCGACTCGGTGGACGCCTTTAGATCCAGCAGGTGCACCGCGCCGTGGCTGTCCCTCGTCAAGGCGGCGAATGCCGCCGGGTCATTGACGCCGCTCAACGTGCCGAGCCCAACCCAGCCGTCGCCCTGCCGCACCAGCATCGATTCGAGCCGCGCACCGAGCGGCGATTGTTCGAACTTTTCGGGCGTCAAGGGCGGCAGTTTGCGTGCTGCTTCAACATCGGCCATGAAAGCCTCGAACACGCCGGCACGGAACGGCAGCCCTTGCTTCGCCTGCTGCAAGGCGGACTGCAAATGCGCGGCATCGGGCAGCTTCGACTGCCGCGCGCGCTGCGTGGCCACGCTGGGCAGGTAACGCGACGGCAATTCGAATCCATTCACGGCGTGGTCGCCAACGAGCTGCCGCATCCGCGGCGCGATGCGCTCGGACAGTCCGAGTACGGCTTCGGCGCTGGGCGCGCGCATCACCAACAGGTAGCGCACGTCGGGAGCGCCCAGCGCCGCGCGCAGGCGTGCATCGCGTTGCAATTCGGCCTTCGGAATCGGCGTGAGCGCCGACAAGTCGTCCTGCCAAACCTTGGCCGGCGCGAACACCACCACGGCGACGCCCGCGACCGCGACGAGCCAGGGCAACCAGCGCGGGCGCGGCAAGTGCGCGAGGAAATGCCAGGCGCCGGCCAGACCCGGCGTCGCGGCCATGTCGCGCAATGCGGGCGGCACCACCAGCGGAAGCAGCCAGCGCGTGCACAGGCCGGCGACAACCAGTCCGCCAATCGTGAACACCGCGAGCTGCTGCAGGCCCGCGACACCCGATGCGAAGAACGCGAGATAGGCGATGCACACCGACACGATCGCCGTCGCAAGCAGCGGCCACAGCTCGCGCACCGATTGCGACGTTTCGACGCCGATGCGGCGATGGCTGAACACGCGCAAAGGGTATTCCTGGGCGACACCCAAAAGCGTGAATCCGAAGGCGACGGTGATGCCATGCGCGTGGCCAAAGATCAGCGCCAGCATCGCAAAACCCGCGACGGCACCGGAGAGCAACGGCAGCGCGGTGACCACGATCGGAACCGCGCTGCGGTAGGCCAGCAACAGCATCAGGATGAAACCGACGGTGGTGATTGCAGCGAACCGGTCCGCTTCCGCGCGCGTGTGCCGGCTGGCTTGCACGCCGAACCATCCCGGACCACTGATCACGAGTTTCGCGCTTGCCGCGCCGGGAAGCGCCGCGAAACGCTTCTGCAGCGATGCGATCGCCGCGCCCTGGGCGCCCGGATCAAATCCGGCAGCCCTGGTTTCCGCCACCAGCAGCGCTTCGCCACGATCCGAAAACCACACCCCGTCGATCAGTTTCGGTTGATGCGATGGCGTCCACAGCCGCGCGAGCTTCAAGGTTTCCAGCGTCGGGTCGCGCCTCAGCCATGGCTCCAGCATCGATGCGGCGGGCGAGCTCAGGTCTTCGATGCGCTGTTGCAGTTGCGCATGCAGGTAGGTCGCATCCAGCCGATGCGAATCCAGCGTGGGCGACAACAGGTAGCGGTATGGCAACAAGCCCGACGCGACTTCCGCAAGACCGTTGCCTCCATTGGCCACGTGCGCAAAATCGTGGGCATGCGCCAGGGCGTATTCAAGTCCGCGCGAAAGCTCCGCAAGTTGCGCCTGCGGCGCGCCGGAAATCGCCAGCAGCAGGAGGCGCGATCCCGGCCCCCTGCCAATCTCGTCGAGCAGCAGCTTCTGATCGGCGGTGCGCGCCGGCGGCACGAAGTCGCGCAGATCGGAACTGATCTTCAGGTGTGACGCGACGCCCCAGCCCAGCGCGGCGATCAAGGCGAGCCATGCGAACCAGATCGCGACCCGCGCCGGGTTCCTCATTGCCCGCTGTTTCTGCAACGCGCAGCCAGCGCCGACTCCAGCGGTGCCGCACTGCGCAGTCCCTGCTCCGCCATCGCGCCCACCAGCGTGATGCTGCTGTCGCCGTTGGCATCCGTCATCGTGAGGCAGCGCGGTTCATGGTTGCGGCCATCGATCACGAGGGACGTGAGTTGCCGCTTGAGCGTGTCCGTGCGCGGGCTGAGCGTGATCACCCAATGCGCCTCGCTGCCTTCGGCGGAAACGGCAAAGTCTTTTTGCAGCGCCGACACGTCACCACCCAACAGCGCGCGGAATCCGGCCAGCATCGCGCCGGACTGCGGCGCACGCGCCAGCGGCATCCGCTGTATTTCACCGTTGCCGCGCTGAACGGAAATCGTGCCGTCGGCGATTTTCGCGGTTTCCGTGAAAGGCTTCGCAATGTCGCGTTCCATGTTGTCGCCACCGAGCCAGCGCAAGTTGCCTGATACCACCAGCGGGCGATCCAGCACGCCGCGATAGCTCACCAGCACGAAGGGCGTGGAAACCGGCGGCGCCTTCGCCATGCCCGCCAGCAGCGACTCCGCCAGGCCCGGCGCCGCGGTCGCGGCTGCTGCCGTGGCCGCCAGCGCAAACGCCGCCAGCACATCACGAAACGCGCGCATGCTGCAACGCCGCATCCACGGCGGGTTGTGCGTCGGCGATCGATTGCGCTTGCCAGAAGTCATAAAAATTGAACCAGTTGTAGGGCGCCGCACGCAGATGATGTTCGAGCCGCGCGGCGTAATGGCGGATATGCGCATCGAGCGCGGCGTTGCGATCGGTGCGCGGAAGCTCCACCGCGTCGGCCAGGGTTTCGAAGACCAGGTCGTAGCGATTGCTGCCACGGTACATGCCCAGGCATAGCACGACGGGCACCTTGAGCAACGCGGCGAGTTGCCAGGGCGCAGCGGGGAACGGGGCATCCTCGCCCAGGAACGGCGCCTCGCGCATCAATTCATGCGGACGGCCGCGGTCGCCCAGCAGCGTGACCATCGCGCCTTCGCGCACGGCTTCCGACAGCGCCAGCACGATGTCCGTGCCACCGCGCGCCGTATCGATGATGCTGCCCGCCAGATCGGGCGCCAGGGTTTCCAGCAAGGCAGTGAGCGCCGGCGTCTTGCTCTTGTCCATGACCAGCTTGAGCTGGTATTGCGGCTTCTTCGCGGCCAGTACCCGCAGCACCTCGAAACTGCCGACATGCGCGCCCAGCAACAGCACGCCGCGGCCTTGATCGAGGTGACGGTGGAGTTCTTCGACGCCCTGGGCGTCGATGCGGAAATCCTCGACGCCGCGCGTCAACAGGAATACGCGATCCAGGATCGTCGAAGCATAGGCATGGATCAGGCGCATGACCTGCCAGGCACTGCCGCGGTGCCCGTCGATGTGCTGGAAGTAGTCGCGCGACGAACGTCGTTCCGGTCCGCGCCGAAAATAGAAATACAGTGTGATGGGATACAGGAAAAGCCGCGCAAAGGTGCGCCCGAAATGCAGCCCGATGAAACGGATCAACCAGATCGCGAACCAGCCTCCGGCTTCGGGACGGCTCAACCAGTGCCCGGTTGCAGCCTGCGCGCAGGCTTCTTCTTGTGTCATTCGCGCGCTCATTGATCACACCCTTGGACTTTCATGCTTCCTTTCCCCTGTTGCCATCGCTGCATCATGTCTGCCGGTCCGCGGCCCTCAGTGTTCCGCGGGCGAGTACGCCGCCATCGGCGCGCGTCACCTCGAAGCGCACGCGCGCACCGTCATCCTCCAGCGCGATCATGGCCTCTTCGCCAGCCCGCAGCGGCTGCACGAATTTGGCATCGAGCTTGCCGACGGCGCTGCCCCGCCATGCCTTCAGGGCCGCCGCCACGCGTTCGAGCACCACCACGCCTGGCACGAGCGGATTGCCGGGGAAATGCCCCGGCAATGCCGGATGTCCCGGCACGACGCACAAGCGCACGGCGTGCGTGGTCATGCGCGATCATCCTCGCCGCTCACCAGCGCCGGCCAGCGCTGGATGATCTGGGCCACGAAGCGCTTCACGCTGGGATGCGGAAGATGGCGCAGATGCCAGCGGCGGAACAGGTACTCGCCCGCGAACGCCGCCAGCAGCAACAGCCAGCAGCCGGCCTCGGGATACCACGCCAGCAGTGAACCCGGCACGCGCAGCGGCAACACGATGCCGAAGGTCGCCAGCCAGCCGCCGGGCCACGCAAGCAGCGCAACGGCCAGCGACAGACACGCCATTCCTGCGGGAACGCACGCCCAGAACACCGTCACCCCGCGCGCGTAACGGCCCACGCCCGGCAACGCCAGTCTCGCCTCGCCTTCGATCACGCGGATGAAGCGCGCGATCAGGGGTTCGGCACCCGGCTTCAGCGTGCGCGCAAACATCCATGCGACCGCCGAAAGAAACACCACGGGAAGCGCCATCAGCGCCAATTCCGCATGTCCCATCGATGCGGGCACCAGCAACAGCGCCGCCAGCGCCAGCCACGCGCACGCCGCGAGCGCGCTGCGCCGGCGCCAGACGCGCGGCAGCCATGCCAGAAGCAGCAGCAGTGCCGCTGCAATGTTCAAAGCAGGTCGGTGCGTGAATCCGCCGGCCAGCGCGAGCAGCGCGCATGCGAGCAACGCCACGCCGAACCATGGCATGCGCGTGGAGGCAATGGGCGCATGGTTGGCTGGCGTCATGGACATCGCGACTATCGTTCAATGCGGCGGCGGGCGAGTGTATATGATAGGTGGTCAACCGGACGGCGCCTGAACCGGCGCGGGAGCCCTTTGGGATGGATGGAAGCGGCAACGCGTCACCCTTCGATTGCGACGTGCTGGTCATCGGTGGCGGACCGGGCGGCTCGACGATTTCCACCCTGCTGGCGCGGCGCGGCTGGCGCGTGACGATGCTGGAAAAAGCGGCCCATCCGCGCTTCCACATTGGCGAGTCGCTGTTGCCCGCCAACATGCCGATCTTCGAGGAGATCGGCGCGCTGGAAAAACTGAGCGAACTGGGCCGCCTGAAACTCGGCGCCGACTTTCCGCGCGATGATGGCAGCTATTACACCTTCCGCTTCGATCGCGCGCTGGGCGACACCCCGCCGTATTCCTTCCAGGTCATGCGCGAGGACATGGATCGCATGCTGTTCCGGCATGCCCGCGAGAACGGCGTGGACGCGCGCGAACGGGTAAAGGCGGAGCGCGCGGAATTCGACGACACGGGCGTGACGGTGCACATCGACGCGGAAGGCGCGAAGTCGCGCCTGCGCGCGCGCCATGTGGTGGATGCGTCCGGCCGCGACACCTTCCTCGGCAAGCAATTGAAGCTGGTGCGGCGCAGCGGGAAACACCAGAGCGCGGCGATGTTCGCGCACTACAAGGGCATCGGCTACAACCCGGACGATCCCGGCGGCAACATCATCAGCGTCAATCGTTTCGAGCACGGCTGGGCGTGGTTCATTCCATTGCCCGGTGGCATCACCAGCGTGGGCTGCGTGTGCAAACCGGATTACCTGAAAACGCGGCAAGGCGCGAACAACGACGACTTCATGGCAAGGACGCTGGCGATCGTGCCGGGCGCGGACCGCCGCATGGCCAACGCCGAGCGCGTGTCGCCGGTGCGCTTCACGGGGAACTACTCCTATGCCTGCAAGCGGATGGCCGGCCACCGCTGGATCCTGATCGGCGACGCCTGGGCGTTCCTCGACCCGGTGTTCTCGTCGGGCGTGTTCCTGACAATGTATTGCGCGCGGCGGGCCTGCGACGTGGTGGATGGCAGCTTGCGCGAACCGGCGCGTGCCGCGGCGTTGCAGAAACGCTACGCGAAACACTTGCGCCAGGGATACGGGCGCTTCGCGTGGTTCATCTACCGCTTCAACTCACCGGTGATGAAGGCCCTGTTTGCCGATCCGCGCAACGTGATGCAGGTCGAACAGGGTGTGATTTCGATGCTGGCCGGCGACGTGTTCGACAACAAGCTGGTGCTCTCGAAGCTGCGCATCTTCAAGACGCTCTACGCGATCTTTTCCATGGTGTACCTGCGCCGCTGGGCCGCCGACCGCATCGACCGCCACCGCCAGAGCCGCATGCGGGTGGCGGCAGATGCCGCGGAATGAGCGTGGCGTGAACGGTCCGGCCGAACTGCGCATCGCGACGCCCTTCGGAGAACTCGCCGCACTGCAATGGGGTGACGCCGACGCAACGCCCCTGCTGGCGCTGCACGGTTGGCTGGACAATGCCGCCAGCTTCGCGGCGCTGGCGCCCCGGCTGGCGACCCGTCGCCGCGTAATCGCGCTGGATCTCCCGGGCCACGGCCACTCGACCCATCTGCCGACGAGCCTCCATCGCTACAACAACCTCGACCAGGTCGATCACGTACTCGATTTCGCCGACGCGCTGGGATTGCAACGCTTCGACCTGCTGGGGCATTCGCTGGGTGCGGGAATCGCGTCGCTGACGGCCGCCGCCGCACCCACGCGCATTGGCAGGCTGGCGTTGATCGAAGGCCTGGGACCGCTGGCAGACGACGGTTCGCAAACGCTCGCGCGTTGGCGTGATGCGCATGCACAACGGGAGACCCCGCGGCGCCCGTCGCGCGTGTTCGCGTCGATCGACGCCGCCGTCGCCGCGCGCGTCGCGGCGGGTGGCCTCGATGAACGGGAAGCGCGCCCGATCGTCGAACGCAACCTGCGCGGAACAGGGCACGGGTTCTGCTGGCGCAGCGATCCGCGCCTGCGCCTCGTCACGCCGATGCGCATCGAGGAAGGGCAGCTGCGCCGCGTCATTGCAGGCATCGCGGCACCGACCCTGTTGTTGCTGGCGGAGCCCGCGACACCTTATTTGCCACCGTCGCTGATGGAGGCGCGCGCGGCTTGCGTCGCCGATATCCGCGTCGGACACATTGCAGGGCCGCACCACCTGCATGTCCGGCAATCGCGCGAATGCGCCGAACAGATCCTGGCGTTTCTTGACTGACGCGAGCAGGGTGTCGAGAAACGCCCTGCTATGCGGGCCATGGATGGCCCGCCGCGGATCAAGCACCTCAAGTGCTTGATCCAGCGAAGCCGAGTACGGACGCGTACCGGACTCGGCGCGTTGAGAAAGTGCAGGAAGGCACTTTCTCAACGATCTGCTGGGACCTGTCAGCCTGCGGCGTGCGGCACGGCCGAATCGGCCGCCAGCGACACCCCGTACCTGGCGACGAAATCCGCTGCCGGTTCCGGCTTGCCGAGATGGAACCCCTGGCCGAAGTCGCAGCCCATCTCCTGCAGCAGGTGCTGGGTGGCGGCGTCCTCGATGCCTTCCGCGGTCGTCTCGAGCCCGAGGTTGTGGGCAAACTGGACAATGGACTCGACCAGCTTGGCCATGCGCGCATCGGCGGCGATGTGCGCGACCAGCGACTTGTCGATCTTCAATTCCGAAGCGGGAAACTTGCTGAGGTAGGTGATGGATGCGTAACCGACGCCGAAGTCGTCGATCGCGATGCGCACGCCGTGCTCGCGCAGCTTGCCGAGTACACGGACGACGCTGTCCACGTCCCCGGCCAGTGCGGTCTCGGTGATCTCCGCGACGATCGCCCCGGGCGGGACCCCCCAGATGTTCAGCGCATCCAGCAACTGTTCGGCGATGCCGCCATGCGAAAGCGTGCGCGGCGAAAGATTCAGCGCGACGCGGCAACCAGGCAAGCCGCGCAAGGCGGACACATACCGCAAGGTCGAGTGGATGCTCCAGCGCGTCAACGACGTGATCAGGTCGTTCTGCTCGGCGAAGGTGACGAAATCGTCGGGACTGACCGGGCCGATCTTGCGACTGGTCCAGCGCGCCAGCGATTCCACGCCCACGATCTGCGATTGCGCAAGATTCCAGATCGGCTGGAAGAACGTGGCCAGCCGGTTGGATTCGATGCTTTCGCGCAATTCGTGGTAATCGATGTTCGCGCGCGCATCCCTGGGATCATGGAACGCGTAACGCTCGCCGCGCCGCAGCGCGTCATCCGCCGCCATCTGCGCGTGCCGCCACAGCGTGTCCGGATCGGTACCGTCCTGCGGGAACAGCGCGACGCCCATCACCGCGCGGGTTTGCCAAGGCGGCATGCCGGGCGCCACCGAATGCGGCTGCTCGAACTGGGCCATCAATCCGGCTGCCGCCAGCAACGCATTGTTGCGGCCACTCAGCCCCGGCAACACGGCGAGGAAGGTTTCGTCGCCCGACTGGAACACGGCATCCAGCGGCCGCAGCGACTCACGCAGCAATTTCCTGACACCAGCCTCGGCCTGCTCGCCGCACTCGCTGCCAAAGCGCAGTGCAATCTGGCGCAGCCCCCGGATGCACACGACCACGACGGCGAATCCGCCGGAGCCGATGTCGTTTTCGGCCAGCTGGCGTCCGATGGCAGCCAGGATCGCATCGCGGTTCAACATGACGGTCGTGCCACCTTCATAAACTTGCGAGATAACCCGTCGCGTCGATCGGATGCTGATCCATCGGAAGCGTGCGCCTGATTTCGACCGTGTTGCCATCGACCGTCTGGTCCAGCAGGTCGAACACGCGGAAATCCCGCAACGGCTGCTTGTCCGGCGTGCTGACCACCAGCACCGTGGGACGCAACCGGCGCACCTGGTTCTGCTCCAGCACCACCGCGATTTCGCCGGTGCTCAGCTCGACGTGCGAGCCGGTGGGATAGACACCCAGGCATACCTGGAATTGTTCGACCAATTCGGCCTGGTACAACGAACCGCGTGCGCGATAAATGTTCTGCAGGGCCTCGTGGCGCGACACCGGCGCCTGGTACGGGCGGGCGCTGCACATTGCGTCGTAGGAATCGATGATCGCGAGCATGCGGCCTGCCATCGGGATGGTGTCGTCGAGCAGGCAATCGGGATAGCCGCTGCCATCGAAGCGCTCGTGGTGGGTACGCATGACATCGAGCACATCCGGATCGTCGACGCCGCTGGCCGTGACGATATCGACGCCTTGCGCGACATGGGTACGCACCAGTTCGGTTTCTTCCGGCGACAGCGGTCCCGCGCTGCGCAACAGTTCCGGCGGCAGGCGGGTCTTGCCGATGTCCATCAGCAATCCCGCCGTGGCCAGGCTCAGCAAGGTGCCTTCGGGCAGGCCGAGGTGGCGGCCGAACGCCGCCGCGAGCGCGCCACAGGCGATCGCGTGGCCATAGATGTAGTCGTCGTGCCGGCGCATGCCCTCCAGGAACAGGAAGGCGTCCGCGCTGCGCAGCACGCTTGCCACCAGCGGACGCACCACCTTCTCGACGTGTTCGACCGAAAGTTCGCGGCCACTGGCAACGTCGGCGTAGATCTGGTCGATGAGTTCCGAGGTCGCCATCAGCGCGTCGCGCGCCTTGGGGATTTCCTCGTCGATGCTGACCGTGTTCGCGTAGGTCGTGACCGACATGAAACGCGTATCGCCGCCACCGTGCCCGCGCGCCAGCGTCAGCATGGGACTGCGGCGGGTATCCACTTCGCGGCGCCGATCGATGTACACGTATCGGCACAACTCGCGCAGGGCGCGCATTTCGCGCTCGGTGCGGATTTCGAAACCCTGCAGCGGGAAAGAGGTGCCCTCCCACGGACGGTCGAGCCTGCTCACGAACATGCCAATGGCGAGGCCGGCCGTATCGATGCGGACTTCTTCGAGCTCCGTGGCCACGTTCCCCTCGGCGCCAGCATGTGTGAACACGGCTAGTGTAATCGGCAAACCGTCCGGACTGGCGCGTTGCCATCGTGGGCGTTCCGGCGCGTGAACGCTGTGTGCACCGGCGCCTACTATCCACACCTGCAGCGCTCGCGTATGGTGGCCGGCGACATACCTTGCGAGAAACCCGCGATGACTGCCATCCCCGTCCGCGCACGCGAGCACGACCTCGGGAACGGGCTGCTGGTGCTGCGCAGCCTGCCCGCGATGACGCACCGCTCGATCGGACCATTCGTGTTCTTCGACCATGCCGGTCCGGTCGTGATGGAGGCGGCGACCGCGCGCCAGGCGGACGTCCGCCCGCATCCGCACATCGGGCTTTCCACCGTCAGCTATCTGATGAGCGGCGCGGTCCGCCATCGCGACAACCAGGGTTACGACCAGGTGATCCATCCGGGCGACGTCAACTGGATGACCGCGGGACGCGGCATCGTGCATTCCGAACGCTTCGACGTGCCCGATGCGTTTGCCGGCGACGGACTGGAATTGCTGCAGTCGTGGGTCGCGCTGCCGGAAGACCAGGAGGAAAGCGGTCCCTCGTTTTCCCACCACGCGCGCGCCGACCTGCCCCACGCGGAGGACGACGACGTCACGTTGCGCGTGATCGCGGGCGAAGCCTTCGGAATGAAGAGCCCGGTACGCATTCATTCGCCACTCTTCTACGTGCACGCGGAACTGAAAACCGGCGCCCGCATCGCGATTCCCCCGGATTGCAGCGAGCGAGCGGCCTACGTGGTGCACGGCCGCGTGCGTGACGAAGCCGATGGCGCGGAATACGGACCCAGGCAGCTGCTGGCGTTTTCATCCGGCGACCCGGCGACGTTGCGCGCCAGCACCGAGGCCACCGTGATGCTGCTGGGCGGCGAACCGCTCGGCCCGCGCTTCATCTGGTGGAACTTCGTGTCCTCGCGCAAGGAGCGCATCCGCGAGGCCGCGGCAGACTGGAAGGCCGGCCGTTTCAAGCTGCCGGCAAACGACGAGCGGGAGTTCATTCCGTTGCCCGACAAACCGATCTGAGCGGGATCTCATTCCGTTCGTCATTCCGGAGCCGCCGCAGCTCTTCGCAGCGGAACCCGGAACCCGGTGTCTTTGCTCCCGAGTGAGTTTCAGCAAACCCGCCGGATACTCGCGCCGCCCTTGGCGCTCGCCCTGCGGGCCGCCTTCGGCGTTCGCGTTTGCATCCTGCAAACGCAGTCCCGCCTTCGCGGGAATGGCGGGAAGTGGGCAGGTCAGGAACCCTAGCGGCCGTGGCGGCGCGCGCGCCGCTGATAGATGCGCACCGCGCGCAGGAAATCGATGCGCCGGAACGCCGGCCACAACACGTCGCAGAAATAGAATTCGCTGTACGCCGCCTGCCAGATCAGGAACCCCGACAGCCGCTGCTCGCCGCTGGTGCGGATGATGAAGTCCGGATCCGGCACACCACCGGTATAGAGGTAACGCTCGATCTGCTCGGGCTTCAGCTCGGCGGCCACCGATTCCAGGGAACGCCCTTCGGCGGTCGCGTTCGCCAGCAAGCCCTTCACCGCATCGGTGATTTCCTCGCGGCCGCCGTAGGCCAGCGCGATGGTGAGCAGCATGCCGTCGTGCCCGGCGGTCGAAAGCTCCAGCGCCTCGCTCGCGGCAACCACGTGTTCCGGCAGGCGATCGCGCTGGCCGATGATCTTCACGCGCACGCGACCCGACTTGAAGCTCGGCTCCTGCAGCAGCCGCGCGCTCTCGCGCACGAACAGATCCAGCAGGCATTCGACTTCGGCGGCCGGCCGGCTGAAATTCTCGGTGCTGAAAACGTAGAGGGTGACGTGGCGCACTTCGAGATCGATGCACCACTCCAGCACCTCGCGCAACTTGTTCACGCCGTACTGGTGGCCAAGCGTCGCCTCCAGTCCCATGCCGCGCGCGAAGCGACGGTTGCCGTCGAGGATCAGGCCGATGTGCGCGGGCACCAGCCCGCTCGCGACCTGACGGGCAAGACCGTGTTCGTACCAGCGGTACAACGGGCGCAGTAGCGGATTCAAGATCCGCCACGGGTGGCGGCGCAGGTCCGCGAGCGCAAGGCGCAGCCAGCCGGGGGCGGATATCCCGGCGTCCTTGCCGGCGAGTGGCCGGCTAAGTTCAGATTGCATGGACCGGCATTGTATGCCGTGCAGGCCGGCTCCATTACATCTGTGTAATCCTCCCATTCATACGGAACGGCCCTGATGCTGTTCGCACCGCCCAACCGTGCCGCTCCCTCGCCCAAAGTCCGCATGAGCGGATTCACCTGGCTGCCATGGCGACGGCCGCCGCCGATCGACGAAGCGCTGTGGCGCGACGCGCTGGCCGCGTGCCCGCTGGCGCAACGTTTGGCGGCGGACGATCTCCAACACTTGCGCCTGCTGGCGGCCCGGTTCCTGCAGCGCAAGCGTTTCCATCCGATCGACATGGAACTGGATGGGAAGCAGCGCCTGCTGATCGCGATGCTGGCCTGCCTGCCGGTGCTGCGCCTGGGTTTCCGCGCGCTGCGCGGCTGGCAGGGCGTGGTGGTCTATCCGGGCGAGTTCAGGGTCCGCCACCGGCACCATGACGGCAGCACCGGCGTGGTCACCGAGAGCGACCAGGTCCGGATCGGCGAAGCCTGGCAGATCGGCCCGCTGGTGCTGTCATGGGCCGCGGTGGAGCGCGACCTGATGCAGCCCTGGGACGGTACCAATGTCGTCGTCCATGAAATCGCACACAAGCTCGACATGCTGGATGGCCCGCCCGACGGCGTGCCGCCACTGCCGCGCGGCGTGTCATGGCGGGCATGGATCGACACCTTCCAGCGCGCGTACGACCGATTGACGCTCGCGGTTCGTCGCGGCGAAGCCACGCCCATCGACGCGTACGCCGCCACCAATCCCGGCGAATACTTCTCCGTGGTCAGCGAATTGCATTTCTCGGACCCACGCCGCCTGGAGCAGGCCGAACCCGGCGTCGCGGCGCTGTTGCGGGGTTATTACGGGCCGTCGCCCGCAGCATAGTCGTGTGGTCATCCCTGATCGCTGCTGCGCCGGGATGGGCGGCAAGCGAAGATAGGCCAACCTCATCAAGACCAGAACGGCCATCCATGGCCTGACTTCTCACGACAGCCGCTTCATACCGGCATCCGTGGTCTGATCAGGCGGCCGAGCGCAGCCAGCGTGCCGCGTCCAGCGCGTAATAGGTCAGGATCGCGTCGGCGCCCGCACGCTTGATGGAAAGCAGCGCTTCCATCGCACAGGCCCGCTCGTCGATCCAGCCATTGGCACCGGCGGCTTTCAGCATCGCGTATTCGCCCGAAACCTGATACACGAAGGTGGGCGCGCCGAAGCGTTCCTTCACGCGCCGCACGATATCGAGATACGGCAGCCCCGGCTTGACCATCACCGCGTCGGCGCCTTCCTCGAGGTCCAGTTGCACCTCGCGCAGCGCCTCGTCGGAATTGGCGACGTCCATCTGGTAGGTGTGCTTGGAACCGTTGCCCAGCGTGGCCGCCGACCCCACCGCGTCGCGGAAGGGGCCATAAAAGCTCGAAGCGTATTTCGCCGAGTAAGCCAGGATGCGGGTATGGATCAGGCCCGCGCGCTCCAGCGCCTCGCGAATGGCGCCGATGCGGCCATCCATCATGTCCGAGGGCGCCACGAAATCCGCGCCCGCACGGGCCTGCGACAACGCCTGTTTCACCAGCACCGCAACAGTTTCGTCGTTCAGGATGTAGCCGGTGTCATCGATCAGGCCGTCCTGGCCATGGGTGGTGAAGGGATCCAGCGCGTCATCGCAGATCACGCCCAGTCCGGGAAAGCGTGATTTCAGCGCGCGCACCGCGCGCTGGACCAGCCCATCGTCATTGAAAGCCTCGCGCCCGCCGGCGGTTTTCCGGTCGTCTTCCAGGTGCGGGAACAACGCCAGCGCCGGCACGCCAAGCTGTTGGGCCTGCTCGGCAACCCTCAGCAGCGCCTCGATGGAAAGCCGCGCCACGCCAGGCATCGAGGCCACCGCATCGCGCAGCTCGCCCGCACCCTCCTGCACGAACACCGGCAGGATCAGGTCAGCCGGGGTCAATACGGTTTCGCGCATCAGTGCGCGCGAAAAAGCATCGCGGCGCATGCGCCGCATGCGGGTGGCGGGATAGCTCATGACGTCGTCCACATCTCAACAGCTGGCCATTGTAACGGCATGGTGTGAGCTGCTTCCCGATTGCGGCCCTCGGTCTGGCACGAATCCTGCTCCATTTCACCCCAGCCGGATCGAAGTGAAAGCCGCAGTCACCTTCAGCTCAGGTGGTTGCAGTTAAATTACAGTTAATGCACAATCACATCCAAGAGATGTGCGATGTTCCCAAGGCAAAAACTTTGAAGTAATCGCAATCGACTGAAATCACTATGATATCCGCCCTGACCCTTCTTCTTTTCCTGACGCTCGCCGCAGTGGTCGTCGCACTCAGCGTCAAGCGCATTCCCGAGGGCCAGGTGTACACCCTGCGGCGGCTCGGCAAGCCTGCAGGAACGCTCACGGCAGGCACCCATCTGGTGGTGCCGCTGATTGAACGCATTGCCCACAAGATCAGCATCACCGGCTACACCTTGGCGGTGGACGAGCGTCTGGTGGAGGACGCAAGCGATGCCGGCAACCTGCGCGGACGGGTGTGGTGGCAGGTACTCGATCCCGAACGCGCCGAGGCGGTGATCGACCGTGCCGACGACATGATCCGCCTGCAGCTTCGCGATGCCGTGCAGCATGCAGCCACGACCGAAACGCAGGACCTGCGCACACGCAACCAGCGCATCAAGCAAACCTTGAATACCAGCCTGCGCGAGCGTGGCGTGCTGGTAACGCGCGTGGAGTTGAACCTCGCCGCTTGACGGGACCGGTTCAGGGAGAAACGGTGAGCCCGCCATGAGCGGGCTCCCGTTTTTTCATGTTCCAGATTCATGCCGATGCATGGTTCGCGTCCGCCGGCGGATGCCCACCGCGCCATTCCGGGGCCATCGGCATGGATTGCGGGCTCGGCCTGCGACCAAGCCGCAGCCTGCCTCCGGAATGACGAAGCATTTGGGTGAGGCGCGGGTCCGACCCGATTTTTCCTTGCCACCCGTATCGTCGCTGCATCATCACCTCCATGGAAACCAGACCCCTTCTGGCGCAAAAACTTGCCGACGGTCTCGCCGCGATGCGGCTGGACGTTCCGCTCGACGCCCAGGCAAAGCTGCTGGCCTATCTCGGCCTGCTGGCGAAATGGAACCGCACCTACAATTTGACCGCGGTGCGCGAGCCCGGGGAAATGGTGTCGCGGCACCTGCTGGATTCGCTCGCGGTGTTGCCGTTCGTGACCTGCGAAAGCCTCGCTGACCTTGGCAGTGGCGCCGGACTGCCCGGCATTCCGCTGGCGATTGCGCGGCAAGACGTAGCCGTGACGCTGGTCGAGAGCAATGGCAAGAAGGCGCGCTTCCTGCGCGAAGTGATCCGCAGCCTGCCGCTTGCGAACGCCTCGGTGGCGCAGACGCGTGTGCAGGAAACAACCGGGACCTTCGACGCCGTTACGGCACGCGCCTTTGCCAGCCTCCCCGACATGCTGGGGTGGGCTGGACACCTGCTGGCGCCGGAGGGGCGCTGGCTGGCCTTGAAAGGCCATGCCGATCCTGCGGAAATCGACGCGGTTCCTGCCGGGTTTCGTGTCGTCGCAGTCCACGAGCTGCGGGTGCCGGGCACCGACGGCGAGCGCTGCGTGATCGAGCTGGCGCGCGCCTGAAACGGAGGAGCCGGGCGCCGCAATGTCTCATACGATGGTAGGCTAGTCCGCTCACCGCTTGCCTCCCATCCGTTGCGACCCATGACGCGCATCATCGCCATCGCCAACCAGAAGGGCGGCGTGGGCAAGACCACCACCGCCGTGAACCTGGCTGCCGCGCTCGCGGAGACCAAGCGCCGCGTGCTGCTGGTGGA
>Ga0134128_10003187_pt1 | contig 20092 bp, 21 predicted proteins | sample KB31754_FD_96462 | JGI IMG/M metagenome (GOLD analysis project Ga0134128, IMG submission 96462) | Terrestrial soil microbial communities with excess Nitrogen fertilizer from Kellogg Biological Station, Michigan, USA - KB3-175-4 | ecosystem: Environmental > Terrestrial > Soil > Unclassified ...
ATGAGCCGCCAGGTCGGCGGCTTTCCGAGCTCAACGACAAGATTGCCTGGGCTCGCGCGATCCTGGCTGACACCGGGATGACGGTGGCGCGGGAGGATCTGGCGCTCGAGGCGGCTTACTCGGCACAGCTACCGGGAAATTTCGCGATGCGGCCGAGGAAGGCACCGATCACTTCGCGCAACTTCGCGGCCCTCGTCCCGTTTCACAACTTCCCCTCGGGCCGGGCGACGGGAAATCACTGGGGAGAGGCGCTCACGGTCTTCATGACGCGCGCCCGCTCTGCCTACCGCTTCTCCCTTCATGCGAGTGATCCTCGGGACCCTGACGGCGGGAGCCGCAAGGACACTGGGCACACGTTCATCTGCGGGCCGACGGGGTCGGGAAAGACGGTGTTCATCGGGTTCCTCGTTGCGATGCTCACGCGTCAAGGGGCTACCCAGGTGATCTTCGATAAGGATCGGGGGCTCGAGATCCTGGTGCGAGCGTTGGGCGGGGAATACCAGCCGATCAAAAACGGCGAGCCCACCGGGTTTAATCCCTTGAAGCTCCCGGTCACGCCGCAGCATGTCGAGTTCCTCAAAACCTGGCTGCGGCTTCTCGCACGTGCCCCTGGCGGCGGAGCGCTTTCGGTAAAGGAGCAGGCGGACCTTGATCAGGCGCTGCGCGGAACGCTGGCGCTTCACCCGGAAAATCGGCGGCTCTCGAGACTCACGGAGTTTCTGGACCCCACAGACCCGGAGGGTCTTAACGCGCGGCTCTCACGCTGGTGCGAGGTAGCGGGTGGCGATTACGGCTGGGTGTTCGACAATCCCGAGGATACGGTGCTGCCGCGACTTCTCGCTTCCGATGCGCCGGCCGTGATCGGGTTCGATGTCACGGACTTTCTCGATCACGAGGTCACCCGCTCGCCCGTGACGCTCTATCTCTTTCACCTCGTGCGCCAGCTCCTCGATGGCCGGCGGCTCGTCTGCTGGATGGATGAGTTCTGGCGGCTCCTCGCGGATCCCGCCTTCGAGAGCTTTGCGAAAGATGGACCGAAGACCTGGCGCAAGTTAAACGGCGTCATGTGCCTTGCGACCCAGAGCGCGAGTGACGTGCTGATGAGCCCGATCTCTAGGACCATCATCGAGCAAACCCCGACCAAGGTGTTCTTTCCCAATGCGGATGCGAGTGAGGCCGAGTACCAGGGGGGATTTCAGTTGAGCGAGCGCGAGGTGAGTCTCGTGCGGGAGCAGTTGGAGCCGGGCTCGCGGATGTTCCTCGTGAAGCAGGGGCATCACAGTGTAGTCTGTCAACTGGATCTCAAAAGCTTCGAGGAGGCGCTCAAGGTCATCTCGGGCCGCGCGGAGACCGTCGAGCTCGTTCATGGGTTGATGGAGTCGCTCGGCCCGGACCCGCAGGCTTGGCTGCCGGAGTTCTACGCGCGGGCTGTGGGCGGCGGGAGTGCCGTCCCGGAAGCAGGTTATTTGGCCCAGGCGAAAAAATCCCACTCCACGAGACTTCATTAGGAGGACACCATGTTCGGCAAGGCGTTGCTCGCCCTTCCCATCCTCGCGCTTCTCGGCCTTACCGCATCGAACCCCGCTCGGGCGCAATTTGCCGTGATCGATGTGAGCGCGATCACCCAGCTCGTTGAGGAGGTGACCACGCTTCGCCAGCAGTTGACGACGGCGCAAGCTGAGCTCAGTCAGGAGCAAACCACCTATCAGGCGATGACCGGGGATCGCGGCATGGAGCGACTTCTCGCGGGTACGAATCGCAACTACCTGCCCGCGGACTGGGCGGACCTCGAGCAGGTCCTCAAGGGCGGCTCATCGACATATGGTTCGATGGCAAGCAGCGTCCAGAGTCTCGTCGGTGCCAACGCGGTCCTTTCAGCGCAGCAGATCGCCGCGCTTTCTCCGACGGAGCGGGCGAATGTGGAAGCGGATCGTGAGCACGCGGCGCTCGTTCAAGCGCTCTCGCGCGATGAGCTCGCGACCGCGAGTGCGCGCTTCAGTGCGCTACAGCAGCTCATCGATGCCATCCCGGCGGCCACCGATGAGAAAGGAATCCTCGATCTTCAAGCCCGAATCGGCGTCGAGCAGGCGATGCTAGAGAACGAGACCATCAAGCTCAACGTGCTCAATGCCACCGCACAGGCCGAAGAGGAGGCCGAGGATCAGCAGATCCGCGAGCAGGCCATTGCCGAAATCGGATCGCTGCGCAGCCTCCCTCCCATGGGGCTCGCCAGCGGGAGTTTTTGAGCCGTGCGCTTAAGGAGTCTCATCATGAGTCTTCGTGTCAGTTGCGTTGTTGCCGCGTCCTTTGTTCTCACCTGCGCATTGCTTGGGAGCTGCTCGCATGAGGCAAGTCCTGCCGCGCATAGCGTCGATTGGTATCTCGCGCACGTAGCCGACCGGGAGACTGCGGTGCAGCGATGCGCGAATGACCCGGGGACGCTTAAGGATACTCCGGATTGTGTGAATGCCACGGCGGCGGCCCAAAGGGCCGACATCGGATCGCTCCGGAATCTCCCGCCCTTGGGATTGACGCCCAGGCAGGAGAAAAAGAGGGATGCCGGGATGCGACCCGAGCAGTAGGCGCAAGGATTGGGAGAGGGGGACATGGGCTTTTTCGCGGAGTTCAGTGCATGGCTCGATGGTGTCCTCACCAACTACATCGGCACGAACACGGCACTCATCGCATCCGCGCTCGCGCCCGCCGTCGTTACGCTCGCGACCCTATACGTGATGATCTGGGGATACCTTCACTTGACGGGCCAGATCGAGGAGCCCTTCATGGATGGGGTGAAGCGGCTTGCCGTGCTCGCCGTTATCTTAGGCTCAGCGCTTCACCTTTGGCTCTACAACTCACTCCTCGTCGATACCTTCTTCCGTGCGCCGGCCGAGCTGGCCTCGCTCGTGATCGGCGCCTATGACCCGGTGGGGATCGTGGACCAGATCCTTTTCTCGGGAAGTGATGCGGCGAGCCTCCTCCTCTCGAAGGCGGGGTTTCTGCACGGGAACCCCTCGTATTACCTGGCGGCGATCGCCGTGTATCTCGCCGTAGGGCTCACAGCGGTCTACACGATGTTCCTCCTCGCCCTCTCCAAGATCGCGCTCTCGGTGCTCCTTGCCTTGGGGCCGCTCTTCTTCGTGCTCCTTCTTTTTCAATCGAGCAAGCGCTTCTTCGAGTCCTGGCTCGCGCAGCTTGCGAACTATGCGTTCATCACGATCCTGACGGTGCTGCTCGCAGCTTTGATGCTCAACGTGGTCACCAAGGCGGCCCAGGCTGCGGCGAGCGCGGGCGGTGGCATTGAGATCGCTGATGCGGTGCGGGTTTGCCTCGCAGCAGGACTCACGTTCCTCGTCATGCGCCAGGTCATGCCGATGGCGGCAGGTCTTGCGAGTGGCCTCGCCTTGAGCTCCTTCGGTGTCGTGAGTGCGCTGGTCGCCTGGGGATTTGGCGGCGCCGTCCGAAGCGGTGGTCAGTACATGCGGGGACTGACTGATCAACAGACGACCCGGTGGGATTCCTGGAGCCGCAAGGCGGGCTACTACACGCGCGCAGGGGTCACTTCGGCGGCGGGTGCCGCCATCCGGAAACTCAAGCGCAATGAGATTCGGGCATGACGAGGGAGAGTGCATGAACTCCTGGCGACCGTTACTCGTGCTCCTGGTGCTTGGGCTTTGTGCGGATCTGAGCCTGACCGCCTGCAGTACGCAGCCACCCAAAGTGAGCTGTCAAAGTCATCTGACGCCGATCAACTTGCCGGCGCCGGCCGGCGCTGCATCACACGCCGTGTCATCTCGATCGACCAAAGGGAGAGCGGTCGCGCATGCGGCGGAGGACGCGCATGGCCGTTGATCAAGGGCTCGAGGGGTACTTCAAGGAAGCGGCGTCCTGGGATGCGGATCGGGCGGCGCAATACCGGCGCAGCGCCCGGTTCGGGTGGGCGGTCGCGGGAGCGGGCTGGGTGACGGTCTTGAGTTTAGGTGCCGCACTCATGCTCCTCATGCCGCTAAAGCGCGTGGAGCCCTTCGTCATCCGCGTGGATACCACGACGGGTGCGGTAGACACCGTGCCGGTCTACTCAGGTGAAGAGCGGCTTCCGCAGGTGGTCACCCGCTATTTCCTGACACACTATGTCACGGTTTGCGAGCGCTTTGACCTTGCGACTGCCGAGAGCGATTACGAGGAGTGCGGCGCTTTTCAGACCCCCCGCGGCAATCAGGCGTGGTACACGCGCTGGAACCCGAGCAATCCGGACTCGCCCCTCAATCGATACAAGGACGGGACCACCGTGCGCGCCGAGGTGTCCTCGGTCAGCTTCTTCAAGCGTGGGAACGGGGTGTCCGATCTGGCACAGGTGCGCTATCGGACGGTGAAGCATCCGGCGGGCGGTGGCGCCGGGGAGATCACCGATTGGATCGCGACCGTTCAGTTTGAGTACGGCAAACCGTCGGGCGATCCACGCACCCGCCAGTGGAATCCGCTCGGCTTCAAAGTCGTGGACTTCGAGAGCGAGCGCGAGGTGCTGCCCGAGACGTCCCATGGGGCCTTAGGCAATTCGTCGGCTGCATCGGCTTCGCGGACGGTCTCGCCTTCGGGCGGTTCGCCAACCACGGCAGCCTCGTCCGCACCTGCGGTGCAATGAGGAGGACGGCAATGAGATCCTCTGGAATCCTCTCCTCGGTCCTGGGCTGCTTCACAGCGGCGCTGGTGCTCTTTGCAGCGCAGGTTGCCTCGGGTGAGGCACTGCCGCTGCCGGGGCACCTCGATTCGAGGATACGGATGGTGCCGTACAGTGCGGACCAGGTGTATCGGCTGTATGGATACGTAGGCTACGAGATCGATCTCGAGTTTGGCGCCGGCGAGCGGTTTTTGGGGCTCGGCGCAGGGGATATCGAGGCGATTGCCTTCGTGGCGCAGGGGAGTCACCTCTTCTTAAAGCCCAAGGCGGCGCTCGTCGGCACCAATCTCACGGTCCTTACCAACCGGCACGAATACCAGATTGAGTACACGGCTTCTGCCCACCGGCCGGATGAGGGCGGTGGGGACGTGATGTACGCGGTGCGCTTCCTCTACCCAGAGTCCCGGCCGCAGGTGCAGGCCGCCGCACAGGCGGCGCTCGTTCGACACGATTTGAGCGAGGCTTCCGCGGGGCGACTCCGCAACTTCGACTACTGGTACTGCGGCAATCCTTCCATCAAGCCCACGGCCGCGTGGGATGACGGGGTGCTCACACACCTTCGGTTTGGCGCGAAGACCGAGCAGCCCGCCATCTTCGTTCGCAATGACGACGGCTCGGAATCGCTCCTCAACTTCAGCATGGAGGATGGGGATGTGCTCATCCAGCGCGTCGTCAGGCGGCTCATCTTGCGGCGAGGGCAACTTACAGGGTGCATCGTCAACAAGGCCTTCTCGGGCTCAGGAGAGCGGCTCAAGACGCATACGGTCTCGCCCCGAGTCGAGCGGCAAACGAAGGGGGTTCAGCCATGAGCGAAGAGGAGCAAGGCGAGCCCGCCAGTGAGGAGAGCTCGGAGGCGAGCGCCAATGCGCGCACCCGGCGACCTGAGGTGGCTGGCCCCGGAGGGACGGCCACGGTTGCCGGCGAGCGAGGGATCCCCTCGGTCAATCGGGCCCGCTCCATCCAGTCACGAGTCAGTAGCCTCCTCGCCATCGGGCTCATGATGACGCTCGGGCTGGGGCTTCTCACCTGGTACTACGCGCGGATTCTCACGCGCCCGTCCCGATCGCTCGAAAGCTCACGGCTCGCTGCCGCGCGCGGGGCGCAAGGCGACATGACGCTACCGCCGCTTGGGCCCATTCCGCAGCCGGTCTTGCGTGCTGTTGCCGTCTCGCCCACTCCTTCAGCTCCCGAGCCACCCGCGCGGCCGGTCCAGGCTCTCTTGGGCCCGGCGCCGCCCTGGCCGCAAACGCCGTCGTCCATGCCCGATCCGGTGTCGGGGAGGCCGACACCTACGCAGCCGGCGGTTCGAAGCGCTTTCGATCGTCGGCTGTCCGGGGCGGTTTTCGCGACCTCGAGTGGAGAGGGAGCTGCCAGCAGTGCCATGCCCGCACCTGCGGTTTCGGGCGATGGCGCCTGGTCGCCGGGGCTCGCGGGCTCTTCGCGGATCGGTATGGGGGAGGAGAGTGCCATGAGGACATCCGAGAGCGGCACTGAAACCTTGGCGGGTCTCTTAACGCCTCAAGCCACGCCGGCCGTGGAGGCGCGGGTCTTGCCGACGCTGCGGTTTTTGTTGCCTAAGGGAGCGTTCGTCGATTGCACACTCGAGACCGCGATCGACTCGCCGCTGCCGGGCATGACGACTTGCATCACCGCCACGGACACTTTCAGTGCCGATGGGACGGTAGTGCTCCTCGAGCGCGGCACGAAGCTCGTCGGGGAGACCCGAGGAGAGGTGCAGCAGGGTGCGGCACGTGTGTTCGTACTCTGGACGGAGGCGCGCACGCCCTCTGGAGTCGTCGTGCCGCTGGATTCGCCGGGCACGGACGCGCTCGGCCGCTCGGGACTAGCGGGGACTGTGGAGCGGCACTTCTGGCAGCGCTTTGGCACTGCAATCCTGGTTTCGGTGGTCGATGGGGCGGTCCAGGCGGGCGTGCAGTCGACGAGCCGCGGCGGGACGGTGATTTTGACTCCCTCCGGCACGGAGGATGTCATGACCGAGGCCTTAAAGAGCACGGTCAACATTCCGCCGACCGTGACCGTGGCACAGGGCGCCCGGATCCAGGTACTGGTGGCGCGTGATGTCGATTTCCGTTCCGTGTATCGCCTGCGTACGGTGAGTGCGGTGAGTGGCAGTGGGGGCGGCCGGTGAGCGCTCTCGGCAGCGCCGCTCAGGATTTGCCACCTCCGGAGAGGTCCGTGACTCTCCCAGCCTCCCGGGCGGACACCTCGGCGCTCGAGCTCACCGTGCGGGCGTTGCGCCCGCTGCTTACGAATCCCGAGGTGACCGAGCTCTGCATCAATTGGCCAGGGGAGGCCTTTCTCGAGACGCGCTCCGGCTGGATGAGACGGGAGCTTGCCTTTGCGACCTTCGACTGGTGCCGGCGATTCGCCAAGCTCGTTGCCAACTCGACACGCCAGCGGATCGATGAAAGCTCGCCGCTCCTTTCCGCCTGGCTCCCAACGGGTGAGCGGGTGCAAATCGTGATGCCGCCGGCTGCGAGCGCCGGCACTGTCGCGATCACGATCCGCCGGCCTTCGGATGGCGTCTGGTCCATTGAGGAGCTCGCGGGTCGCGGGATCTTTCAGCGTACCCGCAGGTCAAGCGGCGCCCTTGATCACACCGAGGAGGAGTTGCTCGCCCTCCTGACGGCCCATCGCTACGAAGAATTCATGCGGCTTGCGGTGCGCTCTCGGAAGAACATTCTGGTTTCGGGGCCTACCGGGTCGGGGAAGACCACCTGGACCAAGGCGCTCATCCGGGAGATCCCGCAAGAAGAGCGGCTCATCACCATCGAGGATGCCAAGGAGCTGGTCCTCGACCGACATCCGAATCATGTGCGGCTCTTTTACAGCAAGGACGATCAGGGCTTGGCGCGCGTGACGCCGAAGCAGCTCCTCGAGTCCTGCCTTCGCATGAAGCCCGATCGGATTCTGCTTGCGGAGTTGCGATCCGAGGAGGCCTTCGATTACCTGCGGAACGTCAACTCGGGCCACCCGGGATCCATCACCAGCATCCATGCCGCGAGCGCGGAGCTCGCCTTCGAGCAGCTGGTGCTCCTCGTCAAGCAAAGCGCGGGTGGTCGTGAGCTCGCGCGGGAGGACATCAAGCATCTCCTCTACCTGCTGGTCGACGTCGTCATTCAGTTCGGCGTCGAGCGCCACGAACGCTTCATTCAGGAAGTCTGGTATGAGCCCGAACGCAAGCACCGCAGTCTGGCAGCGGCCGGCCGGGCCTAGGCGTCCGACGCGGCTCCTCAAATGGAGCTTCGTCAGCGTGGCAGGAGTGGTGTTGAGCCAGTATCTCGCCGCGTATTTCTTCCTCTGGTTGATCCACGGGGATTTCGAGCAGGCAGGGCCGCTCACCGTGCTGCGGTATGCGGCGTACTACGGGCGCGAGGAGGCGGTCGCCAGGCGATTGTGGCTCGCCTCGGGAGCGGGGGTGCTCGTGGTACTCGGTTGTGGCCTCGTCTTCCTGCTGCCGCGGCGGCGACCGCTCCATGGCGATGCTCGCTTTGCGACGCGTGGCGAGATCGCGCGAGCGGGACTGTTGAAGGACAACGGCATCATCCTGGGTCGCCGCGGGCAGCGATACCTCATGTTGGGTGGCCAGCAGGGCGTGGCTCTTGCCGCACCGCCCAGGGCCGGGAAGGGCACCGGGATTGTGGTGCCGAATGCGCTCAACTGGCCAGGCTCGCTCGTCTGCGTCGACATCAAGCGGGAGAACTGGACGATCACGGCCGGATTTCGGGCGCAGTGCGGGCAGGCGTGCTACCTCTTTGATCCTTTCAGCGAGACGGGCGATACCGCCCGTTGGAATCCCTTTTCCTACGTCTCGGCGGATCCGGTGCGGCGCGTAAATGACCTGCAGCGCATCGGTGAGATGCTCTTTCCGGACCCGCCGAACGTGGATCCGTTCTGGACGGCCTCCGCGCGCTCGCTCTTTCTCGGGATTGCGCTTTATCTCTTCGAGACACCGTCGCTCCTCAAGACCGTCGGGGAAGTCTTGCGGCAAGGTATGGCGAGCGATGATGAGGGCTTCGGACAACACTGGAAGCGGATCATCGAGGGACGCAATAGCGGGAAGTTTCCGCTGTCCCCGTCCTGCGTGCGGGCGCTCTATGACGTCATTGACTTGGCTCCCGTGACTGCGAGCTCGATCCGAAAGACCTTCACGAGCCGGTTGGACCTCTGGCTCAACCCGATTCTCGATCGCGCGACATCGGAGAGCGACTTCGACTTGAGGCAGCTGCGTTCGAAGCCGACCTCGATCTACGTCGGCGTCAATCCCGATGACCTCCATCGGTTGCGGCCGGTGCTGAATCTCTTCTTTCAACAGGCGATCGGCCTTCAGACCCGGGAGCTTCCCGAGCGCAACCGCGAGCTCAAATACCAGGTGATGATGCTCCTCGATGAGTTCACGGCCTTAGGCCGTATTCCGATCATCGCCGAGGCCATCAGTTACCTTCCAGGCTACAACGTCCGTGTCGTGCTCGTCATCCAGACGCCGGCCCAGCTTCGCGAGGTCTACGGCATCCACAATGCGGAGACGATGCTAAAGAGTCTGGCGGCGCGGATCGTGTTTGCGCCGAAGGACTTTGCGGATGGACGGGAGATCTCCGATGAGCTGGGGTTCACCACGGTCAAGGTGAAATCTCTCTCGAAGCCGCTGATGGAGGTCTTCGAGGCTCGCAATCGGCGTTCGAGGAGCGTGAGTGTGAGCGAGCAGCGCCGGGCGCTCCTCTTGCCGCAGGAAGTGAAGGAGCTCGGTATCGAGGAGGCGATCATCTTTTACGAGGGCTTACGCCCCATCCGTTGCCGCAAGATCCGCTACTACGCGGATGCGCGCTTTCGGGCGCGGCTTTTTCCGCCGCCGGCATCCCCACGGGTCCTGAAGGAGGGGGAGAGCGCTGCGCAGCCGATAATGCCCCCGGAGAGTCCGCCGGCGCCGAAGTCGGTTTCGATGGCGGGTACCAGCGGTGAGGCGACAGAAGGCGCAATGGGAGCGGAAGCTGACAGCCATGCAACAGTCGCGCCGACTTCTGTCATCCGTACTGCAGGGCCTTCCGATATCGAGCGGCTCGATAGCCTGACGCTCGATGACTTCGCGACGGATTTCTCGAGCGTCGAGATCCCGACGCACGAGGGTCCGTTGACGGATGCCGAGATGACGAAGGCGGTGGACAGTTTCCTCGAGTCGCTCGAGCGGCAATGAGGTGCTTGAGGAGGGTCTATGGCGAGAACCCGACAAGAATCCGACCGACCGACGGGTGCGGCCGAGAGCAAAGACACCCCGCCCAATGCTCTGGGTCGTGAAGGAGCAGCGGAAGCGCCGGTCCGAAGCCCGCGATCAGGAAAGTCGAACACGGGAACGGCAAAGGAGGAGGAGGGTCCGCGCAGGACCTCCGGTCGCAGCGCGTCGGATCCTGCCGCGCGCTCAAACTCGATTCGGCCCGCGCGTGCCCCGCGACGTGTCCATCAGCCCGCGAAGGGACCGGATGCTGATGTTGCGGGGGTTGAGCGAGAGAATGACGCATCGCGGACGCCGCAAGGTTCAGAAAAGTCGGCAGGAGGCGCGCCGAGCGCAGCGTCGGCTGCGCTTCGCAACGGCGCGGATTCGTCCACGGTACCGCAGGCGGTGCGTGATCGGTTCATACAGGATGGACGGCGGTACTACTTTCCGGATGGAGCGCCGGCGTTCAAGGATTTAGGCAAGCGCCTGACGACGCAGAGTGAGAACACGGAGGTGGTGCATAGCCTCATCGAGATCGCAGACGCCCGCGGCTGGAGCGAGATCACCCTGAGTGGGACCGAGCGGTTCCGCCGGGAAGCCTGGCGGCAGGCGCGCCTCGCGGGACTTGAAGTCCGCGGCTACAAGCCGACGGCCATCGAGCAGGCTCAGCTCGTCCGCGCGCTCGCCGGTCGAGGTCAGGGGCAGCAGAGCGAGCTACATCTCGTCAGCGAGGCTGAGGCGCCGAGTGATGCCTCGCGTGCGAGCCCGCCGGCGGCAGAGGCGCCTTCGAATGGGGCTCGTGCGGGCGCACCCGTGAAGCCCCCTGTCGAGAGAATCGTCGGAAAGCTTCTCGACCATGGTCATGACACCTATCGTCATGACCCGCACGAGGACGCCTCCTATTTCGTGCGGATTGAGACTGCGAGCGGTAAACGGGAGATCTGGGGACTCGACCTCGAGCGAGCCATGTCGAAATCCCTCACGCAGCCGCAGATCGGGGAAGAGGTGACATTACAGCGCACGGGACGGGAGCCGGTGACAGTCAAGCGTCACGAGCGCAGCTCCGACGGCCGGGTGGTCGCGAGCCAGGAGGTCAAGACGTTCCGCAACCGCTGGATCATCGAGCGAAACGACTTCTTCGAGCGGCGCGCCGCCGCGGCGGGCGTCCTGCGCGATCCCGCCATCGCTCCCCAGCAAGGGGTGCGCGCGCATCCGGAGCTCGCGGGCACGTACCTCAACCTGAGGGCCGCCGAGATTGCCGCCAGGACCATGCGGGATGCCGCGGATCAGCAGCGGTTTGTATCGCTTGTCCGCAACGCGATGGCCGACCAGATCGAGCGCGGAGAGCCGCTGCAGCCCGTGCGTCTGCGCGATCGCGACAGCCGCTCCGTCCCGCGCGATCGTGAGCCGGTCCAGGGGCGCGGCTGAGCGGGTGCCATCAGCTCACTATGACCAAACGCGCAAAGGGCAGTTCCGGCGGCCGGAAGGGCGGGTCAAAAGAGCAGGATTCCGCTGCCCCGCCGGTTGAGGCCGCATCGACTCCACCGAGCAACCCCGCGCCAACGGCGGTGCCCGGTGCGGCGCCGTCACCAGCGGTATCGAGCGGTCCAGTCGCAGGAACACCGTCCAAGGTACCCGACGCCCGCCAAGGGACTCCGACTGCTGCGAGTGTAGAGGCCTCGCCGGCCAAGCCGCAGACAGCCGCGGATCGTCTGATCGTCGGCTGGTTGCGTGATCACGGAGTGGCCCCGCACGCTTTCCGCTCGAGCGCCGAGGTGTCCTACTTCCTCAAGATCCAGACACGCCAGGGCGAGGAGATCGTCTGGGGTAAGGGACTCGAGCGGGCACTCATCGCCTCGCGCACCCGACCGCAGATCGGCGATGAGATAGGAGTGCGAGAGATCGAAATTCGGCCGATCGCGTTGCCGATCGCCGAGGCGCAGGGCTCCGCCGCGCGGGCGTTGCCGCAAGCGCGGACGCATTGGATCGTCGAGCGGAGCGCCTTCTTCGCCGAGCGTGCCGCGGCTGCGCGCGCGCTCCGCGATCCTCAGGTTCCGCCACGGCAGGCGATCCGGGAGCACCCGGATCTCCTCGGGGCCTACTTCACGCTCGATTCCGCGCGTAAGGTCGCGGAGGCGCGGATCGGAAACGCCGAGAGCCGCGAGCGCTTCGTGGCCCTCGTGCGGGAGACGCTTGCGCATGCCACCGAGCGCGGCGAGCCGCTGCCGTCAGCGCGGTTGCGTGCTCCGCCTGCCGCGCCGGCTCATGTGACCCCGGCTCGTCGGTCAGCGCGGGATGTTGGCCGGGCGCGATGATGGGAAGCGACGTGGCTCCTCAAGTCCATTCCTGGACCTTGAGTCCCGGCACGTCCGCGAAATGCCGTACGTTGTTGGTGACAACGGTCGCACCCTCCGAGACGGCGTGGGAGGCGATCATGAGATCCATATTGCCGATGGGTCTGCCGATCCGCTCGAGGGCGGCGCGAACCCGGGCGTAATGAGGCGTCACCGCACTCGTCCAGTCGAGGACGGATAAGCGCTCAAGGAAGTTCTCGACGAGCTCTGCCAGTTTTGCACTTCTAGATTTCTCGACCCCGAAGCGGAGCTCTGCCGCGGTGATCACCGAGACACAGAGCTCATCCGCATGCTTCTCGAATCGTTGTGCCAGGGGCTCCGGGCGACGGCGGATGATGTAGCTCGAGATATCCGTGTCGAGCATGAGGAGCTTCATAGCGGCTCACGCGACTGCGGTGGCGAGTCACCGCGGTCGGTGAGGAAGTCATCAGGTACGTCCACCTCGAGCGCGAAAAAGGAAGCCCAGTTGGGCCGGATGGGCGAGAGCACGAGGCTGTCGCCCTGCTTGCGGATGCGCACCTCGGTCACTTCCTCCGGGAAGCGCAGCTCCTGCGGAAGCCGCACCGCCTGATTGGCGCCGTTGCGGAAAATGGAAGCGCGACGCGAGGAAGCCGTGGACATCGACTTGGCTGCGCCTCGCTTGGGAGCGGGCCTTTTGCGGTTCGGCTTTCGTCGGGAGCTCATGGTGCAAATCCTCTATCGGCCTTTCCAAGCATATGCCTTGCATAGGCCATGTCAATCCCGTCGGTCCCGCATTGACCATTGAAGAGCCGGGCCTGCGGGCTGCCTCCAGGCCGCTCTCGCCTGCGGGGGCGTGAATTTTCTCAATGGCACAGCCCGGTCACAGCGGCCCGCTTATCTGCCCAATTACCGGTCACCTCAGGCTTTCTGCCTGACCCGGTTTACGTTTAGAGGCCGTAAGGGAATATGCGAGACCGGCCATCTGGCAGGGCACTTATCGGAGAGAACCCCAAGTCAATCTGCCGTGACGGTACGCTTGGCGTTCTTGCGCAACGGCGTCACCAGCGGTGGGAATTCGATGTTGGGAGCTGCAGTGCTGAATGTGTTGAATTGCGCGGGATTCAAGAACATCACGCTGCATTGGCTACAGGCAAAAAACTCGGTTTCATAACGGGAGCCATTCTTTCGCATCACCGCGACCCTGTGGTAGCGCTCATAGCTACATATCCGGCAACGCCAGGCAGCGGTTGAGACTGGGAGGGGACTGACCACGGTCCGATCGTAGCGATGGCTGGGCGCGGCTGTCCATGCAGGTAGCGAAGCGATCGGCTACTGGATGAAGGGGGGAAGACAGTCGGCACAGCCGGAGCATCGAAGCCAGCTACCGCCGGCCGTCACAGCGCCTACAGGAATGTCTAAAGGTCTTGAGTTCACGCCCTCAGGGTTCGGCAGGGGGCGGGTTTGCAAGCCGTCTCAGGATGCCACGCCGTTCTCGCTGTCCAGGCCTGCGCGCGGCCTCACGGCCGTGCTCGCAAGCGCGCTGCGCGCGGCCTGGACAGCTGCGCTGCGGCGCGGCCGGGAGCCGGCGGGCAATCCCGCCCTGAAAGCACAGAAGGACTCCCATCATGGGCACGCTCTATGTTCGCGATTCATCTGGATTCCGCGAGGCGACCTCTACGGATGTCTTGGACCAGGCGCACGGGATCATCTCGCGCGGGTTCCGACGGGGCGCCAAGGTTCTCCATAGCCCGGGGAAAGTTCAGGAATGTCTGCGACTGCACTTAGGTCACCTCGGCTATGAGGTGTTCGGCGCTATCTATCTCGACGCGCACCATCGTTTGATCGCAATGGAAGATCTCTTCAGGGGAACGCTGAGCACCGCCCAGGTGCATCCACGAGAGGTGGTGAAGTCCGCGCTCGGTCACAACGCCATGTGCGTCATCGTGTACCACAATCATCCGAGCGGAATTCCCGAGCCCTCGCCGGCGGACGAGTTCATCACGCGGCGCCTGAAGGACGCGCTCGCGCTGGTGGACATTGAGCTCCTCGATCATCTGATCGTGGCAGACACGGTGCTCTCGATGGCCGAACGTGGCTCTCTTTGAGCTCTGCCTGAATCGAGCATACGACGTCGACGCGCCAGCGCCTTTCTGGCCGGCGCGTCAGACGTTGCCCGATGAGTGCAGGCGAGGGCGCCTCGCTTTCCTACGGGTGCCTGGAGAAGACACCGCCGCGATTCCGGCGCCTAAAGTCCTTCCATCTGCGGGCAGCCTGCCGACGACGATCCGCTTGAGTAGCCGACGGTTGATCTGCTTGTTGAGGCTCGCCTCGTGCGCGCCATCATCGCATGGCGTTCTCGCCGTCCAGACCCTCGCGGAGGAACCGCTCGGCGAGTCGCGCTACGCGCGAGTCTGGACGGCTCCGCTGCGCCATGCGCCTCACCGCGTGCGGGCGATCCGCCCGTAATCGAGTGGGGAGAACGTCATGAGCGGCAGACGCAAGCTGACGGATGCACAGGTGGACGCCATCCTTGAGTGGCATCGGAATCGCAAGACGCGTGCAGAGCTTGCCCGTGAGCTCGGAATAGCGGAGCACCTGGTAGGTTCCGCGATCCGCCGACGGGGCCACTACAAGTCACCATCGCCTGAAAAGCGCGCGCAGAATCTGTGTGACCGCCGCGCATTGGTCAAGCGCTTGATTCTGTACTGAGCCTCGTGAAAGGCACTGCAGCGCCGGTGGCTGACGCCGGCGCTGCCGTCAGATGCGAGACATTCGGCCAGCGCGTTGCTCGTGTGACGGCCGTTAGCGTGGTTGGTTGGTGGCAGTGGCTTGCCCGCGCACTTGGAGGATGGCATGCCGTTCTCGCCGTCAAGGACGAGCGCGGACGCGCTCGCCGCCTGCGGCGGTCTTCGATCCTTGACGGCTGCGCTGCGGCATGCGGGCGTTCGCCGCGCAGGCAACCCCGCCTGAGATGTTGAGGAGAAGCAGCCATGTTCAGCACGAGCGGTAGAGTCCGGGCGCTCACCGATGCTCAAGTCGACCGAATCCTGGAGTGGAAGCGCAATCGGAAGACACTCGGCCAGGTGGCTCGAGAAAACGGGGTTTCCCCTGGAACGATCTACCGGGTGATTGAGGAGAGCGAGCAGTACAAGCAATCGCTATTACCCAAGAGGCTGACTGACGGATCATCTCGAAAGCGGTGACGAGTGATCTCAAGCCGGGTCCAACCCTGTGGGCCTGGTGCTAACCGTCATCCGGGGGATGATCAGGCACGAGCTCTGGTGCCCTGTCAAGGGTGAGTTTGACCGTATTTTCGGGCAAAGACCCCATGTTCAGATGTGGCTTAGCGCGCGTACCCTTTCCGTATCGCCCTAAGGACAGACAACATGAACGTCCCCCGTTACCTCGTCAACCTCCTTGAATGGGATCTGCCCCGACTGGAGAATCTCGAGTGGAGGCTGGTCGAGCGGCTCGCTGAGAGCGTGCGCGTGAGAAGACTCGGTGCCGAGTCACTCGAGGACGTCATCCGCGACGTCCTCCATGACAGCCTCGTCGAGCTCGTCGAGTCCGCCACGAACGAAACCCTCGAGTATTGGCTCAAGGGCCTGGGCGACGGCAATAACGGGCGCTGGCCCGAGCTCTGCGTAGAGTTTCCCTACCTCGAGCACGGTGAGCCTAGCGAGCCTCTCACCATGGTCTACTCGGTGGACAACGGTGACGGAACGCGCATTGAACTGAACCGGACGACGCTCGAGGCCGTGGTATCCCGTTTCTTCGACGGCCGTGACCTGTCCGCACGACGGCCGAGTCGCGCAAAGATGGTGGTGTTTGCCCTGCGGCGGCTCGCCGACAAGCTCGATGCGGCGAGACTCAGGGTGGGCGCCACGACTGATTGATGGCTCGAACGGAAGCGGTCTTCGGGGGTCGGGGGAGGGCGGGATTGCGTATCGCGTCAGGATGCCACGCCGTTCTCGCCGTCAACGACGAGCGCGAAGACGCGCTCGCCGCCGCAAGGCGGCGGTCTGGCGATCGTTGACGGCTGCGCTGCGGCGCGGCGGGAGAACCTGGGCAATCCCGCCCCAGACACGACCTCGGAGTCGTCTATGAACACCATTCCCGTATCGTCAAGTTTGTCCCAGGCCCGTCACAGCAGCGCGTTTCAGGCAGTCCTCAGCCCCGAGGCCTTGCGCCACGATGTTCCGGCGGTATTTGCAGCCAGCGCACATGAGCGGTTGAGCCCCTCATACACGTTCGTCCCCACGGCTCGGATTCTGGATGCGCTCCGCCAGGCTGGGTTCCTGCCCGTCGAGGCGCGGCAGACCCGTACTCGAGCGGCGAGTCCGGCCCAATCGCGACATCCGACTGTATGTGCGTTTGGACCCCAACGATCGGTTGCTCCTGAAGGAGCGGGCGGCGGCCCGGTGCGTGCCGCCAGCCACATATGTCGCCGCGCTGGTGCGATCCCACCTGCGGGGGATCACGCCGCTGCTAAAGGAGGAACGGGATGCACTCGACCGCGTGGTGTCCGAGCTCACAGCCGTCGGTCGGAACCTGAACCAGGTGACACGAGCTCTGAACCGAGGCCAAAGCGTCGCGCCGCGCCGGGATGACGTGCAGGCCATGCTGCGGGTATGCGGCGCCCTCCGGGATCGCGTGAAGGCGCTGCTCGCGTCCAATGAGAAGAGCTGGAATCAGGGGTATGCCGCGACCAACCATTAGCCTCCGCGGCGAGGCGCTGCTCGACATCTCCTCGTACGCGCGCAGAGGACCGGGACGGCGAGATCGGTTGTCGTCGGGGGAAGTCGAGCGGATCGCCTTGACCGTGCGGCGAACGCCCGAGGTCATGATCAAAGTGCTCAGCCGGGGTGGCCAGGACCTCAAGGCCGTACGCCGCCACCTTGATTACCTGCGCGACCGTGAAGAGGGAGAACTTGCAATTGAGACCGACGACGGCGAGCGGCTCACGGGCCCTGGTGTGGCGAAGAATCTCACCGAGGACTGGAATCTCGACCTTCAGGAGCATCGGCAGCGTTCGGATCTCGACGGGCGGGGTCGGCATTCGACCAAGCTCGTGCACAAATTGATGTTCTCGATGCCGGCGGGAACGCCGCCACAGAAGGTGCTCGAGGCAGTGAAGAACTTCGCGCGTGAGGAGTTCGCGCTCAAGCATCGCTACCTGATGGTGCTCCACACCGACGAGCCCCATCCGCACGTACACATGGTCGTACGGGCGGTGAGCGAGCAGGGGGAGCGTCTTCACATGCGCAAGGCAACCCTGCGGGGGTGGAGACAGGAATTCGCACGACATTTACGGGCATTAGGAGTGCCAGCTAACGCTACGGAGCGGGCAGTGCGGGGTGAGAGCCGATCACCCAAGCTGGATGGTATCTACAGAGCGGAGCAGCGCGGTGAATCTTGGCGTGTGCGGTCGCGGATGGAGGAAGTGGACCGGGAAATCTTCAGCGGCAGACTTCGTACTGAGCCTGAGAAGGAGACGCTGATTGAGACGCGGAAGGCGGTCGAGCGGGGATGGCGGGCGGCCAGCGAGATCCTGGCGGCCCAAGGGCAGAGGGAACTGGCCAAGGAGGTCACGCAGTTTGTCGGCCGGATGCCGCCTCTCAGGACAGATCGGGAGATGACGGCAGAAGGGCTGCGCAAACATTATCGGGCGGTGCGAACTCGGGACAGCCCGGCACGATAAACGAGGCCAATTGCTATAGGGTTCCGTGACACTACCAGTTCTCTGGCCTGAACGGCGCTGCAAGCTCAATCGACGGGCCGATAAGTGCCAGACCTTTGACCCCGGATAGTGCTCCACGAAAAGGTCGGCAGACGATCGCGCAAAGCCACACGGATATCATCGGGGTAACAAAGGACGACCCGTACGGTGACGGGACGTCCAATTGACTAGATATACGGTTGGACGCAGAATCGATTGAATGAGCAGGTTTCGCTCCTCTATCAAGTCACTGCTTGGCGTCGCAATGTGCTGATGGACTAACTGAAGGGCCAGGGGCTGAGTATGAAATCGATCAAAGACACAACGTCATTTGGCAGCACTGACGCCGACACTGACGATCTATTAGAACAGGCCTTCGAGAATCACGAGGCCTACACTGAAGCCTTAAATCACCGCAGGCCCGTAATTGTAGGTCGTAAGGGGAGCGGGAAAACTGCTATCTTCCGAAAGATCATCCGAACTCGGCAGCACGATTTCTTTGCATACGGGCACACGTTTTCGGACTACCCGTGGCACCACCATCACTTGCAGGGCACGTTTGGAGTTCCGGAAGAACAAAGGTTTGTCCACAGCTGGCGATTTCTCATACTGATGACTCTGGCAAAAATTTTGTTGAATCAGGATCAGAGTCAACCTTGGAACGACGCTGCACTCGATGAGCTTGAAATGCTTGAGAGGTTTGTCGTCGATTCGTATGGATCCAGAGACCCAGACGTTACCCAACTATTCACGCCGGGAAAGAGAATAAGAATAAAGCCTCATCTAAAACTACCAGGAGGGCTAGAGGGGGGTATCGACCTTGAATCCGTTCCGATGACGGAGTTACCACGGCTTATTCAGGAGGTCAATCGGTCGCTCGTGGATGCAGTAACGGTTTGCCTCAATCCTGAACATCAGTATTTCGTGTGCTTTGATGAGCTTGACAAGGGATTTGATCCAACCGACCTCCGTTATTCGCAGATGCTGATCGGCCTAATCCTTGCGGCAAACGCAATAAACAGTTCGTTTAGGGCCGCACACAAGAAAACTTCTGTCGTCCTTTGTCTCAGAGATGATATCTATAAGATCCTACAGTTCGAGGACAAGAATAAGTTGACAGAGAATTCAGTGTCACTAATAGAGTGGGACGGGCCGCGCTCACGGTGGACTCTAAAGCAATTGCTTGAAAGACGATTTACGGTGGCACGGGATGCGGCTGTACCGTGCAAATGGGAAGACATCTTTGACGAGACTCACGAAATGCCGGGCAGGCAACCAAAATATCGTCACATCTTGGATCGTACGTTCCGCCGACCGAGAGACGCGATTAAGTTCTGCAACGAAGTTCTGGACGCGTACAAAGCGAGGGGCGCTTCAGGCGATGGGCAATTTGCAAACGAGGACATAATAGCCGCAAGACCGCGATACTCGGAATACTTGCTTAAGGAGATTGAGGACGAGATATTCAAGCATATTCCCGCGTACAGGGACCATGTCGACATATTAAAATCGCTGGAGGCTCTCCAATTTACAGGCAGCGAGTTTGAGCAGGCTTGCAAGCGGCGCTCTGATCTGTTTCGACAAGATGTCTCGCCGATTTCAGTTCTTCGAAGCCTCTTCGAATTTTCGGTCGTTGGTTACCAGAAGACGGGTGGCGTTGGTGGAGGATCAGAGTATATCTGGCGATATCTCGATCCGACTGTGAGATTTGATGAGGCGGCGACCTATTTTAGGATCCACCCCGGGTTGACTGAAGCATTGGGTCTAAAGAAGTTTCGTAAGGGTGACGCTGTGACGTCGTCGGAATGAGCGAGCGGAGGCAAGTGCCGCACCAGGTATCCTTCCGCACGGCATGAAAGACGTGCTAGCGACCTACTCAGAACTATCCCAAGCTAGAGGCTCGCGGGGCGCACAGCAAGAAATTTCTGTCTGAAATGAAGCCACGGCTAACCGTCTTTGTCTGCGGCACCTATTCCGATCTAAGCGAGGAACGTGGCACAGTATTGGATTCTATCCGGCGATTGCAACTCTGACCTGCCCGGGGATTTTCGGACCAGCTGATTCTTGAGAGGATGGCTTCCGGGGAGACGAGGAAGCCATGAAGAAGAGCCGATTTTCAGAAGAGCAAATGGTGAAGATCCTGCGGGAGGCGG
>Ga0134128_10003188_pt1 | contig 20091 bp, 20 predicted proteins | sample KB31754_FD_96462 | JGI IMG/M metagenome (GOLD analysis project Ga0134128, IMG submission 96462) | Terrestrial soil microbial communities with excess Nitrogen fertilizer from Kellogg Biological Station, Michigan, USA - KB3-175-4 | ecosystem: Environmental > Terrestrial > Soil > Unclassified ...
ACCGGCCCTCGCGCTGCGCCCCTTGACGGCTCCGCGCTCAGGCCGGTTGCTCACCCCGCGCCGAAAGGCGTATCAACCGCCGAGGCTCTAATCCCCGCTGGATGAAAAGTCAGTGGCAGGTCACAAGGAATGAATAAAATCACCATCGAGAATGAAAGTCGGGTCCGGATCAGCCCGGATTCCGCAGCGCCTCGATAACATTTTCCAAAGCGCTATCCCCGGTAGCGGAGAAAAAACGTGCAGCAAATGCTCGCAGGGCCGGAGTATACGACGCCGCAACCGCGTTGTCCGAAAGTAATCGTCGCAAAGCCTCAAGGGCCTCTTCCAAACTGTGAACCTCTATCGCTGCCCCGCTTGCGTTCATGTCTGGCCAAAAGTGCGGCATACTCGTCATGTTGAAAATCACCGGTATCGAACCTGAGGCGGCGCTCTCCATGATTGTGGTCGAATAAATTGATATAGTTATCCTGGCTTGATCCAAGGCCTTCGCAAGGGGAAAGCTAGGTTCCTGAATGATGATATTCCGGTGCTCCGTCAGACGCCTCAAAATCCAATCATCCAAAGGGACCAATGGGTGTGGTCGATAATAGATAGACAATTCATGATCGAAAGAGGCTAGGCCCTGCGCCAATGCCACCATCATTTCGGATCCCCGGCGTCCGCCGAGACCCCGATCGGTATCTTGATGAAAGAAAAGCACTCCAGGGGGTTTTTCCGACGGCGAGCGAAACATCGAGCGGAGGACATAATTGCCCGCGGAGATAAAGCGTTGACGGGGATTAGCTGGAGAAAGCAATTCGGCAAAAGCCGGACCCCAAACGAGCATGGCCGAGTAATGCATGTTGCGAAATCCCGGATGCAGGATAGGGGACCAGCCTTGCTGCAGGCATATGACGGAAACGCCAAGTTTTGTGCCAACTAGATTGATGACTTCGTCATCAGGACTGTTCCCTTCCGCAAGCAGGATAACGCGCGGCCGTATATGACGTATAACCCGTTCTATGCCATCAGCGAAAACGCCGAGGTAAGGAGCATATCGTCCCACCAGAGGCGATATGGGGCGCAGTCTTGGAGTGTTTGGCACCACAATGAGCGGTTTGCCCTCGTCTGCGAGAAGTTTTTGCAGTTTCCTTTCTTCACTAGGGACCAGGTAGGCGTATCCGTCGGCCAGGCGCTCCGCGACCGGCGCTAGATATTGAACCATCCGAGGCGAGCGCCCATAAAGTAATATATCACATTTCAAAGGCAAATTCGCTTCGTTAATAAATGGCGTGGAAAGAGAACCAATTTGCCACCGGATAGCTTGCTTGGCCGCGCGAAGTATCTTGGCGGGCGTGCCAGCGGATTCCTCAAATGGCTTGGTACGTTGTTGTCCAAACCAGTGTCGCGCGAGCGTTATTGTGGCGTCATTCGAAAGCGGAGAAGAACCGGAGGGTTGTTCCCCAGCCTCCAACGCATTCATGGCTTCATCATGTACGGCTCCGAAGTATAGAAACGCTTCGAGCGCATGGGAAAAATCCATGCCATCATAAAGCAACGCGGCGGCCTTTTCCCGTCGCCAGAGTTTCACGATATCCATGATTTGATCGGCAAGCGTCGTATAAAAACTATATCGCTGGCCATTCTCGAATTTTCCAATCATAGTAGATTTGCGAGATCCTATTTTAGGGGCCATACATGGCTGCCGCCGTCAGGAGGCAGGGAGGAATCCAACTCGCACTCACAAAAAAGAATTTGAGTGCTCTATACCGCTCTCCTTACGGCAACCTCCCTAGTCCGTCCATCTTCACCATATATTTGTTCAACTAGCACTTCCGGGCCACGCCTGCCGTCTCCGCGGCAACCACGCAACCGACCAGTCGGCTAAATTCTTCGAGCGCCTTGTTCGGAAAACTCGTTCATTTTGTGGACGGGGCACAATATATGCCTTCGGTCCGGAATTGGCATTTCAGTCGCGGGATGATAAGGAAAAATATGCTAACTGGTTTCGCACATGCGGTAAGCAATTCTATCGGACGTTGGCGCTACTTTACGCAGGATTGGGGGAGGCCGGCGCACCCTTTACCGAACGGAGGAGATGCGATCCTGTCGGGGCTGACGAAGCACGGGTATGCTGTCGTTCCACATTTTTACGATCGGCAAAAATGCTCTTTCCTGCGTACGGAGATCGACCGGCTTATCGCTGAACAGCCGGACGTGGTCCAAAACGATACTAGGCTTTCCGACCAGCGAATTTTCGGAAGCGAGCGCGCTTCGCCAGCCATCATGGACTTTCACAGCGCGCAGTTCCCCATTTCGATAGGCGAGCATTATGGCGAACGCCGTCTTGTCTCTTTCAGCACCCTGGCCGGCCGCCTTTCCGCCAAGCCCGGCAACCTTGGATCAGGACAGGGCTGGCATCGCGATGCCTTTCACTTTCAGTTCAAGGCCATGGTCTATCTTAGCGATGTGGGCACCGAAAACGGGCCCTTTCAACTGTTGGATGCGTCTCACCAGGGCGCGCGCGTCTTTAGGGACACAATTCTAGCCGGCTTGGCCTCGGCGCCCAACACTCGGTTGACGGATCAGCAGATTGACGCGTTGCTAAGAGCGAATCCGGCGCGGCTCCAGACCTTTGTCGCCCCCGCCGGCACGATGATTCTATTCGACAGCAGTACCATTCATCGAGGATCGCCAATCTCGACTGGAACGCGCTATGCATTGACGAACTATTATTACGATCCGGCCCATATCGTTCCCGCGCTGATTGACGCATTTGCTCCTTACGCGCGAGCAAATGCTACCGATATTGGATCTTAGAAATGTAACTTTCTTGGTCGACTTATGCTGGCCCTAACGTATGGCGCGCCGCGGGCATGCGGGCACCAGAACTGGAGTTTCCCGTCGCTCTCCATCACGCCATAGGGTCGATCATAGGCAAAATGTTGCAACCTTCCATTCGTGAGATGGCATTACGCGAATGGATTCGGCGGTGCGTCCCCTTTTTTAAATCTTATGCCGATTGAGTTCGATAACTCCTTTGCGATCAGTCGGCGTCTGCTTTCGGGGGGCAGTATCCAGTCGAGCCCGGAGCGGATCCAGTTCGCCAACTGCCAAGGGAGATTACGGATTTTCGTGACGGTAAAAGAGAAATAGGCGACAGTGACGCTTTTCCAAGAAAAACCCGAAGGATCCAGACCGCGATATCCTCGCGCGCCAAAGCTCTTGGCTTGATAAGCTTTATCTTCCACTTTTACAGCCTCTACGATTAAACTCGAAACCGGATCGCGATCAAAACCTGTCACACCAGCCGAACGATCCTGCCATTGGGATTCATTCGTCCATTGCGCCGGTGCATTTATTGGATGAAGAGGTTCACGGAAATCGGAATACTGGCTCTCTAGGAACCCGCACTTTCTGATGTCGCCGTAGCCGTGTCTCTCCAGCAGTGTTTTCAGCATCTCAAAGTCATAGGCAATGACATGTGCATAACCGCCGATGCAATCACCATTGCGCGAGAACATCAGCAGGTCCGAGCCACCGGATACGACAAAATTGGCCAATGATCCTCCGAAACCAAGATCTGTGCGAATAGTTGGATCCTCCGCCAACAAATTTTCACGCAGAGTTACGTCCTTCTGGACATAGGCGCGGGCGATCACTTCAAGATCGGGGCAAAGAAGCCGCACGCCGCCGCCGGGCTTCAGCACTCGATTGAATTCATGAAGGACGGAGTCGATCTTGAAGTGGGGAATGTGCTCCAGCATATGACTGCTGAACAAAAGGTCGAAGCAGGCATCCGGATAATCGAGAGACCAGGCGCTGCTTCTTCCGAACAGATTTTTTTTATGATCGGAGGTAGCCCAGCCCTTGCGCCGCCACGTCGGCCCGGCGCCTACATTTAGCTTGCTCTCATTCATCGCCGGTCTTCACAATTCCGCTGGTAAGCAAACCGCTCAGCACGGCAGATATCACAGCTTCTCCAAGATAACCAACGTGTACCAGGTTTCCCTCCAGGCGCCGAAGTGATCCTTGGGCACAATGTCGTTGGCGTCGCCACCACCTTGCCAATCGTATCGCCTGGCCCGTATGTCAAAGCCAGCGTGCATAACCCGTATCGGCCCTAAATCTTCGAACAAGCTTACGATTCCGGCAGGCGTATAGCGAAAATAATCTGCGGGGTCCTCATGGTACCGCTGCGCGAAGGGAACTATGGTAATGCAAATGCCGCCGGGCTTGAGCAAATTAGTGATATTTTCAGCGGCGATCCAAGGCTTGCGAAGATGTTCGAAGACGTTGTTGCTGTAAACGACGTCAAACACCCTCGCGAACTCAGAATGCCGGCTGACAAAGTCAGGCATGCACAGGTCGCCAACCAGGACATTTTTCCCGGCAGGGCGCAGATCGATGCCGAAATAGTTATAGGCGTCCTCAAACTTGCGGCGATTTACGGCGTGGAGTTGGGCATCAAATCTGAGAGGCCCGGTGTTCCCCAGCAAGTACCTTAACTTTCCATCCCTGCCCCCGACGTCCAGAAAACGCATCTTGGCATCGGAAGAAGACTTGCGCTCGAGCACAACCTGCCTGCTGAGCAATTCTTTGTCTAATTTCGTCTCATATTTGCAACCGAGCGAAAAGTCTCCTACTGCCATTTGGCTGTCCACGACCAGGCGTATCCGACGCACAGGGGCCGCCGGGCCGCGCAACCGTGACCAAAGTTTACCGAGTAGCCTCATATCCTACAGACGCAAAATATGTTGGCCCGAATTTGTGACGGTAGCGGATTAGCGGAGCGGAGATTCCGGACCTGCATGTTACGAGCGAAGCTCATCCGGGAGGCCAAGCAACAGTCGTTTGACACGGGCCAAATGATTCAAAACAGCGAAGAAGGAGCTTAAAACAGCGGCGATCGATGGAGACCTGTACAGACGGCTAAGTGTCGGCGATCCGAAGGAGACAAAGAACTCCATTCCTTCCTCGGCTGAAATGCCTTGATGCATGTGCGCATAATAATCTTGGAGGCCGATGCGCACATGGTCGACCTCTCTGACCTTGCGGCCGGCGAAAATAACCAAGGCCTCAGAAAACTGCCGCGATACGAATGATCTTCCGCGCGTCCGATAGAAATTCTCTTCCACACGGAAAGCACAGGGTTTGGGTCCAAGAGTAAGAAGCGCATTCGTCAATACCGCAAAGCCCGCGGATTGGTAGAAGCTGCGCAGGAGGTTTGGCGAAATTTGCCAAAAACCGTGATCCATGAACCCGTTAGCTGGGACACTATGGAGGACCACTCCACTATGATTGACAAGACAATTTATTGTGCGAAGCCCGGTGGACGCATCGAAGACATGCTCCAACGTGCCAGAGTCGTAAACGAGGTCGTATTGGTCAGCAATTTCCTGCGCCAAGCGGGGATCATTCAGATCGCCGATGATGTCTGCACCTTCATAATTAGAAACGTCCAAAGCATCGACCCTTTCGAAGCCGAGATGATGAAAGAAATCTTTATACCCTTGGAAGTTCCGAAACAGGGGCTCAGTTGTTCGCACGATATCCGGGTGGGCATTCAACGCTCGGCGAAACTGAACTGCCGAGAAGTTTAGCGTAGGCACTCCGAGCGTCAGCACCTTCCTTGGTTTCGGTAAGCCGCTAGCAATCTTCGCCATCACCAGCGCATCGTAAATCATCATGCCCATGGAATGATCCTTTCGCCATGGAGCAGATCGGGCGACCAAGAGCGGATACGATGTTGACTCTGCTTCCCATTGTTGGTGCAGCCCCCCCCGATGCGAAAGTTTTTGTGCGTCAAATCCTTGCGTGTTTTCACAATCGCAACGTTCAGCGTGATCTCTGCTCGACGAGAAGACATTGCTTCGCTTGCTGCTTCGCGCGCCACTGTAGCCATATTTTTCACGCTGCTATAAGGTAGGCGGCATCACGACATGCGGCGTAAAATAAACTCAATTGGGTCTATTTCCCGGCAATGTCCAGCAACATACCCAGAGCACGGGCCAAAAGTGGACAGCCCGCGGATGGCCGGCAATTGCGCGACTGATCTCGGCTTAAGCTAAAGAGAACCATCCAAATGAGTCCATCCGACCTATAGCGTTTAATCTTGACCGAAGGTCTTATATGGTGATCTTCAAATTTATACCATAAAAATTTGCTATTGAGGGTGATTTGCCCTCCGTTTACTCCGCCTTTGGGTGGCTGGAATGGGTTGGAGGATCAGCGGTCAGATGAAAATTTTGGTTACTGGGGGTGCGGGGTTCATTGGCTCTGCCCTCATAAGATATGTCATCTCGAACACTGATTGGTGGGTCATTAACCTCGACAAGCTTACGTATGCCGCCAATCTGGATTCGCTGGCGGAGGTCGCTAACCATCCACGTTACAAGTTCGTCCAGTTGGACATTGGTGATCAAGAAGGCGTTTCCGCGCTTCTCGCCCGAGAACAGCCGCATGCGATAATGCATCTGGCGGCCGAAACGCACGTGGACCGCTCGATCGACGGTCCCGCGAGATTTGTCGAAACCAACATCGTCGGAACGTACGTCCTTTTGCGGTGCGCGTTGTCGTACTGGCTTCGGCTCGAATCGGGACGCCGTGATTCTTTTCGGTTTCTCCAAATTTCTACCGATGAAGTATTTGGCTCGCTGGGAGCTGAGGGCAGATTTACGGAGGAGAACCAGTATCGGCCCAACTCGCCCTACGCCGCATCAAAGGCGAGCGCCGATCATCTCGTTCGGGCATGGGGACACACCTATGGATTGCCGACAATCATTACCAATTGCTCTAACAATTATGGCCCCTACCAATTTCCCGAAAAACTGATACCCCTCATCATTACACGTGCGATCGCCGGCAAGTCCCTGCCGGTATATGGTGACGGCAGCAATGTACGCGATTGGTTGTACGTCGAAGATCATGCGAGGGCGTTGGTTCGCGTGCTCGAAAACGGAGCGGTCGGTGACATCTACGCGATAGGGGGGAATGCCGAAAGAAAAAATATCGAACTCGTAAGGATGGTATGCCGGGTCTTGGACGAGCTCAACCCCGCTCATCACCCCTTCGAGCGGCAAATTGAATTTGTGAAGGATCGTCCCGGTCATGACAAGCGATATGCGATCGATGCATCGAAGATGCGCCAGGAACTCGGCTGGGCCCCACAGGAAACATTCGAGGTAGGTTTGCAAAAGACGGTCAGATGGTACTTAGAAAACTCTCGGTGGATCGACCGAGTTTCATCCGGCGGTTACAGGGGAGAGCGGCTAGGCACCAGCCAAGGCGTTTTTCCATGAAAGGAATTATCCTGGCAGGTGGGACTGGTTCACGACTTTTTCCGTTAACTCGTTCGATCAGCAAGCAGCTTCTGCCTATCTACGATAAGCCGATGATTTATTATCCCCTCTCGGCTTTGATGCTAGCGGGCATACGCGATATTCTGATCATTACAACACCCCATGAATTGATGCTTTTTAGCGAACTTTTGGGCGACGGAGCTTCTTGGGGTATCTCATTGACCTACCTACCCCAACCGGTACCCAATGGGCTTGCGCAGGCTTTCGTAATCGGACGCGAGTTTATAGAAGATAGCTCCTGCTGCTTAGTGCTAGGCGACAATTTGTTTTTCAGTGAAGGAATAACCTCTCTGCTTCGTCGCGCCGCGAGCCTAAAGCACGGTGCCACCATTTTTGGCTATCCGGTACGGGACCCGGAGCGCTATGGGGTGGTAACTTTTGACACCGCAGGCAAGGCAATAAAATTGGAAGAAAAGCCGCCGCACCCGCAGTCAAATTATGCGGTCATCGGAATTTATTTTTATGACAACCGCGCGCCGGAATTCGCGTCCGCGCTCAAGCCATCCGCAAGAGGAGAATATGAGATTACCGATCTGAATCGGCGCTATCTTGATCTTGGTGAATTGCAAGTCGAGAGGTTGGGGCGTGGTTTTGCATGGCTGGACACAGGGACGCATGAAAGCCTACTCCAGGCCTCGGAATTCGTTCATGTCATCGAGGCCCGGCAGGGATTCAAAATCTGTTGTCCAGAAGAGATAGCATTCCGCCAAGGGTATATCGATTCAAGTCAATTGCGGATGTTAGCCAAACCGATGATCAACAGTGAGTATGGGCGTTACCTTCTCAGGATCGCCGAAGAGGGACGCCCTCCGGATGATGGGGCGCGGTGATGGCCGGCATGTTTGACGAACTGGTGGTCGCGCCTACAACTTCGATCGAAGACGTGTTCCGTTGCCTCAACAAAAATAAAAAAGGCATAGTCTTTATCGGTGACCGCAATGGCCGCATTTTAGGTTGCGTGACAGATGGCGATATTCGGCGCCAATTACTGGTCAAAAACGATCTAAGCGTGGCCGTATCGACGTTCATGAACCAAGAATTTGTTCGCGTGCCGTCGACCGCCTCAAGAGAGAATATCCTTAAACTATTGGATCATGGCACGAGAATAGTTCCCGTTCTGGATTCGGACGGGCGTCTCCTGCAGATTTGCAGCCGCGACGATTTCCGCCTTCAGGATAGTTCCGAATTCTTTTCCCGCGCCCGCGCGCCTGCTCGAATCAGCTTTGGCGGCGGAGGGAGCGATCTGACACAATATTTTCTGGACCAGGGTGGCGCGGTGATAAGCGGAACCATTGCCAGATACGCTCATGCGACATTGCAATTGCGCTCAGATCAGGTAGTGCGGATCTATTCCCACGATCTGGATTGTTCTGTCGAAGCTGGTTCCGTGGGTGATTTGGAATTCGATGGCGAACTCGACCTGATTAAAGCCGTTGTGCGTCTGATACAGCCAAACTTCGGTTTTGAACTTGACGTGGGCGCGGACTTTCCCGTCGGCTCGGGACTCGGCGGCTCTGCATCAATTGCGGCGGCGATCATAGGCTGTTTCAATGAAACGCGGATCAACCCCTGGACGCGGCACGAGATCGCCGAAATGGCATTTCAAGCTGAGCGCTTGAGCTTGAATATTCCTGGCGGTTGGCAAGATCAGTACGCAGCCGTGTTCGGAGGCTTTAATTACATGGAGTTTTCGGCCGACGACAATCTGATTGTTCCTCTAAGATTGGATCATGAAATTCTGCGCGAACTGGAGGCAAATATCATGCTCTGCCATACCGGCCGCAACCACAATTCCGGCGCCATACACTCAGATCAGAGCGCCCGTGTAAAAGACTCGGCCGAGGTTCGGGCTGCGATAAAAAGGCAGAAGGACATGACGCTGGAAATGAGGAAACGTTTATTGCGCGGCGATATCCTAGGCTACGGACGGTTGCTCGATGAAGCTTGGAACAATAAAAGACAAATGAGCAACCTCATAAGCAATAAGGAATTGGATCGCGTGTATGAGACTGCGATTCGGGCCGGGGCACTGGGGGGCAAAATATTGGGCGCGGGCGGCGGCGGTTATTTCATGTTTTTTGTCTCGCCGTTCGAGCGATTGGCCGTTTGCCAAGCACTGGAGGGTCTGCGTTATAACAGCGAGCGCATACTATTCGACGTTGATGGGCTTACAAGCTGGAAAAGTCGATTCCAGAAATCCTCGCCGCAATGAGTAAAATCGGACAGGCATCCCTGCAAGTCGGCAACCGCGTCGTCGGCCCGGGACAGCCCAGCTTTGTGATTGCTGAAGTCGGCAATAATCATAATGGCGATTTCGACCGGGCCATTGCGCTGATCGATGCCGCCAAAACCGCCAACGCAGACTGCGTCAAGTTTCAAATGCGCAAGTTGGATGAGGTCTATCGACTTTCCAGTCTATCGGGCGCCGAGGACGATCTATCTGTCGAATATACCTTAGATTTGCTGCGGCGCTTCGAACTGTCGGCCGATGACCAGAGACGGCTACTGAACTATTGTGATCAGGTCGGCATTCAATATCTGTGCACGCCATGGGATCCGACTAGCGTTAAGATATTGAACGGATTCGGCGTGCCCGCATTCAAGGTAGCGTCCGCCGACCTCACAAACCTGCCCTTGCTCGCGGCGATGGCGGCTACATGTAAGCCATTGTTCGTGTCCACCGGCATGAGCACCACGTCGGAAATAGAAGGGGCGGTTAGCTTTTTGACGGATTATGGGGCGGCGTTTGCGCTCCTGCATTGCCAAAGCACCTATCCGGCGGCATTTCACAACATTAACTTGCACTTCATAGAGAGGCTTCGCGAGATCCATCCGCTGGTTGGATATTCGGGGCATGAACGCGGCACTGTCGTGACACTAGCTGCGGTGGCTCTGGGTGCGATCGTTATCGAACGCCACATCACTCTTGATCGGAGTATGGAAGGGCCTGACCATGCCGCAAGCTTGGAACCGGCTGAATTCACCGGGCTCGTGATGGCCATTCGCGAAGTGGAACAGGCGCTAGGCCCACTAGATATGCCGCGCGAGCGTGTCCTTTCCCAGGGCGAACTGATCAACCGCGAAAGTCTGGGCAAGAGCGTGGTAGCCGCGCGGGACCTGGCGGTTGGTACAGTGATCTTGACCGAAGATCTTCTCGTCCGTAGCCCAGGCCAGGGGCTCGCTCCCCTCCACATACCGCGGCTGATTGGCCAGAAGACGCGGCGAGCCATGAAAGCGGACGACTATTTTTACCTTTCCGACCTGGAAAGCGCCCAAAGCAAACCGCATGAATACAAATTCAAGCGCCCCTGGGGAATTCCCGTGCGCTACCACGACGTCCACGCGTTTTTGAGTCGCTGCAAGCCCGACCTTCTTGAATTTCACCTTTCTTATTCAGACATGGAGCGCAAGCCGTCAGACTATTTCAATGCACCCCTTGGTATCGATTTTGTTGTGCACGCGCCCGAGTTGTTCCGGGGCGGCCGACTGATGGATCTGGCAACAGACGACAGCGAATACCGGCAGTATTCAATCCGCGAAACCCAACGCGTCATCGACATTACCCGCGACCTTAAGAAATATTTTCCAAAAACAAAGTATCCTCCCATTGTCTGCAATATCGGTGGCTTTTCCATGGACGCTCCGTTCCCCTCAGAAAGGAAAGAGCAGCTTTATGCCACCTTCGCGGAAAGTCTCGCTGAACTCGACATGGACGGCGTGGAGATAATTCCGCAAACCATGGCGCCTTTTCCCTGGCATTTCGGGGGCCAGCGGCATCAGAACATCTTCATCTTCCCTAACGAATGTGCGACGGTTTGCCGAAAGTTTGGTCTTCGTATGTGCGTGGACATCTCCCACACCCGTCTCGCCGCCAATCATTTCGGTTTTGATTTCTACGACGCGATCGCCACTCTTGGGCCATACACTCGCCATTATCACCTGGGGGATTCTCTGGGCGTAGATGGCGAGGGCCTCCAGATCGGCACCGGCGATATCGATTTCAAAAAGTTGGGCAATATGATGGCCAGCGCCGCTCCCGATGCATGGTTCATTCCGGAAATCTGGCAGGGCCATAAGAATTTCGGCGAAGGCTTCTGGGTCGCCCTAGAGCGGCTGGAGCCGTATCTTTAACCGCACAAACCGGGTTTGCCTTTCAACCAGGCTTGTTGCGCGAGTTATGATGGCCCTGCCGGAGTAGTTCATCTTGCAGCAATCACCAAAATGCCGTACCGCAAGGCGTGTTCACCGAATTTGGGATAGGGCAATTCGCATGCGCATCCAAGGTGCCCAGGCCCCAAAAATCGTCCTGATACTACAGGCACGGATGGGCTCAACCCGACTGCCTGGCAAGTCGATGATGGATTTGTCAGGCGCTCCGCTTTTGGCCCGAATTCTGGAACGCGTGCAACGCGCGAAGAAGCCGCATGCCATCGTGATGGCGACCACTCAGTTGGCCGAAGACGATGTCCTGGCGACCCTCGCCGAAAATATGCGCGTGCCAGTTTTCCGTGGTTCGCAGAATGACTTGTTGGATCGCTACTACCAGACAGCCAGGACGTTCGGCGCGGACATCGTCCTGCGTCTTCCGGCCGACAATGCCACACCTGAGCCAGAGGAGATTGACCGCATCGTCGACTTCCATCTTTCGACCGATTTCGTCTTCTCGACCAATTTGGCGCAAGCGTTGGGCAGCGGCTATCCCGATGGCATTGGCGCCGAGGCCATGGATTTTTGGGCACTCGAGGAGGCGTGGAAAGGCGGTGGCGGCGCGGAAAGAAATGAACATCCGCATCTGAACTTCTTCAACTATGCCGAACAGAAGGCGATGAATCCCCGCTATCCGGTCGGCGCGCCGAAATGCCCGACCGACATCGCGCGGCCTGACATCGTGCTCGATGTCAATACGCAAAAACAATACGAGTTCATAAGAGAACTCTATCGCTATTTATACCCCCGTAACCCCCAATTTACCATTCGAGATACGATCGCCTGGTATGACCATATCTACACGAGACAGGAAGCCACCCCATGAGCAGCAAGGGCCGCGTCGTCTACTTCAATGGCGAATTGATTCCGGAAACGGAAGCGAAGATATCCATCTATGACTCTGCGCTGATGTTCGGAGATATGGTGTTTGAAATGACCCGTTCGTTCAACAAGAAGCAATTCAAGTTGGTCGAACATCTGCAGCGCCTCTATGCCGGTCTCAAAATCCTGCGTGTCCCGCTCCATATGGCTATCGAGGACATGGAAAAAGCGTGTCAGGCGACCATCGAAGCTAACGAACATTTGATGGGACCCGACGATGAGCACCGTCTTATGATCGACGTTTCCCGTGGCCTTCTAGGCATCTACCAGAACAATGTGGCGCTTCCCAAAGGCCCCAACGTCATCATCGCCGATTTTCCATTGCGCTGGACGGTGGTGGGAATGGGTCATTTGTTCGATAAGGGCATCAATGCCGTCATCACTAGCCAGCGTGCGTTGCCAGCATCGCTGCTGGATCCAAAGGTCAAGAATCGGAGCCGCATTCACTATCTCATGGCCAATATCGAGGCTTCGCAGATGGAAGGCGATGACAATTGGGCTCTACTGCTCGATCCCGACGGTTTTGTAGCGGAAGGAACCGGAGACAATTTTTTCACGGTAAAGGATGGAGCGATCTATTCCCCAGAAGGGCGCAACATTCTGCGCGGCATCTCCCGCGAATATATCATGAAGGAGGTTGCACCGCAGCTCGGCATCCCGGTGATCGAACGCAATCTTGATCCCTATGATATATACACCGCCGACGAGGCGTTCATGACCGGCACCCCTTTCTGCATGCTCCCGGTGACCCGCATCAACGGCGCCAATATCGGTGACGGCAAAGTAGGCCCGATCTTCACAAAGGTCCTCGCGGCGTGGAGCACCAACACCGGCGTGGACATTCCCGGTCAGATCAAGGCCTGGAACGCCGCGGGCGCCAATGCACACAGCGATGCTCCTACCCCTTATCGCTTCAAGGCCGGAAAGTGATGGCCGAGATCGGCTTCATGCAAGGACGGCTTTCTCCCCTCGTCGAAGGCAAAATCCAGGCATTTCCCTGGAGTAAATGGCGAGATGAATTTCCTGCTGCCCAGGCGTTGGGTATTCGCCTGATGGAATGGACGCTGGATCATGAACGGTTGGTTGAAAACCCCTTGATGACATCAACGGGCCGAGCCGAAATAAGGCAATTGTCGGAAAAGCATCAGGTCGATGTCAGATCGCTTACCGGTGATGTCTTTATGCAAAAGCCGTTCTGGCGCGTCACCGGCTCGGAGCGCAGCGAGCGGCTTCAAGAGTTCGACGCGATAGCGGAATCCTGCGCCAAAATTGGAATCAAATTCATCGTAGTACCGCTGGTAGACAATGGCGCGATGACAACGCCAGCCGAAGAGGCAGCGGTGATCACCGAGTTCAAACAACGCTCCAAGTGGTTGAGACAAAGCGGTCTTGCGGTGCTGTTTGAATGCGACTACCCGCCCAAAAAGCTGGCTAGATTTGTAGAGGAATTTCCGGAGGAGCAGTTCGGTATCAACTACGATATCGGCAACAGTGCTGCGCTGGATTACGACAGCGCCGAAGAGATTGCGGCCTATTTCCCCCGCATTCTGAACGTCCACATCAAGGACCGACTGCTCGGCGGGGGTACCGTCCCGCTGGGTACCGGCAACGCGAACCTGGCCGCTACCCTGACCGACCTGGTTAAGCGGCGTTATCGCGGTTTCTATATCTTGCAGACCGCGCGGGCCGCCGATGGCGATCATGCCGGCGTGCTGGCGAAGTATCGCGACATGGCCCAAGGGTGGATCGAAGCAGCTCAAAAGGGCGTGACTTAGAAATGGAACTCGGCCTCGCTGGCAAGACTGCTCTGGTTAGCGGCGCCAGCCGCGGCATCGGACTTTCCATCGCCCGGGCGCTCCACGCCGAAGGATGCCATGTGGCGCTTGTGGCACGGGGGCGCGATGGCCTGGAAGAGGCAGGAAAAGAATTCGACGGGCACGCCTCGCTCCATGTCGGAGACGCTGCCGTCCCCGACACGGCGCGGCGATTAGCGGCTGAAGCCGCGGCCCCTTCGGGTGGACTTGACATCCTGATCTGCAACGCCGGCGGAGGTGCCTCCGTTTCTCCGGGAATGGAAACCGAGGCGGAATGGCGTCGCCTATTGGACCTCAACCTTTTTTCCGCTTTGACGATGATTTCCGCAGCCCGGCCGCACTTGCGCCGGGGGGGGGCAATCGTCTGCATATCTTCGATCGCGGGGCTGGCCGCGCTTGGCGCGCCGGTTGCCTATTCGGCGGCCAAAGCGGCGCTAAATGCTGCGGTAAAGGGTCTTGCACGGCCATTGGCGGCCGACGGGTTGCGTATCAACGCCATCGCCCCGGGAAACATCTTGTTTGATGGCGGGACATGGGACCGCAAACGCAAAGAGGATCCGACCGGTGTCGAAGCCATGTTGAGGCACGACGTCCCGCTGGGGCGCCTGGGAAGCCCCGAGGAAATCGCTCCCTTGGCAGTATTTCTGTCTTCGCCCAAGGCCGCTTTTATTACCGGAAGCATCCTGGTCGCCGATGGCGGCCAGCTGCGTTAGGAGGGCATCATGACCCGGATTCTCCCCCAAGTTTACGATCTTACGGGTCGCACAGCCCTTGTGACTGGTGCAGGCGGCCTTCTCGGAGTCCAGCACGCCATCGCTCTGGTCGAGACCGGTGCGCGAGTGGTGCTGGCGGATATTGATTTCAAAAAAGCGGAAGCCGCCGCCGCCATGGCGAAGCGGGAAGTAACGGGTGCCGATGCGGTAGCGGTTCTGCTGGATGTCACTAGTCCGGAAGCAGTGCGGATGTTGGCCGAAAAGTTGGGACGAGTCGACATCCTTGTGAACAACGCCGCTATCGATGCCAAGGTGACGGCGCGGCCGGGGGTCGCCAACGGCTCGAGACTTGAGATATTCACCCTGGACCAGTGGAACTCTGAGATGGCGGTGGGCTTGGCGGGGGCGATGGTGATGGCGCAGGTGTTTGGCACTCAGATGGCGGCCAACAGCACAGGCGTGATTCTCAATATTGCGTCCGATCTGTCGGTGTTTGCGCCTGACCAGCGGCTCTATCGCCTGGACCAATCAGTCAGCGAGTTGGAGCAACCCGTCAAGCCAGTGACTTATTCGGCAATCAAGCACGGGCTGATCGGCCTTACAAAATATCTTGCGACCTATTGGGCAGATCGGGGTGTGCGCTGTAATGCCCTTTCACCGGGCGGTGTATTCAATGGCCAGAGCGAAGCCTTTGTAGCCAAGTTGAACGCTTTAATCCCTCTAAGCCGGATGGCGCGGGTTGACGAATATCGCGCTGCCGTGCAGTTTCTCTGTTCCGATGCGTCCTCGTATATGACGGGACAGAATATCGTGATGGATGGCGGGCGCTCCGTATTGTGATCAGGCCCGCCCAATCTTTGTCGATATAAAATCCAACAGGCTGCCACCGGGAAAAGCAACGCCGTGGATCTTCGCCGCTCGGGCTGCAGCTAAGTCTTGTGGCATGTCTCCAACGAGAATGCTGCGTCCGATATCCACGGGCCACGTTGTCAGCAGATCGCGGATCATGCCAGGATTGGGCTTGCGCCTGTGGCACGCCTTGCCATATCCGGGCCGCGCACCTCCGGGATGGTGTGGGCAATACTCAAAGGCATCAATATGGGCCCCCACCTCCGCCAGCTCTTCTTGCATGAATAAATGCAAGGCGCGGATGTCGTGTTCTTCATAAAGGCCTCGGGCTACTCCGGCCTGATTCGTGACCACGAAAACGAACCAGCCTAAATCGTTCGCCAACCGCACTGCCTCACGCGCACCAGGTATCCATTCAAATTCCTCGCGACTATGGACATAGCCGTTGTCCTTGTTCAGCACGCCATCGCGGTCCAAGAACAAGGCGGGCCGTATCAGGCGGGGTGGTAAGTCGACGCGGGCGCGCTGCAGATCCTCCGGGATACCGATGTCGACGAAATAACGGTCGAATATGATACCCCGCAGCAGGCCATCACGCGCCAGCGTTGGAAATACATCGCTTTCCAGAGAGACCGGGCCTCCACCGATGCGTGCGACAATCTCGCGATCTACCGCATAGATGCCGGCATTTATGGGCTCGTCGTCCCGTTCGCTCAACGCGCGGAAACCATGCACGACGCCATCGTTCAGCAACACGCGGCCGTAGCGATAATCTCGGACGCCGCTGCGTAATGCCATAACGGCGCCGCCGCGGGGCGTATTCACCGCCAGAGACCGGAGATTGATGTCGAAGAACGTGTCGCCATTGGCCAATAAAAATTTCGAATTTAGATGAGGCAAGGCGAAACGCAGGGCGCCTGCGGTGCCCTGCGGCTGGGACTCTACCAGTACGCGAACCCTCGCGCCACGCACCATCCTACCATCATACCGGCTCAGCATTTGCTCGCCCAGGTAACCGCCCAATAGCAGGATGTCGTCAAATCCCTCACGCGCGGCTTCCTCCACCAGAACGTCGAGAAAGGGCCGCCCCGCCACTTCGATTAGAGGTTTTGGTGTGGACTGGGTGAGTAGTTTGAGGCGAGTGCCACGCCCGCCCACCAAAAAGACGGCTTGTTTCAGCAAATCGCGTCCTCGACCAATCCACACAGCAAATGGCCTATAGCTATATGCATCTCTTGAATTTCATTCGTCTTGCCTGAAGGAACGGCGATGGAGACGTCCGAAAGTCCGGCAAGCTGCCCCCCCGACCCGCCGGTCAAGCCGATCGTGCGAATACCGATCTCCCGCGCTGCATAAAACGCCTTGATCACATTCGCGCTGTTGCCGCTCGTAGAGATGCCGACAAGCACATCGCCCGTTCTACCAATACCACGCAACTGGCGCGCGAACACTTCCTCATATCCGTAATCGTTGGCAATTGCGGTCAGGGCCGACGTATCGACTGTAAGGGAAAGAGCCGAAAGTGGTCGGCGATCTCGCAAAAAACGGCCCATAAGTTCGGCGGATAAATGTTGCGAGTCGGCCGCAGAACCGCCATTTCCACAAAAAAGTATTTTACGGTCCGCTTTCAGCGCGGCAATGATTACATCCGCGGCACTCGCCACCTGGTCCGTATGCTGTTCAAGTGCACGAAAGTTTTCCTGAACTCCACGAAAATAAAGCAACGCCTTTTGGTTATGGGCGAGGGAGGCAAGCGGCTTGGTCATGATTTCCATTACCTAATTTTTGGGGGCTGCCAAAGCCACATCAGCACTTCGCAACCTGCAGCGAATTCTAGACACGGGGTGAAAGGCGCTGGCCGGTCCCTTCCGCTGTAAGTGCATTGAAGTCAAGATCATAGATCGGACCATTTGAGGGCTGAGTTTTCCCTGTGTATTTAGCGCCATGGATTGACAAAATTGGCACTGGTATAGCCGCGCAGCATGTCTTAAAGGTTCAGCGCCCGAATTCCAACCTGTACTAGTTTTCGGGTGAGGGTTGTATGCGAACGACGTTTTTTGCTGACGGCGCAAAGGTTAGAGGACAGGCCTGCGAAAGCCAGTGTGAGATGCTGAGACTTGCGAAGTCAATATTGCGGCGCATTGCGGGACCTCCACTCCATCGTCCCGACCTGCGATGCGCCTTTGAGGTGCTGGGGACCGAATATGGCGGCTGGCCGGTGGTAAACGATACGGTTTCCCGCAACAGCATCGTTTATTCCTTTGGCGTGGGGGAAGACATTTCGTTCGACTGCACGCTTATCTCAAACAGCGGCTGCCAGGTGTGGGCATTCGATCCCACACCGAAATCTCAGGCTTGGGTGTCCGAGCAGAACTTGCCACGGGAATTCCACTTCACGGCGGTGGGCATCTCGGCGACGGATGGTGAGGTCACCTTCTACCCGCCAGCGAACGACGAATATGTTTCGTATTCGGTGGCGCCGGGCCAGGACCAACTACGCAAGCCTATAATCGCGCCGGTGCGGCGGCTTTCCACTTTGATGGCGCAAAACGGGCACCGCCACATCGATATCCTCAAGATGGATATCGAAGGCTTTGAATATGACGTGATCGAGGATCTGCTAATCGGGGCCGCACGACCGCAGCATCTGCTGGTCGAATTTCACCATGGATTATACGGCATTGGCCGCGATAAGACTGTCAAAGCAGTGGCAGCGTTGCGCAATGCCGGCTACCGCCTCTTCTACGTTTCCGCCACGGGCCGGGAATATGGGTTCTTTCTCCCGCGCGCCGGTTACATCCCGCCGGCACCGCGTACTGCATGATACCGTTCGTAGCTAGCGATGCACACGCCAAAGGCGGCCCTGAACCGGCAGCCGAGACTCGGCCTCGAAAGCAGGGCCACGCGTATTACTCTGCTCCCTGAAAACTCCCTCATTTTGAACTAGAGTTTTCCGCTTTTATTCCTAGGCTGGGAGGAGTGGGAGACGATGAAGGCATCGAAGTTCACGGACGCGCAGAAGGCGTTCATTTTGAAGCAGGGAGCCGATGGTCATCCGGTTGCGGAGATCTGTCGCAAGGCTGGGATCAGCCAGGCGACGTATTTCAATTGGAAGAAGAAGTATGACGGGCTATTGCCGGATGAGATGCGGCGGCTGAAGCAGCTCGAGGACGAGAACGGCAAGCTGAAGAAGCTGGTTGCGGATTTGTCGCTGGACAAAGCCATGCTGCAGGACGTGCTTCGCCGAAAACTGTAAGGCCTGTCCGCAAGCGCGAGCTGGTAAACGGGGCCCGCTGTGAATGGGATGTGTCGATCCGCCGAGCTTGTCGGGTTCTTCTGATGGATCGAACGTCCTATCGCTACAAGCCCCGCCGGCGCGGTCAGGCTGAGTCGGAGAAGCGCATCAAGGAGATTTGTGAGACGCGGGTGCGCTACGGCTACCGTCGCGTACAGGTTTTGCTGCACCGGGAGGGCGTTCAGGTGAACCACAAAAGGACTTATCGCGTCTATCGTGAGTTAGGCCTGCAATTGCGGGCTAAAACGCCCAAACGGCGTGTCCGGGCCAAGCTACGGGAAGACCGCTGTCCGGCAGTGATGCCCAACCAAACGTGGGCAATGGACTTTGTCCATGACCAGTTGGCGCTGGGCAGGAAGATAAGGGTTTTGACGGTGGTCGATATCTTCTCGAAGTTCTCACCGGCGATCGATCCGCGGTTCAGCTATCGGGGCGAGGACGTCGTGAAAACCTTGGAACGGGTCTGCGCTAAGACCGGCTACCCCGGAACGATCCGTGTCGATCAGGGATCGGAGTTCATCTCCCGCGATCTTGACCTGTGGGCCTATGTCAATGGCGTCACACTGGACTTCAGTAGGCCAGGAAAGCCGACCGACAACGCCTTCATAGAAGCGTTCAACAGCAAGCTGCGGGCGGAATGTCTGAACGCTCACTGGTTCGTGAGCCTTGAAGACGCCCGGCAAAAGTTGGAGGATTGGCGCAGATACTACAACGAGGACAGGCCCCATAGCGGAATCGGCCAGATACCCCCGATTTTGCTGCATAACCCCGGTGGCGTATCCGGCCCGTCACCGGCACTTGAAGCCAAAAACTCCAGCTTCAGATGAGGGAACGTTTGGGAGCGGAGCATCTCGATTTTGTGCCGCTGGCGGTAGAGCGTGCGATCGTGAGCGATGGGGATTTTGCGATTGGATTTTGAGGGAATGCACGGGACGATGCCACGCGCGGCCAGGGCGCTGCGGAACCAGCCGGCGTCATAGCCTCTGTCTCCG
>Ga0134128_10003189_pt1 | contig 20087 bp, 15 predicted proteins | sample KB31754_FD_96462 | JGI IMG/M metagenome (GOLD analysis project Ga0134128, IMG submission 96462) | Terrestrial soil microbial communities with excess Nitrogen fertilizer from Kellogg Biological Station, Michigan, USA - KB3-175-4 | ecosystem: Environmental > Terrestrial > Soil > Unclassified ...
CGGCGCCCACCACAGGCGCCAGAACTTTCTGGGCGATCGGCGCGATCATCGGCAGGAGGAGGAATGCGTTCTCGAAGAAGTCGAGGAAGAACGCCAGGAAGAAGATGAAGAGGTTGATGAAGGCGAGGAAGCCCCAGACGCCGCCTGGCAGCGAGGTCAGCAAGTGCTCGAGCCATTGGCCACCGGACACGCCGAGGAACACCACCGAGAAGCAGGTCGAACCGATCAGGATGAACGTCACCATGCACGTGATGCGCATGGTGGTCTGATAGCCCTGCTTGATCAGATCGCGCAGGTCGGGGATGCGGACCGCTTCGAGGCCGATCCAGACGACGGCGAAATAGGTGATCGCAAAAGCGAGCTTGAAGACGATGTTCTCGCTGTAGAGCATCGCGATGATGGTGCCGATGCCGGCCGCGATCACGCCGACGATCAGAATCTTGTTGCCGGCACGCGAAAAATCCTTGTGGTGGATGGCGGCGAGCACGATCGCACCGACCGCGCCCATCGCTCCTGCCTCCGTCGGCGTGGCAAGCCCCATCATCATGGTGCCGAGCACGACGAAGATCAGCACCGCGGAGGGGATGATGCCGAGCAGGCATTTCTTCCACAGCGCCCAGCCGGTCAGGGTGCGCGCTTCCTTGGGCACCGGCGGCACGTGGTCTGGCTTGAAGATGCCGAGCACGAAAGTGTAGCCGGCGAACAGCACGAGCTGGAAGATCGACGGTCCCCAGGCGCCGAGGTACATGTCGCCGACCGATTTGCCGAGCTGGTCGGCGAGCACGATCAACACCAGCGACGGCGGCACCAGCTGCGTAATGGTGCCGGAAGCCGCGAGCACCCCGGTGATGTAGCGCTTGTTGTAGCCGTAGCGGATCATCACAGGCATCGAGATCAGCGCCATGGCGATCACCTGCGCCGCGACCGTGCCGGTGATGGCGCCCAGGATGAAGCCGACGATGATCACGGAGTAGCCGAGACCGCCGCGGATCGGGCCGAACAACTGGCCCATCGAGTCCAGCATGTCCTCGGCAAGTCCGCATCGCTCGAGCACGGCACCCATGAAAGTGAAGAAGGGAATCGCGAGCAAGAGCTCGTTCGACAGGACGCTGCCGAATATGCGGCCCGGGATGGCCTGCAGGAAGTTGAAATCGAAGAAGCCCAGGTGAATGGCGAGGAAGCCGAACGACAATCCCACCGCGGCGAGCGTAAAGGCGACGGGGAAGCCGATCAGCATCGCCAGAACTAGGCCGCCGAACATCATCGGCGGCATCATTCCCAGCGTAATCATTGCGTCGGCCTCTCGTATCTGGCGTCGATCGTCAGTTGCCCCCTGAGCGCCGCGATGCGCTTGATGACTTCAGAGACGCCCTGCAAGGCCAGCATCACGAAGCCCGCGGGAATGACGAATTTGATCGGCCAGCGAACCAAGCCGCCGGCATTGCCCGACACTTCGCCGATCGAATAGGACTGCATGAAAAACGGCCAGGAGAGATAGGCGAGCAGCAGGCAAGCCGGAATCAGGAAGAACAGCGTGCAGATCATATCGAGCCAGAGTTGCCCGCGTTCGGAAAGGTACAGGTAGAAGATCTCCACTCGCACATGCTCGTTGCGCTTGAAGGTATAGGAGGCGCCGAACATCACGAGAATCGCGAACATGTACCACTGCGCCTCGAGCCAGCCGTTGGAGCTGTAGTCGAACGCGTATCGAATCATCGCATTGCCGGCACTGAGCAGGCAGGCAAGCAGTACCAGGAGATTGCAGACGTAGCCGATCTTTTCGTTGAGCTGGTCGATAGCCGTGCTGACGGCCAACAATGGGCGCATCTCGTTCTCCGCAAGGCCAGGCGTCAATGCGTGCCGATTGCAGTTGAGGACACGACGTCGCCGTCACGCGGGCGACGCGTGTGGCGGCGGCTCATCCGTTGGAGCGATTGCAATTCCGGTCCCCCCGTTTGCGCTTTCGCCGTCTTGGCTGCGAGAAATGGCAGCGGCCCATCCGGCCGGGCAGGTGTCGAAAGCAGCCGCACGTAAATCAGCGCGTCATGGCGCCGTCAACCGGAAAGTGCGCATGTTGACGCGGTCTCAAGCCGTTGCCGGGGCTTGCTGAATCGGAAAGCGGGGAGGCGAGGGCTAGCCCCCGGTCACGCTCATATGCCTGCTCACGCTGGGGCGGTTGTGCCGGCGGTCGATGATGAAGTCGTGGCCCTTGGGCTTCAGGCCGATGGCGCCGTCGATCGCGGCCGACAACAACTCGTCGTCGCTTGAGGCGCGCAGCGGCTTGCGCAGGTCGGCGGCATCCTCGTGGCCCAGGCAGGTGTGCAGGGTCCCGGTACAGGTGATGCGCACGCGGTTGCACAATTCGCAGAAATTATGCGTCATCGGCGTGATGAAGCCGAGTTTGCCGCCGGTTTCGCCGATGCGGACATAGCGCGCAGGACCACCTGTGCTCTCGTCGAGATCGGTGAATGTAAATTGCTTGGCAAGCCGCGCGCGAACGAGCGACAGCGGGACATATTGGTCGAGCCGGCCTTCACCGATTTCACCCATCGGCATGACCTCGATCAGGGTGAGGTCCATGCCCTTGCCGTGCGCCCATGCGATCAGGGAGGGGATCTCTTCCTCGTTCAGATTCTTCAGCGCCACCGCGTTGATCTTCACGGCGAGCCCTGCCGCGCGCGCGGCTTCGATGCCGGCGAGTACCTTTTCGAGTTCACCCCAGCGGGTGATGCTCCGGAATTTTACGGGGTCGAGCGTATCCAGCGATACGTTGATGCGGCGCACGCCGCAATCGTGCAATTCGGCGGCGAAGCGGGCGAGCTGCGTGCCGTTGGTGGTCATGGTCAGCTCGCGCAGCGCGCCGGTCGCAAGGTGCCGCGAGAGCGAGCGCACCAGCGACATCACATTGCGCCGGACCAGCGGCTCGCCGCCGGTCAAGCGAAGCTTGCGCACCCCCTTGGCGATGAAGGCCGAGCAGAGCCTGTCCAGCTCTTCCAGCGTCAAGAGGTCTGCCTTGGGCAGGAACGTCATGTCTTCCGACATGCAATAAAAGCAGCGCAGATCGCAGCGGTCGGTGACCGATACCCGCAAATAGCTGATGGTCCGCCCGAACGGGTCGGTCATGGGACGCGCGGTATGGGATGCGCTTTCGAACGGAGCATCGGTCATGCGAGAAGGCACTCAAGCTGGTGCTGCCGCAACAAATGCGGCCCAGGACATATAACTGCAATCTAGGCATGACGCGAGGTGCCGACAATCGGCACGAGAGCATGATCCGGAAAATCGTGAAGCGGGGTTCCGACAGGCATGCCCTCGGACTTGCCCCGGGGGGGGCATGCTCAAACCGGAATAGCGCCGCGCGAGGCGGCACGCGCACGCAGTGCCGGGATGCGGATCAGTGGTTCGGGGGCGGTGGCGCCGCGTTGGGAGCGGGGAACGCCGAATCCGCCGGGGCGGCTGCCGGGGCTGCGGCCGGCGCAGCCGCTGGCGCTGCGGCGGTCTTCGGCTTCCTCCTCACCTTACGCGCCTTGTGGTGCGGCTTCGGCGGAGGCGCCGATGGCTGCAGTTCCGCGAACACCGGGTTCGGATCGGTCGCCGTCGTGGCGGGCGAGGTGAAATCACCGGGCGTGCGGATCACCTTCACCTGCACGGTGGTCGGCTCGTATTTGGCAAGCGCGTAGCTGACGGAGAATCCCGCATCGGGAGCGGCCACCGAAACCGAGCAGGGCGTCTTGCATCCCGGTCCGATCGAGGTCGTCGCGTCGGCGCCCTCCGGCTGAGACTCGAGTTGGACCTGAATGGTCGGTGGGGTGGATTTGAAGTAGCCCCCCAACGATGAACAGCCGCCCAGGCTCGCCCCGGCTAAGGCAATCGCAAGAACACGACGCATGATGTACCCGTCACTTACTGCGGCAGGGCGCCGCAATCCCCGGCGCGACCATAAGGGCCCCGGCACAGAGGCGCAACACCGGTGTGCCGGTGGTTAATTGATGGTTAATAAGATTCTGGTGCGCCACAGATTTCTTATATTCTTCAGGTGCTTACCTGAAGCCGCGGCAGCGCCGAAAGATCATTCACGGCTCCCGGGAGGTCACGCATGTGGTGGATAACCCGATCCGGCTTCAATTCGGCGATGGGAACATCGGTATAGCCGAAGCTGACCCCGATCACGGGAACGCTGGCGCGGCGGGCGACGCCGACATCCGTCCCGGAATCGCCGACCATGATGCTTGCGGACATTTCGCCGCCGGCCCGCGCCACCGTCTGGCGGAAGATCGCCGGGTCGGGCTTGGATACCCCAAAGGTGTCGGCGCCGCAGATCGCGGCGAATCGGGCGCTCAATCCGAGCTGGTCGAGCAGCCGCTTGGACAGCCATTCCAGCTTGTTGGTGCAGACCGCGAGCCGGTAGCCACGCGCCGCAAGCTCGTCGAGCGCTTGCTCCAGTCCCTCGAAGGGGCGGGAGGCGTCGGCGATATGGGCGGCGTAATAGTCGATGAAGTCGTCGGCCAACCGGTCGACGTCTTTCGGGCTGGTGATCCGGCCGTCGATTTCGAGCCCACGCTCGAGCAGCTTGCGGGCGCCGGCGCCGATCATCTTGCGCGCAGAGGCCAGCGCTACCGGAGCCATCCCCTCGCGCTCCAGCACGAAGTTCAAGGCGTTGATCAGGTCGGGCGCCGTATCCACCAGCGTGCCGTCCAGATCGAAGACAATGAGGGGAAGCGCGGCCATTGCAAGAACCGCTACCGGTCCTGGCCCAATCCTGCAAGAGCGGCAAGGCAGGCTGTGGACAGTGCCTGTCTCGGATTTCATCATTCGCCCCTGCCAATACCGCTATCCGGGCGGACCAAACGGGGCTAGATATGCGCGCCGGCGCGAGGGGGCTGGCGGGACCGGCGCGATTTCCAGGGACTCGTTTGGTATCGATGGACGACTTGAAACGGCAGGCGGCGGCGCGCGCGCTGGAACAGGTGCGCGACGGCATGAGGCTCGGCCTCGGCACCGGTTCGACCGCCAAACACTTCGTGGAACTGTTGGGCGAGCGCGTCCGCGCCGGCCTCTATGTCGTGGGCGTCCCGACCTCGGAAGCAACCCGGGCCGATGCCTTGCGCTGCGGCGTTCCCCTGACCACGCTGGACGAGATCGACCGGCTCGACCTGACCGTCGACGGTGCCGACGAGATCGACCCCGACCTTAATCTGATCAAGGGCGGAGGCGGGGCTCTGTTGCGCGAGAAAATCGTCGCCAGCGCCTCCGATCGCATGATCGTGATCGCCGATGATTCGAAATGGGTGGATGCGCTCGGCCGCTTTCCGCTGCCCGTCGAGGTGATCCCGTTCGGAGTAGCCGCAACGCAGCGCGCCATGACCGATGCGTTCCGCCACAGCGGCGTGTCCGGCCAAATGATGATCCGCACGGCCAAGGACGGCCACGTTTTTGTCACCGATGGCGGACACTGGATTGTGGACGCCCGTCTCGGTCGCATACAAGACGTCGGCCGCTTGGCGGGGCTTCTGAGTGCCATACCGGGTGTCGTCGAGCACGGACTGTTCGTAGGGTTGGCCAGTACAGCGATACTGGCAGGCGCGCAGGGAATACGCGTTGTTGATCGGCGGTGAGCCGCAAATCCATCAAGGAGAGATTGGAATGAAGATGGTTTTCAGAATGTTGCCGGCTGCGAGCCTCTTGCTCGTCTTGGCCTTGATGGGGCTGCCGGCCGGTGCGCAACAGCCGACGGCGCCGAAGCCGGCCACTCCCGGGGCGATCGCCGCGGCCAAGGAGATCCTGGCGCTCAAGCACGCGTCCGCGATGTACGCCAACGCGGTGCCGAACATCGTCCAGCGGACCAAGGACACGCTGCTGCAGACCAATCTGAACTATCAGAAGGACCTCGACGAGGTTGCGGTGATCGTGGCGAAGAAGCTCGCCGGCCGCGAGAACGAGATCGGCGACGGCATGGCGCAGATCTATGCTGCCGAATTTACCGAGCAGGAATTGAAGGATCTCGTGACGTTTTATAAGTCCCCTCTCGGGCAGAAGCTGTTGACCAACGAGCCGCGCGCGATCCAGCTCAGCATGAACTACATGAACCAGTGGGCTCAGCACTTCGCCGGAATCGTGAACGGCGAATTCCGCGCCGAGATGCGCAAGCGCGGCAAGCAGATCTGATCCAAGCTTCTGCTGCATGATCCGGACCCGAAGAGCCGCGTTAGCGCAAAGTGGGCACCGGTTTCCGAAGAGATCATGCTCGAACAATTACGGATCGGGGTGAGAGATGGCTGATTTCGACGTCGATCTGTTTGTCATCGGAGGCGGTTCGGGCGGCGTACGCGCGGCCCGGATCGCGGCGGGATACGGTGCCCGCGTCATGGTCGCCGAGGAATACCGCATGGGCGGCACCTGCGTGATTCGCGGCTGCGTGCCCAAGAAACTGTTCGTGCTGGGCTCCCATGTCCGGCACGAGATCGAGGACGCCGCCGGCTTCGGCTGGACGATCCCGAACGCGACCTTCGATTGGCCCACGCTGATCGCCAACAAGGACAAGGAGATCGCGCGGCTGGAAGCGGCCTATACCGCCAATGTCGAGAAAGCCGGCGCCCGCATCGTCAAGACCCGCGCGGTGTTCGAGGATGCGCATGCGCTGCGCCTTGCGACCGGTGAAAAGATCACCGCCAAACATGTGCTGATCGCCACCGGCGGCGCGCCGAACCACGGCCGCATGATCGAGGGCATCGAGCACGTCATCTCCTCCAACGAGGCGTTTCACCTGCCCGAATTGCCGCGCCGGATTGTGATCCAGGGCGGCGGCTATATCGCGCTGGAGTTTGCCTGCATCTTTGCGGGCTTCGGCTCGGACGTGACGGTGATCTACCGCGGCGACAATATTCTGCGCGGCTTCGATGACGACGTGCGCGCGCATGTGCGCAGTGAAATGGAAAAGGAAGGCATCACGATCCTCACCGCCTGCACGGTCGAGAAGGTCGAGCGCTTTGGCAAGGAATACGTCACGCATCTGTCGAACGGATCGAGCCTCGCCTCGGAAAAGGTGATGTTCGCGATCGGCCGGCATCCGAACGTCGCCAATCTCGGCCTGGAACAGGCGGGCGTCGCCATCAACCCGAGCAATGGCGGCATCGCGGTCAACGAATATTCGCAGACCAATGTGCCGCACATCTACGCGATCGGCGACGTCACCCATCGCCTCAACCTGACGCCGGTGGCGATTCGCGAGGGGCATGCATTCGCCGACACCGTATTCGGCAAGCGGGACGTCACGGTCGATCACGCCGATATTCCGACGGCGGTGTTCTCTCAGCCCGAAGTCGGCACGGTGGGGCTGACGGAGACGCAAGCGCGCGCGCAGTTCAGCCGCGTCGACATCTACAAGACGACGTTCCGGCCGCTCAAAGCGACGCTGTCGGGCCGCGACACGCGCGTGCTGATGAAGCTGGTGGTCGACGGCACCAGCGACCGCGTCGTCGGCTGCCACATCGTCGGCGATTATGCCGCCGAGACCATCCAGGCCGTGGCGATCGCAGTGAAGATGAAGGCGACCAAGGCCGATTTCGACGCGACGCTCGCGCTGCATCCGACCGCGGCGGAAGAACTCGTGACCATGCGCACGCCCACCGCGCGCCATGTGCGCCAGGCGGCCGAGTAGGCTGCCGTCTCTGAGGGATCGCTAGCATGACCCTGCCGATGAGTTGGGAAGAATGGGCGCAGCACGACGGCGTGGCGCTCGCCGCACGCGTCAGGAAGGGCGAGGTGACGCCGGCGGAGTTGGCAAGGCAGGCAGCTGCCGGCGTCGCGAAAGTCAATCCGGCGCTGTCGGGCGTCGTCGAGGTCTTTGAAGACGCCGTCATCGAGCCGGCCAAGGACGGCACCGATCTGACCGGGCCGTTCGCCGGCCTGCCTTTCCTGATGAAGGATCTCGGCCCAACCATGCGCGGCCGCCTGCAGGAAATGGGATCGCTCTTCATGCGCGGCAATCGCGCGGCCGCCGATACCTTCCTGACCACGAAGATGCGCAGCGCGGGTCTCAATCTGATCGGCCGCACGACGACGCCTGAGTTCGGCGTCTGCAGTTCGGCCGAAAATCCCGCCGTCTACATCACGCGCAATCCCTGGAATACCGACTACACCACATGCGGCTCGTCGGCCGGCAGTGCCGCGATGGTCGCTTCAGGCGTCGTGCCGATCGCGCATGCGACCGACGGCGGCGGTTCGATCCGCATTCCGGCCGGCGTCAACGGCAATATCGGTCTGAAGGTGTCACGCGGCGTGTTCTCGCTCGCGCCGCATCTGTCGGATCTCAGCGGCTTGGTATCGATCCAGGGCTGCCAGTCGCGTTCGGTGCGCGACACCGCGGTCTTCGTCGATGCCTGCCGTGGCCCTGCGCCAGGCGAGTTCATGCCGTTCTGGAACCCGCCCGAGCCTTACGCTGAGATGATCACGCGCGATCCGCAGCCGCTCAAGATCGCGCTCTCGCACCAATGGGGCGATTATCGCGCCACGCCGCACATCGCCGCCGAGCTCGACAGGGTGGGCCGCTTCCTCGAAGGCCTCGGCCATCACGTCGGTTACGCACTTCCCGCCGTCGACTATCGCGCCGCCTTCGCGGCGCAGACGACATGCTACATCAGCAATTTCGCGCAGGTGATCGGCAACCTTCTCGCCGCACGCGGGCTGAAGAAGCCCCCGGCCGATCTTGTCGAGCCTATCAATATCCTGATCTGGGAAGCCGGCCGGCACACGAGCTTTACCGAGCGGGCGCGGATGCAGGCGGTGTTCAACACCACCTCTCGCGGTTTCGGCGCCTTCTTCGAGGAATGGGACATCATCCTCACGCCGATCACCGCGCTGCCGACACCGAAGGTCGGCACGACGGAATATCTCACCACCAGCGACAATCCCTCGGTGCTGGATTGGTTCGGCAATCTCTGGCGCAACTTCGCCTTTACGCCGCTTGCAAACCTCTGCGGAATTCCCGCGATCTCGTTGCCGCTGGCGGCCCATGAGAATGGCCTGCCGCTCGGCATCCAGGCACAAGCGAGGCAAGCCAATGACGGCTTGCTGCTTCAGCTGGCCGCGCAGATCGAGCGGGCGATCGGCGGCCGCTGGAACGACGGACAGAAGCCCGGCGTGCATGTAACCGCCGCTTGAGCGCGTTCAGCGGCAAGGGTCCACGATCCAGCCCGTCATTGCGAGGAGCGAAAGCGACGACCCGCCGTCGCTCGCTCCGCGAGCTATGGCGAGGCTTGGAGTCTCGCCGAAGCGCCTCAGCGCGTAGGCGGAAGCAATCCAGACTGCATCCGCAAAGAGAATCTGGATTGCTTCGCTTGCGCTCGCAATGACGCCGGCCGACTACTGATGCGAGTCGCCCGAAAGGTCAGTTTCACCCCATTTTTGTCACCAGGAACCGCCAATTCGTGACAGAATTGCTACGTTGCGATGTCAATTCGACTACGTTCGGAGCGGCCGATGAGTTTGTGGCGGGCGCGGTCAAATCCTTTGGCTTGGTGGTGGGGTCTGTTGACGCTGGTTAGCGGCATCAATATCGCGTTTTGGTTCCTGCTGTACGGCGAATTTCACCCGACCCATGCTCCAGGAAATACGTCCGACCTCCAGCTCATGCTGATGCTTTGCGCGGCCTACGTCTTCGGCTGCGCGTTCAGGTCGGTCCTACCGCGTGCCGATGTTCAGCGGATCTGCCTGTTCGACACCTGGCTGTCGAGCGTTCTCGTCGGACGGTCCGTGGCAACCGTGGCGGAGGTCTGCTTCGCCGCGCAATGGGCGATCACCCTGAACCAGTTGGGTAAGATGGCGGGAGCGGACACCACCTTGAACATCGCATGGGTGATCGTGCCGCTGATCCTGATCGCGGAGTGCTTCTCCTGGTACGCGGTGCTGACCACCAACTATCTCGGCAACGCCATCGAAAACTCGATCTGGGCGGTTGCCTTTCTCCTGGTGGGCGTTGCCCTTTGCCGGCTGCTGCCGGACATTCACGGCCGGGTTCGCTGGGCGCTTATCATCGCGATCGTCGGCATCGCGGGCTATCTGACGTTCCTGGTGACGATCGACGTGCCGATGTATCTCGCCCGGTGGCGGGCGGGACATGCCGAGGGCGGCAAGCTGCTGGGACTTATCGAAGGCCTCTATGACGTCAGCACGCGCTGGGTCGTCTCGCACGACTTTGCGCATTGGAAGGACGAGATTGCCTGGATGTCGCTGTATTTCAGCGCGGCGGTCTGGGCGAGCCTTGCGCTCTGCGTCGTCTACTCGCTCGGCGGTCATCTGCCGCAATATCGCAGCGAGGCGTCCGCCATAAGTTGGCGTCACGCCGGCGTCGAGCAGCCAGCGACCATGCGCGCTCCTGTTATGCACGCTGTGCAGCATGCGACGCGCTAGGCAAGGCCTTGCCACGTGGCCCGAAGGGCTGAGCCCTGCAATTGAGGGGATCGATGCGATTGCGCATGCCGAGAACGGGTTAGGCGTCAGCGCGTACCCATGCGTTGGTGTCGCAGCCAGAAACCGGCAAAATCAGCTGCGTCCGCCATCTCCGTTGCGGCCGGTTGTCACCCGGCATGCGAGAGCCAACGCCATAGGGCAGTGTTTTGTTCAGCGTGGTCGCGCAGCCTATCGCTCCCACGGAACCAACTTCTACAACGTGTTTGCTTAGGCCCGGCCGACGGCTTCGTAGACGGCCCGCTCGAACCTCTCGAATGCCTCAAGCACCATTGGATCGGCGAAGGGCAGGATCTGGGTCATGAAAACGCCGGCGACCTTCGCCTTCGGATCGAGCCAGAAATAAGTGTTGTTGAGACCGGCCCAGGCGAGGCTGCCGGCGCTACGCGCGCCCGGCAGGGCTTCGCTGTTGATGAGGAAACTCAAGCCCCATTTCTTTGTAATGCCGGGCATAAGGTCGACAGGAGCCGATAGTTGCGGGTTGTGGCTCGGCAGCGGCTGCACGTCCAGGGCGCCCATATGGTTTTCGCCCATCAGGGCGACGGTTTCGGATTTCAGGATGCGTGCGCCGTCGAGCTCGCCTCCGTTTATGAGCGCACGCAGAAAGCGCAGGTAGTCGGGGGCGGTCGAGTATAGCCCGCCGCCGCCCGGGAAGAACTCGCGCTCTGCTTCATCGATCGGGGGGTTGTCGATCGCCTCCAGTGTGCCGTCCGGTTTACGGCCATGCACGGTTGCCAAGCGGTTCTCCCACGAAGGCCGCGCGATGTAACTGGTGTCGTGCATGCCGAGCGGGCCAAGGATGTGCTTCTGCAGATAGGTTTCGAGGTCAAAGCCGCTGACGGTCTCCACGAGGCGACCGACCATTTCGATATTGACCCCATATTCCCAGCGTTCGCCGGGCTCGCGCACGAGCGGCACGGCGAGCGCCGCCAGCTTCCCGGTGCGCATGGGAGGGATCTCTTTCTCCCTCATGTAGCGCGCCATATCCGCGTTCCAGATGTCGTAGGCGAAGCCCGCGGTGTGGGTGAGCAGCCGTCGCAAGGTGATTTCCGAACGCGGGGCACGCAGGATCGGCCCGTTGGCATCGAAGCCGACAAGAATCTTGGTCTCGCCGAGCAGGGGAAGGATTTCCTTTGCCGGCTGGTCCAGCGCCAGGCGGCCTTGCTCCACAAGCTGCATCGCGGCCGCCGCCGTGATCGCCTTGGTCATCGAAGCGATGCGGAACACTGCATCGATCGCCATCGGCTCAGGCCGGTCAGCGCTGCTGTGCCCGGCCGCGCCTTCGAAGATCACCCCGTCGGCGTTCGCGGCCGCTGCCGCGACGCCCGGAATCCGGCCTGCTTCGATCGCTGCTTCAAGCGCCCGTTGGATCGGTTCGATGCCAGGCATGAGAGTCCCCCGAGATCTTTGTTGCGACGTCGCAGGCGTTGCCGCCTGCGTGCGGCTACGTTTGAGCCGTTCAGTTTTCCGGATGCAGCCCCACTTCTTAGGCTGAAAGTGCCGCAAGAACGTTTGCGCGAAAAAGCTAAATTCGCAAGCCGTTTCAAGCTGATTTGGCCTGTCCAGATGCCATCGCAAAAATATTTCACTTTCGTTTTTCCAGAAATTGATGTTTCCTCGCAACCATTCCGCACCTGATGAGGGGCGTACGCGTCGTCACGAACGTGGAGCGGAATGCGGTGGACGCAAATGTGCCGATCGACGAACGGCACGATTTGCGGACGGCGAAGTCGTGTGGTCCTGGCGCGCCCATGCAGGCGCCAAGTCGGCCGCGATGCCTCGAGCATCGCGCCGATGACGGTGGCAACAAGCTGGTTCACCGGGGAGAGTACGAAGTAAGCCGTAAACCACTGCGCAGGGAAGGCCGGGTGATTCCGCCTTACCTGTGGTTATGCCCGTGTGCGCTTTTCGCGCAATCTTTGCACACGGGGCCGCGGGTGCGGCGGGCACCCGGTCTTCCCTGCGCCCTCTGATTTTCCGGAGGGTAAAGCTGATGCAAAACTCGGACGCAAACAGCGCCGCGAGGATGAGAGAGTTCGTTCTGCTTCCGTCATTGCGAGGAGCGAAGCGACGAAGCAATCCAGACTGCATCCGCGGAGGCATTTTGGATTGCTTCGCTTGCGCTCGCAATGACGGAGCGAACAGTTGAAATTGCAACGAGAAACATCCCCACCTCGTCCCGAACAAGCGAGCGCAATCGGGATCCATAACCAAAGGATTTCACTTTGCGAAGTCGTCCACCGGATGAGCTCCACGGAAAGATTCCGCGATATCGCGATGAGCCCAAGGCGCTCACGCGGAGGTCCCGGCCTTCGCCGGGACGACAGCAGGTCACTTCGCCTTCACCTCATACGCTGCCAGAAACATCCGTACCGCGCTGGCTACGACCTCGCGGATGCGCTCGGGGGAAGGCGCCGGGGCGGCCTGGAAAATGAAGGGCAGGAACAGCGACGCCTGGCACATCAGCGGAAATTGCGCGGCAGCGAGTTGGCAATCGTCAATCGCAAGCTCGCCCAGTTTCGCGCGCGCTTTAAGATACTCGGCCAGCCGGTTGATGGTTCTTTGCAGCGCCCGCTCGTAATAGCGCGCTCCGACATCAGGCATGCGCTCGGCGATCGACATCACGGTGCGGATGGCCGAACCGCCGCCGGGCCGGCAGACCATCGCGATATAGGCCTCGCCGAATTCGCAAAGCGTCGTCGCCGCCTCGCGCGCGGCATCGAAATTGAAGGCGACCTGGCTCTGCCCGACCACCTCCTGTTCGATGATGGCTTCGAACAGCGCGCATTTGTCGGCGAAATAGACGTAGAGGGTGCCTTTGGACACAGCGGCGGCGCGGGCGATCTCCCCCATGCTGGCGCCGTCAAAGCCCAAGTCCATGAACACCTTGCGTGCACCGTCGAGGATCTGGCGGCGCTTGGCGGATTCTTCTTCTCCGGTTGCCTTGAGGTAATGTGTATCGACTGCAACCATTGGTTTAGGCTCGGGAAGGATTTTGCGCTGCGAAGGTCGTACGAAGGGACCTGCGAGCTATTTTCGGTCCGTCGGAATGTAACTTGACCGAACCGTTCGGTCAATGATAATTGTAAGCACAAATACGTGCCGGTCGCGCGGCGACCGCAATGGTTCTTGAGGCACCGCGATTGTGAGTGGGGAAGCCAGCATGGCCGCAGCAAGAGACCAGGCCGCACGCTTCGTCCGTCCCGAGGCGGAGCAGGAGGAGGCCGCCGCCCATGAGGTTCGGACTGGCGCGCCTGAATCGCTGCGCGTCCCCGCGGGCGATGAAGGGAAGGGAAAGCTTCCGGAGACACCGGGCCCTGCAACGGACAAGCCGGCGCCCGAGGCTCGGCAAGATTCTGCGCCGGCGCCTGTGAAGAAACCCCGCAGGCGCAAGCTGATCCTGATCGGCGTCTTCACGCTGCTCGCGCTCGCCGTCGCTGCTTTCGGGACCTACTACTTGTTGGTCGGACGCTTCTACATCTCGACCGATGACGCCTATGTGCGCGCCAACAACACCATGCTCGGCGCGCGGATATCGGGGCACATCGTTGCAATTCTTCCCGCCGACAATTCGCTCGTTCATGGAGGCGATGTGATCCTGCGGATCGACGACGGGGATTACCGCATCGCGGTCGATGCCGCGCGCACCAAGATCGCGACCCAGGAGGCGACCATCGCGCGCATCGGCCGCCAGGTCGCCGCCCAGCAAAGCGGTGTCGAGCAGGGCCAGGCCAATCTCGCGTCCGCCGAGGCGGGGCTCAAGCGCGCCGGGCTCGATTATGAGAGGCAGCAGGAACTGACCGGCAAGGGCTTTGCCTCGCATGCAACGTTCGAGCAGTCCGAGGCCGCGCGCGACCAGGGCGTTGCGGCGGTCAAGGCGGCGCAGGCGGCTTATGACAATGCGCGCGACATGGTGGAGGTCACCAAGGCGCAGCGGGTGGAAGCCGAGGCGCAGCTTGCGGAGTTGAAGACGTCGCTCGCGAAAGCCGAGCGCGATCTCGACTTCGCCGCCGTGCACGCTCCCGTCGACGGCATCTTCGCCAACCGTCTCGTCAATGTCGGCGATTTCGTCTCCGTCGGCCAGCGGCTCGGCAATGTGGTGCCGCTTGACGACGTTTTCGTCGACGCCAATTTCAAGGAGACGCAGCTTAGGCGCATCCGCCCCGGCCAGCCCGTCACCATCTCGGTCGACGCCTACGGCCATCGCAAATTCGCCGGCAAGGTGGAGAGCATCTCCCCGGCCGCGGGTTCGGTGTTCACGCTGCTGCCGCCGGACAATGCCACCGGCAATTTCACCAAGATCGTGCAGCGGCTGCCCGTGCGCATCCGCGTGCCGGGAGCCGTCGCCCGTGAGAACCTGCTGCGCGCCGGCATGTCGGTGTACGCCACTGTCGATACCACCAAGGGCGCCGACGACGCCGACAGCGACACCGATCTCGATTCGCCGACGATGACTCACCCGCAGTAGATGAGCGCGAGGATTGAAGTTTGAAACGGTCGCAGCGTCTGGCGCGTGTTCACCTCTCCCTTTGGGAGAGGTCGGATTGCGAAGCAATCCGGGTGAGGGGTTACGCTCTCTCGTTGGAGCTGTGCCCCCTCACCCGATTTGCACTGGACGATGCTTCGCATCGTCAGGAGCAAATCGACCTCGCCCCGCTGGGGAGAGGTGAGCCCGAGCCGGCTGGTGAGTTCATTGCTGTACGATTTGTGCAGAGCTAGTCATGGCGAACGCCACTACCGCAACGCCTGCAATGACGAGCGCGACATCGGCTGCGGCCGACCGCATTGCGCCGCGGCGGCTGTTTGCGTTCATCATCATGGTATTCGGCATGTTCATGGCGATCCTGGACATTCAGGTCGTCTCTGCCTCGTTGTCCGAGATCCAGGCCGGCCTGTCGGCAAGCTCGACCGAAGTGTCATGGGTGCAGACGGCCTATCTCATTGCCGAAGTCATCGCCATTCCCCTGTCAGGCTTCCTGTCCCGCGCGCTCGGCACCCGGCTTCTGTTTGCGATATCGGCCAGCGGCTTCACCTTCGCCAGCCTGTTGTGCGGCTTTGCTTCCACCAGCGAAGAGATGATCGTGTGGCGCGCGATCCAGGGGTTCCTGGGCGCGGGCATGATCCCAACCGTGTTCGCTTCCGCCTACACCGTCTTTCCGCGTTCGAAATTCCATATCGTCGGTCCCATCATCGGGCTGGTCGCGACATTGGCGCCGACGATTGGACCAACCATCGGCGGCTACATCACCGATGTGATGTCCTGGCACTGGCTGTTCTTCATCAACGTGCCGGCCGGCATCCTCATCACCATCGGCGTGCTGGCGCTGGTCGACTTCGACCAGCCGCACTTCGAACTGTTGGACCGGTTCGATTGGTGGGGCCTTCTGTTCATGGCGGGCTTTCTCGGCTCGCTCGAATATGTGCTGGAGGAAGGGCCGCAATACGAGTGGCTGCAGGACGCCTCGGTCGCGGCCTTCGCCGGCGTCGGCGCCATCTCGGCCGTCGCGTTCTTCTGGCGCGTCTTTGCCGCGCAGGAGCCGATCGTCGATCTGCGCGCCTTTGCCAACCGCAATTTCGCGGTCGGCTGCGTGCTGCAATTCTGCATCGGCATCGGTCTGTACGGATTGACCTATATCTATCCGCGCTATCTCGCCGAGGTGCGCGGCTACAGCGCCATGATGATCGGCGAGACCATGTTCGTCTCGGGCATCACCATGTTCTTCATGGCGCCGGTGGTCGGCCGGCTGATGCAGCTTTTCGACCTGCGCTACATCATCGCGGGTGGCCTCGTCATCTTCGCGCTCGGTGCCTACCAGATGACCTGGATCACCCGCGACTTCGATTTCTATGAGCTCCTGATACCGCAGATACTGCGCGGCGTCGGCATGATGTGCGCGATGGTGCCGACCAACAATATCGCGCTCGGCACGCTGCTGCCGGACCGCGTGAAGAACGCCTCGGGCCTCTTCAACCTGATGCGCAATCTTGGCGGCGCGGTAGGACTTGCGATCATCAACGAGGTTTTGAACATCCGCACGGACCTGCACATCACGCGCCTGCAGGAGCGGGTGACCTGGGGTAACGCCACCGCGACCGAGCTGCTCAACATGTTGACCAAGAAGTTCGAAGGCATGGGCGACGCGGCGTTGATGGCGTTGAAGGAATTGTCCAAGATCGTGCACCGTCAGGCGTTGGTGATGAGCTATGGCGATGCTTTCTTCCTGCTGACGCTGTTCTACATCGGCCTCAGCCTGTTGGTGATGCTCCTCAAAAAGCCCAACATGATGGCGGTCGCCGACGCGCATTAGCGCGCACAATGGTGTGATGCGAAGCACGCTGTTGCAAATAAGGCTTGATGCATCTATAAAGAGCGCATCGTAGCTCGAACCGGGAGAGATTTGCATGAATACGCATCTGTCGCAAATCGCGCGCCCGCGTCCGATACTTTCGCTGGGCACCGCGTCCGGATCCTCCGGTCTTTTCGGCTGTTAGAGGCCGCGTTTGCCAGCATCGATCGGGTCTGACGCCCCGGTCTTCCGAAATCCCCGACTGACTTTTCTCAAAGCAACGCGCGCGCGTTTGCGCCGCGTCGAGTTGGAGCCGGCATGCGGAACGAGCCGCAGCCAGATGACGCCATGACCGTAAAAGCGCAAAGACCCGCGGCGATCCGCGTCGTGATGCCCTTCGTGTTCCGCCATTGGCTGAAGCAGCCGGCGATGACAGCGATCATCGCCTTCGGTCTATTGGGCGCCACCGCCGCCGATCTGTTCATGCCGATCTATTCCGGCCACCTTGTCGATGCCCTGACCAAAGGAGCGGCGGTTGCTTCCGCACGCCACGCCGCTCTGATGGCTTTCATTGCCATTGTCGCGCTGGGCCTAACCTCGATCGTGTTGCGCATGATCGGCTTGCAGGCCATCGTGCCGTTCACGCTGCGGATCATGTCCGACGTGGCACGCGATGCCTTCGTGCGGGTGCAGCGATTTTCGACCGATTGGCACGCCAATTCGTTCGCCGGTTCGACCGTGCGCAAGGTCAGCCGCGGTATGTGGGCGCTCGATCTTTACAATGACACCATTCTGCTCGCGCTGTTACCGTCGCTGGCGGTGCTGTTGGGCTCGATGGTCCTGCTCGGGCTGCATTGGGCTTCTCTGGGCCTCGTCATTGCGGTAGGCGCGCTGATCTACGTTGTCATGACGGTCGCGCTCTCGACGCGCTACATCGCGCCGGCTGCGCGCGTGTCCAATGCTTGGGACACCAAGGTCGGCGGCACGCTGGCGGACGCCTTGACCTGCAACGCGGTTGTAAAATCGTTCGGCGCGGAGGCGAGCGAGGACGCAAGGCTGATGCGCGTCGTAAGCCGCTGGCGCCGGCGCGTGAACCGAACCTGGCTGCGCTACAACTACACGGCCGCCGTGCAGCTGTCGGTGCTTCTGTGCCTGCGCGGCTCGGTCATTGGTGGTTCGCTGCTGCTGTGGCTGGCGGGACGCGCATCGCCCGGCGACGTCACCTATGTGCTGACGAGCTACTACATCATCCACGCCTATTTGCGGGATGTCGGCATGCACATCAACAACCTGCAGCGCTCGGTCAACGACATGGAGGAACTGGTCGAGATCCACGACGAGCCGCTCGGCATTATCGATGCGGCTGACGCGCGGCCGATCACAATTGCCGGCGGGCGCATCCAGTTCGAGAACGTGACGTTCCATTACGGCGGTCATCGCGCACCGCTCTATGATCGGTTGTCGGTCGATGTCCGGGCCGGCGAGCGCGTCGGCCTGGTCGGCCGTTCCGGCTCCGGCAAGACGACCTTCGTCAAGCTGGTGCAGCGGCTCTATGACGTTTCGGACGGCCGCATCCTGATCGACGGCCAAGATATCTCCTACGCGACGCAGCAGTCGCTGCGCAGCCAGATCGCTATCGTGCAGCAGGAGCCGATCCTGTTTCACCGCTCGCTTGCGGAAAACATCGCTTACGGCGCGCCGGGCGCCGGCATGGCGGCCATCGAACACGCGGCGCGGCTGGCCAACGCGCATGACTTCATCCTGCGCCTGCCGAAAGGCTACGGTACGCTGGTCGGCGAGCGCGGGGTGAAATTGTCGGGCGGCGAGCGGCAGCGTGTGGCGCTGGCCCGCGCGTTCCTGGCGGACGCGCCCCTGCTTATCCTGGACGAGGCCACATCGAGCCTGGATTCGGAATCGGAGGCATTGATCCAGGAGGCGATGGAGCGGCTGATGAAGGGCCGCACCTCGATCGTGATTGCGCACCGCCTGTCGACCGTGCGCGGCATGGATCGAATCCTGGTGTTCGATCGCGGCGAGATCATCGAACAGGGCAATCACGCCGCGCTGACCGCACGGCGGGACGGAATCTATCGCTCGCTGTTCGAACGGCAGGCGATGGAGTTCGTTCGCATCGCGGCAGCGGAGTAGTTCTGTTGTCCGCCTATCTTCGCGGACGCGGCGTCTTTCGGCTTCGCGTCCGCGTCGAGATCGCAACCGTCGCAACCACGCCTGCCGCGAACAGTACGATTTGCGGCGTGATGGTTTCGCCATTTAAAAGCGCGGCGAGCGCGAACGTCACAAACGGCTGCAGCAGTTGCATCTGCGACACGCGCGCAATGCCGCCCATTGCCAATCCTGCGTTCCAGGCAAAGAAGCCGATCCACTGCGAGAAAAGTGCCACGTAGACCAGCGCCAGCCAGGGTCTGAGCGGGATTTCGCCCCCATTGCCCGGCAAGAACAATACGGCGGCCGGCAGCGAAATCGGCAGCGCAATCACCAGGGCCCAACTGATCACCTCCCATCCGGGCATCTCGATGGTGAGACGTCCGGAAAAAGCATAGCCGACCGCCGAGGCCGCGACAGCCGCGAACAGCAGTAGGTCGCCCGAGGTGAGCGCTCCGCCGCCTTGGCGGAGCGCGAATGCGACGACCAAGGCAGCACCAGCAACGGACGCGATCCAGAATAGCGGCCCCGGTCGGTCGTGAGTGACGAGTACGGCGACGAGGGCCGTGGCGATGGGGAGAGCACCCATCACCACGCCGCCATGAGATGCATCAACGGTTGTCATCGCCACAGCCATCAGGAACGGAAACAGGATGCTCACGCATAGCGAGGCCACGCCGAGTTGAAGCCACAGTGGCCGCGGCGGAAACGGCCGGCGTAACACGATCAAGAGCGTCAACGACGCGCCGCCGGCGGTTGCTGTGCGCAGCGCGGTCAGGCTCAGGGGATCGATTGCCGATACCGCGATCCTTGTCGCGGGCAAGGTGCCGCCGAAGATCGCCATGCCGATGAAGCCGAGCACAAGGCCGAGCCGTTCATGAGATAGCGCGCGAGAGGATTGCTGCGAGAGTGGATGGGTGGACATGATGCTGGGGGAGGGGCTAGAGAGTCGTGATCGCGTCGTGGGTTTCGATAGAGCAAAGATTGCGGAAGTCCAAGGCGCTGGCGTTCGCGGCATAGCTGGGGCGTGTCACCCCTGCTGCGCGCTGAGGTCATGACTGGAGGTGGTCACGGCAACTGCAGGCTTGTTCGAGGCTGTAGCGCCCTTACTCCCGGGAATGGCGGCGATCGCGATACCTGAAAGGATCATCGCCATCGTGATCAGCAGGGACG
>Ga0134128_10003193_pt1 | contig 20076 bp, 24 predicted proteins | sample KB31754_FD_96462 | JGI IMG/M metagenome (GOLD analysis project Ga0134128, IMG submission 96462) | Terrestrial soil microbial communities with excess Nitrogen fertilizer from Kellogg Biological Station, Michigan, USA - KB3-175-4 | ecosystem: Environmental > Terrestrial > Soil > Unclassified ...
GGCGCAGATCGTGAGCCGGATGTCGAATCTGGCGGACGTGATCTGGAACAACGCGCCGAAGAGCATCCTGGATCCGTTCCCCAGCCAGGTGGACCCCAAGGCCAAGGCAGGATACTAAGCAGGGGTTATCGGTTGTCAGTGAGCGGCCCGGAATTTCCGACAAGGGAGTTCCGGGCCGAAATGTTTGTGGGCCAAAATTTCTATAGCGAAGAGCCTTCCCCTCTTGCACCAAAGAATTCTTCCTGCCTAAAATAATCAGGTACCTGTTCAAACGTTCATGGGTTCTGAGAGCTGATACCTGGAAGGGGGAGTCATATGTCTGCTGAACGCACTTGTCCGACCTGCAATACCGAGAAGGCACAACAAATCAGCGACATTTTTCGCCAAACGCCGCCCAGGGAGGCATTGGGTCAGGTGCCGAGCTCCTATCATCCTCCAAAGGCCCCTTGGGCCTATCTTCAGGGGTTTCTGCTCGGTGTACCAGTGAATGCTGCTGTGATGCTAAGCCTGGCATCCCCGCAGGGTTCCGAATCTGAGATGGCAATAGCCGAGGTAGCCTCCTCTATCGCCTTCCTAGGGGTATGGGCGGGATATGGTGTTCTAAAAACCAAGAACTACACTCAGAAACTAAATGAATGGAAGGATACAATCGCGTCGAAGTTCCTGTGCCGGAAGTGCAGTCATGCGTTTGAAGGGTAGATTTCTCGCGAGAGTGGTAGCCGCTTTCTGGATTTCTTCCGCTGGAATCAGCTTCGCCTCTGTCCGAGACAAGATGAGTGATACCAGCTAGTGCGGGCACTCTCTCATGAGCTTGTTTTTCGAATAATAATAATCAGGCGGAGCGTGATCGGAAACACGCATGACATAAAACAAGAGCAGCCCTCCCAGTATGAGCTGACCGCGAACTTGTATGGGATTCGTGATGGTGTCATGGCCTTGGTGCCAGAGATGCCTGGTCATGAGGTTGCATGCAAAACCCGCGATGATCAGCGCATACCAGAACCGCCAACGCCGTGATGTATACAGCGCCTGCTCTCGTCGATGGATCAGAAGAACCTGAGCGAGGATCCCTACAATCACAAGGTATTCTGTCCATTCAGAAATCCCGAGGGAGCCCGCCAGTACGAGCCAGGCGAAGGTGCTGACGAAAATCAAAACGCTCCCAAGCAGGAATCCCCGTTGTGACTCCGGGAGGCTTGTGCCGATGCTCTCCATCTTCCACCCCTACCAGACATATTTTTTGTTTTTGGCGCCGTTTGTCGAGGCATCGACCATGCGCTGGCTCATGGGCTTGAATATGGGGATGTCCACGTTTCTTTGATCCTATCCATGAAACAGGTGACGTTTTCGGCGGAAGGAGTCTGCAAAGAGCTGGTGTCCCCAACGGGATTTGAACCCGTGTTACTGCCTTGAAAGGGCAATGTCCTAGGCCAGGCTAGACGATGGGGACGTGCCACTATGGGTAAAAGAGCAGCACTCATACCACACTCGTAGTTGCCCTGTCACTAGGATTGCTCCACAGATTGCGGCGATCCACAAAGCTTCTTTGCTGTGCGCAAGGAGCGAGAGCGGAGTGAATGACAAGTTGCTAACGAACAGGTTTATAGAACGGCAATTCCGTGTCCATTCCTTTGAGGGTACGGTAGGCTTGGTCCTTCTGTGAGAGAATAGGCTCGTTGATCGGCCAAACAATCCCCAAAGCCGGATCGTTCCACAAGATGCCGCGCTCATCTCTCGGCGAATAATAGGCCGTGCACTTATACAGGAACGTCGCCGTCTCGCTCATGACACAAAAACCATGAGCGCATCCCGCGGGAATGTACATTTGGTGAAGGTTCTTGCCTGACAGCTCGATCCCATACCATTTGCCGAACGTCGGTGATTCCTTTCGGATATCGACGACGACATCGTATACAGTTCCCTCCAAGGCCATGACAAGTTTCCCTTGAGCGTGCGGTTCCTGAAAATGCAGACCGCGTACCGTGTTTCGGACCGAGCGTGAGCAGTTATCTTGGACGAAGCGCTCAGTAATACCTGCATCAGCGTAACGCTTCTCATGATATGTTTCCATGAAGCATCCTCTATGATCGGAGAGGACAGACGGTTCAAGCAAGAGCAGGCCAGGAATGTCAATGGGCGTCACACGCACGGCATCCTCTATTCATGGCTTAGGATTGGAGTCGCCAGGTGGATGACTAAGAGGATCGACGACCGTAGGATGGTTGGGATACAATTGCCCCAATCGATCGATCAAGGGAATGGCTTCAGGTGTGCTGATCATGCGAGCCGCACTCACCGGATGGTCCCACATCAGAGTTACGATGTTTGCATCGAGGAGAAGCGATCGGATCGTAGAAACGCAGGCCTCGAGCGTGAGCTCCGTTCCTCCTCGTAGATCAAGAACACGTTCTTTGGGATTCGTGGGGGGTGCCTCGGTGTGAAGGAGGGCCCAACAACGATCAAAGATGGTCCGTCGCAGTTCTTGCGAGACATTGATCGTCGTCAAATCTGCTGTGCAAAGTGCCGACACGAACAGGACGAATTGGAGGTCAGGCATTTCTGGATTTTGAACATCAAGAGATGGCATGGCCGCCATTATCAGGAGAGATGCCGGGCGAGTCAACTCTCGTAGAACGGAGAGGTTGAGAACTTTTGGATGGATGAGGAACGACGGATATGGTGACCATCGTACTGACCGGGCAATTGCAAACCGTGGATGGCGAGTGTGATTTGGCATGCGAAATCGATGGATCGGTGTCGGTTCGCCAGTTGATCCAGCGACAAGGAATTCAGCTTCGACATCTGCTCCAGCTCCTGCGGGAGAAGAAAGTGCTGGTGACCATCAATAAGAAGATCGCCAGCGAGGACTCGCTCGTTCAGGATGGAGATGCCATTCGTCTGATCGGACACGACGGGATGGGAGGCAGCGGACTTGGCCCATCGCACCCCTAAATATGCAGACAAATGAGGAAAGGGGTCGAGACTCCATGAAGTCTCGACCCCTTTTGTATGTTCCAAAGGCAGCGGATGAGTCCAAGCTGACTGGATCAGGCGCTACGATTGTGCAGGATGGATAACCTTATTTCTTGCCGAGAATCGAGTCCTTCGCAGCCTTAGCGACACGGAACTTGACCACTCGCTTTGCCGGGATCTTGATCTCCTCACCGGTTTGCGGATTACGCCCGATGCGCGCCTTGCGGTTAGCGAGCTTCAGCTTACCGATACCGGGCACCGTGAAGACATTTTTGGCTTCACGATAGGCCAGGGCCGCCAGATCATCAAGAATCTGAACCGCTCCTTTCTTCGTGATGCCGGCTTTCCCGGCGAGGTAATCTGCAATCTGAGATTTCGTCATTGATTTTGCCATTCGTGAACCTCCATGGGGGTAAGGGATAAAGTAAGCCGATTATGTCGCCTGACGCGCCTCGTGTAAACACATCCTGGCTGGTTTGGGTCGCCGGTGTGTGTGCTCGCACTCACATCGTGAAAACCCGCGAGAGTGTAGCCAAGCGCAGGAACCGTGTCAACGAGAAAAAGCGCGTCTGGCGTGGAGAAATGCGCACACACCTCTTGCGGTTCAAGCAAATGGAAGGGTAGAGTAGAGCTATATGGACCTCACAGCTCGATGTAACCAGCCCTTGACGATGGTGAAAGTGCATGGGTAAGGACCTGCCTGTATTACCCTTAGGTTCCGCTAACCAGACTCCCGAACAGCTTGAAAGCTTTCTCTATTCTCGAGTGTTCTGTCAAAAAGAAAACTCTCCTCCGCTCCGGCTGTTGATCGATTTTCTCAAATCCCGCGGCCAAAGTCCTATTATCCCGGTCAATCTGGAGGAAGGAGCGCTGGAAGAATGGGCTTGGGTTCAAGTGGCTTTGAGTTACCATCGAGAGCGTAAGCCGATCCACCTCTTTTGCGTACGTGATCGCGGCAGCTATCGAGATGTCTACGATCAGGAAAAAAAGCTTTTTCTGGACGCCCTCACCGCGCACTCCGACTTCGAAGCACAACTCGCGATTGAATATGTGACTCGTTGTCGATTTATCCTGACAACGCGTATGACGGAGAATGATGTGACCGACGAGGGCTATGATTTCAATGGATGGATCCTCGAGTTCTATCAGGAGCAGTGCAACGGAATCGTTCAAATCGACAAGCAGGGCTTCTACTCCCCCAAAGGCGAACTGATTGTGAATATGTCGGTCTCAGACGAAGGCTAACGTGTCAGGGGCGCTCCGCTTGCCGTCAACCCTGTTTGAAAAGACTGCTCGATGGTTTGAGCGAGTGAATGCCTCTCTTCTCGAGAGCCTTCCTTGTACCCATGGCTGTTCCGACTGTTGTGTCGGCCTGTTTCCCGTAACCATCCTGGACCGGCTGGAAATTCAACGCGGTCTCCGAAGTTTGGCAGATGAGTACCGAAAGAGAATCGAATGGACGGCAGCGGAGCAAGTCACTGCGCTGACAGTCGCCGCGCCGCAACTGAGCACGAATCGTTTCATCGACCAGTGGACGGAGAGGGACATTGATCGAGTTATCGAACGGTTCGAGGCATGGCCTTGCCCGGCCTTGGAGCCTGATGGAACCTGTGGACTCTATGAGTTTCGGCCGCTGGTCTGTCGTTCCATGGGTGTTCCCCAGGATGACGGGGGTTGTGTCAGTGGCGCCTGTGCGGTGCAAACAGCCGTTCCACTTATTCGGCCCTCAAAAATATTTCGAGAGGAAGAGAATCGTCTCGCTGGGATGGAAGCGGAGGAAATCGAAGCGTTGCGCCTCCGAACAGGAAGCGAGGGTGAAGAACTGTTCCTGCCCTATGCTTTCATTCGGGATCCCGAGGTGGGAGAGCCGGCGTCTGAATCCAGCAGCGGCGAATCCACAAGTGCCGCCGCACTGCATGCCCATAAAGTGCGCTAGACAGCGTATTTCTCGCTATGCTAAGGTGGCGTTCCTTGGTTGCGGGAGCGCCTGTAGCTCAGCTGGATAGAGCATCAGCCTCCGGAGCTGAGGGCCACAGGTTCAAATCCTGTCAGGCGCACCAAAAACACATACCAACATCAGGTTGAGGCTGAGGTTGAGGAAGCCCACGATCCGGTCCCCGTTCTTCAACCTGAACCTCAACCTTTCTTGAACCTGGTGGGGCCGTTAGCTCAGTTGGTAGAGCAGCTGACTCTTAATCAGCGGGCCGTAGGTTCGACCCCTACACGGCCCACCAAACCGCACTTCGTGTGGGCTGCGCACTCTTCATCGTTGTAGCGTAATCTATCGCGTGCGGATAGACCCCCTCAGTAGCCCTCAGACTTCAGACTCATGAGATACGCTAAGAGGGTTGCTAATGACTTTAGGCTCTCGATACGACCGGCACCTGCCTCGGCTGGAGCAGCATGCGGATGCCACCTTTCGGCTGCAAGGTCACGAAGAATTCGGGCTCGACAGCCTCTTGAGCCAGTTGCAGATCATAGCGGCGACCGATCAGGGCCAGCAGGAGCGGGCCTTCCACTGACGCAAAATGGATTCCTACGCAGGCGCGCGGTCCTGCACCGAACGGAAGATAGGCATAGCGGGCAGCTGGCCGCTCGCCATCCAGCCATCGCTCCGGCAGAAATCGGTCGGGGTCCGTCCAAAAGGCCGGGTGTCTGTGCAGATTGTATATGCCGACGAAGACGAGCGCGCCTTCCGGTAGCGGTAATCCACCCACGGTAGTATTGGTCGCCGCCTTGCGCTGTACAACTGGAGCCGGTGGATACAGTCGGAGTGATTCCTCGAATACGGCCCGAGTATACGGAAGGTGCTGAAGGTCGTCGACGTTTGGTGTTTTTCCGTGAAGAACCCGGTCCACTTCCTCGTGAAACCGTGCCTTTACCTCCGGATGGGTCGCGAGGAGATACCAGGTCCAGGCGAGCGCGGTCGCCGTGGTCCCGTGTCCAGCCGCAAAGACGGTGAACGTCTCGTCCCGCAGCTCTTGATCGGTCAAGCCGGCACCGGTCTCTTCATCGCGAGCCTGGAGCAGCAGATCAAGGAAATCGCCATGCTGGGATTCACTTTGACGCCGCTCGGCAAGCAATCCATAGATCAGCCCATCCATGAATTGCATGGCGGAACGAAATTCACGGTTGCGTGGAGTCGGCACCCAGCCAGGTAGGCGCAGTGGGTTCTGAACCGAGTCGACTACATACTTCAGGCTCACACGCAACGCATGACGGATCTGATCGATGTATTGCGCCATACTGATCGTAAACATCGTTTGCGAGATTACTTCGAGCGTTAGCTGCATCATCTCGTCGCCAATATCGATCGGCTGTCCTTCAAGATTTACCCAACCGGCAATCCGTTGCTCGCCCACCTGAGCCATCCGATCGGCCATCGCGGCCATGCGAGAGCGGTGAAAGACCGGCTGGATGATGCGCCGATGACGCTTCCAGACCTCCCCCGAACTGGTCGCCAAGCCATTGCCCAGGATCAGCGCGATGCCGACTGGCCGTCGAGGATCGTAAACTTTCACAAATCGGTCAGATTGCTGGACCAGAATTTCTTCGGCGAGATCGGGATGGCTGAAGAGATGGAGCGTCTTCGGGCCGAGCCGAAAACGCAGCGCATCGCCGTGCCAGCGCCACGAGGTTGAGAGCATCTCCAGGGGACGTTTCTTGAACGCACCCAAGTGGCCCAGCAGAGGCACCGCGCCAGGCACATCGACAAGCGTGAAGGAGGGGACCGAGTTCGGCATGAGAGATGGGCTGTATCAAACTAGGTTAAGAGCATCAAATGAACTGGGGATAACCCTTGCCGATGGTGAGTGAGATCGATGGAGCGATGAAATCCAGAAATCCGCTCTCCATGGTCTCATTGTGGTGTTCGTGGACGGATAAACAGGCCGGGCAGCCCTCAGACTTCAGACTCGTGAGATACGCTAAGAGGGTTGCAAATGACTCTAGGCGCTCGATTCGACAGGCACCTTCCGTGGGTTGAGGATCATGCGGATGCCACCTTTCGGCCGCAAGGTCACCATGAGTTCTGCCTCGACAATCTCTTGAGCCAATTGCAGATCATAGCGGCGACCGATCAGGGCCAGCAGGAGCGGGCCTTCCACTGACGCAAAATGAATTCCCACGCAGGCGCGTGGCCCTGCGCCGAACGGGAGATAGGCATAGCGGGCAGCCGGCCGCTCGCCGTCCAGCCATCGCTCCGGGAGAAATCGGTCGGGGTTCGTCCAAAAGGCTGGGTGTCTGTGCAAATTATGTGTGCCGACCAAGACGAGCGCACCGGCCGGCAATGGCAAGCCGCCGACTGTGACGTTGGTCGCTGCCTTGCGCTGTACGGCTGGTGCCGGCGGATACAGTCGGAGCGATTCATCAAATATGGCCCGCGTATACGGGAGGTGCTGAAAATCGTCGGCGTTTGGCGTTCCTCCCCGCAGCACTCTGTCGATTTCTTTGTGAAACCGTGCCTTCGCCTCTGGGTGAGTTGCGAGAAGATACCAGGTCCAGGCGAGCGCGTTCGCGGTCGTCTCGTGTCCAGCTGCAAAGATCGTCAAGGCCTCGTCGCGCAGCTCTTGATCGCTCAGTCCTATCCCGGTTTCCTCATCGTGAACCTGGAGCAGGAGATCGAGGAGATCCCCATGCTGCGCTCCGCTTTGACGCCGCTCGGCAAGCAGTCCATATATGAGTCCGTCCATGAACTGCATGACCGAACGAAACTCACGATTGCGTGGAGTCGGGACCCAGCTTGGGAGGCGCAGCGGGTTGTGAAACGAGTCGAACGCATATTTCAGGCTCACGCGCAGCGCATGACTGATCTGACCGATGTGTTGCGCCATGCTGGTGGTGAACATGGTTTGCGAGATCACTTCGAGGGCCAGTTGCATCATTTCCGAGGCGATATCGACCGGCTTCCCTTCGTGGTCTACCCAACCGGCAATCCGCTGTTCGCCCACCTGGGCCATCCGATCGGCCATCGTGGCTATCCGAGATCGGTGAAAAATCGGCTGGATAATCCGCCGATGCCGCTTCCAGACCTCGCCTGAGCTGGTTACTAATCCATTGCCTAGAACTAGCGAGAGGCCAGTTGGCTTCCGAGGGTCGTACACTTTCACAAATCGATCAGCTTGCTGGACCAGAATCTCTTCGGCGAGATCGGGATGACTGAAGAGATGAAGCGTCTTCGGGCCGAGTCGAAAGCGCAACGCATCGCCATGCCGTCGCCACCACTCCGACATGGTCTCCAACGGGCGCTTCTTGAATTCACCAAGATGGCCGAGCAGCGGCGCGCCGCCGGGCACATCGACGAGCGTAAAGCGAGGAACTGAGTCCGGCATGAGAAAAAGGACGGTATCACACTAGGGCACAGGCAGCAAACGAACAGAGGACAGTTCTGTTCGCGGATGGGTGGGCCTTTTGTCAGTCACGAAATTGGTCATAGTCGTGCTGGGACAGTGTAGTTGCCAAGAAGGATGCCTTTATTTTGCTTTCGTCTTTGTACGGAGTGAGATGGAACGCGCACATACCCGTTCTGCTATACAACTATACAACCGTTTTACGACCGCTGGCCCTTTTGAAGTCCGCGTCGTTTGCGCCAGCAGTACGGACACCACGAGCCATTGGCGATGACATTTCGTGGGGTGGCTTCCCATTCATGTCCTAGCCCGCACTGCCAATAGACCTTGGCGTTACAGCTCACATATTCCGTAGCTAAACATTTCCCACCATGTGCATTAGCGACCCTAGCTAACTCAGCTAAGCGCGTTACCTTTGTTTTATCCGTAATTCTGATGCCCGCGCAAAATGGGCACCAGGTCCCTTGCTGAATGCTATTTGGAACGGATTCCCAAATGTGCCCCTCCTCGCAGCTCCACTGGTGTCTTGTGCCAGCACCCATGTAATGCTTAGAAAGGAGCCTTCCGCCACGCGTTACCGCCATCTCGTTATAGTAATTCCACCATTCAGGTGCATAGGCGCGCATAAGATTCGTAGTGGCATTGGGGTCTGGTACTGTGATTCCAGCTTCTGAGCAGCGTGCCAGAATAAATTCACGAACCTTATCGATCGGCAGCATTGTAGGTATTTCGGGAACTATGATGAGTCGAACGTCGTACTCCCGGCAGAGCGCTTCCTTCAGTTTGTCAAATTGCTGTCGCCGCGCAAGCATCGTCGCATCTTTGGAATATCTGCCTTCAACATGGAAATGATACCGCCCATGATGCTCGAATGCGATGCCAAGCCATTCATTGTATCCGTCGAGATGTAACTTGCTACGCCCTCCAAGCCGCATCCACGTCGGGTATGCTCGCGAGAACTCTGCCTGAAAGAGTGACTCAAAGAAGGGGCGGCAAAGACGTTCTCCCAGTCCACTGGAGCACTCTGGGCACCAACTGCCACGTTTTACGGAGCCAGGGGTAGCATCCCACTTGTGCCCATAACGACACTGCCATGAGAGTTTTGTATGGTCATTCGTATAACGCTCTGATATGCATTCTCCACCGCGCTCTCGTGCGATGCATTGAATGTCATCTAGGTTGACGATTTTCCCCGCACAATAAGGGCACCAGGAATGTTGAATAGTATTGGGCGAAGCCCACCAACGATGTTGATTCGCACACTCAAACTGTAGGACAGTACCTGCTGTGCCTCCATATTCTGTGGCAAGACATACCCCTCCCTTTTGTCTTGCACGCTTCTGAACTTCATCCAGGGTAAGTCGAAGTTTCTCCGCAGTTTGCTTTGTTCGACAGATGCGGCACCATTGTCCACCACGAATTTTAAAGAGGGCTGCCCGCCACCGATGGCCGAATTTGCATTCCCAGAGAAGTGGTAAGCGTGCGTTAACGTAGGATTCAGACAGACACCTTCCACCATTAATGATGGCAGCTTTCATCGCTGCTTCCAAAGAGAGGGGCTGGCTTTTTCCGCATACCGGGCACCAATGTCCAGCCATCACATTCTGAGCTGATGTGTGCCATTCATGCCCCTCCGCGCAGCGCCACTGAAGTATTGACCGCCGATTATCGAATTTCGTCGAGAGGATATGGCCGCCGTGCGAAGCGGCAATTTTGCTTAACTCCATAAGGGTAAATGGAGTATTCCCATAGCAACGCGGGCACCAATGCCCTGCTTCGATTGAACTGGGGATTGCCGACCACTCGTGACCGTTCCCGCAGCGCCAATTCAGGCGGTGATTCATCCCTCGATATTCATTGGAGATACACTTTCCTCCTCTCTTACTTGCAAGCAGTTGCATATCTTCCAGGGTATACCGCTTCATAATCCCATTCAAAACGGTACTGCGAACGGATTTCGGATTAACAACGTATATTTTGACTCGCGACATGTAAAGCGTCAAACACGAGTTGAGTAGTGGGCTCCGAATAGCCTATCCCTCCACCTTGAAGATATTGGTCAAATGAACGCAAGGAAACTCCGAACGGAAACCATTGATCATGCGCTTTTAGGGCTGAGATAAGGCTTATGATTGAAGCAGCTGACAACGGAGATCTTATGCGCATGTGAGGAGACCAACAGGCTTGTGAAATCCCATGGAGATTATTGTGATTTTTTCAAGGATCGACGCTGGAAGTCACGGAGGGCAAAATCAACTGATATTGACCAGCTATGCTTGGCGCGATAATAACGCGAACATCTACCCGTTCATGGAGAAGAAATCTCAGCCTAAGTTCCCGTTGTGATTGTGAACTCGTCAGGGACGCAGGCTCTGACAAAGAGCTCTCCGAAAGGTGTCAGAGCCATGACACTGTTGATTAAGACACCAATCTGTTGTTTTGGCTCCCCCTCGTAGATGATCTCCTGATTTCCTAGCTGCCATACCCCGGCCAAGTTAAGACTGTGTAGGTGATCTAAGTATAAGAACAGATTGCCTGGAAATGCCAGAATATCTGACGGGAAATTGTTCGTGACGACTTCCCGTTGGGAAAACAAACTTGTTTGTGGATCAAAGGTGGCCTTCTGACGCAATTCATATCTACCCTTCTTGAGGTTGTAAAGGATTAAAGCTTCGTCCGGACTGAGCTGACTAATGATGCTTGCAAACGCTGGATGAGCTTCGGAGACTCGATCACGGTCGATAGCACGAGCGAGGAGATTGATGAAGAGCTCGGCGATAAGACCATCTTCTCTGACATACCGAAGCCCTTCGAGCACAGGGCCGGCCAATTGAGGATGCGCCTCAATGAATTTGTCGTCTGGAACTTGTTGACCGACCCGTTCGAGATACCTTTGCCAACGCTCGTGCTTTGCCGCTAAGAAGTCAATTGGAGCGAGCACAAAGCGCACAACCTTTGCGATGTTTCCAAGGGCGGAGCCAACCTCGCGAGTGGTTGGCTTTGCTAGGTCATCATAGAGATCTTTGATCGGTAAAGTTTTATCGAGCTCATCGAGCAAACTCATCAGGAGCGCCTCCTTGCTTGGCGGGCATTCTTAGGGCAAAAACAGATAGGCCAGGCAATGTCACAATTGAATCGAAACAGTTCGTCGCTTCTTTAGAATGATTTGGCTTTGAATCGGGCGATAGGATACGTCAAAGCCCAATAAAAAGCGATGAACGCGACCACGAACGAATGGGGTCTTGGGTCTGTACGGAAAATACCGTCTACATGACTTCAGCTACAGCATTGTCATTCTGATCGCAATTCGACTTCCTGCGATAAAGACTCGCTAACTTTCGTCATTCGATTGAAAGGAACCGGGCCTCAAGCGGAGATCTTGTCCGTCCGGGCTACCCTCGCCGTCTCCCCCGACGAGCCTTACGAACAGTGACTTCGACATCTTGCCCGAGTAGGGATAGGAAATGAACCAGACGTTCGATAGGAAACCCGGCCATCTGACCTGTCTGAAGCTTTGACACCTTGGCTTGGTCAATCTCTAATCCAGCGGGAGTTCCCCATCTTGAAGGATGGGGGTGAGAGCAGGGAGCCGCGAAGCGGCTCATGCGAAGCATGAAACAAAAGCAACCGATTTTGGCACACTCACGCAAACCGATCCGTCCGGTTCCTCTACTTCCCTTCGGCAGCGACCTCTTCTTCTCTAAGTCCTGAATCCGCTCTTCGATTAGAAGGGTTTCGCCCTGTAAGCACCTGGCTCGGTCTCGTCATTGCTCCTGTTTCGCATTGCTCGTTCGGCCTCCACACGGCGCCGCTCTGCGGCGATCATTCGGTCGAGTTCTGCAATATGCTTCTCGGCGAACGCTTTCACCGCCTGCCGTTCGTCTGTCAGCCAGGGCCTCAGCGATTCCTTCTTGCCCCGCCATGCGTCCGCAAGCCCGAATTCACCAGAGATCACGCCGGTACTGTCGATGCTGATTCGGACTCCACTCATTTTGCGATCGTCATGTGGAAATCGCGACACAATTTCTTTCAAGACCACGTAGGTGGATGTCTCACCAGGATAGTTCTGGAGAACCGCCAGGGAGAAATCTGTCTCCATATCGCTGCCGGCTTTGACTAAGTCGGCAAGCGCGGCAGCGAATTCCGATGAGCAATTGGGAAGCGCTCTGCTGAGCAGGCTCCCCCCTCGAAACCGGAATTGCTCCTGGTTTTGAGCGAACCACGACAGTCCCTTGCTGATGGCGAGTTGCGGGTCTTTCGAGAGTACCTTTTCAAGTTCTTGGAACTCAAACGGCACCGCTTGGAATTGCTCTGTGTCGCCGTCCTCGGACTTCCTGGCGAGCCGAGTGGTAAGTACTTCGTCAAGCCGCTGCTGCTCAGTCTCTCTAATTCGAACAAAAGCCAGCCCGGCGGTTTGCTCACTCACCCACTGCACATCAGCCCCATCAATCATCAGCGGCCACTCCAAGCCGGGCACATAGATCCGCAGTTCTAACGAGAGGCCTGGCAAAAAGAGGAACGGGCTTTCCAGTAGGCCCCCGCCCCTTGAGAGATCGAGCATGAGGCCTGTTCCCTCGGGCTGGGTAGGGTCTGACACCGTGGTGTGAAATTGCACCCGTAAGCGAGGCGTCGCGCGCCGATCCTCCATCTTCATGCCCATGATCGATCGACTCCCCACCTTGTGTTTCTCACGCGACCTCAATCCTTGATATCTACGCCCCGCCGACTCTCCTGAATTTGGTGAGCCGTACATTAGGGGAGTACAAAATCAATATCAACTGACTTTGGCTACAGTAGTGGATTGTTTGGTTAACGATCCGAAGTTGCCACACACTTCTACCAAACTTCAGTTACAGCAGTGTCGCCTCCACTAACAAATACCTCAATTCGCGGTACAGCCTGGCAACCCCTTGGGAAAAGCATCCCGGGATGGTATTCTGACGATCTCAGTAGCAGTTCTCCACCGTCCCTGTTGTACCGAAAAGCTATAAACACCCTGCTTAGGGAGAGCAGGACCATGAGCCGCTCCGCACGCATTTCCCAGTTTGCGAAGCAGGATCTCTGGACCGGAGATCTGACGACCATGTCGTTATTCCAACGGTTGGGTACTCAGGCGCTTCGGCTGGCTACCGCCGTGGGCATGGAGTTCCGCCATCGACTGCTCGATGCGCGGGCCGCCGGACTGGTCTACACGACGTTGCTGTCGTTGGTGCCGTTTCTCGCCGTGATGTTCTCGGTGCTGAAAGGCTTCGGTGTCCATCATGTGATCGAACCCTTCCTAGCACAGGCCCTGGATCCGTTGGGCCCAAAGGGCAAGGAGATCACCGCCACCATTATCGGCTTCGTGGATAATATCAAGATCGGCGTGCTGGGAGTCGCCGGCATCGCCGGCCTGTTCTACACGGCCTATTCGTTGATCGACAAGATGGAGCAGGCCTTGAATGCCATCTGGCAGATCAAGCAGGGACGAACTTGGAACCGGAAGTTTGCCGACTATTTGAGCGCGGTCCTCGTGGGGCCGGTACTGGTCTTTAGCGCGTTCGGCTTGCTGGCCTCGCTCCAGAGCAACACTCTGGTCCAGCATCTCACAGAATTGGAGCCGTTTGGGACGCTGCTGGTGTGGAGCGGCGAAATGGTTCCCTTCTTGATGCTCTGCGCTGTGTTCACCTTCTTCTACAAGATGATTCCCAATACCCATGTCCACGTGCGCTCGGCAGTCGTTGGTGGTGTGTCGGCGGCGATCCTCTGGATCATTGTCGGAGAGGCGTTTGCCAAATTCGTGGCGGCCTCCGCCAATTACAGCGCCATCTATTCGAGTTTTGCCGTGCTGATGCTGTTCCTGCTGTGGCTCTACACTGGATGGATGATCGTGCTGATTGGGGCGCAGTTCTCTTTTTTCCACCAATATCCCAAGGCCTATTTGTCGCGCCTGCTGTGGGAGCAGGGCACCTACGTGTTTCGGGAGCAACTGGCTCTCAAAGTATTGCGAGTGTTGGGGCATCACTACCTCAAGGGCGATCGTCCATTAAAGTTGTCGGAGCTGTCGAGCGAACTGAGCATGCCCTTGTCTCTGGTGGAAGAAGAGGTAGAACGGCTCATCGAAAACGGCTTTGTGGGCCGCCTTCAGGAACCGGAAGGGGTGAGCCTCATCAAGTCGCCGGACTTGATCTTTGTAAAAGAAGTTCTGGATTCGGTTCGCAACGGAACTCCGCCGTGGATACTGCCCCATCTCGATACCAGCGACCCAGTTGCTGCTCTCTTGCACCGTCGAGATAAAGCGGTGGAACGGGCGTTGGTGGGTGAAACCGTCCAATCGCTTCTACAAGACCAACCGCCGTCCTGATCCGCCGAACTTTGGTTGCCTTTACGGTTGCGCCTCTACTTGTGGTTTGTCCCGATTCTGACCGAAGGATCGCATGTAGAGTAAGACCTGCCAGGCTTCTTCTTCAGTAAGTATGAGCGGAATAAAGGGTGCCATCGCTGTGCCTTTGCTGCCGTTCTTCAAGATCCAGAGGAGTTCACCGTCCGTCCGAGCGGCCTGCCACTCTTGGTCGGTGAAATCGCGCGGCAAGGGACCTTTGAGAGTGCCCGGCTCAATATCACCTCCCAATCCCTTGCCGTCTCGCCCATGGCAGGTCGCACAGAAGGCTTTCCCCTGAAAGAGCTGCTTTCCCTGTTCAATCGTTTCCTCAGTTGCGGGAAGCGGGTTCTTCCACGTTTTTGCTTCATGAAGTTGATCACTAGGGACTCGTGGTTTGAGGACAGCTTCATCGGCTCCAAAGACGGAAACGCTTCCTGAGGCGAACACTGCTGCTGCGAATACCGTCATTACGCTTCTTCTCATGGGACCATCTTGCGGTCACAATGGACCATCGCCATGGTCCTCTCCGGTCTCGTCAGGAGAGGACCCGACCAATCTCCTTCGTTCAAGTTACTTGTCAGAATACCCGGGGAACTTGTGTCCGAGGGATTGCGGGAAACTCACGGTGCCGTCGGGGAATTCCTGCCCATGCTGCCATAGCTGGTAGATCACGCCGTCTGTCCCGGCTGCGGCTTCCGCAACCTTGGCAGCTTGATCAGGAGGCATGTCAAGGACTTGGACTCGCCCTGTCGCAATCTCCACCTTATGATCGTGGAAATGCCGGTGCCACTGGATGGCAGGCAGTTTTCGAGTCAGGTCTTTGGCGACAAAATATTCTACCCCGACCAAAGGTGCTTTGGGATCGGTGGATTCGAAGAGCAGACATTGAAGAATCTTGTCGGAAATACCCTTGCAGTAATGATGGTAAGGGCCGCCTGGTGTCCCGTCCGCCATCATATGAGGTGCCTGGACATGAATGTCGTATCCAACGGCTGGACTTGTCGGTTCCCCACCGAGCGCCTTTTGACCGGCAATTCCACTGCACATGACCGCAGCCATCGCTACAAATGCTAGCAAACTCTTGTTCATTGCAACAAACCTCCTAGACCTGAGGGGTCCTCTCCTAGCCCATCTAGGAAGAGAACACCGCCACGTTCGATTGACGATTAGAGATGGCTCAGGGACAAAGGATTCGAATAATTCGAAATAAACGTCCGAAAACATGAAAAGGCTGTGCGACGTGCGATCTAAGAGGGCAGGATTGAAGAAGACGGTGGACGGGACCTAGTCGGGGTAATGAGTTGTTGAGCTTGAGGCGCCATGGTCCCCTGAGCGTCCATCATTTCAAACATCAAACAGCATTTCAGCCTTCCGCACACGTCCAGCAAACGAGGGTCGTCGATTGGCAGGTCGAACTTTTTGGCTTGCTTAGCCGAAATAGGCTTCACATCGGTTAGAAAACTCGCGCAGCACAGTATGAGGCCGCAGGTATCGATGCCACCAAGCCGTCTGGCTTCTTCGCGCACTCCGACTTGACGCATTTCGATGCGACCACCGAAGCGACGTGCCAGGTCTCGAACAAGATCTCGGAAATCGATCCGCTCATCAGCCGTGTAGACGAAGGTCAGTTGCCGACGATCTATGGCTCCATAGACCTCGACCAGCTTGAGATGGATGCCAAGTTCCATCGCTTTCGTTCGGCAATAGGTGACAGCCTCCTTGGAGAGTCGCTCAAGCCTGCCGATCAACGCCGTTTCTTCCGTAGTAGGCTTACGTAAAATGGACTTCATCGCCCGCATAGGCGGAATAAAGGGCGTCGAGTAGGGCTCTGTGTAGACGATCCCATACGTGACTTCACTTTCCACCTCGATCAAGACCGGATCACCATTGCGCAATGACACACCGGCTGAGTCCAATTTCTTGACCTCTCCACGGTTTCTAACCTTCACCCCAACCAGGCGAACCGACTTGGGATAGGCGTGGACGAATTCTTCAGCAAGAGTAGGTTCCATAGGTCGATGATACACAAATTTGAGCGAGGGGGGAACTGTTACGAGAGGGACAGCGGTCGAAAGTGGCCAGAGCTGTTCTAGGCGGGAAGAAACCCGTAAGACATGGATAAAAATGGAGAAAATGGTCAACACTCGGCCTGCCTTGTTATGATAGGCTAAGTCAGTGTTGGGAGGAAGATGGGGTGAACGATGGGGACAATGGTCAGAGAACGAAAAAAGATGTTACGCATTCCCAATCAGGTTGTCCTTCCGTTCGGCTACCGGATTTCGGTTCGACAATTATCCGATGCGGAAATGGATAAGCGCGATGCAAATGCCGATGGAATTTGGGATGATGACACAAAGACTATCTACGTACGGAAGCGACTTCCTGTCACTCGCCGTCGATATATTCTCGCGCACGAACTGGGTCATGCCTGGTTGGACTGGCAACATCGGCATATGGACGATGGAAAGGCCAGTACATGACCGGTGAACAACTAAGCCTTATTCTAGGCTGGTGATGTGCCTCCACTCCATGGGGCTAACCGGCTGAACTGAGAGACGAGATCCTTTCTTCAACAACACCATTCCTTTCAGCTTGCTCTCTTCCCTCAATTCATCCAAGGTCAATGCCCGAGCAAATTTTCGAACATACTTAATGTCCACCATGTCCCACCTGGGCTCAGATGGTTTGCTGTCCGGGTCGTAGTGTTTGTCCTTCCTGTCGAATTGTGTCGGATCAGGGTAGGCGGTTTTGACGACCTCCGCGATGCCGACGACTGCCGGCGGATCGACGTTGCTGTGGTAGAACAGCACATGATCACCGACCGTCATACTGCGCATGAAATTGCGAGCTTGATAGTTGCGTACTCCATCCCAATAGGTTGTCTTGTGGGGAGATTGCATCAAATCATCAATCGAGAATGTGGAGGGCTCCGACTTCATCAACCAATACCTTTTTGGTCCCATGTCTTCCTCTTCTTTTTGAGCCTCATACAAGGAGAGGCTTCGAATAAATGAGTCGATCTCGTATCAGGGGGGTGAGAGAAGGGAAGCATGGATCAACTTCTTTCTCGTGAACGGGACTCAATAAACTCGATCAGGGCTTGATATGTCAGCTCCCTTGTTCGCGCTTTGGTTTTGTTCCGACCATCAAGGTTTCCTTCCAGCCAGATGCGATTAGAGATCGGTTCAACTGCTTCGTTACAGAGAGTCCACATGTCATGGAGGAAACATTCCGGTAAGCCGACTTGGATGCCTTCTGATTCGATGCGATCGTCCAACAGGGCGAGAAGGTCTGAAAAGGCCTGATCGGGACGGTAAGGCAGGGGAGTAAAGCCGAACTGTTCTTGGGAATGCTGCTCCTGAGTGGCTTGATCAACGAGGTCCCGCATGTACTCTTTGAGCAGACCAATGACATGGCCGGAAAAGGCGATCGGCTGTCCCATGCGCTATTATCGAGCTTCTTTATAGAAGGAGCAAGATCGGCCGAGCTTGTCGAGCCAATCATGCAAGGTGGTTGTTGAGAGGATCATTGTGTGCGGGACGGAAAATGAGAGGCGGTGATTGAGCGGGGGTACACCTCGCTGACTCGGTATGAGCGACGACCTCTCGTTGGCTACCTCATGTTCGGCAGGGCCGGTGTACCCGCGCATCATAAACTCTACGCCTTTTTATGAGACGCGCAAGACCCAAAGATGGCCTTATGTGGGAGTCCATTTGGGGTAGGGGAAACGAACCGGTAGGATCTGTCGGTGTAGTGCTCCGCATAGATCTGGAGGTAAGCCATAACGAGGTGAGGACGGACCCGACGATCAACAAAGAAAGAGACACCTCTACCACCGTGTCAGCATCACGGCAGCAGGGCTCTTGATTCATTGTGCATCGGCATATTAGTTTCTATCCGTTATCAAGAGACCACCAATAGACCAGTTCACCCCCCGCGAGAAGATGGTTTCCCACACGACTGAGGGCTTCGAAATCGCACTCAACGACCAGGCTGACAATCAGCAGACATGGAACGGGACGGAGTTGCTCGCTCAGACGTTCGACAAGGTGGAGCGTTTTTTGGAATGAATCGTTTTCAAGAAATCGCAGGGCTGCTGCCTCATGACAGGACAGAGCGGTGGTACCCGCAGGAGCGAAGAGGAGAGATTGCATGCAGAAGCCAGTGGTGGTGTGTTTGGATCTGGAAGGGGTGCTCGTACCGGAGATCTGGATCAATGTGGCAGTGAAGACGGGCATTGATGACTTGAAGATCACGACGCGTGAAATGCCGGATTACGACAAGCTCATGAGGCAGCGGTTAGACATACTCGATCGGCAGGCGTTGAAGATCGCCGACATTCAAGATGTGATTGCCAAAATGGGTCCTTTAGAAGGAGCGACTGACTTCCTCGCGTGGCTGCGGGAGCGTTATCAGGTGATTATTTTGTCGGACACGTTCTATCAGTTCGCCCAGCCGCTTATGCGACAGCTGGGCTTTCCGACTCTCTTCTGCAATCAGTTGGAAATCGACCGGGGTGGCCGCATTGTGAACTACCACATGAGGATGCAGGACCCAAAGAAGCATGGGGTAGCTGCGCTCAAATCGCTGAACTTCTTTACGATGGCCGCCGGTGATTCGTACAACGACACCGCGATGTTGGGCGAAGCCGACGCCGGGTTTTTCTTTCGGCCGCCGGATCATTTACCGAAAGAATTTCCTGGGTTCCCTGTGACGCAGAATTATGGCGAACTTCAGGAGCGATTTGTTCAAGCGGCCATGTAGAGCGGATAGGATCAGTCTGCGATCACGAGCTCTGATTTGAGACAGGTCGGCAAGCGGCCGGCTGACTGTTAGGTCGTTTTATAAATGGGAGTCATATGAAGGAAGGAGAAGCCAAGTTCTTGTGCCGTTTGCGCGGCCATCTCCGGAGGCATAATCAAAATTGAAGGCGATCCGAGGTTTCCCAGGCAGGTTGAATGCTGTGTAGCCGAACCAATTTCTGGTCGCCCAGGTATTGATGTGGAGACATTGCCCTTCACCTCCAGAGGCGCCGCACAGCGTGCTTGCACCGGCAGCGGTGTCTCCCATCTGCCCGAACTGATAGACCACTTCGCTGGATAGATCGAAATAGCCTTTCTTCATGGCTACCCGTCCTCCGATGGTATGGCGGGTTTTATTGCCGTGCTTCGGAGTGCCCAGGCCCTGCGAGGAAATGTCTCCTCCGCCAAGGGTGTTCTTGTAATAGACATAGAACGGTTCGATGAGAAACCCCGGCACAGATTGTAAATGATTATAGCCAAGCCCTCAATTACTGATGGACATTGCTGGTGAACTTTAGCGATCATGGGGGTATGAGATGTTCATCCGATTTGCGCCAACGGGTGGTGGATTTTGTCCGGAGCGGTGGCAGCA